>JACCED010731200.1_pt1 | contig 35667 bp, 29 predicted proteins | sample 7455021 | NCBI WGS metagenome assembly JACCED01 (sample SAMN15323456, study PRJNA562643) | freshwater metagenome | isolation source: river surface water | place: USA:Blue River Watershed | collected 2017-08-19
CGCCTGAACAGCAGCACACAGGCCACGAAAGTGGCGCCCATGATGATGGTCACCATGGAGCCCAAGCCTGAGAGGTAGTTCTGCATGGTGACGATGATGGCTGCACCCAGTGCAGGGCCGAAGATCGTGCCCATCCCCCCCAGCAGCGTCATCAGCACCACTTCGCCACTCATCTGCCAGCTCACATCGGTCAGCGTGGCCAGGCCGAATGCCAGGCTCTTGGTGGCGCCGGCCAAGCCAGCCAAGGCGGCCGACAAGATGAAGGCCACCAGCTTGTAGCGGTCCACGTCATAGCCCAATGAGAGTGCGCGGGCTTCGTTCTCCCGAATGGACTTGAGCACCTGGCCAAAAGGCGAGTGGATGATGCGGTAGATGCCCAACAGGCCCAGCATGAACACCGCAAAAACCAAGTAGTACATGGTGTGGTCGCCGCTGAGGTCGATCACCCCGAACAGTGCGCCACGCGGAATGCTCTGAATGCCATCTTCTGCGTACGTGAAGGGCGCTTGCACACAGATGAAATACACCATTTGAGCCAACGCCAGGGTCACCATCGCGAAATAGATGCCCTGGCGGCGCACGGCCAACCAACCGGTGATGGCACCCATCAGGGCCGCACTGGCCGTACCGGCCAAGATGGCCAATTCCGGCGTCAAGCCCCAAACCTTGGCGGCGTGCCCCGACACATAGGCGGCAAAGCCGAAGAACATCGCATGGCCGAACGACAACAGGCCCGTGAACCCGATGAGCAGGTTGAAGGCGCTGGCAAACAGGGCAAAGCACAGCACCTTCATGAGGAAGATCGGGTAGCCCACGAAGGGGGCCAGCAGGCCAGCCACGAGCAAGACGAGGAATACCCAGGCGGTGCGGCTCATGTCACTTCTCCCGCCCGAACAGGCCCGCAGGCCGCACCATCAGCACGATGGCCATGATGATGAACACCACCGTGGTCGAAATTTCCGCGTAGAACACCTTGCTCAGCCCTTCGATAAGGCCCAAAGCCAAGCCGGTGACGATGGAGCCCAGGATGGAGCCCATGCCGCCAATGACCACCACCGCAAAGACGATGATGATGATGTTGGAGCCCATGAGGGGGCTGACCTGATAGATGGGCGCGGCCATCACGCCGGCCAAGCCGGCCAGGCCCACGCCGAAGGCATAGGTGAGGGTCACCATCAGCGGCACGTTGATGCCGAAGGCCTTGACCAGGTTGGGGTTCTCGGTACCCGCGCGCAGGTAAGCGCCCAATTTGGTCTTTTCAATCACGTACCAGGTGATCAGACAGGTGAGCACCGCCGCCACGATCACCCAGGCGCGGTACTTGGGCAGGAACATGAAGCCCAGGTCAAAGGCACCTCGGAAGACCTGCGGCAACTCATAGGGCAGTCCCGAGGATCCGTAGGCCTCCCGGAACAGGCCTTCGAGCATCAGGGCCAGACCGAAGGTCAGCAGCAGGCCATACAGGTGGTCCAAGCCCTGCAGCCACTGCAGCAGAAACTTCTCGATGAGCACGCCGATCAGGCCCACTGCCAGGGGTACCAGCAGCAGGGCCATCCAGTAATTGATGCCGGCGTAGTTCAGCAGCATCCAGGCGAAGAAGGCGCCCACCATGTACAGGGCACCATGGGCGAAGTTGACGATGTTGAGCATGCCGAAGATGACGGCCAAGCCCAATGACAACAGCGCGTAAAAGGAGCCGTTGACCAGGCCCAGCATGAGTTGCCCCATGAAGGCTTGGATCGGCACTCCGAAGATCTCGTCCATGGTGTCCTGTCTGGTCTGCAGCGCCGTGGGGGCTTACTTCTTGACCGCTGCGCAGCGGCCGGCAGCCATCGACTGGAAGGCTTCTTCACCCTTGACCGTGCCCTTGAGCTCGTAGTAATCCCACGGTGCCTTGGACGCTGAAGGCGACTTCACCTGGAACAGGTACATGTCGTGCACCATGCGGCCGTCTTCACGCAGCGTGCCACCCTTGGCAAACATGTCGTTGATGGGGGTGTCGCGCATGCGCTTCATCACGGCAGCGGTGTCATCCGTGCCGGCGGCTTGGACGGCCTTGAGGTAGTGCATCGTGGCCGAATAGACCGCAGCGTGGTTGGAGTTGGGCTTACGGCCGTTCATGACCTTGCTGAACTTGTCGGCCCAGGCGCGGGTCTCGTTGTTCAGGTCCCAGTACCAACCCTCGGTCAGGTACAGACCCTGTGCGGTGTTCAGGCCAATGGCATGGACATCGGTGATCAGCATCAGCAGCGCGGCCAGGTTTTGACGCTTGGTGATGCCGAACTCCGCAGCGGCCTTGATCGAGTTGACGGTGTCGCCACCGGCATTGGCCAAGCCCACCACCTTGGCGCCCGATGTTTGGGCCTGCAACAGGAAGGAGCTGAAGTCGTTGGTGCCCAGCGGGTGGCGCACGGCGCCATTGACGCGGCCGCCCGCAGCACGCACCACCTCGCCGGTGTCCTTCTCCAGCGAGTGGCCGAAGGCGTAGTCGGCTGTCAGGAAGAACCAGCTGTTTCCGCCGTCCTTCACCACGGCCTTGCCCACCACGTTGCCCAGGGCAATCGTGTCCATCAGGTAGTGGATGCCGGTGCCCGGAGCGCAGTCTTCGTTGGTCAGGCGCGAGGTGGCGGCACCGGTGACGATGGTGATCTTGTTCTTTTCCTTGCCCAGGGCCTGCACCGCCAGGGCCACGGAGGAATTCAGGTTTTCCACCGTCATGTCCACGCCTTCACGGTCAAACCACTGCTGGGTCACGTTCTTGGCAATATCGGGCTTGTTCTGGTGGTCGGCATTGACCACCTCGATCGGGCGGCCGAACATGCGACCACCAAAATCTTGCACGGCCAAACGGGCCGCGGCCACAGCGCCAGGGCCGCCGTAGTCGGCATACAGGCCCGACATGTCGGTGAGCACGCCGATCTTCACCACATCGCCCGAGAGTCTGCCCTGTTGGGCGGTGCCCATCACGGGTACGAGCGCCAGTGCGGCGGCGGCAGCCAAAGTCTTGAGTTTCATGGTGGTCTCCTGTGGTGTTTGTGCGTCTCAGACGCTTGTGGAAAAGGGGTGTTGCGTCGGTTCAGACCCCGAGCAGGTCATGCAAGAGCGCTGACTTTTCCGCCAGCTCGGCCTTGTGCACCGTGGCCACGATCTGGCCGTGTTCGATCACATAGTGGCGGTCGGCCAGCGGTGCAGCAAAGCGGAAGTTTTGTTCGACCAAGATGATGGTCAGGCCCTTGTCCTTGAGGGCCCGAATGACGCGGCCCAGGGTCTGAACGATCACCGGCGCAAGGCCCTCGGTGATTTCATCCAACAGCAAGATCTTGGCGCCGGTGCGCAGGATGCGAGCCATGGCCAGCATCTGCTGTTCGCCCCCCGAAAGCCGCGTGCCTTGGCTGTTGCGGCGTTCCTTGAGGTTGGGGAACATCTCGTAAATCTCGTCCAGGCTCATGCCGCCTGGCCCCACCGGGGGCGGCAACAGCAGGTTCTCTTCGCAGGACAGCGACGAAAAGATGCCACGTTCTTCGGGACAGTAGCCCAGTCCCAATCGCGCGATGCGATTGGTGGGCAGGTTCACCGTTTCCACGCCGGCCACTTCGATGGAGCCGCTGCGCTTGCCCACCAGACCGAGGATGGACTTGATGGTGGTGGTGCGGCCAGCGCCGTTGCGCCCCAGCAGTGTGACCAGTTCGCCCTGCCGCACCTCGAAGTCGATGCCGTGCAGCACATGGGATTCGCCGTACCAGGCGTGCAGCCCGGAAACCTTCAGCAGTGTGGGGCTCACGCCGTGTCTCCTGCTCGGGAAGTCGTGTGAGAGGGGTAAGTCGTGCACATCGGATATCAGGCCTCTACCGATCCCACATAGGCTTCCAACACACGCGGGTCCTGGGAGACCTGCGCATAGGGGCCCTCGGCCAGCACCGATCCCCGTGCCAGCACCGTGATGGTGTCCGACAGGTTGGCCACCACGTTCATGTTGTGTTCCACCATCAGAACCGTGCGGTTGGCGGCCACCCGCCGAATCAGTTCGACCACCCGCCCCACGTCTTCGTGGCCCATGCCTTGGGTGGGTTCATCCAACAGCATCAGCTCAGGATCCAGGGCCAAGGTGGTGGCGATCTCCAAGGCACGTTTGCGCCCATACGGCAGCTCCACCGTCACCGTGTCGGCGAAGTTGGCGAGGTCCACCTGCTGCAGCAGTTCCATGGCCCGGTCGTTCAGGCTGTACAGGGTGGATTCGGGCTTCCAGAAGTGAAAGCTGGTGCCCAGCCCCCGTTGCAGCCCGACGCGCACATTTTCCAAGACCGTCAAGTGTGGGAACACCGCCGAAATCTGAAAGGAACGCACCAAGCCTTGACGGGCCACCTCAGCAGCCTTGCGGGCCGTGATGTCCTGGCCCTTGTAGAGGATCTGACCTCTGGTGGCCGGCAGGAACTTCGTCAAGAGGTTAAAGACGGTGGTCTTGCCAGCGCCGTTGGGGCCGATCAGGGCGTGGATGGTGCCCCTGCGGACCTTCAGGTTCACATCGTCGACGGCCACGAACCCCTTGAACTCCTTGGTCAGGTGGCGTGTTTCGAGGATGTAGTCGTCCATCGTGGTCGGATCGGTTGAACGGTTGGGCAGGGTGGCAGTGTAGGAAGGAGTTGAATACCCGACTGCACAGAACACCCTAGGTTCTTCCCTCATCGGCCCGTCGCAGCGTTTCAAGATCGTCAACGCGGGCTTGACGCCATCGGTACGCCTGGGTGTTTGTGCCCAGGTCAGGGGCGGCCCAATGAAAAACGCCGCCCAGCTCGGATTTCGAGGATGGGCGGCGTTTGCCGATTGCTGGTGGCGCATCAGGGATTCGAACCCCGGACCTGCGGATTATGATTCCGTCGCTCTAACCGGCTGAGCTAATGCGCCAGAACTCAGCATTATAACGGCTCACGGTCACCCCATTGCCCATGTTCAATTTCTTTCGCAAGAAGGCCCCACCCGCGGTTGCGGCTTCGGGCCCCACGCAGGCCATGGCCCCGGCCACGGCTCCCATACCGGGTTCGGCAGCGGCGCCTGGGGCGGGCACCGTGCCTGTTGCCGCCACGGCCAACCCGGCCAGCGGGCCGCGCGCGGGTTGGCTGCAGCGCCTCACGCAAGGCCTGCGCAAGACCGGCGCGTCCATGGCCACCGTGTTCACCGGCACGCGGATCGATGATGACCTGTACGAATCGTTGGAGGCCGCGCTGCTGCAGGCCGATGCCGGCGTCAAAGCCACACAGTACCTGCTCCACGATCTCAAGCAGCGGGTCAAGGAGCAAAAGGCCACCGACCCGGCTCAAGTCAAGGCCCTGTTGGCCCAAGCCTTGAGTGAACTGCTGCAGCCGCTGCAGCAGCCCTTGACGATTGGGGCGCAACAGCCCACGGTGATCATGGTGGTGGGCGTCAACGGCGCCGGCAAGACCACCTCCATCGGCAAGCTCACCCGCCACTTGGCAGACAGTGGACAAACGGTGCTGCTGGCAGCGGCCGACACCTTCCGGGCCGCCGCGCGTGAACAGCTGGCCGCTTGGGCCCACCGCAACGACGCCGCTGCTGCACTCCACGACGCTCGCATCGACATCGTGAGTCAGGAGGGCGCGGACCCGGGCGCGGTGTGCTTCGATGCGGTAACGGCTGGACGGGCGCGGGGCAAGGACGTGGTGATCGTGGACACCGCTGGGCGCCTGCCGACACAGCTGCACTTGATGGAAGAGCTCAAGAAAATCAAGCGCGTGACGGCCAAGGCCCTGGACAGCGCACCCCACGAGGTGCTGCTGGTGGTGGATGGCAACACGGGCCAGAACGCCCTGGCCCAGGTCAAGGCCTTCGATGAGGCCTTGGGCCTGACCGGTCTGGTGGTGACCAAGCTGGACGGCACCGCCAAGGGCGGCGTCTTGGCCGCCATCGCCTTGTGGGGCCGTGAGCGCAAGGGCGCGGATGGCCAGCCGCGCCCGGTGCCCGTCTACTTCATCGGTGTGGGCGAAAAGCTCGAGGACCTGGAGACCTTTGACGCGCGCGAATTCGCGCAGGCACTCTTGGGTTGAGGGGCTTCAGTTCGCCCTTCGCGCAGCCTTCGTGCGGCCTCAGCCCATGCCGGGGGGCATCAGGCCCTTCATGCCCTTCATGCCGCCCAGCTTCTTCATCATCTTCATCAGCCCGCCGCCCTGCATCTTTTTCATCATTTGCTGCATCTGCTCGAATTGCCCGAGCATGCGGTTGACCTCCTGAATCTGCACACCAGCGCCGGCCGCAATGCGCCGTTTGCGGCTGGCCTTGGTCTTGCCATCGAGCAACAGCGCGGGGTGTGAGCGCTCTCGGGCGGTCATCGAGCGGATGATGCCCTCCATGCGGCGGATGTCGCGCTCGGCTTTGTCCAGATCGGCCTGACCGGCCTTGGCGGCCATCTGGGCGGGCAGCTTGTCCATCAGGCCCGAGAGCCCCCCCATGTTCTTCATCTGCGAAATCTGCAGCAGGAAGTCGTCGAGGTTGAAGCCGCCGCCGCCCTTGACCTTTTCGGCCAGCTTCTGCGCGCTGGCCATGTCCACGCCCTTGGTGACCTCCTCCACCAGGGCCACGATGTCACCCATGCCCAGCACGCGGCCAGCATGGCGTTCGGCGTCGAACACCTCCAGGCCGTCGATCTTCTCCGAGACACCCGCAAACTTGATGGGAGCACCGGTGGTTTGGCGCACGCTCAGGGCTGCGCCACCGCGGGCATCACCGTCCAGTTTGGTGAGCACGATGCCCGTCAGCGGCAGGGCCTCCTTGAAGGCCCGCGCGGTGTTCACCGCATCCTGGCCCTGCATGGCATCCACCACAAACAGGGTCTCCACGGGGTTCAGCGCCGCGTGCAGGTCCCGGATTTCGGCCATCAAGGCTTCGTCGATGGCCAAGCGCCCGGCCGTGTCGACCAACAGCACGTCGAAGTAATGCCGACGGGCGTGGTCCAGAGCGGCCAATGCGATGTCGCGCGGCTTTTGCTGGGGGTCCGAGGCGAACCACTCGGCGCCCGCTTGCCGCGTGACGGTGCGCAACTGTTCGATGGCCGCGGGCCGGTACACGTCGGCCGACACGGTGAGGACCTTCTTCTTGCGCTTGTCGATCAGGTGCTTGGCCAGTTTGGCCGTGGTGGTGGTCTTGCCCGCGCCTTGAAGGCCGGCCATCAGGATCACGGCGGGCGGCTGTGCGGCCAGGTTCAGGTCGGCGACCCCTTCGCCCATCGTGGCCGCGAGTTCCTTGTGGACGATGCCCACCAGCGCTTGCCCGGGGTTGAGCGATCCCACCACCTCCTGACCCAGTGCCTTGTCCTTCACCCGGCTGATGAAGTCGCGCACCACCGGCAGGGCCACGTCCGCCTCGAGAAGGGCCATGCGAACCTCGCGCAGCATGTCCTGCACATTGGATTCGGTGATGCGCGCCTGGCCGCGCATGGTCTTGACGAGTTGCGACAGGCGGTCGGTGAGGGAGGAGGCCATCTTGGGTAGGGGGTTCGGCCGCTGGGGTGCGCGGCCCGTACACTTTGGAAATGAGTGTATCGGTTGGTCTTGAAGCCCTGCTGGCCCTGCTGGCCTGCACGGCCTATGGGCTGGCCACGCTGCGCGGCCGTGAGGTCGCCCGGCTGCCCTCCCTGGCTTTGGTGGCCGGTTGGCTCCTGCATGGGGCCTCACTGGCCGTGGACGTCTCGGGCTGGGGCACCGACGGCGGGGCGCGTTTTGGCTTTGCGCCGGCCCTTTCTGGGGCGGTCTGGCTGGTGTTGGCGGTGCATGCGGTGGAAAGCCGCTTTGTGCCCCTGCCGGGCGTGCGACGCGCCTTGGCCGCCATGGGCGTGGTGGTGTCCGGTCTGCTGGTCTTTTTCCCGGGTGAAGTGGCGCTGAAGTTCAGCTCGCCGCTGGTGCCCTTGCACCTGTTGCTGGGCATTGCGTCCTATGGCCTGTTTGGCGCGGCCGTCATCCATGGCGTCATGCTGGACTCGGCCGAGCGCGCACTGCGGCGCCGGCCCGGCAGCGCGGGTGCTGGCGCAGGACCTGCACCGCTGCCGGCCGCCCCCGGGCACAGCCCCACGCTCTTTGGCCTGCCGCTGATGCGCCTGGAGCGCCTGACCTTTCGCTTCGTGGAGGCGGGCTTCGTGGTGCTGAGCCTGGCCTTGCTCATGGGATGGTTGGCCAGCCTGATGGGCCACGCGGCCTGGCGCTGGGACCACAAGACGGTGTTCTCGCTCTTGGGTTGGGCCACCTTTGCTGCCCTCATCTCCGGGCGCCACCTCAAGGGCTGGCGCGGGCGCAGGGCCACACGCTGGCTGTACGCCGGTGCGGGCCTGCTGGTGTTGGCCTACATCGGCTCGCGCTTTGTGGCAGAGGTCGTGCTCAACCGGACGGTGCCCACGTGACCAAGTGGCTTCTCCTGGCAGCGGTGGTGGCGGTGGCCTGGTGGTGGCTGAGCCGTGGCCGCCACAGCGGCAGTAGCGGCCGCCGCACGGACCCTGGCCCCGCGAACGCACCGCACGCGTCTTCGGGCACCAGCACGGCAGCGGGGGCAACCGGCCCGGCCGAACCTGAGCCCATGGTGGCCTGCGCCCACTGTGGACTGCTGCTGCCACGCTCCGATGCGGTCCCGTCCGCCGCACAACCGGATGATGGCCGCGTCCATTATTTTTGCTGCGAGGCGCACCGCCGTGCAGGCCCCGGCCGGTCCTGAATGCCCGGCCGATGAGTGGGCGCAGGGCTGGTGGCGCCACGCGCGCGCCGTGCCCTCACCCAATTTCGGACCCCGGCCCGCAGGCCCCGATGGGCAGGTGAGCCTGGTCGTGGTGCACGCCATCAGCCTGCCCCCTGGTCGATTCGGAGGGCCCGAGGTGGAGCAGCTCTTCACCAATGCGCTGGACTGGCAGGCCCACCCCTATTTCGAGGCGCTGCGCGGCCTGAGGGTTTCGGCTCACTTTTTCATTCGCCGCCAGGGCGAGGTCGTGCAGTTCGTCTCCACCCGGGACCGGGCCTGGCACGCCGGCGAGTCCCAATGGCGGGGCCGCCAAGCCTGCAACGACCACTCCGTGGGCGTTGAACTCGAAGGCTTGGAGGGCGACGCGTTCGAGCCGGCCCAGTACAGCGCCCTACAGCGCCTGCTGCGGGCCCTGGCACGCGAGCACCCCTTGAGCGATGTGGCGGGCCATGAACACATTGCCCCTGGCCGCAAGGGCGACCCGGGTCCGGGATTCGACTGGTCGTCCTTGGCGCCAACCCTGGGTGAGTTGTCACTTCGCGGCCCGGCCGCAGCCAGTGGGCACTAGGCAACCGGGGCCCCAGTCCACTGGGGATTTCCATCAGACATACACTAGGGATAGTGTCTTGAGAAGATGGGGCCCACTAGATATAGTGGGGTCATTCCCTGCAACCCGCGCACCCGTGCACACCCCCTGAAGTAACGCTGCAGCCCCTGTCCTGCGGCCTGGCACCCCCCATCTGGCCCACCCAAACCACAAGAAAAGACCCCTGAATATGGAATCCACAACCCTTGGCCCCGCCTCCACCCCCATCCAGCCGTCCGCCGCCTTGGGGGGGTCTTTTGCGTCGTCCGCCGTCGTCGGCGCCACGGCCGCGTCGGCCTACCAGGGTTACCAGATCATCCGCCGCAACGGCGCGGTGGTGTCCTTTGAGCCCAGCAAGATTGCGGTGGCCTTGATGAAGGCCTTTCTGGCCGTGCACGGCACGCAGGGTGCCGCCTCGGCCAGCGTGCGTGAAACCGTGGAAGGCCTCACGGATGCGGTGGTGCGCGCCCTGCTGCGTTCGCGCCCGGGTGGTGGCACGTTCCACATTGAAGATGTGCAGGACCAGGTCGAACTGGGCCTGATGCGTGGCGGCCACCATGAGGTGGCGCGGGCCTACGTGCTCTACCGTGAGCGCCGCGCCCAGGAGCGCGCCAAGTCCGGCAGCAAGCCCGCCGTGGTGTCCTCCGGCCTGATGGTGACCGATGCTGGCCAGCGAGTGCCCTTGGACGAGGGCCGGCTGCAGGCCCTGATCGAGTCGGCCTGTGCCGACTTGGGCGCCGATGTGAAGGCCGACCCCATCCTGGCGGAGACCCGGCGCAACCTGTACGACGGCGTTCCCATCGACGAGGTCTACAAGGCCGCGATCCTGGCCGCACGCACCTTGATCGAAAAGGAGCCGGGCTACACGCGGGCCACCGCACGCCTGTTGCTGCACACCATCCGCAAGGAAATCGTGGGCCGCGAACTCACCCAGGCCGAGATGGTCTCGGCCTACGCAGAGTACTTCCCTCAGTTCATCCGCAAAGGGGTGGAGGCCGAACTGCTCGACCAGAAGCTGCTGCAGTTCGACCTGGCCAAATTGGGCGCGGCCCTGAAGGCCGACCGCGACTTGCAGTTCGACTACTTGGGCCTTCAAACCCTGTACGACCGCTACTTCCTGCACATCAACGAAACGCGCATTGAAATGCCGCAGGCGTTTTTCATGCGCGTGGCCATGGGCCTGTCGCTCAACGAGATCGACCGCGAAGCGCGTGCCATCGAGTTCTACAACGTGCTGTCCACGTTCGACTTCATGAGCTCCACACCCACGCTGTTCAACAGCGGCACGCAGCGCTCGCAGCTGTCTTCGTGCTACCTCACCACGGTGGCCGACGACCTGGATGGCATCTACGAAGCCCTCAAGGAAAACGCCCTGCTGTCCAAGTTCGCCGGCGGCCTGGGCAACGACTGGACCAATGTGCGCGCCCTGGGCTCCTACATCAAGGGCACCAACGGCAAGAGCCAGGGCGTCGTGCCCTTCCTGAAGGTGGTCAACGACACCGCAGTGGCGGTCAATCAGGGCGGCAAGCGCAAGGGCGCCGTGTGCGCCTACCTCGAAAGCTGGCACCTGGACATCGAAGAGTTCCTGGAGCTGCGCAAGAACACGGGCGACGACCGCCGCCGCACCCACGACATGAACACCGCCAATTGGATCCCCGATCTGTTCATGAAGCGGGTGATCGAAGGCGGTGACTGGACGCTGTTCTCGCCCTCCACTTGCCCCGACCTGCATGACAAGTTCGGCAAGGCTTTCGAGGAGGCCTACACCGCCTACGAACGCAAGGCCGACAGCGGCGAGATCAAGCTCTACAAGCGCATGCCGGCCAAAGACCTGTGGCGCAAGATGCTGTCCATGCTGTTCGAAACCGGACACCCCTGGATCACCTTCAAGGACGCCTGCAACGTGCGCTCGCCCCAGCAGCATGTGGGCGTGGTGCATTCCTCCAACCTGTGCACCGAGATCACGCTCAACACCAACGACAGCGAGATCGCCGTGTGCAACCTGGGCTCGGTCAACTTGTCGCAGCACCTGAAGGATGACGGGCAGGGCGGCAAGACCATCGACCACGACAAGCTCAGGAAGACGGTGTCGGTGGCCATGCGCATGCTCGACAACGTGATCGACATCAACTATTACGCGGTCAAGAAGGCGCGCGACTCCAACCTGCGCCACCGCCCGGTGGGCCTGGGCGTCATGGGATTCCAAGACGCGCTGTACCAGATGCGCCTGCCCTACGCCTCGGCGCAGGCGGTGGAGTTTGCCGACCGTTCGATGGAGGCCCTGTGCTACTACGCCTACTGGGCTTCCACCGACCTGGCCGCTGAGCGGGGCCGCTACACCAGCTACCGCGGTTCCTTGTGGGACCGTGGCGTCTTGCCCCTGGATTCGGTCAAGCTCTTGTCCGAGCAGCGGGGCGGCTATGTGGACGTCGACCTGTCCTCCACCCTGGATTGGGGTGCGCTGCGCTCGCGCATTGCCGAACACGGCATGCGCAACAGCAACTGCGTGGCCATTGCGCCCACGGCCACCATTTCCAACATCATTGGCGTGGACGCCTCCATCGAGCCGTGCTTTGGCAACCTCTCGGTCAAGTCCAACCTCTCCGGCGAGTTCACCGTCATCAACGAATACCTCGTTCGCGACCTCAAGCGCCTGGGCCTGTGGGACGACGTGATGATCATGGACCTCAAGCACTTCAAGGGTTCGCTGTGGCCCATTGACCGCGTGCCGATGGACCTCAAGCGCCTGTACGCCACGGCCTTCGAGGTGGAGCCGGTGTGGCTGGTTGAAGCGGCCTCGCGTCGCCAGAAATGGATCGACCAGGCGCAGTCGCTCAACATTTACATGGCTGGCGCTTCGGGCAAGAAGCTGGATGAAACCTACAAGCTGGCGTGGACCCGTGGACTCAAGACCACCTACTACCTGCGCACGCAAAGTGCCACGCACGTGGAGATGAGCACCGTCACGCGCGGCGGCCAACTCAACGCCGTGCCCACCAGCGGCGGTGTGGCTGGTGCGGCTGCGCCCTCGGCGTTGGATGCGGCGGCCGCTCAGGCCCGCGCACAGCAAGACGCCGCGCCGGCCACCGACATCAAGTTCTGCTCGATCGACGACCCCGGCTGCGAGGCCTGTCAGTGATTCACCGGCGCAAGCGCGGTGCATTCAAGGTCAATTCGATGCTTGATCACAACACGAAGCCGGCCGATGAGGTGGAAGTGCTTGGTGTTGTGACGGAACGCTCTGATAATTCGAACTGTTAAGGAACGCAGCAATGCTGGTTTGGGAAGACGACTCTCGTACCCACAACACCACCGCCCGTGTGGTGCCCTCTCCCGACTCCGCTACCGCCGTTCGCTCTGCGGTGGAGGCTCAGCCAACCCCGGCACCTGCTGTGGTTGATGCTGCCCAATTGGCATCGCACACGGCCCAGTCCGCTGCATTTGCGGCACCTGCGGTGATGCCCTTGAAGGACCTGGCCGCGGTGCCGGCTGCCTCTGCCGCATCGGAGGCCCGCCGTGTCAACGCCGCCGACAAGCGCATCATCAACGGCCAGACCGACGTCAACCAGTTGGTGCCCTTCAAATACAAGTGGGCGTGGGAAAAATACCTGGCCACCTGCGCCAACCACTGGATGCCGCAAGAGATCAACATGTCTCGCGACATCGCCCTGTGGAAAGACCCCAACGGCCTGAGCGAAGACGAGCGGCGCATCATCAAGCGCAACCTGGGGTTCTTCGTCACGGCCGATTCCTTGGCCGCTAACAACATCACGCTGGGCACCTACCGTCACATCACGGCCCCCGAGTGCCGCCAGTTCCTGTTGCGCCAGGCCTTTGAAGAAGCCATCCACACCCACGCCTACCAGTACATCGTGGAGTCTTTGGGGCTGGACGAAAGCGAGATCTTCAACGCCTACCATGAGGTGTCCTCGATTCGGGACAAGGACGAGTTCCTGATCCCCTTCATCGATGCGATCATGGACCCGAACTTCAAGACGGGCACCCTGGAGGCCGATCAGACCCTGCTCAAGAGCCTGATCGTGTTCGCCTGCTTGATGGAAGGCCTGTTTTTCTACGTGGGCTTCACCCAGATCCTGGCGCTGGGCCGCCAGAACAAGATGACCGGTGCGGCCGAGCAGTACCAGTACATCCTGCGCGATGAGTCGATGCACTGCAATTTCGGCATCGACCTCATCAACGCCATCAAGATGGAGAACCCCCATCTGTGGACGGCCGAATTCAAGACCGAGATCCGCGCCCTGTTCATGAAGGCCGTGGAACTCGAGTACCGCTATGCCGAAGACACCATGCCCCGCGGCGTGTTGGGTCTCAATGCCTCCATGTTCAAAGGCTATTTGCGTTACATCGCCAACCGGCGCGCCACCCAGATCGGTCTGGAAGAGCTCTTCCCCAATGAAGAGAACCCTTTCCCCTGGATGAGCGAAATGATCGACCTGAAGAAGGAGCGCAACTTTTTCGAAACCCGCGTCATCGAGTACCAAACCGGTGGCGCATTGAGTTGGGATTGAAGTCGGGCTGATCCACGCTCTGCGTGGCGCAGTCTTGTCTTCGGTCTCATCTGATCCGGCCTGATCGGCCAGCCTTCCGCAGAGAAGGCAGTCGTTTGGGCTTTACGAATTCATGGCACTGCCGAGTCGGTGGTTGAAGGCCTTCGGGCTGCTCACCACCGCAACGAGGTGGGCCATGAATCGCCGTGCATGAGCTCGTGCACGGTGCTCTTTGCAACTTGATCAAGGAGATCACGATGGCAACTGCGAAAAAAGCCCCGGCCAAGAAGGCCGCTGTGAAGAAGCCCGCCGCCAAGAAGGCCCCGGCCAAGAAGGTAGCGGCAAAGAAGGCTCCGGCCAAGAAGGCCGCGGCCAAGAAGGCTCCGGCCAAGAAGGCTGCAGCCAAGAAGGCTCCGGCCAAGAAGGCCGCAGCAAAGAAGCCGGCAGCCAAGAAGCCGGCAGCCAAGAAGCCTGCTGCTAAGAAGCCGGCTGCCAAGAAGGCTGCTGCTAAGAAGCCGGCTGCCAAGAAGGCTGCTGCCAAGAAGCCGGCTGCGAAGAAGCCTGCTGCCAAGAAGGCTGCCAAGAAGCCTGCTGCCAAGAAGGCTGCCCCTGCTGCCCCTGCTGCCCCTGCTGCCAAGACGGCCCTGAGCCCCGCGGCTGCTTGGCCCTTCCCCACCGGCAACAAGCCCTAAAGGAAGCGCCAGCACACAGTCCCAAGCCTGCCTTGGGACTTGAGGCAGACAGCTTGAGAACCCGGCTTCGGCCGGGTTTTTTATTGCTCTCGCAAACGGCTGTTGCGCGGCACACCCGCCAACAAGAACTCCATCTGGTCAGCCAGTATCCGGCGCCCACGCAGGATCATGTCTTCGTGCAGACTGGGCACGTAGGGCACATAACGAGGGTGCATCCCAGATTCTTCCGGCAGCCGGCTGCCTTTGCGGCCGTTGCAGGTGCGGCAGGCCGTGATGCAGTTCATCCACGTGTCATGCCCTCCGCGCGAGGTGGGCACGATGTGCTCGCGCGTGAGGTCGTCGACAGGAAAGTGCCCACCGCAGTAGGCGCACAGTTGCCGGTCGCGCGCGAAGAGCTTGGGGTTGCTCAAGGTGGGCACCTGGCGCCAAGCCCGCGCGGGTATGGCCCCTCGAACCGCCACGATGGGGTGCAGCTCGATTCGGCTTTGCAGGCCTGATGCCCTTTGCACACCGCCGCGCAGCAGGCGAAACGGCTCGCCAAGTGTCCAGGCCACCGCATCGGTGGCGTACAGCACGGCCGCCTCACGCGCGGTCATCCACGCCTGCGGACGGCCCGAGCAATCCAACTGGAGAACATCCATCGTTCCACCTCTTGGACCTCGAGGGTAGCCCAGCTGGGCTGGCGCCTCAAGCGTTCAAACCCACCCGTTTTGCGCCTGTGGTTTTCCCATCGATTGCTTACACGGCGTTTGGCAAGATCAGACAAAATAGCACGACCGTTCGATTATTTCAGGCCCCATGAACACCCGCGATCCCGCCATCCACGCCAAGACGCCGCGCAGCGAGAAGGCGGAGCGCCCGGTGCAGCACAAGGGGCAGCAGACCCGTAGTGCCATCTTGGAGGCCGCCCTGGGTTTGGCCTCTCATGTGGGGCTCGAAGGGCTGTCCATCGGGGCCCTGGCGGAAATGACCGGCATGAGCAAGTCCGGCGTCTTCGCCCACTTTGGCTCGCGTGAGGAACTGCAGATCTCCGTGATCCGCGAGTACCACCACAAGTTCGAAGAAGAGGTCTTCTACCCCTCCATCCAGGATCCACGGGGGCTGCCTCGCCTGCAAGCGTTGTTCGAGCGTTGGGTCAAGCGGGTGTCGGTGGAGTTGGACTCGGGCTGCATCTACATCAGCGGCGCCGTGGAGTTCGACGACCGGCCGGGGCCGGTGCGGGATGCCTTGGCCGACATGGTTCTGGCCTGGCACCAGGCGCTGCAGCGCGCCATCCGGCTGGCCATTGAGGTGGGGCATCTGGCGCCCGACACCGATGCGGGCCAAATCCTCTTTGAAGTACACGGCCTGATCTTGGCGCTGCACCACGACGCGCGTTTCTTGCGCCATCCGGGCTCACTGGAGCGGGCACAGCAGGGCTTTGTGCGCACCCTGTCGCCGTGCTTAACCGATGAAGGGCGGCGGCTTTCACGCCAGCGTGGCTGGACCGTGCACCGATGACGCAAAAAGGGGTGCAGCCAGGGTCGGACCCCGGTAGCCCCCCGATTGAATGGCATGTAAACAGGAGTAACTGAAATGGCCTCGTATACCCCCCCGCTGCGCGACATGCAGTTCGTGATGCACGAAGTGCTGGATGTCGTGTCAGCCCTGAAGGAACTGCCGCCCCATGCCGACATGGACGTCGACACCATCAATGCGGTGCTGGAGGAAGGTGGCAAGTTTGCGGCGGAGGTGCTGCAGCCTTTGAATGCGGTGGGCGACCGAGAGGGCTGCAAGCTCGACCGCAGCACCCATGAAGTCACGCCCCCCACGGGTTTCAAGGCGGCCTATGCCCAGTATGTCCAAGGTGGCTGGCCCGCCCTGAGCTGCGACCCGGCCTACGGCGGGCAGGGCCTGCCGCACACCGTCAACCAGTGCTTCTATGAGATGCTCAACAGCGCCAATCAGGCCTGGACCATGTACCCCGGCCTCACCCATGGGGCCTACGAGTGCTTGCATGCGCACGGCACGGCTGAGCAGAAGGCGATGTACCTGCCCAAGCTCACCAGCGGCGAGTGGACCGGCACGATGTGCCTGACCGAGCCGCATTGCGGCACCGACCTCGGGCTCTTGCGCACCAAGGCCGAGCCGCAAGCCGACGGTTCGTACCGCATCACCGGTGGCAAGATCTTCATCTCCAGCGGCGAACACGACTTGGCCGCCAACATCATCCACTTGGTGCTGGCCCGCCTGCCCGATGCGCCGCCCGGCAGCAAGGGCATCAGCCTGTTCGTGGTGCCCAAGTTCCTGGTGAACGCCGACGGCAGCCTGGGCGCGCGCAACGGCATCTTCTGCTCGGGTCTGGAACACAAGATGGGCATCCACGGCAATGCCACCTGCCAAATGACCTTGGATGGCGCCGTGGGGTCCTTGGTGGGCCAGCCCCACAAGGGCTTGGCGGCCATGTTCGTGATGATGAACGCGGCGCGGCTGGGGGTGGGCATGCAGTCCTTGGGCCTCACCGAAGTCGCCTACCAGAATGCGGTGGCCTACGCAAAGGACCGGCGCCAGATGCGGTCCCTCACCGGCCCCAAGCAGCCTGATCAGCCGGCCGACACCATCATCGTGCACCCCGATGTGCGCCGCATGCTGCTGACAGCACGGGCTTACGCTGAGGGTGCCCGTGCCCTGTGCGTGCACACCGCCCTGCGCATCGACCAGGAACTGCACCACCCTGACGAAGACGTGCGAAAGGAGGCGGCTGACGAAGTCGCCCTGCTGACCCCCATCGTCAAGGCCTTCATCACCGACAACGGTTGGAAAGCCACCTCAGAGTGCCTGCAGGTGTTTGGGGGCCACGGCTACATCGCCGAGTGGGGCATGGAGCAGCATGTGCGCGATGCCCGCATCAACATGATCTATGAGGGCACCAACACCATCCAGTCGCTGGACCTCTTGGGCCGCAAGGTGCTGGGCGACAACGGCAAGAAGCTCAAGGCCTTCGGTCGCCGCATCGCCGAGTTTGTGGAAGAAGAGGGCGTGCGTGAGGAGATGCAGGAGTTCATCAACCCGCTGGCCGATTTGGGTGACAAGGTGACCAAGCTCACCACGGAGCTGGGCATGAAGGGCTTTGGCAACGCCGACGAGGTGGGTGCTGCTGCGGTGGACTATCTGCGGGTGTGTGGACACCTGGTGTTTGCCTACCTGTTTGCCCGAATGGCCCGCGTGGCGCTGAGCAAGCAGGCCAGCGGTGATCCCTTTTACACCGCCAAGCTGGCCACCGCGCGCTTCTATTTCGCCAAGCTGTTGCCCGAAACGGCGATGCTGATCCGCTCGGCGCGCTCCGGTGTGAAGCCGCTGATGGAAATGGACGAGTCCTTGTTTTGAAAACCCAAACGTCAGGAGAAGCTAGATGTACGCATGGAAGAACGTGATGCTGACCGTTGCACTGAGCGGTTTGGCCGCTGCGCTACCGGGCATGGCCGCTGCGCAGACCACGCCCGTGGGTCTGTGGAAGTCCATCGATGACGAGACCAAGACGGAGAAGTCGCTGGTCCGCATCACCGAGGCCGCAGGCACCTTGACCGGCAAGATCGAAAAGCTGATGGACCCCACCAAGCAGGATGCCAAGTGCGACAAGTGCAGCGACGCCCGCAAGGACCAACCGGTGCTGGGCATGACCATCATCACCGGTGTGCGCGCGGGCAGTGACAAGACGCTTTGGGAAGGGGGCGAAATCCTGGACCCCAACAACGGCAAGACCTACAAGGTGAGGATCAAGCCCATCGACGGTGGCAAGAAGCTGGAGGTGCGTGGCTTCATCGGCGCACCCATGCTCGGCCGCACGCAAACCTGGATCCGCGTCGAGTAAGACATCCGGGACATACAAAGCGACTGGATGGGCGTGGCCGGTGACGGCACGCCGAGCCTCTGGAGGGACTTTTCATGAATCGATTCAATGTGCGCAAGGTGGCCGTGTTGGGCGCCGGCGTGATGGGCGCGCAGATTGCAGCCCACCTGGTGAACGTGCGGGTACCGGTGGTCCTGTTCGACCTGCCCAGCGCGGCCGGTGGTGCGCCCGGCAAGAGCGCGATTGCCCTCAAGGCCATCGACAACCTCAAGAAGATCAAGCCTGCCCCTCTGGGCTTGGCCTCTGAGGCGGCGCGCATCCAGGCGGCCAACTATGAGGACGACTTGGGTCTCTTGGCCGAGTGCGACCTCATCATCGAGGCGATTGCCGAGCGCATGGACTGGAAGCGGGACTTGTATGCCAAGGTGGCGCCACACATCGCGCCGCAGGCCATCGTGGCGTCCAACACCTCGGGCCTGTCGATCACCGAGCTGTCGCAGGCGCTGCCCGATGCGCTGCGCAGCCGCTTCTGCGGCATCCACTTCTTCAACCCGCCGCGCTACATGGCCCTGGTGGAGTTGATCGCCACGCCATCGACCGACCCGGCCATCCTGGACCAGCTCGAAACCTTTGCCACCAGCACCCTGGGCAAGGGCGTGGTGCGGGCCAAGGACACGCCCAACTTCATCGCCAACCGAGTGGGCATTGCCGGCTTGCTGGCCACCATGACCGAAGCGCAGAAGTTCGGCCTGCCCTTTGATGTGGTGGACGACCTGACCGGCAAGAAGATGGGCCGGGCCTCCTCGGGCACCTTCCGCACGGCCGACGTGGTGGGCTTGGACACCATGGCCCACGTGATCAACACCCTGCAAACCACGCTGTCGCTGCAGACCGACCCCTTCTACGGCAACTTCGGCACACCCGAGGTGCTGCAGGGCCTGGTCAAGGCGGGTGCTCTGGGTCAAAAGACCAAGGCGGGCTTCTACAAGAAGGAGGGCAAGACCATCCTGCGGTTGGACCCCGCCACGCAGCAGTATGTGCCGTCCACGGGCAAGGCCGACCCCCTCGTGGAACGCATCCTCAAGAAGCCGCCGGCCGAGCGCTTGAAACTGCTGCGCGAGAGCAGCAACCCTCAGGCGCAGTTCGTGTGGGCCATCTTGCGTGACGGCTTTCACTACGCCGCGGTGCACCTGCAAACCATTGCCGAAACCGCCCGCGACGTGGACTTCGCCCTGCGCTGGGGCTTTGGCATGAAGCAAGGCCCCTTTGAGCTCTGGCAAGAGGCCGGCTGGCTGCAGGTGGCGCAGTGGATCCAAGACGACATCCAGTCCGGCAAGGCCCTGTGCGCTGCGCCGCTGCCGGCTTGGGTGTTTGAAGGCCCGGTCGCGCAAGCCGGTGGTGTGCACACGGCCGACGGTTCCTACAGCCCGGCATTGGGCCGGTTCGTGGGCCTGAGCAGCCTTCCCGTTTACACCCGGCAGCTGTTCCGGGAAACCGTCAAGGGCTCGCCCGGCCCTGACCCCTTGAAGAGTGGCACCGAGCTGTTCCGCAACGAAGAACTGCGGGCCTGGACCTTGGACGGCGACATCGTGATCGCCAGCATCACCGCCAAGCTGCACCTGATCAGCCCCGCGGTGACCGAAGGGCTGCACCAGGCGCTGGCCATTGCCGAGGCCTCGCACAAGGCCCTGGTGATCTGGTCGCCCGACGAGGTGTTTTCCGCAGGCGCCAACCTCGAGTCGATGATGCCGGTGTACATGAAGGCCGGCTCCAAGGGCATTGCACCAGAAGAGAAGAAGTTGCAGGACCTGATGCTGCGCATCCGCTATGCGCAGGTGCCGGTGGTGGCTGCGGTGCGTGGGCTGGCCCTGGGTGGTGGCTGCGAGTTGGCGGTGCACTGTGCCCGGCGGGTGGCCCACATGGAGAGCTATGTCGGCCTGGTCGAGGTGGGCGTGGGCCTCTTGCCCGGCGCCGGCGGCTTGACCTACATCGCACGGCGGGCCGCCGAGATGGCCTCGGCGGCGCACTCAGGGGCCGACATCTTCGCCTTCCTCAAAGAAGGCTTCACCGCGGCGGCCATGGCCAAGGTGGGCACCTCGGCCTTGGAATCTCAGGATATGGGCTATCTGCTGAGTTCAGATGTGATCGTGGCCCACAAGGACGAGTTGCTCCACGTCGCCTTGCAGCAGGCGCGCGCCATGGCCGAAAGCGGCTACCGCGCACCGGCCAAGGCGCTGTTCCCGGTGGTGGGCCGCAACGGTGTGGCCACCATTCAGGGACAGCTGGCCAATATGCGCGACGGCGGCTTCATCAGCGCGCACGACTTCCACATTGCCAAGCTGATTGCCGAGGTGGTGTGTGGAGGCGATGTCGACGCGGGATCCCTGGTGAGCGAGGAGTACCTGATGGGGCTGGAACGCGAACGTTTCTGCGGCCTGCTCGACCACCCCAAGACACAGGAGCGCATCATGGGCATGCTCTCCACCGGCAAACCCGTCCGCAATTGATCAGGGAGATCGACATGTCCAAACAGATGACAGACGCCTACATCGTGGCGGCCACGCGAACCCCGATCGGCAAGAGCGGCCGCGGCTACTACAAGAACACGCGCCCCGACGACCTCTTGGTGGCCGCCCTGCGCGGCGCGCTGGGGCAGGTCCCCACCCTGGACCCCAAGGCCATCGAAGACGCCATCATCGGCTGTGCGATGCCCGAGGGCGAGCAAGGCCTGAACGTGGCCCGCATTGCGGCCTTGCTCGCGGGCTTGCCCCAGTCGGTGGGCGGGGTCACCGTGAACCGCTTTTGTGCCTCGGGCCTGACCGCCTTGCAGATGGCGGCCGATCGCATCCGCGTGGGCGAGGCCGATGTGTTGATCGCCGGTGGTTGCGAGAGCATGAGCATGGTGCCCATGACCGGCAACAAGCCATCGTTCAACCCGGCCGTGTTCGACCGTGATGAGAACATCGGCATCGCCTATGGCATGGGCATGACCGCCGAGAAGGTGGCGCAGCAATGGAAGGTGACGCGCGAAGACCAAGATGCCTTTGCACTGGCTTCTCACCAGAAGGCTTTGGCGGCGATTGCAGCCGGTGAGTTTGCTGACGAGACCACCCCCGTGGAGGTGGTGGACCGCTCGCCCGACCTGCTCAGTGGGGGCGTGAGCGAGAAGCGCCGCACCGTGAGCGTGGACGAAGGCCCGCGTACCGACACCTCCTTGGAAGGTCTTGCCAAGCTCAGGCCGGTGTTTGCCGCCAAGGGTTCGGTGACGGCGGGCAACAGTTCGCAAACCAGCGATGGTGCGGGCGCGCTGATCGTGGCCAGCGAGGCGGCCTGCAAGCGCTTCAACCTTCAACCCCTGGCACGGTTCGTGAGTTTTGCTTCGCGTGGCGTTCCGCCGGAGATCATGGGCATCGGCCCGATCGAGGCGATTCCGGCCGCGCTGCGCTACGCCGGTTTGAAGCAAGACGATTTGGGATGGATCGAGCTCAACGAGGCTTTCGCTGCGCAGGCCCTGGCCGTGCTCAACACCCTGAACATCGACCGCAACAAGGTCAATCCCATGGGCGGCGCCATCGCCTTGGGCCACCCGCTGGGCGCCACGGGGGCCATCCGCGCGGCCACGGTGGTGCATGCCCTGCGCCGAAAGAACCTGAAGTACGGCATGGTGACCATGTGTGTGGGCACCGGCCAGGGTGCCGCCGGTATCCTGGAACGCGTCTGAGGAGCCCTTGTCATGAGCATCAAATCTGGCCTGATCAACGGTGTGGCCACCATCGAGATCGCACGCCCTGAGAAGAAGAACGCGCTGACCATCGCCATGTACGAAGACATGGCGGTGGCCCTGCAAGCGGCAGTGGACAACCCTTCGGTGCGCGCCGCGCTCATCACTGGGCAGCCCGGTATCTTCACCTCGGGCAACGACCTGGAAGACTTCATGCAGCGCCCGCCGCAGGGGCAGGACTCGCCGGTGTTTCGATTCATCCAGGCGGTGCTGGCCTTCGACAAGCCCCTGGTGGCGGCGGTCACGGGCCCGGCCATTGGCATCGGCACCACCATGCTGCTGCACTGCGACTTGGTCTATGTGGCGGACGACGCCCGCTTGGCCATGCCCTTTGCCAGCTTGGGCTTGGTCCCCGAGTTCGCCGCCAGCCTGGTGGTGCCCGCCCTCATGGGCCAGCGCCGCGCGGCCGAGAAACTGATGTTGGGCGACCCCTTCACCGGCCAAGAGGCGGTGGACTGCGGCATCGCCAACGCGGTGCTGCCCGCGGCCGAGGTGCTGCCGCACGCCCGCCGTATGGCCGAGCGCTTCAATGCCCTGCCGCCCTCCGCAGTGCGCCAGACCAAGCGCCTGATGAAGCGCTGGTCTTCCGATACCGTGCTGCAGGCCGTGGGCGTGGAGGGTGAGCAGTTCGGCGCAGCCCTGCGCAGCCCGGAGGCGCGAGAAGCCTTCCAAGCCTTCTTCGAGAAGCGAAAGCCCGACTTCAGCCGCTTCTGAGCGGCGCTTGAAGCAGACGCCTCAGGCCGGCGGCACCGGCCTGGGGTGGCCCTTTTCGTCGGTGGCCACATAGGTCAAGGTGGCCTGTGTCACCTTCACCGCGTACTCGCCGCCATCACGCAGGCGTTGGGCATACACCTCCACATCCACCGTGATCGAAGTGGTGCCCACGCGGGTGATCTCGGCATAAAAGCTCAGAAGGTCACCCACCTTCACCGGTTGCTTGAAGATGAACTGGTTCACCGCCACGGTGGCCAGTCGCCCGCGGGCGCGCCGCACCGGCAGGACGGCGCCGGCCAAGTCCACCTGCGCCATCACCCAGCCCCCGAAGATGTCGCCATTGGCATTGCAGTCGGCGGGCATCGGAATCACGCGCAGCACCAACTCCTTGTCGGTGGGCAGCTTCACGGGGTTGTCGGCTTGGCGGGGATCGGGGGAAGGGCTGGTGCTCATGCGCCCGAGCATAGCGCCAGGGGCCAACGGTTGGTGCAGGCGAGAATGAGCCCCATGCGCGGACTCGCCCACGGAAACCCCACCAGCACCGCCCCGGCGGCCCACAGCCCTTCCACACGGTCCGATTGGGGCACGCTGCAGCGCTTGTTTCCCTATTTGTGGCGCTACCGTTGGCGCGTGGGGGCCGCCCTGGCCTTCATGGTGGTGGCCAAGCTGGCCAACGTCGGGGTACCGGTGCTGCTCAAGCACTTGGTGGACAGCCTGAGCATCCAGCCCGGCGACCCGCAGGCCCTGTTGGTGGTGCCCGTGGGCCTGCTACTGGCCTACGGCGCGCTGCGCCTGTCGACCTCCCTGTTCACCGAGCTGCGCGAACTCATCTTTGCCAAGGCCACCGAAGGGACCGCACGCAGCTTGAGCCTGCAGGTCTTCAACCACCTGCACGGCATGAGCCTGCGCTTTCACCTGGAGCGCCAGACCGGGGGCATGACACGCGACATCGAGCGCGGCACGCGGGCGGTGCATGCGCTGGTCAGCTATTCCCTCTACAGCATCTTGCCCACCCTCATTGAAGTGGCCCTGGTGCTGACCTTGCTGGCAGTGCAGTTCGATTCGCTGTTTGCCTGGATCACCGTGGTGGCGCTGGTGGTGTACGTGGCCTTCACGTTCAAGATCACCGAGTGGCGCACCCAGTTTCGGCGCGAGATGAACGAGATGGACTCCAAGGCCCACACCAAGGCCATCGACTCGCTCCTGAACTACGAGACGGTCAAATACTTCAACAACGAGCCCTGGGAGGCCCGGCGCTACGACGAGAGCCTGGAGCGGCTGCGCAAGGCCGCGCTCAAGAGCCAGACCACCCTGAGCATCCTGAACACGGGGCAGCAGCTGATCATTGCGGTGGCCCTGGTGCTGATGTTGTGGCGGGCGACACAGGGGGTGGTCGACGGCCGGCTGACCCTGGGTGACCTGGTGATGATCAATGCCTTCATGATCCAGCTGTACATCCCCTTGAACTTCCTTGGGGTGATCTACCGCGAGATCAAGCAGGCCCTGACAGACCTCGACAAGATGTTTGGGCTGCTCGAACGCGAGCGGGAAGTGGCCGACGCGCCCGGCGCACCCGACCTGCAGGTGGCCGCGGGGCGCGTGCGGTTTGAGGGCGTGAGCTTTGCTTATGACCGCGGGGCCGCCGCTGCCGCGGTACCGGGTTCTGCGGCACAGGGGTCTGCTGATCCCCACGAACCGCCCAAGCCCGCGGCCCGCCGCCCCATCTTGCAGGACGTGTCCTTTGAGATTCCACCGGGCAAGACGGTGGCCGTGGTGGGCTCTTCCGGTGCCGGCAAGAGCACCTTGGCCCGCCTGATGTTTCGCTTCTACGACGTGCCCGATGGCGCTGGACGCATCACCATCGACGGCCAGGACATCCGGGCTGTGACGCAGGCTTCCTTGCGCCGCGCCATTGGCATCGTCCCGCAAGACACGGTCCTCTTCAACGACACGGTGGAATACAACATCGCCTACGGCCGGCCCGGCGCCAGCCGCCAGGAGGTGCAGGCCGCTGCACGTGCGGCGCGCATCCACGACTTCATCGCCTCCACACCGCAGGGCTACGACACCATGGTGGGCGAGCGCGGCCTGAAGCTGTCGGGCGGGGAAAAGCAGCGCGTGGCCATCGCGCGAACCCTGCTCAAGGACCCGCCGATCCTCATCTTTGATGAGGCCACCTCGGCGCTGGATTCAACCAACGAGCGGGCGATTCAGGCCGAACTGCGCAGCGCCGCGCAGGGCAAGACCACCCTGGTGATCGCCCACCGCTTGTCCACCGTGGTGGATGCCCACGAGATCCTGGTGATGGAAGACGGCCGCATCATCGAGCGGGGCTCCCACGAGGCCCTCTTGGCCTTGGGCGGACGGTATGCTTCGATGTGGGCGTTGCAGCGCAGCGGGCATGGAAACCAAGTGGCTTGAAGATTTCGTGAGCCTGGCCGAAACGCGAAGCTTTTCGCGCTCGGCCGTGCTGCGCCATGTGACGCAGCCCGCTTTCTCGCGGCGCATTCAGGCGCTGGAGGCCTGGGCTGGGGTGGACCTCGTGGACCGCTCGTCCTACCCCACGCGCCTGACGCCGGCCGGCGAACTGCTGCACGCACAGGCCCTGGAAATCCTGGGGGCGCTGCAAAGCGCGCGCCACCTGGTGCGCAGCCACCAGGGCGACTCGGCCGACGTCATCGAGTTCGCCGTGCCGCACACCTTGGCCTTTACGTTCTTCCCGCATTGGCTGATGGACCTGCAGGCCCATTTCGGCCCCCTCAAGAGCCGCTTGACCGCCTTGAATGTGCACGATGCGGCGGTGCGCTTGAGCGAAGGCGGCTGTGACCTGCTGATCGCCTACCACCATCCCTCCCAGCCGCTGCAGCTCAACCCCGAGCGATACGACATGTTGGTCTTGGGGCGGGAAACCCTGGCCCCCTTCAGCTGTGCCGATGCCCGCGGGCGCGCGGTGTACACCCTGCCCGGGGACAAGGGGCGTCACATTCCGTTTTTGAACTACGCCCCCGGGGCGTACTTGGCGCGCCTGGTGGACCTGATCCTCAAGGATTCGCCCCAGGCCGCCGAGCTTCACCCGGTCTATGAAACCGACATGGCCGAGGGTTTGAAGGCCATGGCCATCGAAGGCCATGGGCTGACCTTCTTGCCGCTGGGGTCGGTTCAGCGGGAGCTGCGGGCCGGGCGCCTGGTCGAGGCGGCGCCCGAGGACAGCTTCCGTCTGACCATGGAGGTGCGGATTTACCGCGAGCACCCGGGCGCGCCCGGTGTGCGGCCCACCAAGGCCTCGGCTCAGGGTCTGTGGGCATATCTTCAGGGCCCAGCTACTCCCTAGAATCGGTTACATGTGGCAGCCCGCCGCATCCTTCCCACCCTCCACAGGAGCATTCATGAAGAAGTCTCTCATCCTGGTGGCGGCCCTGGCTGCTGCCACGGGCCTGGCCCAGGCCGACACCCTCAAGAAGATCAAGGATTCCGGCAGCGTCACCATGGGCGTGCGCGAGTCCTCTGGCGCCCTGAGCTTCACCCTGGGCGACGGCAAGTTTGCCGGCTTCCACGTGGAGGTCTGCCAGCGCGCCCTGGCCGACATCCAGAAGGCCCTGGGCATGTCCAAGCTCGACATCAAGTACCAGGTCGTCACCTCCCAGAACCGCCAGCCCCTGGTGCAAAACGGCACCGTGGACATCGAGTGCGGCTCCACCACCAACAATGCCAACCGTCAAAAGGACGTGGCCTTCGCGGTGACCACCTTCGTGGAAGAGGTTCGCATGGCGGTGAAGGCCAACTCGGGCATCACCAACATCAACCAGCTCAACGGCAAGAAGGTGGCCACCACCACCGGCACCACCTCGGTGCAGCACCTGCGCCGCCACGAGCGCGCCACGGGCGTGAACTTCGACGAGGTGTTCGGCAAGGACCACGCCGACAGCTTCCTGCTGCTGGAAAGCGGCCGCGCCGATGCCTTCGTGATGGACGGGCAGATCCTGGCGGGCAACATCGCCAAGGCCAAGAACCCGGCCGATTTCCGCATCGCCGGTGAAGTGCTCAACGTGGAGCCGATTGCCATCATGTTCCGCAAGGACGACCCGGCCTTTAAGAAGGCCGTGGACGACAGCATCATCGGCATGATCAAGTCGGGTGAGTTGGCCCGTCTGTATGACAAGTGGTTCATGCAGCCGATCCCGCCGGCCAACACCGCCTTGCGCCTGCCGGCGTCCGATGCCACCAAGGCCGCCTGGGCCGAGCCCAACGACCGCCCGATGGAAGCCTACGCCAAGCGCTGAAACCGGCCTGGGTGGCCCTGGGTCACCCCTGCTCAGCCTCAGCAGCCCGGCCCTGTGCCGGGCTTTTTCATGCCCGAAGCATCGTGGACAACCCCATGCGGGGGGTGGTGGGCCGCGGCTATAGTGCGGCGCAAACAAGGGAGTGCGCGTGGCCACTTGGGATTGGCAGGTCTTCTGCCGCGACACCGTCACCGGCGAGGAGCAAAGCGGTTGCTTCGGGCGAGGCGGCGACGTCACCTACCTCGATTGGATGATCTCGGCCTGGGGCTGGACCCTGTCGGTGGCCGCCTTGGCCTTGGTGGTGGCGCTGGTGGTGGGCTCGCTCATGGGCATTGCGCGCACCACACCGTCGCGCACCTGGGTGTGGCTGGGCAACGCGTGGACGGAACTGTTTCGCAACATCCCGCTGTTGGTCCAAATCTTCCTCTGGTACCACGTGATCCCCTCGCTGATCACGCCCCTGCGCGACGTGCCCAGCTTCGTGCTGGTGGTGCTGGCCTTGGGCTTCTTCACGAGTGCGCGCATTTCCGAGCAGGTCAAGGCCGGCATTCAAAGCATCCCGCGCGGCCAGCTGTATGCGGGCCTGGCCATGGGGCTGAGCCTGCCGCAGACCTACCGCTACGTGCTCCTGCCGGTGGCCTTTCGGGTGGTGATTCCGCCGCTGACCAGTGAATCGATGAACATCGTGAAGAACTCGTCGGTGGCCTTTGCGGTGTCGATCGCCGAGCTGACGCTGTTTGCGCTGCAGGCCCAGGAAGAAACCTCGCGCGGTATTGAGATCTATTTGGCGGTCACGGGTGCGTACTTCGTGTCCGCCTTTGCGGTGAACCGGGTGGCGCTGTTCATCGAGCAGCGGGTGCAGATTCCCGGCACCTTGGGCGCTGCGCGGTGAGGGGCCTTGCATGACGCTGGACTTCACCTTCCTCACCTGGCAACTGTTGTCGAGCTATGTGCTCAAGGGCCTGATCTTTTCCATCCAGCTCACCCTGGTGGCCATGATCGGGGGAATCGCCCTGGGCACGGTCATTGCGCTCATGCGCCTGTCGGGTAAGCCCTGGCTGGCCGTGCCGGCGGCGGCCTATGTGAACACGCTGCGCTCGATTCCATTGGTGATGGTGATCCTGTGGTTCTTCCTGCTGATTCCCTTGGTCACGGGCAAACCGCTGGGGGCCGAATGGTCGGCCGTGATCACCTTTACCGTCTTCGAGGCCGCCTACTATTCCGAGATCATGCGTGCAGGCATCCAAAGCGTGCCCAAGGGGCAGGTGCACGCGGGCTATGCGGTGGGGATGAGCTATGGCCAAACGATGCAACTCATCGTGCTGCCGCAGGCCTTTCGCAACATGCTGCCGGTGCTGCTGACGCAGACCATCATCCTGTTCCAGGACACCTCACTGGTCTATGCCATTGGGGCCTATGACCTGCTCAAGGGCTTTGAGGTGGCCGGCAAGAACTTCAACCGCCCCGTGGAAACGTATCTGGTGGCCACAGCGGTGTACTTCGTGATCTGTTTCAGCCTGTCGATGCTGGTTCGCAGGCTGCAGCGGCGCATCCAAATCATTCGGTGAAGTGTTGATCCCCGTTCCCCGCGAGGCCTCCTGGCCTCAGCCGGGGCGGGGTAAGAGGAGCAGCTTGTGATTCAGATCGACCACGTCAGCAAGTGGTACGGCAACTTTCAGGTGCTGACCGACTGCACCACCGCCATCGCCAAGGGCGAGGTGGTGGTCGTGTGTGGGCCCTCGGGTTCGGGCAAGAGCACGCTCATCAAGACGGTCAACGCGCTGGAGCCGATCCAAAAGGGCGACATCGTGGTCGACGGCGTGAGCATCACCGCCCCGGGCACCAACCTGCCGCAATTGCGCAGCCGCGTGGGCATGGTGTTTCAGCACTTCGAGCTGTTTCCGCACCTGTCTGTCACGGAGAACCTGACCTTGGCGCAAATCAAGGTGCTGGGCCGCAGCAAAGATGAAGCCCTGGCGCGCGGCCTGAAGATGCTCGACCGCGTGGGCCTGATGGCCCACAAGGACAAGTTCCCCGGCCAGCTCTCGGGTGGGCAGCAGCAGCGCGTGGCCATCGCGCGGGCACTGTCCATGGACCCGGTGGTGATGCTGTTTGACGAGCCCACCTCGGCCCTCGACCCTGAAATGGTGGGTGAAGTGCTGGAGGTGATGGTGGGCCTGGCACAGGAAGGCATGACCATGATGGTGGTCACCCACGAGATGGGCTTTGCGCGCAAGGTCAGCCACCGCGTCATCTTCATGGATGCCGGCCGCATCGTCGAAGACTGCAGCAAGGACGCCTTTTTTGGTCAGCCCGAAGCCCGCAGCGAGCGGGCCCGGGATTTCCTGTCCAAGATCCTGCAGCACTGAGCCGCGCGACAATGGCGGCATGAACGAACTCGTCCTGACCCGCCCCGACGACTGGCACCTGCACCTGCGCGATGGCGCGGCCATGGCCGATGTCGTGCCCCACACCGCACGGCAATTTGCCCGGGCCATCGTCATGCCCAACCTGAAGCCACCGGTGACCACCGCCGCACAGGCGGTGGCGTACCGTCAGCGCATTGAAGCGGCTGTCCCCGAGGGCCTGCGCTTCACACCGCTGATGACGCTGTACCTCACCGACAACATGCCGCCCGACGAAATCAAGCGGGCCAAGGACGCTGGGGTGGTGGCGCTGAAGCTGTACCCGGCTGGCGCCACCACCAACAGCGATGCGGGTGTGACCGACATCCGCAAGACCTACAAGACCCTGGAGGCCATGCAGCGCGAAGGGCTGCTGTTCCTGGTGCACGGCGAGGTGACGGACGCCGAGATCGACCTGTTCGATCGCGAAGCGGTGTTCATCGACCGCATCTTGGCGCCGCTGCGGCGCGACTTCCCGGAGCTCAAGATCGTCTTCGAGCACATCACCACCAAGGAAGCCGCGCAATACGTGGCCGAAGGCAACGAACGCCTGGGCGCCACCATCACCGCGCATCACCTGCTCTACAACCGCAACGCCATCTTCCAGGGCGGCATACGGCCGCACTACTACTGCCTGCCGGTGCTCAAGCGCGAAGAGCACCGCCGCGCCCTGGTGGCCGCAGCCACCGGCGGCAACCCCCGCTTCTTCCTGGGCACCGACAGCGCGCCGCACCCCTCGCAGCTCAAGGAGCATGCCAGCGGGTGCGCGGGCTGCTACACCGCCCTCAGCGCCTTGGAGCTGTACGCGGAAGCATTTGAGGCGGCAGGCGCCCTGGACCGCTTGGAGGCCTTTGCCAGTTTCAACGGCGCAGACTTCTATGGATTGCCCCGCAACACCGACACGGTGACCTTGCGGCGCGAAAGCTGGACCGTGCCCGAGCTGCTGCCCTTTGGGGGCGCGCCGCTCAAGCCGCTGCGCGCGGGCGAAACCTTGGCGTGGCGCCAGGTGGCCTGAGCGCCTGAGGCGCTAGTGGGGCCGCGCCAAGGCCTTGGCAATGCGCTGGCGTCCCACGGTGGGCTTAGGCACGCGGTCGAGGAACTCCGCAAACCACACCCGCACGTCTTCCTCGAGCAGGTGACCGTGCATGTAGTTGTACAGGGCCTTCTTCAGCGCCAGGCCCAAGGTGTCATGGTCTACCCCGGAGGGGTCGATGAAGCCCACATCGTTTTGGGCAAACAGCCCTTCGGGCAAGGGCTGTAGCGTGACGCCGTAGTCCTGTGGCGCAAGCCCCACGGGCGAGTGCACGGTGCAGGCGAAGCGGTGGAAAAAGCCGCTGTGGATGCACCCCTGTTCAAAGAGCTGGCGCACATACTCCAGGGCATCCACCGTGTCTTGCACCGTTTGGGTGGGAAAGCCATACATCAGGTAGGCGTGCACCATCACGCCCGCATCGGCGAAGGCGCGGGTGACGCGGGCCACCTGTTCGACGGTCACGCCCTTCTTCATCAGCTGGAGCAGCCGGTCGGAGGCCACCTCCAAACCGCCGGTCACTGCCACGCAGCCGCTGTCGGCCAGCAGCGTGCACAGCTCGGGCGTGAAGGTCTTCTCGAAGCGGATGTTCCCCCACCAGCTGATCGTGACCCCACGGCGAATCAGCTCTTCGGCCAGGGACTTGAGCGCCTTCGGTGGCGCGGCTTCGTCCACGAAATGAAAGCCGGTTTGGCCGGTCTCGGCCACGATGGCTTCGATGCGGTCGACCAGCAGGCTCGCAGAGGCTGCCTCGTAGCGTGAGATGTAGTCCAGGCTTACATCACAGAAGCTGCACTTCTTCCAGTAGCAGCCGTGCGCCACCGTCAGCTTGTTCCAGCGGCCTTCGCTCCACAGCCGGTTGACCGGGTTGAGCAGGTCCAAGAGGCTCAAGTAGCGGTTCAGGGGCAGGCCATCCCAGGTGGGCGTGCCCACCTCGCTGAAGGGAATGTCGGGCTCTGAAAAGTTCGTGTAGACCACCGCCCCAGCGGTGTTGCGGCTGAAGGTGCGCAGCAGGCGTTGCGCGCTGCGGCCGCCCTGCAAGTGTTCGATCAACGACAGCAGCGGCCGCTCGCCTGCGTCCAGGGTCACATAGTCAACAAAGTCGAACAGCCGTGGCTCGCGCAGGGCGCGCAGCTCGGTGTTGACGAAGCCCCCGCCCAAGGCGATCTTGACCGCGGGGTCCTGGGCCTTGATGGTCTGCGCGATGCGCAGCGCACCGTAGACCGCGCCCGGAAAGGGAACCGACAGCAAGACCAGGTCGGGGCGGTGCTGCCGCAGCACGCTCAGGGTCTCTTCAGCCAAGACCTGGTCGAGCAAATGGGGAGGTGCCGCCAAGGCTTGGGCCAAGGGATCAAAGTGGGCCTGGCTGGTGGCCAGCCGTTCGCCGTAGCGCACAAACTGAAAGTGGGGGTCCACCGCATCGCGGATCACATCGGCCAAATCGTTGAGGAACAACGTGGCCAGGTGGCGTGCCCGGTCGTGCAGGCCCATGGCGCCAAAGGCCCAGCCCAAGGGGTCGGCCTCAGCGCCGTCATCAAGTTCCCCGGGGGCCCCATGGGCTTGGGCTCCCGCATCGAGTGTGGCAAAGCGGGGCCCTTCGGGCAGGTAGCCCCGTGCATTGATCCGATGGGCCAGTGTGGGGTCTCGCCCCTGCAGAAAGGCCACGGTCGGCTCGATGGTGGCCGCATAGCGTTCAAAGTGGTCCAGAAAATGACGCAGGCTGACCGACTCAGCCTTCTGGATGGAGGCGCGTGCCGCGTCCTGCAAGCGCTGCAAGCCTGCGCGGGTGAACAGCCGCAGCACCAAGCGCAGCGCCAGGTCGTCTTGCACCGCCGCAACACCCCTGGAGCGCAGAAAACCCGTGAGGTAGGCGGTGCTGGGGTAAGGCGTGTTGAGCTGCGTCATCGGCGGGATGAGGCTCAACACCTTGAAGGCAGCGGCGGTCATGAACGGGTGATTCTGTCTCAGCCGCACGACCCGGCCCGCCCCAACGCAGCGTGCGCGCGATAATCCACCGGTGAAGCAAGCCAGACCGCCGCTGGTGCGATCGTGGAAACACGGCACTGGAGGAAGGTCCGGACTGCACAGGGCAGCGCAGGAGCTAACGGCTCTCCACCGCGAGGTGAGGATCAGAGCAACAGAGACGAGTCTGCGTGGGCAAGGACCGCACGGAGTGTTCTACGAGGTGCCGGCAACGCCGGCAGCCGCTCCCGAGAGGGAGCGACCCTGGCTTCAGCCAGGGGCCGAGTAGCACCCTGAGTGGGCGCAGCCCATTCAGGGTGAAACGGGCAATCTCTGCGCGCAGCAACACCAAGTAGGCCGGCGTTGACGTGACCCGCGGAGCCGGCGGGTAGGTGGCATTGAGCCGGGTGGGCGACCCCCGGCCCAGAGGAATGGCGGTCACGCCGCGTCGGCTGCAGGGCCGACGCGGTGCACAGAATCCGGCCTATCGGCTTGCTTCACACTTTTCTTATGAATCCCCAAGCCGAACAACTGTGGACCCGTCCCCGCTGGCAGCTGGCCCTGCTGCTGGCCGGCCTTGGCATGGTGGGCCCGTTTGCCATCGATGCCTACCTACCTGCGTTTGCGGGGCCCGAAGGCATCGCCCAAACACTGGGTGCGAGCCCGCTGCAGATGCAGCAGACCTTGTCGGCCTACCTGCTGGCCTTCGCCGTGATGAACCTGTTTCACGGCGCCTTGGCCGACAGCTTCGGTCGGCGTCCGGTGGTGCTCGGTGGCGTGGCGCTGTTCACCCTGTCCTCGGTCGGGTGTGCCTTGTCGCAAACCATCACCGAGCTCATCACCTGGCGGGCCGTGCAGGGCTTGTCGGCCGGTGCGGGGATGGTGGTGGCGCGCGCCATCATCCGCGACATGTATCCGCCCACCTCGGCGCAGAAGGTGATGTCACAGGTGACCATCTTCTTCGGCGTGGCACCGGTGATCGCACCGGCCTTTGGCGGGTATGTGTTCGTCCTGGGTGGCTGGCACGCGGTGTTTTGGGGTTTGGCAGTGGTGGGGGGCCTGTTGTTCTGGTTGAACTGGCGCCTCTTGCCCGAGACCCTGCACGAGCTGCAGGTGCAGCCCTTCAACCCGCGCAACCTGATGGCCGGCTACTGGAGCTTGGGCTCCAGCCCGCGCTTTTGGCTGCTGGCGCTGTCCAGTGGCATCCCTTTCAACGGCATGTTCCTCTACGTGCTGGCCGCGCCGACCTTTTTGGGCGAGCACCTGGGCTTGCGACCCACGCAGTTTTTTTGGTTCTTTGTGCTGTCGATGTCGGGCCTGACCATCGGGGCCTGGCTGTCGGGCCGCCTGGCCGGACGCATACCGCCACAGCGGCAGATTCGCTGGGGCTATGCCGTCATGGGGGTGGTCTCCGTGGCGAATGTGGCGCTGAACCTGCTGCTGCCCCCCGATGCGGCGTGGTCCATGCTGCCCGTGGCGGTGTTCTCCCTGGGCTGGGCGCTGATGGTGCCGGTGGTCACGCTGATGGTGCTGGATTTGGCCCCCGATCGCCGCGGTCTGGTGAGTTCGCTGCAGATGTGCGTGGGCAGTGCCGCCAATGCCGTGGTGGCCGGTGTGCTGGTGCCACTGGTCATGCATTCGGCCCTGGCGCTGGCCTGCGCCTCCTTGGGCTTGTTGCTGGTGGGCTGGTCGGCTTGGAAGTTCGACGCCACACATGCCAGGCCCCATTCCTGAGCCTGCCCACGTCCTTCAGGGAAAGTCCTAGCCCGGCACGCTGCTCAACCTCAACTTTGAGTGTGGTGGGCAAGTGCTTCATTTGATTGATAATTTTGTGACGGATCTGGCTTTTCAAGGGGCCTGTAAGTAATTGATTTGATTGAGATTTTTCGCTCAATGCGTTGACCAGACGCATGGGAATCCGGTAAAGTGTCGGAAAGTGGTTTTTTGTGGGTGTTTGTGACAGTTCACAGCACCTGCCCACCTTCTGAACCCAGGCCGACCGGTGTCCCATTTCGTGTTTCAAGGCAGCTCAGCGCTCACCCTAGACGGGAAGGGGCGCATCACCGTCCCGGCGCGCCACCGTGAAGTGCTGTCGGCCACGGCGGCCGGCCAACTGACGGTCACCAAACACCCGCACCGTTGCCTGTTGGTGTTCCCGCGCCCGGCCTGGGAATCCTTCCGCGAAAAGCTGATGTCCCTGCCCATGGGTGCCGAAGGCTGGCGCCGCATCTTTCTGGGCAGCGCCATGGACGTGGAAATCGACGCCGGCGCGCGCGTGCTGATTGCGCCTGAGCTGCGCGCTTGGGCGGGTCTGGAGCGTGAGGTGATGCTCCTGGGCATGGGGCAGCGCCTGGAGTTGTGGGATGCCGCGAAGCTCGCCACCCACGAAGATCAGGTCATCGAGCAGGGCATGCCCGATGCCCTCAAGGATCATGTCTTCTGATGAGCGCACCTGGCCCCGCCGAGCCTGCGGCCCTGCCGGCGCGCCATGTCACGGTGCTGCTGGAAGAGGCGGTACAGGCGCTGGCCGTACAGCCCAGTGGCGTGTATGTGGACGGCACCTTCGGCCGCGGCGGCCACAGCCGGCGCATCCTGCAGGCCTTGGGGCCACAGGGCCGGCTGGTGGCCTTCGACAAGGACCCCGATGCCTTGGCTGCAGCCGCCCAGGCGGGTACGCGGGTCGTCGACCCGCGTTTTTCCATCTGCCACGCCAGCTTTGCGCAGATGCGCGGCTGCTTGGCCGATCTGGGGATCCACGCCGTCAACGGCATCTTGCTGGACCTGGGCGTGAGCTCGCCCCAGATCGACACCCCGCAGCGGGGCTTCAGTTTTCGATTCGATGCGCCGCTGGACATGCGCATGGACACGACCCGCGGCCCCACGGCGGCGGACTTTTTGGCCAGTGCCGATGAGCGGCGAATTGCGCAGGTGATCCGTGACTATGGGGAAGAACGGTTTGCTCTACCGATTGCAAAGGCGGTTGTGGCTCGCCGCGAGAGCGGGCGTCCCATTCGAACCACGCTTGAGCTTTCCGAGCTCGTGGCTCGTGCGGTCAAAACCCGCGAGCCGGGCCAGGACCCTGCAACGCGCACATTTCAGGCTCTTCGGATTCAAGTCAACGCCGAGCTTGAGGAGCTCGAGCAAGGCCTA
>JACCED011643425.1_pt1 | contig 35608 bp, 35 predicted proteins | sample 7455021 | NCBI WGS metagenome assembly JACCED01 (sample SAMN15323456, study PRJNA562643) | freshwater metagenome | isolation source: river surface water | place: USA:Blue River Watershed | collected 2017-08-19
CTAATACTGGGTCTGGTACAGGTGCAACATTTGACATTAATGATAGTGGATCAGGTGCATACCTAGTAGCGTTGAACACAGACGGTCAAGGGTTTAATGTTGGCGACGAACTTACTATTTTAGGAAGTCAACTAAGCGGTTCAAACGGCGTTAATGATATTGTTATTACAATTACAGCAGTAACTTCATTAGATATTGCTACAGCTATCTCGCAATCGTCTACTACAGGTGCTGGATCAAATGCCACATTTAATGTTAGTTTAGATGGGCTAGGCGGGTATTCTGTAACAGTAGTGGATCCTGGTAACTCTTACCAGCCATCTGATCAAGTTGTAATTTTAGGTAGTTTATTAGACGGTGTTGACGGTACAAATGACTTGACAATTTCTATAACAACTGTTAGTTCGTTAAACATTGCCTCTGGTATTTTCCAATCTTCAACTGACGGAGTAGGAACTGGCGCATCATTTAACGTTAGTTTAGATGGAGCAGGTAACTATAATGTTACACGAGTATTAAAAGGAACCGATTACCAAGTTGGTGATACTATAACTATCTTAGGTAGTTTATTAGACGGAACTGATATTACTAATGACTTAACTATTACAGTTAGTTCGATAAGCGGCGGCGCAATTGATATTGCTACAATTCAATCAGGCACAAGTGTTAGCGGAGAACGCTCATACACTGGGTTAGCACAGTCAACAACTACAGGTTCGGGCGCAAATTCAGTATTCAATGTTCAAACAAACAATGGAGAATACGATGTTACTATAACATCAACTGGAGACTCGTATGTACTTGGAGAAGAAATTGTTATTCTTGGAAGTGTGTTAGGCGGACAAGACGGAGTTAATGATTTAACTATTACAGTTGTTTCAGCAGGTGTCGGCGGAAGTATTTTAACTTTTAGTTCTGCAGGTTTACCATCAAGTATTAATGCTACATTTAACTCATTGATTGGAACTAACATAGCTCCAGGGGTTAATGCATCCTTTGATATTACTAGAAGCGTTGGATCTTATAGTGTACAACCTAACCTGGGAGGATCTGGATATGCTGTTAATGACGTCATAAAAATTGACGGTACAGATATTGGCGGCAGTGATGTTTTAAATGATGCAACTATTACTGTAACCGGGGTTGATGTAGGTGGTGTAATAACAAATGCAACGATTGTTGGAACAGCAGTAGGCGGCGCAAACATTGCATTTTGGTCAGCTGTTTCTATTAGTGAACCAACAATTGGAAGTATTGCAAATTCAACATCTATTACTACTGTTGCTATTGCAACAATTCAAGTAACCTGGCCAACTTATCACGGTTTAGTTCCTGGCATGAGCATATTGGTAGACATTACTAGTTCTGGAACTAATCATCTATTTGCAAAAGGCCCGTTCTATATTGAAGAAGTTCCTAATTTAAATTCTATTAGATATACTGCAAGAACAAACGGTATTATCGATACTGCTACTGCATTAACTGGTATTGTTTATGCAAGACCACAGTCATTCTTTGTACACAGACCATTCGACGGTGGTGTACAGTTAGGAACTGGTGGCCCACAGCACGGTAGTCAGGCAATTCGTATGAGTAAAAAATACATTCGATACCAGTCTGGTAAGGGTGTAATGTATACAACCGGCGCATTGTTTGCTCCTAGCTACAATTTACAAGCTGCAACAGCATCTGGTACATCTATTGGATCCTATATTCAATTTACAACAGACGATGTAGACCACGGATTACAAATAGGTGGAAAAGTTAGAATCTCCGGCGTTGACACTACTGGGTTCAACGGGGAATACACTGTAGTAAGTATACAGACTGAACGTATTTTTACAGTTCAAGCTCAATCAACTTTGGGTAATAGATATGGGTATATTTCAAGTAATGCACAAGTGTCGATTCTAAATTGGCACGGGTCAACTGTTCGTGCAGGAACGTTTGATGAACAAAACGGTATGTTCTGGCAATACAATGGCAAAGAGTTATCAGTTGTTCGTAGATCTAGCACATTCCAGCTAGCTGGTGTAGCAGATATTGAAAAAGACACAAACTTAGTAACTGGTACAAACACACGATTCCGTGATCAAATTAAGGCCGGCGATAAAATTGTTATCAAAGGAATGACGCACGTCGTTACTAGTGTTCCTAGCCAAACTAAGTTGTATGTAACTCCTGATTATCGTGGCGCAAAAGACTGTGTCGGAAGTAAAATTTGCTTAGTCCAAGAACTAGTAGTTCCGCAAAGTCAATTTAACTTAGACAAATTAGATGGTACCGGCCCAAGCGGATATAATCTAGATATTACTAAGATGCAGATGATCGGTATGCAATGGTCATGGTACGGTGCTGGATTTATCGACTTTATGCTAAGAGGCTCAGACGGTAACTACGTATTTGCACACCGTATTCGTAACAGTAACGTAAACACAGAAGCTTATATGCGTACTGGTAACATGCCTGTTCGATACGAAGTACATAACGAAGGCGCAAGCAGCAAATTAAGAGAATCGATTACAGCAACCCAAACAACTATTCCATTAGTTGATGCAACAATGTTCCCAGATGAATCAGGTTACATTTATGTCGACAATGAAGTTATTGCGTTTACTGGTAAAAATAGAAATACATTAACTGGTTGTACTAGATCTGCATCATTACCTCAGTTTACAGGCGGTGCACCTCGACTATTTAGAGCCGGAGCAGCTTCAACACACGAAGTTAACACTGGTGTAATATTAATTAGTAACACAATTACTCCTATTATTAGTCACTGGGGTAGTGCTTTCTTAACTGACGGTTTATTTGATGAAGACCGTGGATACATTTTTAACTATGCATCAACTGGTGTTCAAGCTTCGACTACAAAACAAACAGCGTTCTTAATTCGTTTAGCACCTAGCGTTTCTAACGCACAAGTTGGTGACTTAGGAGAAAAAGAATTAATCAACCGAGCCCAATTGCTTTTACAAGCCATTGAAGTAACGTCAGACGCAGGTGCAGGCGGCTTAGTTGTTGAAGGTATCTTAAATCCTCAAAACTATCCGACAGACCCAACAGCAATTACTTGGTCAGCATTAAACACATCTGCTGCTGGTGGACAGCCTAGCTTTGCACAAGTAGCACCTGGTGGTTCGGTTAGTTGGTCTGGAGGTGCTACTACTACAAACGCAACTGCTACAACTACTGCTACATTATCTGGAACCGCAACAGTTCCAAATAATGCGTTGTTCACTACAATATCGGGTTCAAACACATTATATGTAACAAAGGATTCGTGGGACACATTAGGAGCAACAACCGGTTTTGCTGTTGACGCAAGTGAAACTAGATTCCCTAGCGGTACTACAATAACATCAATTGCTGAAAATCCTTCTCCGGTTGCAACAACAATCGGCTTAATAACAGGTAATGCTACAATACCGCCAAGTCCTAACTTTAAAACAGCGGCAGGTGTTAATTTCTTGTATTTTACCCAAGCAAGCTGGACCGCTTTAAACGGACAAATTGGAACGGCTGTTTATAGTACAGATTTCCCAGCTGGTACTACTGTTACTAACGTTACTGGACCAGCTGTAGCAGCAGGACAAAGTTATTATACTGTGACATTTAGTAATAATTCGTTAGTAATTCACAACCCAGTAAGATCTACTATTGCAACATACTATACAATTGTATCTGGTGGAACAGCTACAATTTATTTTAACCCAGCACAAACCTATGCTCCATATGTTGTAGGCGAAGTTATCACAGTTTCAGGTAATGCTGGAGTTCCGCAAGTTAATGGAACTAGGACTGTAACAGCTTGTACAACCCAGTATGTACAATTTACCGGAATCGGTGGAAACTTCAACGGAAGTTCAACAGGATCAGTTGTTAATAATACATCGTTAAATTTTGCGTCGTTCTCAGTTACAGGTCAAGCAAACGTTGGCTCAACATCGATGAACTTTACGCAATCAAGCTGGACTGCGTTACCTGTTGCAACAGCAGTAGTTGGTCGTTTAGTTAATGACCCAACAAAATTTGCTTCGGGAACACAGATTAGCACAATTAGCTCGTTGAAAACATTTAACGGAGTAAACTATTATACTGTAACATTTAATAATACACTGTTAACTGCACAATCGGCAGGATCATCATTAACGTTTGATTATATTCCTTACTACGTATTAACGTTAAGTAAAACAGCATCAAGCAACGTTAACTTTGGAACTACAGTTCCGTTTACACCATCGGTGCTAAGTGCAAACAGCTCGTTCTTGTATTTCACAAAGGCAAGTTGGGAAACCTTAGTTAACACATATAATGCCGGTATTGGAACAACCGTAGCTGACGTTGATAAATTCCCAAGTGGTACTTCGATACAATCGATTAGTGTGTTGTCAGCATTTGCAGGAACACAGTATTATCGTGTAAACTTTACACAAAGTTCTGTTACTACAATTGCTGGCGGAAGTAATGTTACATTCCAATTTGGTCAACCACCATATGCGTTGCCTGGGGAAACTGTATTCTCGTTCATTAGTACACCAGGTGGATCTAATTCGCTAGATTTGTCTGCGTTGAAAGAATTGACTAACACTACACTAGGCGGTCGTGGAACTTATCCTAACGGTCCAGACGTGTTAGCTATTAACGTATATAAGACTTCTGGAACAGCAGTTTCGTCGAATATTATTATTCGATGGGGTGAAGCGCAGGCTTAAAGTTTATCAATAACACTAACTAAATCAAACACTGTTTGTAGTTTAGTGCGAATGGTCTTGTTAGAAAAACTATTCCTAAGCCCTTGATGAAGGGGCTTAGGAGTATAGTCAATAGTTGACCAAGCCCATGCAATATGCTCGTCGCTTAGTGTAGGTACAAATTCGTTTTCGACAACACACAAATAGGTGTGAAAGTTAAACACAGAGTCGTTACTGACAAACGTTTCTAATGGGATTGTTTTTAAAATTTTAGGAACTTGTCCAATTTCTTCTTGAACTTCTCGCTGAAGTCCTTGCCATGGGTTTTCATTTTGAAAGTTAGTTCCGCCAACTAACCCCCAAGTTCCTTGATGCTTACCGCGTGATTTTTGTAACAGTAACAGTCTTCGTGTAGATTTAGCGTAGAACAAAGCTCCGCTGCATACAATTTTATCTGTTAAAGTTCTATTCTCCATTTTCCTGCAGAATACACGCCCTCAAATGATTTGGACCAATATACACCATTCCATGTATATTGAACTCCACTGTATATATTAGTTTGGTATATCAGTGTACTGGATTCTTGAGCTGCTTCAAAAATAACATGCCATTGAGTACCGTCCCATTCAATGATATCATTTGCTTTTGCAAGGAAGCCTCCCCATGCTTGCACGTTAATATTATTTTGGCTTGTATCAATAATGTCTTCAACAATTAGGAATCTGTCTCCAGAAACTAATGCAGTCATTCCGTGATCTGGATAAACTTTTTGTGGATCAATGATAGCATCGAATGTACCTAATGATCTTCCACCGTTGGCACTTCTATCACCTGGGCTTGGCAAATCATTATCCGGGGATCTAGTGTCAACATCCCAATTAATTTGTAATACTGTTGGATCTAAAGGACTAATAGCAACAGTACCTACAATTTCTGATCCGTTTGGCTGTACTAAGTATAACGTCGACGACCCTGCAACATATTTGGCAGGATAGTAACTAAACACTTCTTCCCAAGAAATTGGAGAGCCTTGTCTTACCGGAATGTCTAAAGTTGGTTCTCTAGGGATTGTACTTTCTGATTTACCTAATACAATTGCTTGGTTGTTATATACTTCGATATTGTATTCAGTTATAGTTACAATGTCTTGTGCAAGCAGTGTTGATAATGTAACTTCTGAACTTGCAAGCGGTTGTCCAAGACCTTCGATATAGGCATTATTATCAGTGCTAGCGCCTTGATGCAAACTAGTAATAATGCTAGTAATAACACCTAAGTGCTTGACCTTAACAGGCGGACTAATCCAAATCGGAGTATCTAGGGTTAGTGTAGCAATGTCAATTGGACTATCAGTACCGACCGGAATACTTCTATTTGACCAAGTGACTTGAGATAAGTTTAAAACGCTAAGACTAGTCCAGTCGATATAATTGTCCGATGTTTGTAGTTCTAGGCTTGGGTTAAACAATACTAAAATTTGTTCTAATATTTGTAACTTTTGTTCAGTATTTGCAGCCCATATATCACATTTTAATGTGAGTTTAAAAGGAGTTGGCATTAACCTTTCAACAGTATAGTTACGGCCTTGGCCGGTAGTATATACTGGATTGTTAGGGTTAGAGTTGTTAATTTCACGCTCTCTAATATGGACGTTACCAACAAAGGATGCATCTGACAAACGTTCTTTGTCTATATCTAGTCCAGTAATATAAACGCTAATACGTGGCACTGAATTAACTTTATTTTCAGAGTTCTGTCTTAAAATAGTTGCAGCTTGCCTGTCTGGATCACCATACATTACGGGCACTCTAACTAAAGTGCCATCTCCGTACTTAACTGTAAAATTGCTCATAACACGAACAACTTGTGTTAAGTATCTTCTTATTTGCCCGTCGTAAAAATGAAGCATTATAAATCCGCCTTAGGTCTGAGAGCCTTGCTGAGACTCTGTCTTTGTGCTTCTCTGTTATTGCACATACTAATTCGCCAGCTACCGTCTTCTGGGATTACTTGTTGTTCTAAATTAATAACAGGCAACGTAATTCTAATTTTTCCACCGTTATTGCTAATCAACGAAGGTGTATAGCTTGATAATTGATAACCAAATACAACTGTACTTAATTTAAATTCAAGGAATGGGGCAGTAACAGTGTAATCAATGTTAGTATCTATTACATAATCACCGCGACTTAATGTTACAAAATCTGATTTTACAATATCGTTGTAGATAAATGCATCGTTATTAATAAAGCCAGTCTTGAGAGTTGATCGAGTGTCGTTATTAGTCATGTTCATACGAACAGCATCTTCTACCTTTGCCCATCTAGTACCATCAAATCTAAATAGTCGATTAGGCATAAAGTCGGTACGCAAAAAGAAATCGTCTTGCCCTGGGTTATCTGGGAATTGAATACCGTGACCAAAATCGTAGCCGTTTTGTGGAAATCCGTCTCCAACAAGGTAACCAGTATACCCAGTTCTAACAGGCCTTGCGGCTGATTCTAATGCCGTTGTTGAAGTAACGCTAGCATCTAACGACAAAGTATCGGCAGTATTTAAAACTGTTTTACCTGTAGTAGGATCAACAGCTAGTGTATAGAATTGTCTTGTTTCATATCCGCTCTTAGGAGCATCTACTTCTGCTTGTGCAACAATGACATCATTAACTGCTAATTCTGTGTTGTGAGTGCTGATTAAATCTCTTAGGGTAGTACCATCAGATACAGGATCCCCGTTTGAATCTAAAGCAGGCTTATTAAGGATGTCAGCAAATTGCTGGCTATCTGTAATTCGTTTGACACGTAATCTGTATAGATGCGGATACCACGTAGCACTAAATCCTTCGCTAGCACGGCCTACGTCTTCGATTACATAATACCTGGGCATACCAAAATCGTGATCATCTAACGTAAAGTTGTCTTTTAAGTGTGGTAATTCAAGAACGTCACCGCTTATTGGCTTACGACCTACATAGCTAATAAAATCGTTAATGTGTACAGTCATGTACAAAGTATCGTTATCAATAAAAAGTCCAAACTGACTTAAATTAAAATCAATGTTTTGTACATTATAAAACCCGCGAATTCTGTAGATAGAACTGTCATATTTTCTATCTCTATTTTCTAAAAACAACAAGTCTTGTATGTTAGTGACAGCAGTAGTTGCATAATGCGGTTGATCAGCAGTTGCATTTTCTTGTGCAGTATTTGCACCTAAATACTTGTGCAAAAAAACATCAGTACCGCCAGCCTGAAACATTTCGCTAATTTGTCGATCTATAAACTTGTAGTCTTGCCCTCGTTCGGGCTTATATAAAGATATTCGTGGCATAATGATATTTATCAGTAGCTAAATATACATGGAGAGCAAAACATGTCTGAAATTACCGCAGTCCAAAAAAGAAACCAAGTATTTGATTACGTCCGCGCCATGCTAGGTGACGGAATGGTAGAAGTTGAACTTGATCCAAAGCACTTAGAAATTGCTTTAAATCGTGCTTTAACAAAGTATAGACAGCGTAGTTCAGGCGCAGTTGAAGAAAGCTATATGTTCTTGGAACTAATCCAGGATCAAAACGAGTACCGCTTGCCCGACGAAGTAATAGAAGTAAGAAATGTGTTTAGACGTGCAATTGGAAGTAGAAGTGGGTTAGGCGCAGGCGGTACCCTTTTTGAACCATTTAACTTAGCATATACAAATACCTATTTGCTAAGTGGTACAATGATGGGCGGACTAGCAACGTACGAAATGTTTGCAGGGTATCAAAAATTAGTAGGACGTATGTTCGGTAGTTATATCGAATATAAGTGGAAACAACAAGCTCATACGCTAACTATTTTACAACGTCCTTTTGCCGCAGGAGAGCAAATATTGCTTCAGACGTATAACTACCGTCCAGACTGGGCATTATTAGACGATATTTACGCTAAACAATGGCTTTATGACTATGCTTTAGCTGTAGCTAAGTTACAGTTAGGTGAAGCTCGTAGCAAGTTTGCTAGCATTGCTGGCCCAGGCAGTGGTATTCAAATGAATGGTGCAACCCTAAAACAAGAGGGTGAAAAAGAAATTGAAAAGCTAGAAAAAGAAATTGAAAATCTAGTGCCAGGCGGCGTACCTTATACATTTGTTTTAGGATAATTTATGAACATTAGGGAACTTATTAAAATTGTAGAAGCAGGCGAATCCGACGTTGTTGACCGTCCTCCTGTTAGAACACCGGATCGTCAGCAGCAAGAAGTTCCTGTACACTTACCAGGCGGCTTTACTGTTGTAATTTTAAATGACCCTATTACGCCAATGGAAGTTGTCGTTGAAGCCATTATTCATGCTACACGTTTAAGCCCAGATGAAGCTATTCGTAGAATGATGCGTGCTCACCAAGGCGGGTGGGCAGCTATTGCTAGTTACGCAAGCCGCGATCTTGCAGAAACAATTGCAGATCGTATGATGAATCATGCTCGTAGCAATAACAAATATGACCATTACAAGCGTCACACCGGGCATCAAGGCCCTTGGCCATTTACAGCAGAAGTTATCGAAGCAGGCGACGGAAACGGCTAACAAACTCTTGACCCCTCATAGTTTAGTAATATATACTTGAACTTATTGAGGGGTTTCTTATGATTATAGGCGTTTGCGGATTTATTGGTTCAGGCAAAGATACTATTGCCGATTATCTTACTAACTTTCACGGATTTAGAAGAGAAAGTTTTGCTAACAGTTTAAAAGATGCTGTAGCACAAGTGTTTGGCTGGGATCGAACACTGCTAGAAGGGCGTACAAAACAAGCCCGTGAATGGCGAGAACAAGTTGATCCGTGGTGGGCAGAACGATTAAACATGCCTAATTTAACTCCGCGTTTAATGCTACAATTGTGGGGTACTGAAGTTTGCCGCAAAGGCTTTCATGATGATATTTGGATTGCTAGCTTAGAAAACAAACTTCGTAATTCTACAGACGATATTGTTATTAGTGATTGTAGATTTCCTAACGAAATTAAATCAATTCGAGATGCAGGCGGCATTATTGTTTGGGTCAAACGAGGAGATCTACCAGAATGGTACGATTCTGCATTAAGCGTAAACAAGGGCGAAGTACAAAATTTTACCTGGTCAACAAGTAAATCTAAACTTGAAAAATTAGGAATTCATGCTAGTGAAACAGCATGGGTAGGAACAGATTTTGACGCAGTATTAGATAACGACGGCAGTATTGATGACCTGTTTTCTAAGGTTAAAGATCTGGTACAAGATCACCTTGTTTCCACTTCACACCTTCACGATGCAGGAGTCTTTGACAATTTGAACACACCGTCTTAAGATTAGTATGGCGGCAGTTATTTAGGTCGCCATCGACGTGAAACACATTAAACACCTCTAAGTAAGGGCTTTTAAATCCGCACTTATCGCAGGTGTTTTTTATTTTATATCCGGCACGTTCCCATCGTGGTATACCATGATATAACCCATTAGTTAGGCAAACTTCACAAAATTTTCTAAAGTAAGGACGCCCATTCTTGTAATAATTAATAGCTTTAGGACGCTTACCGCATTGGCATAATGGTCTCATATTTTATTTAAGCCTTTTCTGCCCCTTTTTCAGGTACTATATCTAGGGCAAAAAGCCAAAATCCACTAAATACAATTAGAATTAGTATTCATTGGAGATCAACAAATGGCTCAATTAAGTTCACCAGGCGTAAGCGTTAGTGTTATAGACGAAAGTTTCTATACCCCTGCTGCTCCGGGTACAGTCCCTTTAATTATCGTTACCTCAGAAGAAGGTAAACAAAACGGCGCAGGCACAGGCACAGCACCAGGCACATTAAAAGCTAATGCCGGTACTGTATACTTGCTAACAAGCCAAAAAGATTTGTCGGATACGTTTGGCACACCAGTTTTCAAAACTGATGCTAACAATAATCCGATTCATGCAGGAGAACAAAACGAATATGGTCTCCAGGCTGCTTATAGTTTCTTAGGTGTAAGCAATCGTGCATATGTAGTACGTGCTGATATTGACTTAGCCCAATTAAACGCTACAGCAACTGCTCCAGCAGGCGCTCCAGCAAATGGCACTTACTGGTTTGACACATCAAACACTAAGTTTGGTATCTTTGAATGGAACTCGGCTGCTGCAACAGTAACTGGCGGCCAGACATTTACTAACAAAGTTCCAACAGTTATTACAGACTCTACCAAAGTTGATGGCGGCGGAGCTCCTTTAGCTAGTATCGGTGCTATTGGCGATTACGCAGTTGTTGCTACAACTAACCTAAATAAGATTTGGTATAAGAAAGCAAAAACAAACACAGCTGGCGGAACATGGGTTGAAGTTGGATCCGGTGATTGGGCATCTAGCTGGCCAACTGCACAAGGTACAGTATCGAACCCAACATGGGTATCTGGTAATACTCTTATTATTAACACAACTCCAGCAGGTGCTGGCAGCACAGACTTAGACGGTCTTATTGCAGACATTAATTCTTTAAACATTCCAGGCATTACTGCTGGTAAGCCAAATGGTAAGTTAGAACTATACTCGACAGGCGTTGACGTTGCAGTGTCTGGTACATTAGCTACATTAGTTGGTTTAACAGCAACTACTTACAAAGCACCTGCATTACAAATTTCAAAGCACACAGTTGTTCCAACATATAAGCGTTCTGATAATATGGGAACAGCAAACGGTGTTGCAACAGGTGCAGTATGGGTTAAAACAACTACACCTAACTTAGGTGCAGATTGGATTGTTAAAAAGTACAGCGATGCAACACTTGCATGGACTGAAGTTCCTGCTCCGTTGTATTCTAATAACGCAGCAGCATTAGCTGGTTTAGATCCATTAGGCGGCGGCATTAACTTAGCATTGGGTCAATTGTATGTTAAGTACAACGATGACGAAGCAAACCCAACTCTTGCTAACTTTAAGATCTATGCACGTAATGGCGTAGGCGCAACATCAATCAAGTCAGCTGTAATTGGTTCACAATTCCCAGCAGCAACATACAAGTTTACAATTAGTGAAACTGTAGCAGGTTCAGCAATTCCATCAACACCGATCGAAATCGTGTTTACAGGAAGTGCAACCGCAGGCGATGCTGACACATTACTAACAGCATTAACTGGTGCATTATCAGGAAGTAACATTGTAGCTAGCAAGACAGCTAGCAACGAGATTGTTATTAGCCATGCACTAGGTGGTGACATTCATTTAGTTGACTTAGATCTTGGCGGAATTGCAGCAGGTCGTCCACTAGCTAAGATTTTCTCAACTGGTGTAACATCTAATTTCTACAATGCTCCAACCGGTACAGCTGATCACTATGTTGCTACACTATGGACTTCAGAAGTAGCAGGTTCAGCATTTGCTCCAGCAAGTGCAGACGCTCCTACAACTACTCCAGCAGACGGACAACTATGGTATAACAGCATTGTTGACGAAGTTGACATTATGGTACATGACGGTTCTGGTTGGGTAGGTTATGCAAATTACGTACAAAACCAAGCAGGCGGAACATCTACTGATCCAGCTGGTCCAATTGTAAGCGCAAGTCAGCCAACAACACAAAGTGACGGTACTGACCTAGCAAACGGTGATTTATGGATCGACACAAGCGATTTAGAAAATTATCCAACTATTCGTAAGTTCAATTACTTGACTAAGAAGTGGGTATTAGTTGATTCTTCAGACCAAACTACAGAAGACGGTATCTTGTTTGCTGATGCACGTTGGTCAACAAACGGCCGTGACGCAGATGCAGCTTCAATTGCTGATTTGCTAGCAAGCGATTTCCTAGATCCAGATGCTCCAGATCCAGCACTATATCCAAAGGGTATGTTGCTATGGAACTTACGTCGTAGCGGATTTAACGTTAAGCGTTTTGTAAAGAATTACATCGACATTAGTTTAAGAAACACACGTTTTGGTGATGAGCCAATGGATACAACTGGCTTCGAATACAACCCAGATCGTTGGGTAAGCGAAGCTGCTAACCAAGAAAATGGTGCAGGTACATTTGGTCGCAAAGCACAACGTAAAGTTGTTGTACAAGCTCTGCAAGCACTTGTTAATAGCAACCAACAAATCCGTGATGAAGAATCACGTATTTTCAACCTAATTGCAACTCCTGGTTATCCAGAGCTTATTGGCGAAATGGTTAGCTTAAACTATGATCGCGGCATTACTGCATTCGTAGTTGGCGACTGTCCAGCAAGATTAAAAGCAGATGCAACAACACTAAGCAACTGGGGTTACAATACCGCAGGCGCATTAGAAGACAACGATCAAGGTTTAGTAAGTTTTGACGAATACTTAGGTGTGTTCTATCCATGGGGTTACACAAGCGATAACATCGGTAATAATGTTGTTGTTCCTCCAAGCCACATGATGTTACGTACTATTGCATTAAACGATCAAGTTAGTTACCCATGGTTTGCACCAGCAGGTACACGTCGTGGCGGTATTACAAACGCAACAGCAGTTGGTTATGTTGACCCAGATAGCGGCGAATTCCAATCTGTTGCATTGAACACAGGACAGCGTGATACATTAGCAGCTATTAAAGTTAACCCGCTAACATTTATCACAGGTACAGGTTTAGTTAACTACGGTCAGTACACTCGTGCTAAGAACGCAAGTGCATTAGATCGCATTAACGTTGCACGTTTAGTAATTTACTTACGTCGTCAGTTCTCACAATTGGCTAAGCCATATGTGTTTGAACCAAACGATAAGATTACACGTGATGAAATCAAAGGTGCAGCAGAAAGCCTATTGTTAGAGTTAGTAGGACAGCGTGCTCTATATGATTATATCGTAGTTTGCGATACATCAAATAACACACCGTCAAGAATCGATCGTAGTGAACTATACCTAGACGTTGCGATTGAACCAGTTAAGGCAGTTGAATTTATTTACATTCCACTACGCCTAAAGAACACTGGTGAAATTAAGGCACTAGGTTAATTAACGGAGCATAACAAATGGCAATTTCAAGTTTAAGCAAATTTACAGTACCTTTAGCTAGCGATCAATCCGCTAGCGCACAAGGTATGTTGATGCCAAAGCTCAAATATCGCTTCCGTGTGATGTTTGAAAACTTTGGTGTATCAACACCAACAACAGAACTTACAAAGCAAGTTGCAGAAGCTGCTCGTCCAAACGTACAGTTCGCTGATCAGAAGATCGAAGTTTACAACTCGACAATTCACTATGCAGGCAAGCCTACATGGCAGACATTTACAGTTAAGCTACGTGACGATGTTACTGGTTCAGTATCTAAGCTAATTGGCGAACAGATGCAAAAGCAATTCGACTTCTTCGAGCAGTCGAGTGCAGCAGCAGGCGGCGACTATAAATTTACAATGCGTATTGAAATGTTAGACGGTGGTAACGGTGCTAACACTCCTGTAGTTTTAGAAACATGGGAATGTTATGGCTGCTATGTAACACAAGCTAACTATCAAGCATTGGCTTACTCAGGTCAGGAAGCAATGACAATTGACTTGACAATCCAGCCTGACAACTGTATTCAGACTAGCGGTGGTGCTAATGCGCCTACAGCTTGGGCTAAAGGTACAGCAGTTACTGGCGCAGGTTCTAGAGTTTAATAAATTAGCCCACTTCGGTGGGCTTTTTTACGACAACACATTATATGCGTAGTTAATAATTAAATAAATATTATTATGGCATTCATACCTAGTCAATTCTTAAATCTAACTGGCAATGTTACCTTAAGGGATCAACAGCACGCCGCACGTCTATTTGTAGACGATCAGTTTAGGCTTGCCCCTAAACAAAAGTTTCTATTTCACGTTGCGTTTAACATCAATCAAGCAGCATTGATAACAACAGACTTAGCACAGCGATATAAAAATGAAATTAATATGTTAGTTAAGAGTTGCGACTTGCCTAATATATCTGTTAACACTGAAACTCTTAATCAGTATAACCGAAAGAAAAACATCCAAACCTCATTAAAGTATAACCCAATTAATATTACATTTCATGATGATAATATGGGGTTAATTAATCAGTTATGGGAAAACTACTATAGTTACTACTTTGCTGATGCTACTAGCTCTAAAGATGCAGGGGCCTATGATAGAACTGCAACTAAAAACTTTGATTACATTTACAACACATTTGGTTTAGACAATAACAGCACTGCTCCATTTTTTAACTACATACGCATCTATCAAATGGCTAGGCACGAGTATGTAAGCTATACATTACATAACCCAATTATAACACAGTGGAATCATAACAAGTTAGATTACTCGCAAGGTGGAACCCCGCATGACAATACTGCACAAATTGCTTTTGAAGCAGTGTCGTATGACCGTGGTGACATTACTGCTGATTCTGTTGAAGGGTTTGGTTCAGAGCATTATGATCAAACTCCTAGTCCTTTGCAAGGACTTTCTGACCCAGGCGCAATTAATCCGTCGTTAACGTCGAATAAAAATTTAACAACTAATGCTAACGAGTTTTTAAATAACATTGCTAATACAATTAATGGGTATCAAAATACTCAACGATTAAACGCAAATTTACAATCTGGAATCATAACAAATACTTCTGCAACTGCTCGACAAGGTGTAAGCGGATTGCAAGGAGTGTCATTCCCAGTATCAACAAATAATAATAACGATACAGTTGTAGCAAAACCAATTAATATTATCACAGGAACATAATATGTCTAATTTACCTTCACAAAATACAAGTGGAGACGTTAAACAATTTTTTGACAAATATTATGATCAAAAGATTAGTTTTCCAGCAAACCAAATTGATGCTGTAGTTGGATTCTTTTTAAAGAATGGATTCGATATTGAAAGCGCACGTAGTACTGGCATTGTATTGCTCAATCAAGCTCGTGCAGATAACGTTAATGTATTTGAGTTAATTGATACGTTAAAAACACTTACCGATGTGCAATTGAGCCAAGTAGTGGCACAAATTCTAAATGCATATAGAGAAAAAGTAAGTTTGCTAGGGTATAGAATTGCCCCTTTAGTAGATACTTACGAGTCTAGAAATATCTTAGTATAATGGTTAAGTTCGCAAAAGGTAAATTTACTATGAAGCGTCCCGACAAATACGTAGGGACTAAGCAGCCTATATACCGCAGTAGTTGGGAATGGCACTTTATGAACTTTTGCGACACTAACGACGGCATTCAAAAGTGGGCCAGCGAAGCTATACAAATACCTTATAAAGATCCGTTAACTGGTCGAAACACAGTGTATGTGCCAGACTTCTTTATTCAGTATGTTGATAAAATGGGCAAAATGCACGTTGAATTAATAGAAATTAAACCAGCTAGTCAGCAACTGTTAGAGCGTGTAGGCAAGAACAAATACAATCAAGCACAATACGTTAAAAATCAAGCTAAATGGGCCGCTGCTACTGTTTGGTGTAAGCAGCAAGGCATTAAGTTCCGTGTGTTAAATCAAAATGATATTTTCCATACTGGCGGAATGGCATAAGTAAAGTTATGACAAAAAAACTAGAAGAACTATTAAATCTGCCCGAAAGTAAGCAAGTTATTAAGGCCGATGAAAAGCAAACTAAGAAAACAGAAATGGCACAGCCATTTTTAAGAGACATTTCTGAGTTTGATAAAATTAGTGCTGCACTTCCTGCTGTAAAAGGCCTAGGCGATGCAAGCGATTCTGAGTTTGATGCACTAGCTCAACGTGCAACAGATGCTTATGACGATTTAATTGACTTAGGCATGAACGTAGAAGCTCGTTACAGTGCTCGAATTTTTGAAGTTGCAGGTTCTATGCTTAAAAATGCTATTGATGCCAAAGCTGCAAAAATTGATAAAAAACTTAAAATGATCGAGCTACAGCTTAAAAAACAAAAGCTCGATCAAGACTCTGCTAGTTCCGAAGACAACGGAATTAACCTTAACGGCGACGGTGTTATTATTGCAGATCGTAACAGCCTGATCGAAAAACTTAAAAACATGAATAAATAATATATCAGGACTTTACTATGAAATCATTTAAAGAATATCTAACAGAAAGCAAGAAAACATACGATTTTAAAATTAAGATCGCACATGATTGCCCAGAAGGTTGCAACGACAAGATTAAAGAAGCACTAAGCGTTTACGACTGTGCAAGTTGCTCAAGTGGCACAAGTATGCCAATTCAAGAAACACATTTTGACTTTCCAGAAGAAAAGAACGTCAAAGTTACAACATTTGAAGTTTGCTTAAATTACCCTACAAACAGTCAGCAAGTGCGTGCTGCGGTAGCTACTAAATTACAGAAATCAGAATCATGCGTTATTGTACGTAATCCTGCAGAAGAAGCAGAAGTCCTGTTAAATCATGCAAATGACACTAAGCCAGAAGGCGCATTGTTAGAAAAAGGATACGATAAGGATTCTAATCAAGACCTGGTTGGCGAAAAGCAAAAGATGGCTCTTTTAAAAGAGTTAGGTAAGAACAAAACACAAGGCACACAGTACAAGGGTACTAACGAAAAGATTTTAGCTAAAAAAGTGCCTAGTGAAAAATCAGCTAAAGTAAAAGAAACACAAAATAACACAAGTCCTGTTGGTAGTAAAAAAGTTACAGGGACTGCCGGAGGACAAAAATGAACTTTCAAGATCTTTTAACAAAACTTAAAACATTAGATGAATCATCTAATAGCGGCATGGAAGAGTGCGGTGATTCACCTAGAATGGCTGGCGCTGATGACTTACTAGTCGGTGAAGAGCACGGAGAAATGATGTCTCCAATGGTCAGCAAGCAATCAGATAACATTTCTATGAATGTTAGCATTAATGGTAGCGGTGCAGGCGGAATTAAAGATTTGCTTGATGTTCTTAGAAACATTGAAAGCGGCGATAGCGAAAAAGACGTGATTGTTGGTATGGACGAAGAACTAACCGACGGCGGCTTTAAAGATGCAACAACTGAGCCCGATGAAATTGTTGCAGGAGTTGATGCCGTTACTAGAACTGGTAACGATCTAGCAAGTAAGGGTGCAGAAAGTCCGAAAGTAAACGGTGGCGGAAACCCAATGCAAGAAACGTTAGTTAGAAAACTATCAAGTTTTTATGAAGAAGTTAAATCTAGATAAAATAATCTAGTTATCGAAAAGGGGCTTTATGCCCCTTTTTTTATGTAAATAAAGTATGGCTAAATCATTAGATGGCGTCTTAACCAAAAAGGCGCATACAAAAGAAAAATTTACAGAAGATCAAGTACAGCAATTGCTAATGTGTTCTGACCCCGTAGAAGGGTACATGCACTTTGTTAAAAACTTTTTCCATATTCAACATCCTACACGTGGTAAGGTTAAGTTTGAGCCGTTTGAATATCAAGAAAGATTGCTGCACAGTTATCACGATTTTCGTTTCAACGTAAACATGATGCCACGACAAAGTGGTAAAACTACATGTGCTGCTGGATACTTGCTTTGGTATGCAATGTTCCATCCGGATCAAACAGTTCTAGTTGCAGCTCACAAATACACAGGTGCTCAAGAAATTATGCAACGTATTCGTTATGGATACGAACTGTGTCCTGACTTTATACGAAGTGGTGTTGTTAGCTATAACAAAGGTAGTATCGAATTTGATAATGGATCGCGTATTGTAAGTCAAACAACAACTGGTACAACAGGTCGTGGTATGTCTATATCATTACTATATTGTGACGAGTTTGCGTTCGTACAACCTAACATAGCTGAAGAATTTTGGACTTCTATTTCGCCTACACTAGCAACTGGTGGTAAGGCGATTATTACATCTACACCAAACTCAGACGAAGATACGTTTGCTACTATTTGGAAAGAGTCACAGGATATGTTTGACTCTTATGGTAACTCAAAGACAGACAACACAGGGCGCAACGGCTTTCACGGATATAGAAGTGAATGGTGGGAACACCCGGATCGTAATGAGAAATGGAAAGAAGAAGAAATGGGCCGTATTGGCGAGGAACGATTCCGCCGAGAATATGGTTGCGAGTTCTTAATTTACGACGAAACTCTTGTTAATAGTATTAAGTTAACAGAGCTACTTGGTCGTGAGCCTATTTTTAAAATGGGGCAAGTTAGGTGGTTTAAGAAGCCACAGGCAGGTATGTTGTACCTAGCAGCATTAGATCCTAGTTTAGGTACGGGCGGTGACTTTGCAGGTATACAAGTATTTGAATTGCCTAGTATGACACAAGTTGCAGAATGGCAGCACAACATTACTCCAGTGCAAGGGCAAGTTAAAATATTCCGAGATGTATTAAGATATATACAGGAAACAATTGGTCCTGAAAACACTAATAGCATTTATTACAGTGTAGAAAACAACACAGTAGGTGAAGCTGCGTTAGTAGTTATTTCGGACTTAGGTGAAGAAACATTCCCTGGGCTATTTGTTAATGAGCCTCAGAGAAAAGGGCATGTTCGCAAATTCCGTAAAGGATTTAACACTACACACGGTTCTAAAATTTCAGCTTGTTCTAGATTAAAGTTCTTAATTGAAGAAAATAAAATGACAATTAACAGCAAAATACTTATTAGTGAGTTGAAGTCATTTATTGCAAAGGGTGTTACTTTTAGTGCTAAAGAAGGGCAACATGATGACTTAGTAGCAGCATTGCTATTAATAGTTAGAATGAGTGTAGTTTTAGCCGAATGGGACCCACAAGTTTTTGAACTTATGAGTGTAGACGGTAATGCAGACGACGAATTCGAAGCGCCGTTACCTATTTTTGTTTCAAGCGGATTCTGATAAATATAACATGGACATTAATTTAGATAATATTGCTAAAGACCTTTACGGTAAGATACAAACCCGTTTTCAAGACATTAAAATCGGTGATGAACACGCGGCTCCGTTATCCCGTAAAGAAGATATTCCTAAGGCTCGCTTCTTTGAGTTTGAATACGTTGAAGGTGGTGAAAGCCTAGGATCTATCTCTATTAATTTAGGCGTAGTAGACGATCAAGTTGGTATTGTTGTACAAGTAAGCGGTGACTTAGTTGACGATGACAATGAAACAACACACCACGGAGCATATAAATTTATCCGTAGTTTTAGAAAGTTTGCTAGAGATAGACTTCTAAGTTATAAAGTAGACAACATCGGAAAAAGTAACTTGGACAAGAGAGATTACATGTTCCAGGCGAAGCGCAAGGAAGAACCAGTTATGCCAATGCAACCAGTTATGGAAAGTAAACTTTACGGTAATTCAAGAATGAGTTATCAGGATCTAGGCGAAGCACGTTTAATCATTAAACACACTCAGCCAGTTAATATTGATCTACCAGCAGGTCGTACAATGCACATCGAAAGCATTTACATTGAAAATGCAGAAGGTGAAAGATTTAAATATCCGTTTAAGCACCTAAGCGGCGCTCGTGCATTAGCTGAACACATTAAAGCTGGTGGTATTCCATACGACAGCATCGGTAAACATATTGTTAGCCTAAGTGAAGAATTAGCAGGCTTACGTAAATTCAAAGGTTACGTAATGCGCCAAACACAAATTAGTGAAGCAATGGGCACTGTAACAATGAGAGTTGCAGAACGTATTGAGTCTATTAAGAAAGAATTACACAATCTACAAAAGACAAACTACTACTCGCAGTTTGCAGAATCTTTTGAAGAAACAGAACAAGAACAAATTCCAGAGTCAGTAGTTAATGATTTAGTTGATCGTTTAACTATTCGTACATTTAATGAAGAATTAAAATCAGTTTTTCCATACATTTACAAGTTTGTCAACGAAGGCGATTTGCCTGTTACCGAGTTATCAGTTGACGATTTGCTAGACGAAGATCAAGTAGAAGATAGTAAACAAGAAAACGGATACACTGAGTCATTTGCTCCGGAACTAGAATTTGAATCGTTTATGGATAGCATTGTTAACGAAGACAAAGACGAAATCTTTAGTCCTAACAAGTCTGCCAAATTAAGAGCAATTGACAAACTAAACAAAATTTTAGAAAAAGAATTACAAGGCGGTCCAGGCGGCATCAATGCTGTAGAAAGCCTTAAAGGACTAATTGATGATCCAGATTTTATTAACGGACTCACAGATTTAGATCCTAACCTAGATGTCAGACCAGTTATTCAACAATGGTTAATTGCTAACAAAGACAAGTTCCCGGGTAATGCTGCTGAAACATTGGCACTAATTCACTTTGGCGGAGAAGGTGAAACAACCCCTCAACCAGAAGCTGAAGTAGAGGCTCCGGCACCTGCTCCAGAAGTTCCGCCGGCAGAACCAGCAGCAGTACCGCCAGCTTCAGAAATTCCTCCAGCAGCTCCTGAAGAAATTCCCCCTGCTCCGGCAACTCCTGCTCCGGCAGCGCCAATGGCAGAAAGCATAATGAACGCTCTAAGAAAAGCAAAGGCAGCAGGAGCAACATTAGAAACAGCATTAGATTTTGGTTACGGTGTTAAGACCATTGCTGAAATTATTGACGAATGTGGTTGTGATCCGCAATCAGTTGGATTCAGCGACGAAGAAGGTAGTGAACCTCAAGAAGCTGGCATTCCAGCAATGCTAAAATATATTTCTGGATTCTATAATAAAGAAGGCAACGACCAATTAAGTGAAGGCAACTTTACTATTGGAGGAACACGCATGAAGATCAAGTTAAAGAAGGCTTGGGAAGAAGGCGAGTTTGGTGATTGCCCAGCATCTGATCTAATTAAAGTCTTTAAGTTAATCGATGCAAAGGATCCTAGCACAGAGCCACAAGATCAAGAACAATCTCATATTTTAAAATTAGCCGGTGTACAACGTAGTGCTCCTGAGCCAGAAGTTCATCACGACGATAAAGCTAGCGGATTAGAAAATATGCTAAAAGGTATTAAAGTAAGTTTTGCTGAAAGTAAATCTTCAGCAGACCAAATTAAAGACCTTATGAAAAAAATTAACTTTGGGAAATAACATGTCATCAATCCGCGATTATATCAAAATAGTTACAGAAAAGAGTATGTTAGCAGAGGCTAATGCTCCTGTATGGACTCCGGATGCTGAACAAGCTAAATGGCTGGGCGGCGCAAATCAACAAGATCCGTATATTCTTTCTAGAATGCCTGGCGCTAAACCACCAGTAACACACTTTACAAATCCTCAAGATCAAGCACTAGCAAAACAACTAGGCTTTCCAGCAGCACCAGCAGCACCAGCAGCGCCAGCAGCTACACCAGCAGCTACACCAGCAGCACCGGCTGATGATAGAAATGAAATGGATAAAGCAAGTGATGCAGCAGCAACACAAAGAGCAAATGGAGTCGATCCGGCCACTGGGCAAATGGTTTCTATGAAAGATCCGGTTACTGGCCAAATGATCAATCCAGAAAACGGTTTACCTGTTACGCCACAAGCTGCTCCTACTCAGCAAGCAGCTACACCAGCAAAACCAGCAAGAAAGCCTGACCCGAGTGTGTTAGATTTACAAAAGAAATTAATTGCAGCTGGCGCAAAGATTACCGCAGACGGTGTTATGGGACCAATGACTCAAGCAGCTATGAAACAATTCCCACAAGCTGCTGGCGGACAAGGCGCAACACCATCAGGGGCAGGAGCAGGCCGTGGCAGTCAAGGCGGACCAACAGCAGCAGAATTAAAAGCAGCAGCTACTCCAAAAGTTCCTAACGTAGGTGCAGCACCAGGCACAGGTCTAAAAGGTCCTACAGTTGCAGCAGCACAAGGAAAAGATCCTAGTAACCCATTAAATCAACCTGCAGGCCAGGCAGCTACACCAGCAGCACCAGCAGCACCAGCAAATCCGAATGCTGCAAAGATTCAGGCAGAGATTGATAGGTTCTCTAAAGGCAACAACATGACATTGCAAGCTAACAAGGACTATGTTGCTAGATTACAAGCTAAGTTAGGCAGTACAGCACCAGCAGCACCAGTTCAACAAGGTGTAGCAAATGCAGACAGACGTGACATGGAAGAGAGCACTGGCTATGATGAGCTACAGAGAATTGTTAGTTTAATTCATCATAGATAATTGGTAAAACAAAATCATAATTAAGGCACCATTTGCCTTGTAATGATAAATAAAAACGCATACACTTATACGTATGCGTTTTTTGTTCTAAAAGGTTAGAACATAAAGGCAAAAACACAAAGGCTAACAATAGGAGAAACATTATGGCATCTTTGGCAGAAATTCGCGCAAAATTAAAGGCAGCTGAACAACGTGGTTCAGGAGAACGTACAGGCGGTGACAATTCAATTTATCCGTTCTGGAACTTAAAAGAAGGTCAAGAAGCAATCCTACGCTTCCTACCAGACGGTAATCAAAACAACACTTTTTTCTGGGTCGAACGTGCAATGATTAAATTGCCATTCGCAGGCGTTAAAGGTGAAACCGATAACAAAGAAACAATCGTTCAAGTACCATGCATGGAAATGTATGGCGAGACTTGCCCAATTCTAAGCGAAGTTCGCGGCTGGTTTAAAGATCCAAGCCTCGAAGATATGGGTCGTAAGTACTGGAAGAAGCGTTCTTACATTTTCCAAGGGTTTGTTGTAGAAGACGGACTTGGCGAAAAAGAATTACCAGAAAACCCAATCCGCCGATTCATTATCGGACCTCAAATTTTTAAACTAATCCAATCTGCATTGCTAGATCCAGAACTCGAAGATCTACCAACAGATTACATCAACGGTATTGACTTCCGTATGAAGAAAGGTAGCAAAGGCGGTTACGCTGACTACTCTACTTCTACTTGGAGCCGTCGTTCACGTCCACTAAGCGAAACAGAAGCTGGTGCAATTCAGCAACATAATCTGTTTAACTTGTCAGACTTCTTGCCTAAGAAGCCAAGTGATGTTGAACTAAAGGTTATCAAGGAAATGTTTGAAGCAAGTGTTGAAGGCGAACCATTTGATATGGATCGTTGGGGACAATACTTCAAGCCAGCAGGTATGTCACAAAATACTGGTGATCCTAACAAAGCAACAACTACAGTATCCCGTGTTACACACGACGATGCTGAAGAGTATTCTGCACCTGCTCCTAAAGCAGCACCTGCACCAGTAGCTGAAACTGCACCTGCTCCTAAAGCAGAAGCAGCACCTGCAAGCACTGGTGGCGATAGCCGAGCACAAGACATCTTGGCAATGATTCGCAATCGTCAAAAGCAGTAATTAACACAGTTTGGGCCTCTTGCACCTAGTGCTACGCCCAAGCCATCACTATTTTAGGAGAAACACAAATATGGCATCAAAGCCTTTTGATTTATCAAAATTTAGAAAAACCTTAACTAAGTCTATTTCTGGACTTAGTGTAGGGTTTAGCGATCCAACTGATTGGATCAGTACAGGTAACTACGCATTAAATTACCTAATTAGCGGAGACTTTAAAAAAGGTGTCCCACTAGGTAAAGTAACTGTATTTGCAGGCGAATCTGGTGCAGGCAAGTCTTATATTTGCTCTGGTAACCTTGTTAAAGCCGCACAAGAACAAGGCATTTACGTTGTATTAGTTGACAGCGAAAATGCATTGGATGAAAAGTGGTTGCACGCACTTGGTGTAGATACAAGTGAAGAAAAGTTGCTCAAACTCAACATGGCAATGATCGATGATGTAGCTAAAACTATTAACGAGTTTGTTACTGAATACAGAGCAATGCCAGAAGAAGCTCGACCAAAAGTGTTGTTTGTAATTGACTCACTAGGTATGCTTTTGACCCCAACCGATGTTAATCAATTCGAAGCGGGAGATCTAAAAGGCGACATGGGTCGTAAGCCAAAAGCACTTACTGCACTAGTTCGTAACTGTGTTAACATGTTCGGTGCATTAAATATCGGTTTAGTTGCAACTAACCACACATACGCATCGCAAGATATGTTTGACCCAGATGACAAGATCTCCGGCGGTCAAGGCTTTATCTACGCAAGTTCTATTGTAGTTGCTATGCGTAAGTTAAAGTTAAAAGAAGATGAAGACGGTAACAAAACTTCAGAGGTAAATGGTATTCGTGCTGCATGTAAAATCATGAAGACACGTTATGCTAAACCATTTGAAAGTGTTCAAGTCAAGATTCCTTACGCAACTGGCATGAGTCCTTACAGCGGTCTTGTTGATTTGTTTGAAGCAGAAGGTTTGCTCAAGCAAGAAGGTAACAGACTCAAGTGGATTGATCCGGAAACTGGAGAAGAGTTCAAATTCTACCGAAAAGAATGGAAAGATGATAAATTAGATATGATAATGGAGAAATTTCATATCAAACCAGAAGTGACAGAAACATCCATTCCTGAGGAGAACGAAGATCATGTTGAGTGAAACACAAATTGGCGACATCTGGGTATTGTTTAGCGACTTTATCGATAAGAAACAATTAGAAGTTGCGGCAGAAAGATATGTTGACTTGTTAGCAGACTACGGTGTTAGTGATCGCACATTGCAAAGTGCAATGGGGATTGACGGCACACTTGATGCAGCAATTGATTACTACCTTGATGAGCCAAGTGACGAAGACGACGATTATAAAGAACTGGACTTTTAATGAGCTGGTATAGTAAGATTGCAAAAGACATTTCGTATATCCCCGATGCTGTGGTATATTACAATGCAGAACTGGACGCCGCAAAAACAGAATGCCGTATAACGGGAAATATAGAAAGAGCAGCGGCAGGTATGCCTGGCATTGTGGAGCAACGATTTAGTCAGCTTCAAGAAATTGAAGCAATTTTGGAATATTTAAATATCGAACTTAGAAGATTGAAAAGCCAGCATTTTAGAAAGTATCTTGAAAACTATCAACGTGCTCTTAGTAGTAGAGACTGTGAAAAGTTTGTTGAAGGCGAAGCAGATGTAGTCGATTTTGAAAAAATTATCAACGACTTTGCTTTGCTACGCAACAAGTGGTTAGGTATTACTAAAGCATTAGATCAAAAGCAATGGCAAATTACAAATATTGTAAAATTGCGTGTTGCGGGTATGGAAGATGCATCGTTGTAACTAATTTGTCCAAAATCTACCTAATAGGCCTTAAATATTTATGAGGCCTATTTTTTTCTAAGATGTTGACTTGTACTATTGCTAATGTTAAAATGTTGTTATGAAAGAAATTGATCAAATCCTCAGGCACTTGGTAACAAATAATATCGATACTCTCAAAGAGTCTATGGCTCATAGAGACGTTCGTATCTTATCCAGCCTATACAAGAATATTTCAGGTCCTAACTTTATTACAGAAAATCAAGGTCGACTAATTGTGAAAATTTTTAACGAAAACAAGAAAATTGTGTCCCAACTAGTTGAAGACATTGACAGTAGTTTAGGCGATCCAAAGTGGTCAAAGCCTTTCAGACCAGCTGACAAGACTAAGCGTATATACGTTGAGTTCGAAAAAGAAAGCAGCCCGGTTATTGCCATCGAATTTGCGTTTTCTACGGCCATTAGACAAAAAATTATGGCTATGAACAAAGTGCTGTCTGGTCTTGTACAAGTAACAAGTGGTAAGCTGTACTACGCAAGTTACACTGAAAAAAATATTGTTGCCTTAATCGACGGTGTTAAAGGATTGGGGTTTGATGTTGACGAAAAATTGATGGAATTTTACGAAATTATCAAATCTTGGTCAAAAACTGAAATTGAATCTAAGTTTGCATTCGACAACATTACGCACGAACAGTTCTTAAAAAAGATAAAAGCAGAATTAAACGAAGACGCTGTTACTAATCCTATGTTGGTTGCAGACAGGTCTGTGCGGTACCAGTATTTTACCAAAAAATCTGAAAAAGAACCGGAAAATACAACAGAAATTATTGCCAACAGATACAGCACAAAAGTATGGATTGACAAGTCTAAATTTTCTTTGGACAATATTTTTGAAAGTTTGGTCGAATTAAATCGCCTTCCAACGCTGCTAGTATTTGATTCATATGGCACAAAAGAATCTGCCAAAGAATTGGCAAAAATCAGTGAAATTTTGGAAAAAAATGGAATTACTGATAATGTAGGAATTTACTTTAGACTTGCTAACGATGAGCAAGGAAAAGAATTTAATCAACTGATTAGTCAAAAGAAATATAATTGTGTGTTAACTCCTGACACAAAAATTGTCGGTGTTCAAAGTGGAAAAATTCCGAAATTTTTGCTAAAAAACGACTGGAAACCCATGAGTGTTATTAGCATTGGAAATAGCTTACGACATAACAAAACTGCTGTCTATGCAAATTGTTGTGACCTTGTAATCACTTACACTGATAAGGAGCCTTTATACGAGCCAAAGATTGCATGGGAATAAAATTAATTATAAGAGACGAGGTAAACATCAAATTTGAGGGGTTACCTCTTGATGCTCGCAAAAAATTAGCAAACACATTTAAGTACGAAGATCCAACTGCTCGATACAGACCAGCATACAAGCTAGGACGTTGGGACGGCAGTGTTAGTATGTTTGGGCTCGGAGGCAACGGCTATCTAAGCCAGTTAGAAAAGTGCTTAGAAGTACTTGCAGAATGTGATATTGATATTAGTGAAGTAGAAGATTTACGTACCACTGGATTAATTTCTTTCGACGAAATTAAAAATAGTTATTGGGCTGATATGGGTAAGGTATGGCCGGAAGGACATCGCTTTGCTGGACAACCAATTATGTTGAGAGATGACCAAGTAGAGGTTGTAAATCGCTTTTTTACCAACACACAAGCATTGCAAGAAGTAGCAACTGGCGCAGGTAAGACCATCATGACTGCTACCCTTGCCCACTGTGCAGAAAAATATGGACGCACAGTTGTCATTGTTCCTAACAAAGACCTCGTCACACAAACCGAAGAGGACTTTGTTAACGTGGGGCTAGATGTAGGGGTATATTTTGGTGATCGAAAGATGATCGGTCATAAGCATACTATTTGTACGTGGCAAAGTCTTAACGTCCTTGATAAAAAATCAAAGAATTGGGACGAAAATGATGCACTAACATTAGCAGAATTCCTCGAAGATGTTGAAACTGTTATTGTTGATGAAGTACACATGGCCAAGGCACAAGTGCTACAAAATCTCTTAACACAAAACTTAAGAAATGCACCTATTAGGTGGGGCTTAACAGGCACAGTTCCTAAAGAAGAATTTGAGTCAGCACCAATTTTTGCAAGCATCGGCCCAGTCGTTGGCGGTATTGCTGCATACCAATTACAAGAAATGGGTGTGTTAAGCAATTTACAAATTCAAATTGTACAGCTACTAGACCTACCAGAATTTAAGTCATACTCAGAAGAATTAAAGTATCTTGTTACTAACAAGGAACGTATGACATACCTAGCAAATTTAATTAAAGGCATATCAGAGTCAGGCAATACACTTATATTAGTGAATAGAATCGACACAGGCAAATTTTTAACAGAACTATTACCAGAAGCAGCATTTATATCAGGTGAAGTAAAAGGAAAAGACCGAAAGGCGGAGTATAAAGAACATGCAATTTCAAATGACAAGATTACTGTGGCGACTTACGGTGTGGCCGCTGTGGGTATTAATATTCCTCGTATTTTCAATTTGGTTCTTTTGGAGCCCGGAAAGAGCTTTACGAGAGTTATACAAAGCATTGGGCGAGGCATTCGAAAAGCAGAAGACAAAGACTTCGTCCAGGTCTGGGACATTACCTCCACTTGTAAATATGCGAAACGTCACCTCACAACGAGGAAAAAATTTTACAAGGAAGCCAAGTATCCCTTCACGATTGATAAAGTGGATTGGCAAAAATAAGGATTATGCAAATACTAACATTAGATAACACTACGTTCAACTTAAACAATTTACCAGACGAGGTTGACGATAGCACAAGATTTGCAGTACTAGATAACAGCAACCCAACAGAGCCGGATTTCTTTTTTATGCCGTTGATATTTTTAGAAAGTTTCAACGCACCGGCAATGGTTTTAAGAATCGGAGAAGATGAAGTAACAATGCCGATTGATTGGAGCATTGCAGTTGGGGATAGTACGTGTGCTAGCGATATTGAAATTTTACCATTAACTAGCTTAAATGACAGAGGATTTGAAGCACTAATATTCAATCCACTTAGTAGTTTTAGAGTTGAATTTAAGAAGATTGAAATTGTTAATTTTTACAACGATGTTAAATGGTATTTTCCTAAAATGAAAAATGGGCAGCTACTTTCAGTTCCAACAAGATATGGCGAAAAACCGCCATGTGCATATTTTGTAAAAGAAATTAGCAGACAAAGTGAAATTATTCAATTAGACAAAATACTATGATCGTTAATACTTTATTTGCCGTCCCTATTTGGGATATTCAATATCCCAATTTTGATATTCTTAAGGATACACTTATTACTGATTTAAAAAGTTACATGAGTCGGTATCCCGAAGAAATTCGATCAAACGTAAACGGCAAACATAGTAAAACATTAGTTCACGAAGCACCTGAATTTAAACCATTATTTGATTTCATTACTCTTATAACAAATCAAGCAGCTGAGTCTATTGGCTTGCGAGGAAATTTGAGAGTAATGGAGTCATGGGTTAATATAAACGATACCCCAGGTGCGTTTAATCTACAGCATATACATGGTGGTGTAATTTCTGGAGTATTTTATCTGCAAGTTCCAAAAGGCAGCGGCAAACTATACTTAACTAATCCTGCACCTATACATTTATGGGAAGGATTTAATTCATGCCCTGAACGCAATGAATTCGCAGGCGAAACACGAGCAATTGATCCTATACCTGGAACTATTATTATGTTCCCAAGTTACTTGCCACATTGTGTAGGACCGAACACATCGGATGTAGAGCGTATTTCACTTGCATTTAATACAACAAGGATCGAATAATGGGAAACTTAACTCCTGGTGCTACTTACATATATGAACGAGCAAATGGCGTTACATATGCCAGAGAATTTGGCTCGGGTGAAAGAACAATTATAGGTATGGACTACCCAAATGTAGTACGATCTAAAGAAGAAATTGAAAAAGAAATGCAGGAAGATATGATGTGGTCCGACATTCGGCGAAAAGCAAAAACCAATATCACTTTAAAATCTGCATTAGATCGTGCTATAATGATCTATAAACTCAGTGAGGAACAAACATAATGGCATTGCATGTAGCATACTTTCAACCAACTGTTATTGCAGTTGATCAAATACCGCCTGTTGAATTTAGTAAAATTTTTAATCTTGCAAGTGAATTGCACAACCATCCAGAATTAAATGATGCAATGAATCCGCTAATCAGTATTCGCGGAGGACAACAAATTCAAGTGTATCCAAATACACTAGGTGTTAACGTAGACTGGCTTGTAAAATATTTAGAACTAGTCTGCAGAGGTTATATGGAAATTATCACAGCACAAAGTGGTAAAGAAGATCTCAAGCTATGTAAGCCAGTAGTTACTAGTATTTGGACTATTAAACAAGAAGCTGGGCACTATCAAGAGTTGCATACACATCCAGGCGGCAACTTGAGCGGTAACATGTACATTAGTGTTCCAGACTTGCCTGATGATAGTAATCCTTGTGATGCACATGTTGCATTTAAATTACCTCAAACAAGAGACATTACTAGATTTGTAATGAGTGATACTTGGAACTATAAACCACAAGCAGGCAGTATTATTTTATTCCCAAGTGTAATACCACATACAGTTTATCCTTGGAAAGGCAATGGCAGCAGAATTGTAATGGCATTCGATGCGAGGTTAGAACCAGATGTCAAATAAGCATGTAGACCTATTTAAAGATATTATCCCAGCAGTTGACTTAAATGTTAAGGAACTGTGGGATGCAACTACTGACGAAGGTCGCAAGGAAATCAAAGGCGACATGTGGAACCTTAATCGATACATTAGCAGTGTAAAACACAGCAGTCGAGATCTCCAAGAACACTTTGTTTTAACAGTAAACGAATACTATAATAAGAACTGGAATGCTTTGCAAAAAGAAGATGCAAAACTTCTTTGGTTTCTACTTTGCATGTGTAGTGTTAATGATGGAAAAACTTATTTCCACGAATGGCTTCCAACTAAACGCATGTCTAGTAATAAAAAGATTCCAATGTTACTAAGTTTCTTTCCTACAATGAAGGAAGATGAGATTGAATTGCTAGCAAAAATTATGACTGACAAAGAGTTTAAAGAGCTAGCGAAAGATCACGGAATCGATGACGCAACTATTAAGAAAATTGTTAAATGATGGCACTAGCTGAACAACCCTACGTTTGTCAGTATTGCGGACATAAGTTTGCTAAAGAAAAGACTTTGTCTGTGCATGTCTGCGAGCAAAAACGTAGAGCGTTAGCAAAAACTGAAAAACATGTTGTTATAGGATATGACACTTATAACCGATTTTACAAGTTTAATCAAAACTTTAATGGTGTAAAAACTTATGATGAGTTTGCAAAAAGCCCATACTACAATCAATTTGTAAAGTTTGGAAGTTTTGTTAGTAACGTTAATCCATTATACCCTGATAAGTTTTTGGACTACGTTGTTCAAAGCGGAGTTAAACTGGATCATTGGTGTAGAGATGAACTGTACGACAAATACGTTGTTTATCTAATTAAAAAAGAACCAGTTGAAGTTGCTCTTGAACGAAGCATTGAAACTATGATTAAATGGGGTGATAACAACAATGCTCAATGGAATCATTACTTCCTTTATGCAAGTTTAAATAGAGTTATGTATGACATTAAAGATGGTAAAATTAGCCCGTGGATTGTTTTAAATTCAAAGAATGGCAAAGATATGTTACGCAACTTTAATGACGAACAGTTAGCAGCAATTGGCACAATTATGGATGTTCCATATTGGCTCAATAAATTTAAAAAAATGCCAGCAGATGTAGAGCTAGTAAAAGAAGTTGTTAAGGAATCTAAAATATGACAAGTACCAATCACGTTAACACAAATCCAGATGCTCTCCAGTTGGACATGAAAGTGTTAGTATCAGAAGAAGACAATTCGGTGTATGTTAAAATTTCAGGATTTGATGATATTAACGAAGCTGACAAGTATGCAGAATACTTAACAGAAGTATTACCGTTGATGTTATTCGAATCAGAGGTAAAACACTAATGCCAGATATCGATATCGACTTTGCAGATCGAAGTAAAGCACTTGATAAGTTCAAGCATGTAGTAGCTGCCATTGGAGATAATGGCACTTTTAAAAAGCACAATACTGGTGTGTATTGTACTCCTATTCCGTACAATCCTTTTACAGGATTAAGTACTATAGACTACAAAGAAGCAGAAGATAGAGGTTATTTTAAGATAGATTTTCTTAATGTAAGTGTATACGAAGGTGTAAAAGACAGGCAGCATCTTAAACAACTTATGGAGACTGAACCACTATGGGACTTACTGGAACAAGACGATTTCACGGATTTACTATTCCACGTAAATGGGCACGGGAGCTTATTGAGACAGATGAAACCTTCTTCCATAGAAGAATTGGCAATGTGTCTCGCTTTAATCCGCCCTGCAAAGAAACACCTAATTGGGAAGACTTGGACGGAGATTGGTACGGAGATTTGGACGAAGCCGGAGAACGGTGATTACTACTTTAAGAAAGCACACGCCATTGCATATGCTCATGTAGTTGTTGTGCAGATGAATTTAATCTGCGAAAAGATAAGTTACGGTTACAGTTAACGAGTTCTTCTAACTAGTTGAACACTTTTACGTTTTACTCTTTTAAGAGTTAAGTTCATTAGGTTAACCACGGGCCCTAATATAACTCTAACATCTTTACTGTTAAAAGTTTTAATTGCATACGCGAACGGGTGAATTTGCTCTTTACAGAAAATACTAATTGGAAATTGTCTATTGCTTTCCCACCACCAAGTTTCGCCTACTTCTAAAAATGCTTGTTTTTCCTCTGGGGTTTTGATAGCATTTAGATCATAGAAGCTAGTAACAAATTGATCTTGGTTAATGATAATTCCTATGTACTCTTCTCCGCCGTAGTTAATGACCGAAATAAACGGTAAATTTTGTTCTATATCTTCTCTTAATTTTGCCATAAATACTATATTATAGGTTTGCCAGAATGCAAAAAATCTCAACATATTTATATCCAAATAGGATTCAGTTATTAGCTGATTTGGCGGGCTTCAATGTGGAGTTTACAAACGTGTATCAAAGAACAGTTAAAATTTATAAGGGTGTAGATAATGTCCTTGAGTTTGACATAAAAAACGCAGACGAGAAACGTTTGGAATTAGTGTCAACACCTGAGATAACAAACATGCAATTAAACGTAATGGACGCAAGTGGGTATGCCCTTCCTAACAGTCCTTACACAGTTACTCCTAGTGCAACAATTAAGGGTATAGCAACTGCAACTATTCCTAGCGCAGACCTTGACGGTTTAGATCATCAATTTTTATCATATAGTGTAACCGCTACTAAAGGAACAAACACAATTCCTCTTTACGGTGATACAAGATTTGGCCTAGCAGGAACAATTGAATTAATTACCGATGCCATGCCAGTTATAAGATCTCCTAAAGTTTACAAAGACTTTACAGCAGAAATTGATCTCAATGGTAATCCAATATATCACAGCAGTGCAATCCCTGTTAAGTTTTACGAAGCAATTAAAACTACATCAGTTGACCTAGCAATTGACGTTATTGGGTTCAAAGGAACTATTTGGATTGAGGCAGCTACATCAGATACTATCAGTGTTGAGTCATGGCGTAGTGCCGGCAAACCATTTGGATCTTGGATATGGGATACTGATTTGTTTACAGGTACTATTCCATTCGGTTCAGCTTTGCCAATTGGAGATTATACACATTTCAGAGTATCATATCAGACTCCAACATTAAATGGAAGAAGTGCTATATTTAGAGTAACAAAAGAAAATAATGTGTACAACGTTACTTTGGAAAAAGGCGGTACCGGTTACGGTGTTGGTGCCGTACTTAGAGTTCCCGGTAGTTTACTAGGCGGTGTTGATGTAACAAACGACTTATACATCACAGTTACTTCTCTAGAAGGCGGCATTTCTAGTTATGCAGTTAGTTCAATTACGTCATTTACATGGACTGGCACTGCATCAGATGGGGCTGGAACTTACTCAGTTTCTGGCATTAATTATGCCGGAGTTGTTGACAAAATAACACTAAGTTAATTACAATAGGGCAATGAGCCTTATCATCGATACAATTAAAGCATACTTGCCGGGTAAAAAGAAAGTAACCCTTAGTGGTTGGACATCTTTTAATGCCCCTTGCTGCGGAGATAAAAAACAACGCGGCGGCATTATCTTTAATACAGATGATACAGTAAGCTATCATTGTTTTAATTGCGGCTTTAAAGCAAGTTGGAAACCCGGTTGGACCATTAACAACAAGATGCAAAAGTTTTTGTCATTGTTGTCAGTACCCAATGATGTCATTAACCAACTTAGACTTGATGCACTACGACAGCAAGAAAGCGATGTTTCATTTATAAGAAACATTATTCCAACATTTAACGAAGTAGCGTTACCAGAAGGTGCTAAGAGTTTAGAAGAGTGGTCCACTTGGATTGAAATGCAAGGTTGGGAAAATACAGACCAAGATCTCATAAATGTATTTTGTTACTTGCGAAACAACAGAGGGTTAGACCCATACGGTTACAAATATTACTGGACAAGCAAACTCGGATTTAAGAACAGAGTTATTATTCCGTTTTATAAAGATAGGGTATGTGTAGGTTATACAGCACGAGCTATTAATGATGCTAAACCTAAATACCTTAGTGATCAGCAACCGGGATATGTGTTTAATTTAGATAGACAAACATACGAACGAGATTTCGTAATTGTGTCTGAAGGTCCATTTGATGCGCTAAGTATTGATGGATGTGCTTTACTTGGTGCAGAAATTAAAGACAGTCAAAATTGGTTGTTAAAACAACTAGGAAAAGAAATCATTCTAGTTCCAGATAATGATCACGAAGGTCCACGCACAGTGGAACAAGCAATAGAATACGGGTGGTCAGTTAGTATGCCCGAATGGCCTAGTGGTGTAAAAGATATCAACGATGCTGTTGTTAAGTTAGGCAAACTTGCAACACTATGGCTAATTATACAAGCAAAAGAATCTAGTAGCCTTAAGATTCAACTGCGTGCAAAAAAATGGTTTAAGGACAAACATGAAAAGAATAATTGATTTTATTTTAAAACCTTGGCAAATGTGGGCAGACCACAGGGCTTACAAAAAACGTATTGCTGAACTACGTAAACGTGATCCATTTATTTACAAATGATATACTGGGGCATAAACGCATTAAATCACGGGTCTAGTCTTGCTGTATTTTCTAATGGGGATTTGAAATATTGGCAAGCTAGTTCGTCCGATGAGCTACTACAAGAGCATATTAGACAAGGTTTACATTGGGATTCTCCTGACAGATTATTTTGGTACGAAAAGCCTTGGCTTAAAAAAGCTAGGCAAGTGTATGCTGGACAGTATAAAACGGCGTTAAATATGAGTGTGTTGCCAAGTAGGTATTTAAAACAAGCACGCCTAAATTATGCACCTGTTACCTATACTCCTCATCACGGTAGTCACGCCGCTGCTGGTTACTTTACTAGTCCATTTAACCATTGTGCTGTGGTAGTGCTTGACGCTATTGGCGAATTTGAATGTGTTAGTATATGGGAAGGTAAACACGGAACATTAACTAAAGTTTGGAGTAAAAGTTATCCACATAGCTTAGGTTTGTTCTATAGTGCATTTACAAAACTCTGCGGACTAGAGCCGATCAAACAAGAACACTTGTTGCAACAAATGGCAGAGAATGGCAATCCAGAACGCTACTATCACGATGTGAAAGAATACATGGGCACGTTAGTACATGCTCATAAAAATATGCATCGTGGTATAAATGATTGGCCCCATGAGATAGTTAGTTTGCAAGATCAGTGTGACATAGCCGCAGCAGTTCAAGAAG
>JACCED012505138.1_pt1 | contig 35608 bp, 43 predicted proteins | sample 7455021 | NCBI WGS metagenome assembly JACCED01 (sample SAMN15323456, study PRJNA562643) | freshwater metagenome | isolation source: river surface water | place: USA:Blue River Watershed | collected 2017-08-19
ACGCGTGACCTTCAGATTACCGAGCTTGTTGAGGATTTCGAGTTCCGTGATCGTACTGCGCAATACCGACGCTAGCTCTTTCGTGCGCCGTGCATCCCGCTTACGTTCGGCCTCGCTCAATTCATCTTGGTACGAGTAGGCAGCATCGAGCAGGTCCTTAGCCACATGCTCAAGTTCCGTAGGTCCGCTACCTGAGTATTGGGAGTTAATCGTGACCGCGAGGTCAATCTTCTGCATCAGTCCCGGCACATCGAGAGGGTCAGCACCTACGGCTTCAGCAGCAGCCTTAACCTGATCGCGCAGCGACTTTCCATCGGCGACGAGCTCCGTATCGCTCAGTCGGTCACGGTAGAAACGCTCAGCAATCTGCTTGGTGTCAGTGAAGTAGAGGCCCCAGCCGAAGATTTGCGCGCCTTCACCCGTGCCGATCTTCTCGGTGGTGAACTTATCGAAGTCGTGCGGCGAGCCGTGCCACGCAGTTACGTAGCGCAGACCCTTGACGATGGTGCTCTCGGTGTCGCCCTTGACGACCTTGTCGTGCGCCATGGACAGGATAGCAGCCACATCGCCGTCGCTGATCTTGAGGTTGATCCCCATGCGCCGTGCGAAGTTGCGTACGATAGCAGCGATCTTCTGGAACAGGGTGCGGTCGAGCTGCCCCTTTTCGGAGCGCTCGGCGAGGACTTCCTCGATTGCACGTGCCAGCGGGTTCTTGTCGTTCTTATAGGCGTCCGGGTTCTCAGCACGCCACTTATCGGTGTCGGCCTTGAGCTGCGCATTGCCCCGGTACATAGTGACCAGCGCATTATCGAGGTTGTTGCGGAAGAGCTTCTCAAGCCCCGTATGGCCCAGCGCTTCGTGGAACAGGACCGCCTTGGCGTCTTCCATGCTGAGCAGGTTGTCAGCAAGCAGGTAGATGGTGCCATCAGGGGCAACGAGGCCGTTGGCTCCCTCTGCTTTGTCGCGCTTGATCGCCCGGCGCAGCTTGGCGTCAGGGATGTCATCGACAGACGCAACGACCTTGACCGGGTTAGTGCTCTTCCACTGCGACGTGATCTTATCGACCATCGCCTGCACGGCATCGACGTCTACGACCTTAGGTGGGCCACCCGGCTGCTTCTCTGCGCCCTTACGGTACTTCTGTACCTTCTGCTGAGCGAGGTCGATCTTGGCTTCGCGCTTTTCCTTCTTCGCTTCCTGTACCCGCGCACGCTCGGGAGTGACATCTGCTTCGAGGACGCCCTTACCCGGCTTCATCTCCTTGCGCATGTCACGGGCCGCAATGCGCTCTGCGCGCTCGGCTTCCTTGATGCGGACCTTAGCGCCGAGCTTCTCGTCCTGACGCATCTCAACCATCGACTTGAGCTTAGCCCGTGCCGGGTTGAGGAGGCTGTTCTTGACGGCAGCAGCAAGGCGGTTGTTGGCCTCTACGGCAGCTGCGACAGCAGCGTCCTGTTCTTCAGCGCTTGCGTTATTGGCAGCGCTGGCTGCGTCGATAGCAGCCTTTTCAAGACGTGCGATGGCGTCATTCGGGATCATCCGCTCGCCGTTGGGCGACGGACGGTAAGCATTCGGGCGCTGCAGGCGCTGGAGGAGCTCTGACCGCTGCAGGTTATCAATCAGACCCGCTTCACGTGCAGCATCCACTTCAGCAGTGAAGTCCTGCACCATGCGCGTGGCAACAGTAGGGTACTTCTGCTCGCCAGACTCGCGCTCTTCGATCTCCTCAATCCCAGCCGGAGCAGGCGGGGTGTAGGGAGTGAGCTCTTCCATGCGCTCGTATACGGCGTCGGAGAAGTCCTGCCGCGTCTTTGCCTGCAGCACCAGCTCAGGCTTCTTGCCTAGCTGGGTCTCAGCTACGAGCTTATACGGCGCGTTGGTGTCTTCCGGCTCGTAGAGCACCTTATAGACGGCATTCTCCGGAGCCTTGGCGCGCAGGATGGACTGGATGAAGTCCAGATGCCGCTGCCGCTGCCCTGCTTCACGCTCGTTAATAGCCAACGCACGTTCTTGGCCAGCCTGCATCTCCTCGGCGAACTGCTGCTCGCGGGCAGCCTTCTCTTCGTCCGAGGCAAAGCGCAGCTCGTTGTACTCGTCGCGCTTGAGGTCTTCGCCCGGTGCCATCTGCACAGGAAGGTCAAAGCCAAGGGATGCGGTCTGCGTGTCCTTGGGACGGCGACCACGCGAGTATTTGGGTTGGTAGCCTACGTCTTCTTCGCGAGCTACCGCCTGCAGGGTCTCAATGTCACCCCCACGGTTGACGTACTCATCAAGCGCATCCTGATCGTCAAGGATAGCATTAGCGCGCTCAGGAGTGAGGTCACCTCCAGTGGGATACGTCGGAGGGTTAGCAAAAACGTCGGGAGTCGGAGGGGCTACCCCAATTTCAGCCAGCTGCTCACTGATCTGCGCCTGCGGCGTGATAGTTTCTAGCGGGGGGATGATTGTTGGTGCAGGGGGCGTGCTCGGTGCGGTACCAGCTTCTGCGGCGTAGGCGCGCTCCATGGCGGCTTGTTCTTCGGCGTCCACCGGAGGCGGTGCACCGATGTCGGGCTCGAAGATGGGCTCAACACCAGCGGTGCGTTCTTCGCGGGCCTTCTGCTTCGCTGCAGCTTCTGCTGCAGCCACACGGGCCTCTGCTTCCTTTTGCAGCTGCGCGTTACCAACAATCGTGCGGGCAGTTTCTTCGTTGAACCCTAGGTCCGTATACCGCTTCATAGCAGCGGCGTCGGCTTCTTCCTTAGCCCGTTTGGCTGCGGTGACGGTGGCTTTCTTCTCGGCAGCGTTCTTGGCGATGGCTTCCGCTTCAGCATCGTTATAGCCACGGGTCTTCGCCCACTCGGCCATAGAGGCGATGTCTTCTTCGGTCGGGTCGTCCGGGAGCGCTTCGACCTTGGCAGCATACTGTTTGATGGTCGCGCCTAGGTTTTCCTGCTTCGTTTCACGGACGCCGCCGTACCCACCGAGGAAGATAGACGCGATGCCTTCGGCAGCTGCCTGACCAGCAACGCCAGCCCACGGGTCAACGTCAAAGCCTTCACGCTGCAGCGCCAAGTTGCTGGCATACTTCTCTTGGCCACCCTGCACGGATTCAGGCAGTGCTTCTGCGACGACGCCCTTTGCGCCACCTTTGATTAGGCTCTTACGCGCAATCTGCTCACCGGCAGCTTCTGCCGCTTCACGCGCAGCGATGCGCTCAGCAACCCGTGCAGAGGCACGGGCACCGATGGTCTTAGCGATAGCGGGGGCGAAACCAGTGGCGCTAGCAACAGCGCCAAGCACGGCACCGAAGCCGATCTGGTCGAGGTTTTCCCCGCTATACTCCTGCGCCTTCTCGGCAGCAGCGAGCGCCTGCTCTTCGGAGGCACCGGCCTTCTTGAACTCGCTATAGACGGCGTCTTGGACTTCGCCCTTGATCGTACCCGCACCGATGACTGCGCCCATAAGCGCCGGAACAGCGGCGCCCCCAGTCACTGCACCAGCTGCGATAAAGGGTACAGCAGAGCCTGCTAGTTGCGCGGTAGACTCAAGCGGTGAGCGCAGGAACGAGCGGCCAGCAGCCTTGAGTTCTTCCCAAGTGCCCCTACCTTCGGCCATCTGCTGGTCAATCTGGCTGGCAAGCGCATCTTCACGCGCACCAGACGACTTCCAGTCCTGTGCACCCTCGGCAATGTCACCAAAAAAGTCAGCTACCGCGTTGTCCGCGCCGAAGGCTTCAGCACCCGCCTTGCTAACCCCGGCCAACCCACTGACAGCAGCGAGCGGAATATCAGCGATCCCAGCAGCGAGGCCCCCGATCAGGGGGATTTTTTCGAGCGTGTTCTCTTCCTGCGGAGGAACGCCAGCCTCAGGGTGGGCCCTAAGGATAACTGCCTTAATCTGCTCCGGAGTAGCCCCCGGAGGTCCAACGGTCTGATAAGTTACCCCGTTAGGCGCGGTAATCCGGTAGACTGGCATGGATGGCGTAACCCCTATTTAGGGTTGCCACGGTACATCAACGACCTGCTGCTGTCCACCGCCACCAGTCGCACCCGCACCGCGCTTAAGGCCCCCGAGAGGATCGACACCTGTATTCTGGTTGCGGTACCGGTTAAGGTCATAAAGCGCCCACTGGTTTGCCAGCGTATTAATTTCCGATGCGGATAGCCTGCCACCACCCCCTGAAATAACGGTGCCGTCCGGAGATGTCACAGGGACATTCTGCTTAAGCCGGTCGATAATCTGCGCCCGGCGGGCAGCAGCAAGCTGCTCAAACTGGGTATTAGTAACTTCACCCTGCGCCTTGATCTCCGCAACCTTATAGCGGTGCTCGATCTCACCCTTCTCAAGGTCACGGGTATACGCCAAGTCAGCCGCTTCCCGCGCTTCCTTACGAGCAAGTTCAGAATTTTCAGCGCCCATCTCAATAGCCTGCAGGTCCCTAGCAAACTCAAGGACTTCCTTCTGCTCACCACGCTTGAGGCCCAGCACTTCGCGCAGGCCGCGCCGCGCATCGCGTTCGGCTTCCTTGCGTTCCTTCTTGCTGGCAGCGAGACCCGGCGTGGCGACGGCAAGAGCCTTACCCACAGCTGAAAGGAAGTTTTGCTCTTCAGTACCCGCTAGGGCAGCGCCCAGCGTCGTCATGAAAACGCCTTCGTCGAACCTCTTAGTTTTTTCCTGCTCTTCGGGGCTAATCTGCTTGCGGTAATCGGCTGCAAGTTCGTCAAGGCCGCTATCGGGCAACCCTGCAAAACGCTTCTGTGCAACTGCGTACTGATCTTCAAAGGTAGCGCGCCGCCCTTCCGGAGACTGAATATCCCGCTCGGGGAGGGGGCCGTCTTCACCAAGGCGGCGCATGATGTCGCTCTGGTACTTCTTGGTTTTCGAACCCCACTTGGACTTGTCCGGACCCGCGAAGTAGTAGGCAGCGGCCTTACCAATATCGCCCTTACCATAGTCGAAGGCTTCACGAGTCGCCTCGTTGGTCAGAGCGATCTGGTATTGCTGAGCTTCCTTGCCCTTACCCGCAAGCAGGTCCGGACGGTATGGAAGGCCAAGACGCTTAGCCAGTGCACGAGCGGTGTCGGGCATGATCTGCCCAAGGCCCATGGCCCCGGAACCCTCGGTGTTGGCGATACCAAAACGACCGCCCGATTCCTGCTGGATGATCGCACGACGGAACGCATCGAGGTCCGCACCGCCGCCGCCAGCAAACGCAACCAGACCTCCACCTGCGTAGCCGTCACCGAAACCGCCGTTCGACGGCTCGTCAAACATGCCGTCCGGGATCGGTGCATCACTCAGACCGCCACCAGCAGCATAGGGCGGCACCATACCGCCTTCAGCCATGCCTACCGGCATCTCGCCCATAGGAGCTTCGCCCTGCGGAGGAGCCATACCCATTTCAGGTGCCATGGGCGGTGCAGCTTGTGGGGTAGCACCAAGTCCTCCAGCGGGAGCAGTGGGAGGAGCGGGCGGCGCACCGCCCATGACCTGCTGAGCAACCGTACCCTGAGGGGCCTGCTCCTGCATCTGTGCAGAACGCATCCGGTCGATGAACATCCCGGCGAGAACACCGGCAGTCGGGTCCACTACGCCAAGCTGCATAGCTTCGGCGATCTTCTGCTTGTTACCCGCGTATTCCTTGGCGATGTCTTCGGGCGACTGAATGCTGAACGGCTTAGCCACTTAAACCCCCTTAGCTGCCAAGAGTACGCGAAAGACCGAGCGCGCCGACGCCAGCACCAAGCAACTGCGAAGCCACGGACGGAGCCGGAGCGTAAGCTGTAGTCGTCGAAGACGGCGTGACCGGCACACCACGGAGCAGGCTGCTGTACTGCTGTAGCATCTCCAGCGGGTAGTCGCGCTGGCGCAGGAAGTCCTGATACGCCGTGTCGAGGTACTGCTGCTGGAGCGCCTGACGCTGAGCGGCGGTCTGCTGCTGCAGACCAAACCGTGCCTGATCGGCCTGAGACCGTGCCGAGCCGATGTTAGAGAGCGTCTGACCCATCTGACCGGCCTGAGCCAGAGCCTGAAGACCCTGCGTAGCTCCGAACTGACGCGACTGTTCGCCAAGGCGCTGCGCTTCGAGACGCTGCTGCTGGTTAGCCAACGCAGCCTGAAGACCCGACTGAGTACCCAGTTGCTGGACACCAAGGGCTGCTTCGAGGTTCCGCCCAGCTGCCGCCTGACGCGCAGCCTGCTCAGTGTTGAACTGGTTCTGGGCCTGCTCGAAGGCAGTCTGCATACCGCGCGCTTGGATGTCCGCGAGGTTCTGGCCGAGGTTGCGCTCACGCTCCATGGTAGCCAGCAGCTGACGGCTACCACCGTAGGCACCCTGACGGGCTGCGCCGAGGCTCTGAGTAAGCTGCCCTTGCTGCGCCGCCCGAAGGGCTTCACGGCGTTGAGGCTCAAGTGCCGCCTGCATGAACGGCGACATATACTGCTGGGCCATACCCGACTGGGCAAAGCTGTCCGGACCCTGCATCTGGAAGTAGTTGAGCGGCCCGATACCTACGGTGTCAGCACTGAACTGGCCCGGAGTATAGTTAGCAAAGTCCATCGACCGCTGACCGGCAAGACCAGCGAGACCTGCAGCCTGCCCAAACTCGCCCGGAGTCTGCTGCCCCATAATGGTCTGCTGAAGCTGCGTCTGCTCCGGGGTAAAGCCAGCAATCCGCTCCTGCCCGTACGGGGTGTACTGCTGCGTCAGCAGCGAGTTGGCGCGGTTGAGCATGCCCTCGTAGTAGGGGCGTGCATACTCAGGGAGGTTAGACTGGGTGACCTCTGACCTTGTAACCTGTTCGCCGCCCTTAGCCATCTACTGCTCCTACGCCCTTAAGTACGGGGACTTCAAACACCTGCCACAACGGCGTGTAGCCGCGATCCTTTACCACACGGGCAAAACCGGGACGAGCCGATGCTTCAATGGCATCGCAGCCGCTGTCCTGAGCCCACTTGGTGAGCATGTCGAACATAGCGTCTTTCCAGTCGTCCCAGTTTTCGCCGCTGAGGAATAGCACATCCAAGCAGTTCTTGCGAGGGTACTGCCAGAAGCGCGTTATCGTAATCCCGACAATATCACCGTCGTCGGCGATAGCCACCCAGAGATGCGCCTGCCCGTTCAGCACTACGCTAAAGATGTCTTCCGGCTCGTAACGACCAAAGGTATACTCCGCAGCCCTTGCAAGGTGCGGGAAGACGCGGGGCCACAGACCCTCAACGAACTCGGTCGGGACGAGACTGATCTCCATTAGGCAAGGCCCCTACGCACGCCAGTATCCTGCCCGCGCTTGGCTTTCTTGCGCGCTTTGTGTGCCTTGTCCATCAGGGCGTAGAGTTTCTGGGTACCGCGCTTCTCGCTACCCTTACCGATGCGGCGCACTGCCTCCGGCTGGAAGATAACTTCGTCACGGGCCACGCGGGCTTCTTGCTTACCGCCAATGCTGGCAGGCACCGAGTCGCTGACGCCATCGCCCGGACCACGCACTGGCCTGCCGCCCATACGAGCGAGAAGTTCCATACCTGCGTTGCTGCTGCCGTTACCAAGTTCCGAGACAGTGCGCGCATCGACCACAAAGGCCCCGTCACGCATGTTGACCCCGCCCCCACGAGCGTAGCCCATGTCTGCCTGCGGGTCGTTCAGGTCCATCAGACCGCCCATATAAGGGCGTCCGACCTGCGAGTACATCGGCTGGCCTTTCTTGGCCTTGGGGTTGAGCACGTTCTGGTAGATCATCGTGCCCGGTGCAGTGTGCGAACCCGGCTGCACGACACGCCCTTGGATGTCCATGATCTCCGGCTGGTCGATGTTGAAGTAGTCCCGCTCCTTTGACGAGCTGAGTACCTCTTCAGTCGTCGGCGCAAACGTAGCCTTACGCTCCTGCGCACGGTAGGGGCCAGTAAACGAGTTATCAATCTGACCACTCGAAGTCTTATACCCCGTAGGGGTGGTAGCCTCGCTGATCGAATTAACGAGCCCAAGGCCCGCAACCATCGGTGCGGCCTTAGCGACCATACCCTTGGGGAGTCCTTGCGCCGCAGTCTGACCAAACTTTGAGAAGAAACCGGGCTGCTTAACGAGGGTGTTCCCCGCAATATCTGCGGTCTTACCGACTGCGGCAGCTGCCTGATCCGGGATGGTATTGAGTGCGTTCTTCGCAAGGGAATCAGCAGCGACGTCAGCGCCTAGCATCGTGCCCCCAGAGGTAGCGGCACCAGCACCCATGTTCGCGCCAAAGATACCGGCCTTATCACTAAGCGCGCCAAAAGCATTCTTGGAGATCGAACCACCAAGACCCGCAGCACCAGCGAGCGATGCGCCGCCATATGCGCCGAGGCCAGCCATGAGGCCCTTGGTCAGGTCACCAGTAATAGCCGTCTGACCAAGACCAACAATACCCGCAGCAAGTGGAGCGCCGATGCCGGTAGCCGCAAGTGCGCCGCCGAGTAGCGTGGGGAGGAGCTTGCCGAGCCAGCCAGCTTCGGGGAGACCAGTGTGTGGGTTGACGGTGAGCGAACCGCCCGTCGCGAGCGCCAGCCCCTGCAGGCTGTTAACTTCATCCGGGGTCATATGGACGAGCATGGTGTCGTCGCCGCGCCCGTAGCTCTGCAGTTCCTGCGCCATCGGGTTCTTAGTTACCGACAGGCCACCGAGCGCCGGGAGACCACCAGTCGTGCCGGGGACCGGAGTGCCAAGCTGAGGCTGACCGGGCATAGTCGATGGGTTCTGCATCACATTCCTACCTTGTTACTACGCTTATAGCGCCAACTTGCCCAAAACCAAAGCCCCCGTGCATCACATAACCTCCGACACAAACTGAACTTGTACAAAGGCAGACGGCGTAGCAGGAACTGCGGGGGTAGTACCCGGCACTGCGGTCACTGCTGGGAAGTGTTCCATGGACACACTGGTACTTGTGGTGTGCCACATAAGCTGGATGTAATCGTTCGCAGCCAGCTCAACCATAAGCGGCGTCGTGGCAATCAGATGCGATGCAGAACCCGAGCTTTTACGCGCCGGGATTGAGAACTGGCTATTGGTTGCTGGGATGTCGGTACCATTCTTGCGTAGCCAGATGTCGATGTCCTGCACATCGTTGGTCGTATTTTGGAACTGGATGCTGAACATGACGTTGTAGATGCCGTCATAGGGCACTGTAAGGCGCGAGCCGCTGCTCAGCGTGATCCCATCCAAGAAGTCGGACTGGTCATAGGTAACAGCGTAGGCTTGATCGACTGCAGCAGCAGTCTGGTCGGTGTTGCTACTAAACTGCCCGTAAGGAAATGTCAGGTGGACGCCGCTGCCGTAGAAGAAGTCAGCCGTATAGCTCTGCGCATAGTTTGGCGTGTTGCTGTCCAGTTGTGAGAAGTAGGTTTCCAGCACGCGGATCATCTGCCGGATGTATTGCGGGTCGTACTGCGTCGGAGGGTTGGGCAGTGGTGCGGCGCGGAACTTGGTAAGAGCCATTAGCGACGTCCATCCGGTCGTGCATCAAGGCGCGGTGCGCCAAGCTGCCATTGGACACCAAGGTTCTGAGACCTGATCTTGAGCGCCATCTGGCGGGCGCGGGCACGGACAAAGACCTGATCGGTGTAGACGCCAATCGAGCTTTCGATGACGCGCTGAGTATCCGCAGCGTCGTTGCTGAACGAGCTACCGGGGAAGTTGCGCGGGCGCATGGTCAGGGTGACTTCTGGAGCCGCAGCGGTCGAACCGCCAAACTGCACGTCGGGCAGGATACGCCGGGTCAGCATGAACTGGTCGCCGTCATCGAGGTCAAAGTCGCTCGACTGGATGTAGCTATCCATCGCCTCACCGTCAGCGTCGATGCCATCCTCATGGTTATAGAGGTAGCCCGGATCGGTGGTGACGGTGTTGCCGTCCACGTTAATCGCCGTGTTCGCCGCCTGCGGGTACTGACGCAGCGGGGTGTCAAGCCACGCGGTGCGCTCAATCGTGCCATAGTACCAGATGCGCTCAAGGTGGTTATATACCACGTAGGCGTTGTTGTAGTTGCTGTCGGCAGTCGGGTAGAACCACCACACCTCGTTCCACTGCTCGTTGGTCCCGCAGACGATCTGGTCGGATTGGTCGAAGTTCAGGTTGTTGAACACGTGGTTGCGCAGGGTGCAGGGCAGCGTCTCGACGCGGCCAGTGTAGGCGTAGAACTTGTCCTGACCCATCCAGTAGGTGATGTTGGCTGCCGAGGCCGCTGCGCGCGGCGAAGCAATCGAGATGTTGTCCGCGTACTCCTGAAGCCCGAAGACGTCAGTCGTGCCGAGGAACTGGAGCGTGTAGAGGTTGGTGTCGGTCCAGACGAGGATTTCCTGCCGGGTCGGCATAGCGCGCACGATCTTGGAGCCACGCGAAATGCGCAGGTCGCCAGCCGTGTTGAGCGCCGAAGGAGTCCAGTCACCCGGAGAATCTTGGCTAGCCCAGCGGATCAGCAGTGGGTCGAAGTCGGCCTCGCTCGTCGAACCAAACGGCACAGCGCCGAAGGCAAGCAGGTGCTTATCTTGCTGCGAGACCAGCAGCTGCATGATCTTGACGGGTACGGCGCTAGACGAGAACCCTTCGCTAGTAGCAAAGTCTTCTAGCGTGATGGCATGGGTAGCCAAGGAGGTTGAGGGGTCGTCAATTGAGCCGCGCACCCACCAGTAGCCGGGGCCGTTGCGGATATTCATGACAAGGTCGTTGTCGAAGTTATCGAACCACCAGTCACGCTGTGGGAGGTTTACGCCCCCATTGGTCGCGCCGAGACCCCAAGCATTCCGCCCCCAAGACCCAGCGCCCCAGCCAAGACCCGTAATAGAGATGGCATTACCCGGCTCGATCTCAGTCTGCACCGTGTAGCCTGAGCCGCTAACCGAAGTGGTCGAGGATGCAGCAGTCGTCGTGGTAAAGGTGAAGCTGTTGGCCCCGGTCACCGTAACGGTGCGGACCCCGTTAAGTTCGCCAATTGGGATGCCGCCAAGGGCCGAGACGAAGCCAGCGACCAATACCGGCTCACCGGTTTCCAGCCACGAAGGGAGGGCAGTCGTCGTGGTCACCGTCACGGTAGTTGAAGTGTTGGTCACCGCAAAGGTGTTGGACCCAGTAAGCGCATCTGCAAACGGCGTGATGTCGTAGAAGTAGCCGCCGTTCTCGATATAGACCTTGTCGTCAGTGCCGAGCGACAGGAAGTTGTCGTTGAAGGTCGTGATCCAGTTCCACATCTGACGGCAGACACCGTCGATGGTGTTAGGAGTAACCTTAGCCCACCCGCCGATCTTCTCGGGGTAGCCGGAACGGAACCTGATCTTGTCGCACTCGTACCAGCCGCCCTCGTTCGAGTAGTCGGTCTGGTCGCGGTTGACACCCGGTTTGAACTGGAGCTTGATGAACGCCATTAGCTGATGTCAATCCAAGTTAGGGTTACGGTGATGTCAGTATGCGCCGTGGCGGCAACGCTATCCGTGACGGTCACACGCCACACCGAGACACTGGGGTCGCCAGCATCAACAATTACGCTCCATGAAGGGTTCTGCGTGGTCGAGGAGTTAATGTTCGGCGTCGTACCCCCGCTAGTGCTGATATGCGTCCAAGCGTAGGTGTATGGCGGTGTGCCCCCAATTGCAGTGGTATCGGGGCTAGTGGACGAGACTACCAATCCGCTGGAGCTAAGCCCAGAGCTAGTTCCAGATACGTCACCAGCGCCAACCTCTAGTGTTGGGGTATTACTGGTACCGTAGAAGCTCGAAATGCTGATCGTGCCGCTGGTCGGCACCGGGCCGTTGGTGCCCGACGTACCAGAAGGAACCAGCCCGCCACCCGCATAGTACTCGCTCAGCGAGATCGGGTTGCTACCACCGAACTCACCTTGGATGTCGCTAAGCGAAAGAGGACCGCTGGTCGGGAGGGTCATTAGATGCTTCCGTAGGCAGTGACGTTGTTAAGAGCGGTAAACGTCCCGTTGCTCTCCAACTTGGCGATGTTGGTGCTCCCATACTTGAAGTACAGGACGCCGCCGCTCTCCACGATGCTGAAGTTGCTGGTGACCAGATTGGTCGCATTGGTTGCAGTTCCCGCAGTGAGGTTGGCTGCCGTACCGGTCAGGCTCGTACCGGCACCTGAGAAGGTGGTCGCCTTTACGGTGCCATTGACGTCTAGCTTCTGCGCTGGGCTAGAAGTGCCGATCCCAACATTCCCCGTCGATGTGAAGCGGACAGCCTCTGCGCTGTTGGGTGCAAAGATCATGTTGCTGGAGGTATCGACAGCCATCCAGCCCTTTTCAGAAGAACCGGCGTTGTTCACCCACTGGATGAAGCCTCCAACCGTATCCCCGACGTTCTGGCGGATAACTACTGCGCCCGTAGTAGCAGCGGCGTCCTGCATGAAGCGCCCGCGCCCGTAGACGTCAAACTTGACACCCGGAGCCATACCGACGCCGACATTACCCCCACCTTCATTCAGCGAGATATTAGCAGCAGTTGCGGTGCCATCGGTGCGCTGAGACTGGAACCAGACACGCCCATCCGACGCAGTGACACCGACGACAAGACCATAAGCGGTGTCGGCATTGGTGATGTAGAAGGGCGCACCTGTGGCGCTACCGAGCACCGGAGCGTTGAGCGAGCCGCCAGCCGTAACCTGAAGCCGCGTCTTTGGCGCAGTCGCCCCGACGCCAACCAGCCCGGTGGCCGAGATGTACATCCGTGTGGCCGAGTTGGTGCTGATGTAGAGGTCCTGCGCATCGTTGTAGAGCGCGGTGTTGTTGCCGCCAGTGGCCGAAGAGATCAGCAGGTCGCCGCCTCCGCCGATGGTGATGTTGCCCCCAGTGGAGAGCGTGCCGCCAACCGACGCATTCCCGGTCGTGGTGAGTGAAGTGAGGTGCGTGACCGCGTCCACCACGTTGGTGCCGTTGTTGTAGACCCACATGGTCTTGCCAGCAGGAACCGCAACGCCAGTGCCAGTCGAGTTCTTGACGGTGATGGTGCCGTCAGTGCCGTTGTTGATGATGTACGGCTTCTCGATGGCCGGGACGACAAGGTTGTAACCCGAGGTCGCAGTGCCCGTTAGGTTGAGCCGCATATTGCGCGCAGACTGCGTGCTATTGGTGTCCGTCAGGGATAGCGTGACGTTAGCGTTCGAGAAAGCAACATCAGCCGAACCAACGATGGCCTCTTCAATCGCAGTGCCAAGATTGACGTTCGTGACGTCGCCCCACGTGGTGGTATTCTCACCAGTGGTCATCAGCTGGATTTTGAGGTTGCTATACGTACTTGCCATGTCCGTCCCTTACGTCGGTATCTGCACCCAGACGACGGTATTGCCGTCGTTCACTTGGACCCAATTATCCGTCTGAGCATCGTCAACAACCGCCCAGCCGGGGCTTTGGCTATCGTCAATCGCGGCCCAGTTACCTGTTTGCGCGTCGTCTACCGGCTGCCAATCTGGGTCTTGGTTGTCGTTAATGACCCCCCAAACCAGCACACGGCTAATAATCCCTGAGGCTTGTACACCAGTCAGAGTTACATTGGAACTGCTTACGACCGTAGCAGTCCCTACCTCACCAGAAGCCGAAACCCCAGTAACTGGTACTCGCTGACCAGTGACGATTGTGGTCGAGCCTAGGGTGCAGGATGCACTAACCCCGGTTAGGGTGACGCTCGCAGTTCCGGTTGTAGTCACCGTGCCGACCGCGCCTGATGCGACAACGCCGTCTTCAACGACCACCGCTTCGCAGTTGGTCTCGACCGTGCCGACCGAGCACGTGGCTTCAACGCCTGTGACATCGACGTTGTTGACCGACTGGACCTCTACGGTGCCCAGCTGTCCAGTGGCTCCGACCCCAGTGAGCGTGATGTTAGCTTTGCCGGTCGCGTCAAGCGTGCCGACCGAACCGGTGGCCTCAACCCCGGTGACGTCGATATTGGTGTCGGACTGGGTCTCGACCGTGCCGACCGAAGCGGTAGCCTCTACGCCGCTAACCGTAGTATTGGCCGCAGCAGTGGCGGTTACAGTGCCGACCGAACCTACAGCCTCGACGCCAGTAAGGGTCACGCTACCGTTAGCAGCGACGGTTAGGGTGCCGACCGAGCCAATGGCCTCGACGCCCTCTTCAATGACGATTGCATCTGCGTCGGTTACGACGGTGCCGACTGAGCCAGCGGCAGAGAGACCGGTTACCTCGACGGCAACGTCGTTGGTCTCAAGGATGTCCGCAAAAGCGGAACCGGCGAAGGGAGAGAAACCAAACATCAGTGAGCCTCCCTCCCTTCGGTTGGGTTCATGTTAACAGATTACTAGCCGCCCAGATACTGCGACAGCATGGTGGCGACAGTGGCGATGAGGGCGAGTGCACCAGCGGCCTTAGCCTTGGGGCCGACGCGCGGCTTGTCCCCTTCCATGGGGAGGATTTTGTTGGCTGCCTGCTTGAGCAGGGCTTCCTTGCCGATACGGCCAATAGTCTTCTTCAGGTCCATAGGTACCTCCTTAGAGCCAAGCAGCGTACTTCTTGGTCTTGATGCGGCGGTCATCGAGGCCGTGCGTGCCCCCATTGATCCGCTTAGTCAGCTGCACGATTGCAGCATCGTTGATGCCCTGATCGCAGATCGACCAGAGCTTGTTGCGGTCGAAGAACCACAGGGCGCTTTCAAAGCACAGTTCTCCGGCAACGAGGTCCGGGTTGTCCATGACATCCGGGCGACCGATGTAATCGGCAAACGCTTGGTAGTTGGACTTGCCCGTGAGTTGGAGAGCGCCGCGACCACGGAACTTCCAGCCATCGCCAGAAGCCTCATCGCCGTTGCCCATGCGGTTCGCATACACGCGGTTCGCAATCTTCATAGGCTGGCGCTCATACTGACGAGCGAGCGCGTCAGTTGGGAAGTACTTGCGGAAGATGCCCGTAAGGCCCTTCGCGCCGTAGTTGAGGTTCTCGCTGAACGCCTTGAAGCCACCGCTCTCATGCGCCGTCTGGGCGAAGAAGTGGGCAGCGCGGTTCTTGTTCAGCTTGTAGTAGGCAGCGGCAGCTTTGAGCGTGCCGGGGCCGAAAGCCCCGTCAGCCGTTACGCCGATCTTCTGCTGGAGATTTGCAAGGCTCATTTGTTCGGGTTCCTCCAGTCGGGGAAGTCAAGTTCATCGACAACGCCGTCACCGTTGGCGTCGTAGCGCAGGTCACCGCGATACTTCTCCCAAGGCTCCATGTCGTCATCGTCATCATCGTCCTGCTCTGGTTCAGGGAAAATAACCCCGGCAGGCAGCGAGCGATCAATCGCTTCTTCTACAGCAGGCGCGGCTACCGCGACACCGCCAACCAGTTCTTCGTGCGTCACCTTGGGCGCTTCAGGCTCTGGGTCATCATCGCGGTCTTCCGGCGGGGGCGGAACGAGTTCGCCCTTCATACCCATCAGGGTAGCGTAGGAGCCAGCAACAGCACCGACCACCGAGGTCATGACATAGCTCAGCAGGCCGAAGACATCCTTATTGTCGATGATGTCGTTCGAAACGAACAGGCCAGCGATCATGGCGCAGGTGATAGCGACGATAACAAAAGCCATCGTGCGGGCAGCCATGAGGAGCGCATTAATCCGCGCGTCGAGCAGTTTGTCTTCCATCATCAGTCCTTCCCGTTGAGCGGGTTGTCGAGGACGCGCTTGATCTTGTCGTCCATCTGGGTTTCCAAGTCCTTGATCCGGCGCTGCTGGTCTAGGTCCTGTTGCCGTAGCTGGTCAAGCATAGCACGTTGCGTCTGAATAGTCATCGCATCGCTTGCACGTACGCTGCCAGACACAGCGTCCACAGTCTGACGAGTGCTGGTTACGCTGCTAGAGATCGACCCAGTGAGGTAGTTCAACGCTTCGGCGTTACCCTTGGTCAGCCGCTCGACGCTGGTGACGCGCTCGTCCAGCACGGAGATGCGCTCGTTGATACCCGACAGGTCTGGCGGCACGTAGGCAGCGGTCACTTCCTGCATGGTCAGAAACTGCTGGTAGACCTGAAAGCCAGCCCAGAGCGAGCCAACGACGGTCGATACGGCAGCGAAGATGATGGCGATCTTGCCGCTCGACAGGCCACCGATGTTAAAGCTGAAGCCGCTCTCGTCGAAGGCGACCTTCGATTCTTCCTGCTCATCGCTGGTATTGGGCATCAATCATCTCCTGCAACTTGTCGGTGTTGGTGCGGGTCAGGCGGTACATCTCGAAGTTCGCGTCCCGGATGCGGCGGTTCTTATAGATGTCGCGCGGCGCATAGAAGTCCGGGCGGTCCTGTAGGGCTACCTGCGTATACGCAGAGAAGCCGGGAACAGCAGCGATAGCTGCCATAGTCTCGCCCTGCCCCTCAGCCATTGCGTTGCCGCTTTGCCCCTGCTCTGTCTGCGCGGCCATCTGTGTGGGCGGAGCGGAAGCCATATTCAGGACCTCCAGCGTGTTCGACGCAGAGGTAGGGGAACTGGTGGACGTGGTGGTTTCAGTGCCTACTGTAGCGGACGTCGAAGCAGAAGGCGCACCGGTAGCCAGTGCACCGACCGTAGCGAACGACACGAACCCACCGCTACCAAGGGACAGGCCATCGTAGGCTGGAGCAGCTAGCGCCAACACCTGATCCGGGGTCAACCGCTCGGCCTGCACGGCCTCTGCGACCTGCTGGGTGATGCTGACGCTTTCGGTCTGGGTTTCGGCTCCCGGGGTTACCTCAATCTCCTGCTCAGGCTCGGGTTGGCTGGCGACAATGGCTTCGGCGGTATCGGCAGCAGCATCAGCGGTGGCAGCATCAATGACGGTGTTGATCGGCGCGCTGGAGACGTAATCGACCGGCGCGATAGCCTCAGGCGGGCAGCTAGGGTCCATCGGGGTCACGTTGCAGTCAACCGTTGCCTCTGGCTCCGACCACGACAAGATGCCGGACTGGTTGCTCATTGCGGAAGGGTCGCGCCCGTAGAACAGCAGGATGTTGTCGTTCGGGCCGGGGCCGGTGATCCCAGCAGTCGCCAAGTGGTAGGTCAGCGGGGCGAGGCTGGCGTAATTGAACTGGATTTTGCCATCGTCGAACAGGCCGATCTCGAACGTGTACTGGTTGCCAGTCCCGAACTCGTTGGTAGCGTACCAGCCGAACAGGATCGAGCCTTGGCTACGTCGGTAGTAGGGATTGCCCCCACTGATAAGATCGGTCCACATGCCGTAGATCGTGTTGCGCGGAGCCTGCTCAATCGGCGCGCCGTTGCAGCACAGGTGGGCCGAGGTGTCAAAGGAGACGAAGCCGTTCGACGAGACCCACGCGCTGGTGAAGATTTGCCCCCAGTAGGTGAACTCGAAGCCAAGGTCGATGCGCGCCGTGCTGTCGTCACCGAGATGCAGCGGCGTGGCCGTGTTGGGGCTTGCCACGATCTGCGGCGGAATGAGGCCCGGTTCGTAGGTCTGTGCGGCTACGGACGTAGCCAGAAGGAGGCTAGCGACTACGCTTCGCGTCAGGGCGCTCATCAGCGTTCTCCTCCCACGCAGCGGTGGCTTCGGCACCGATCTTGCCCATGTAGGGGCACGGGGTACCAGCCATCTCCATCGAACGGAAGACCCGGTCGTCCTGACATAGGAGGCTCACTGCGGCTACGCGCATACCCATGTCATAGAGGGTCTTGGAGAGCTTGATGCGCTCGCAGTTCTGGTCACGCACGGACTTGCCACCAGAGATGCCGATAACCTGCGTTTGGACCGCGCCTGACACGCCAGTGGTGCAGAGGTCTTGGCTGTAGCTCATGATGGTCGGTGCGATGGCCGAGGGCGGGGGCGACTTCAGGTTCTGGTCAATCACCTGCCGGGAGACGTTCTCGCTATAGCTGGTCGAGCGGCTGTCGTTGACGTTCTGGTTGACGTTCGTGTTGTTCGTGGTCGCATTCGAGGTGCTGTTGACCGTCGAGGTCGAAACGTCGGTGTTGTAGTTGTGGTTCGAGTTCGAGTTCACCGAGGTGCTCGTCGAGGTGTTCTGGTTGACGTTGGTCATCGTCCCAGAGTTGATGTTCTGGTTGACGTTGGTGTTCGTCGAGGTGCTCGTCGAAGTATTGTTGTTGGTGTTCGTCGAGGTGCTGTTGGACGTGCTATTCGTGGTAGTGTCATAGACGTAGTTCGTCGCTTGGCCGAGGGCCATTGACGGTACCAGCAGAAGTGTCAGTGCGACCCGACGAAACATTACGACCCCCAAGGAAGCGGTGGATTGGTGACGGGCGGGTTAATCTGGTCCGCGATCTGCCGGGCTGCGTTGGCCACATACCCGGCAACGGTTTCAGGACCCATAGCTTCGAGCGTCCAAGCAAGCACCTGCTCTTCGGTCAGATCAGCAAACGGGGTGAACGGTGCTTCTCCGTTAAGTGGGAGGGCCTGAACTCCGCGCACAATCCCACGGTACGTGCCGTCATCGGCGGTAAGGGTCCAGTGGACGTTGAAGACGACATCCTGCTCGTTGTCGTACTCAGGGTAGCAGTCCATCTGGATGATGGCCCAAGTGTTCGTAATTGCCATAATACCCTCTTAAAGCCGACTGGTTGAGTAGCAGTACTGACGCCAGAACCCACCACCATCACAGAATGCGAAAAACGACCCGTTGTTGGGTAGCGTACCGCCCATATCGCTACCGCCCGGAAACGACAGCGTCACGTTGCCGCCACTGATGTTACTGATCGCCACACCTTCACCGGAAGCATATCCGCTTGAAGGAAACGTGATTGTGATGCCGGAAGTGACGATGAGGATGTTCGTCCCCTTGTCAGCAGAACCGAGAGTGGTGCTGCCCGAGATCACGTTCTGCCCGTTGGACCGGACACCCATGGAGAGCCATGTCGGAGCCGCGCCAGAACCCTGAGACACCAGCGCCTGCCCGCTGCTCCCATAATTTGCCCCACTAAGCCCAAACTGGCCCGCAGAACCGATCCTGAACCGCTCAGCAGTTGTCGTGCCGGTCGTGAAGATCAGGTTATTGGCGTCGTTGTAAATCTGGCTATCCCCGCCAGTGGAGGTCGTGCCGGTGGCCGATTGAATGCGTAGGTCGCCCCCACCCCCAGCAATGCGGACGTCACCCCCGACTTCCAGCTTATAGCTTATACTGTTGGTGCCGATACCGACGTTGCCACCGGCTTCGTTCAGCGTGATATTGTACGCGGTTGCCGATCCGTCAGTACGCTGGGATTGGAACCACACGCGACCGTCCGATGCACTATTGCCGACGTTGAGGCCGTAGGCGACGTCCGTGTTGGTGAAGTACGCGATACCGCCCGCAGAGCCGAGCGTAGGCGAATTGGTGTTAGCCCCCGCCGTGACGGTCAGGCGGTTCTTCGTCGTAGTGGTCCCGACTAGCAGGTTGCCGCTGGTGTCGATCCGGGCATTTTCCGAGAATGAAATATTATTTCCGGCGGTTCCTGAAGCGGCGCGATACCAAACATGCGTCCCGTTAAGCTGTTGGTAGGCAGTCGCCGCAGCCGAGTTGATGTACTTGTCGTTGGTGCCGTCAAAATAGCGGTTGGCTGACATAACAGCCTGCGCGCTACCTCCAGTATCTACGGCAGCCGCACCGACCTGCACGACACTACGGCCCGACTGCCATGCGCTGGGAGTTACGTTGACTCCGAAGAAACCATTGCTGTCGAACCGGCCACGCTCGGCGTTGCCCGTGCGGAAGGCAATCGCGCGGCTGTCGGTAGCATCAATCGTTACGCCAGCAGATGTAACTGCCAAAAAGCCCCACTGCGCAGTAGCCCCGCTGTCCGTGAACTGGATCGTACCGCCCCCTGCGGTAGCGTTAGCGCGGATACGGAAAGCATAGCCAAGACCCGGAGTGGTGTCCGCCGAGGCTACATCCAACCGGTAAGCCGGGTCGTTAGTGCCGATCCCTACGTCACCGTCTGCGTCTTGGTACACCGACTTCTCAGCCGGATAGGTAACGAAGACGTCCTTGGTACCAGCCGAGAAGTTGACCAGCGAACCAGAGTTGCTTGACGACAGCACAGTCGTACGGGCCAGCGTCGGCCCGGTCGAGGAATAGGTACCGATCCCGACTTCCCACTCAGACCCACCGTTGATGGTGTAGTAGCAGGTGTTGCCATTCCCGATGACCGAGAAGTTCTGGTAGCCGGTCGGGGCCGTCCCGCTGAGCGTGACCGTGCCCGTACCAGTAGTGGTCGTGGTGTCGCGGACGCGATCAGCAAGGACGAGGGCCATTAGGCGATCCGGATGATTGCAGTGGTGTTGGTCGCTGACGGGAAGATGATGGTGAAGTCACCGTTCGTCGAGGTCTTGTCCGAGCCAAAATCCAGCACAGCCACCGCAGCGTTCGTCAGCGTGGTGTTCGCGTTCGAGTTAGCCGAGGGGGTGCTGTTGTAGATCAGCGCGCCGCGAGCCGTGATCGTCGCATTGGCGAAGGTCAGGTCCGAGAAGTCGGTGAAGCCCGTGCCAGTCGAAGCAGTGTTGTTCGAGGTCACCACGCCGAGGTTAGTCAGCGAGCCACCGCCAGCGGTGTAGTTGGTGCCCGACGACGAAACTTCGTTCGACGAGGTGTAGGCAGTGGTGTTGGCGTCCAGCGAGGCCGACGAGGTGTACAGCGCCAGCTTGAAGGTGTCGCCACCGGTAGCGCGAAAATCGTGCACGGCCAGCATAAGCTCGGCCTTGAAGCTGGTGCACATTGCTTGCGTGATTGCCATTGCGGCCTCCTTATGCGTCGAGGATCGGGATCAACTCTGGGTGCCCCGCCTGCTTGAACTTGTTAACCAGAGTGACGTTATGCGAGCGTACGGCTTCGTGCAGGTAGTGCACAAGGACGCCCCGGATGTTCTCACGAAACGCTTCCGCCTGATCGCGGATAGCCGGGTGGGCATTGCTGCCCACATAAATGATCTTGTCGAGCGCACGCTCAGCGATCTCCTCGGGGGTGAAGCCACGCCCCTCGGTCGCCATAACCATGACATTCCCGACGTCGTTAAAACCGCCGAACATAGCTTACCTCACCGGGTAGCGGACTTGGCCACTACGATACATATCCTGACGGTTCTTGCCGTCGCCCAGCTGCTTGAGCAGACCCATCGCCTCTTCGTACCGCTTCTGGTACTCGGCGATGACATCAGGCTCGCCCTTCATGAAGGTGTAGGCTTCCAGCAGCGAACCGTAGAGCAGCGCGCTATCGAAGTTGTCGCCCAGCCACGACGTAGGCCTCCACAATGGACTGCGGGTAGTAGAAGTAGTGCAGTTCGACCTCGTAGTCGTCATCCGGGGTCGGCCCGAGGATGTACGAGTTCTCGTCGAAGTAGGCGTAGCAATAGGGAAGGCCGGTATCGCTCGGGTTGGGGTACGCCTGCCGGATGAAGTTCACATCCTTGTTGAGCAGGTACTCGTAGTTCCCGTCCCCGTCGATCACGGCCAGTGAGAAGTTAGCGAGCCAGTCGGAAGGCACCGAGAGGTACTTATTCCCCGCAGTGACGTTTCCGGTCACGTTCTTGCGCAGGTCCAGCAGCTGGACCGTATTGAAGATGCGCTGTTCAGCTTCCTGAATGAACGTGTTGATCTGTTCAGTAGACGTCAGCGTAGTGGTGCCCGACCCTGTGTCGTCGGTCCACGAGGTGTTGGGGAAGTCGTTTTCGACGTACCCCTTGATCGTCTTGAACAGCTGCTCGTAGTTCATCAGCCCATCTTCTTGCTGTGCCCGGTGCCCTTAGTCGCAGCGCCAGTGCCACGGGTCTTCTGGGTCTGGGTGTTGGCGACCTTGTTCGGGTAGCCGTTGTTGCCCATCGGGTCGGAGTAGGTCTTAGGCTGACCGTACTTCCCAATGTCCTTGGTGTGCTCAGCCATCTTACTTACCCCGCGAGGACTTCTTCTGGTTGGCGATCTTCGCCAGATTGCGACCAAGCTTCAGCATCTGAGCGTTGGTCTTGCCACCCTTGGCGAGCTTCGTCAGCTTCTTACCGGGGTGCATGCTCTTCTCGTGCTTGTGCACGGCAGTCTTAGCGTCCATCTCAGTTCTCCGTTTCAACAGTCACGGTACCTACCGTACCCTGTGCTATTAGCACATTTACAAGCCCCGACAAACCCAGAGGATCATTAAGGCCGACCGGGTTCCATCCCCACTGGATCACACGGCTACCACCAGAGGGCGTACCGTAAGCCAGCGAGTTCTCAGACGGCACTTCGCCGTGGATTTCTTCCTTCAGGCCGGTGAGACCTGCTTGGTAGTACGTCGTGTCCGGACGCGGGTTGCGGATGGCCTGCGGGTCATCGACCGGGTACATGCCGAGCTGCAGCTGCGGCTGGTCTGGTTCCCAGCATGACGGGCACACGAGGATGTTGACGTTCTTCGTCTTGATGACGAGACGCCGAAGCTGCTTCAGCTTGTAGCGGAAGCCGCAGCGATCACATTGGGAGATCGCATATTTGCCAGAGGCGAACCTGTTAGGCACGGCACCCCCTTAGAAGAACATCTGACGCGGCGCGATACGCAGTGGGGCCTTCTCGCGGTCTTCATCCGAAGCCTGCTGCCACGCCTCATCGTACATCGCCTTGAGCATTGCAGAACGCTCCATGGCCCCCGGAATCTTCAGGGATAGGTAATATGCCAGACCAGCCACCAGAACAGGGAGGAAGCGGAACGGTATATCCTGCGTCGTAACGCCATTGCCTGCATCCTGAATGCGGCGGAGCCGGAAGTAGACGAAGGTGTAGTAGTTGTCCTGATCCGGGCACGGCCAGACGTTGATCGTCGGGTAGGCTACGCCAGTACCCGGTTCGGTCGCGCCTGACTGACGATTGATCCAGACCTGAATGGGACGACCCTGAGCATTCTTGTTCGGGATCGTCATGTAGGTATCAGCGCTGATGCGGTTGATATTGATGTCGATCTGGTCCTGCCCAGTCTGGGTGCGGACAACGTGCTCAAGCAGGTCGATGGTATCTACCGGCAGGTCATAGGTGATCTGCCCTTGGTTCATTTCGATCTGGCCCTGCTCGATGGTCCAGAGGTTGATACCCCGGTTAGCCCACTCGATGGTCAGCAGGTTGAGGCTACGCCGTGCCGTGCGGAAGTCGTAACCCGTGCGCAGTTCAGCACCGCAGCGCTCAAACGCCTCTTCGATGAGCTCGTTGAGGTTCAGGTTAAAGGCAGAGGTGCCGCTCGTGGTCATCGGTAGCTCGCAGTCTTCTTGGCAATGCGCTTAGGCTGTTTGACGAACTGCTTGCCCGCCTTCGTACCTTCGCGCTTCGCTTTGGTTGTAGCAGCATACTCAGAAGAAGTCAGTGCCTGACGTGCCTTCTTGGGTAGGTACCGCTCACCGGTTGCCTTAGGGCCTTGGGTCGAGGGCTTACCAGACTTGGTGCCCCAGTCCTCCTTGGTCCACTTAGACAGCGATTTCTGGGCTTCGGTCTTGGGGCCGGAGTACCCGCCCCCAGACTTCTTGTACCGCTGGGTCGCAAGCTGGGCTTTGCGGGCGGACCACTGGCCGGGCTTACCACCTTTGTCGCTAGCCTTAACAGCCGCAACAATGCGCTTCCACTTGCCTTCGTCCGTCCGCGCCACCTTACTTACCTTTCTTGAAGCCCTTCAGCAGCTGCGCAAAACGTGCACGCTGGCCGAGCTTGCCGGGGGCCTTAGCGGCCTTGGCCAGCTTCTTGGCCGGGATCGGTTCGCCCTTCTTAGCACCAAGGGAAGCCCGGAGTGCACCGGGCTTCTTGATCGCCTTGGAGATGTCGAGCTTACCGCCCTTCGCGTACTCGGTGACGACGTTCGGGTTGTCCTTGCGGACGACCTTCTTGCCCTTGGGCATCTTCGATGCCTTCATGTCGCCCATGCCGCGAGAGGCGCGCATTAGAGCACCTTGCCCTTGGTCTTGCCCTTCTTGGCAATACCGTCAGCGCGGGCCGAGACCGAACCGCCCTTGGCATAAGCCTTGCCGCCGCAAGCCTTCTTCATCATCGCACGGCCCATGGTGTCAGCCGAACGCTTCTTCATAGCGTTACCAGCCTTGCTTGCCTTCTTCATAACCTTGCCTCCTTCGGCGTAGGTGTTGAACGGATACTTCTTCTTCATGTATTCCTTTTCGCCCTCTTCCTTCGGCGTGCGCTTAGGAGGCGGAGCCGGACGGCGCGGCGTGGCATTCGGAGCGGGTTCAGTAGGACGCTTGTTCATGATTTACTTCCTTCCAGCCTTGGTCTTGCCGCGCACGGCGCAACCATCAATCTTGCCACCTTTAGCGAGGCCAGAACTACGCATGCCGGTACGCATGCGGGCTTCCTCCAGCTTACGCCGTTGTTCGGCGGTGAGGGGCTTATTCTGGTTAGCAATCTGTTCCAGCGAAGGGCGAGATACCTTCGGAGGAGGCGAACCCTTAGTATCGCGGTTGAGAAGGCGAGGCGCAGCACCGTATGAGCTAAGCTTGCTCTTCGCTGCTTCAAAAGCGCCCTTCATCGACGGGGCTTCTACCTGCTTCGATGCCGGAGCGGGGGTTGTGGACCTCTTGGTAGCGGGAGTCGGTGCAGGAGCGGCGCGCCGCACAGGCGTTGGAGCTGCCTTCTTTTCGCTGGCAAGCTGAGTGGTGTAGCTCTTACCATTCCAAGTAAAAGTCTTGTTACCCCCCTTGCGGGCAGCGGCAAATGCTGCGCCAAACGACGTAGGCTTAGCGGCACCCGGCTTAGCCTTCTCGACCGCCTTGGTTTCAGCAGCGCTCATATCCTTCTTGAGCGGTGCATCTTCCTTAGTCGAGATGTTGATGTCCTTACCAAAACGCTTCTCGACGTAGCTGTCCTTGCGGAACTTGCGGAGCTTGTCGGCCATGCTTAACCCTTCCTCATTTCATCAAGTTTGACTTCGAGGCGGTCTACCGCCCGGTCGATCCGTTCACCCAGCTTATCAACCATCAGCGTAACCTCTGCACGGGTCACATGCTCACGGGCGATCTCTTCACGGGTCTTGTTCAGTAAGATGCCAAGACGCTCCAGCTCGTCGATCTTCCCCTTCAAGAGGAAGCCCATAACGGCAAGCACCGCAGTCAGGATGGCGTTCCAGAGCATCATCTCCATGTCAGCAGTTCCATGCCCGAAGAGACTTGTTGATGCGGCTGTTAGGATCATTTGCGGTCTTCGCTGAGGTGAGCTTGGCCTTCATCCCCTTCATCCGCGAGCAGAACGATTTCCGGCGACCGGCGTCCTTCTTGGTCTTGGGGTTCGGCGCAGGCGGCTTAAGGTTCATCCCCTGCTTCTTCGCAGACGCACGGCCCTTAGCGTTCAAGCCGCCCTTAGGGTTCTTACCTTCCTTGCGGGTCCATGCGGGGGACTTAGCCATCAGACGAACCGCCCCTTGGTCTTGCCCTTGGTAGCGCAGCCGTCAGCGCGCTTAGAGGCAGTTGAACCACCCGCAGCATACCGCTTGGCCTTGCTACGCTTCTTGCCGCCAGTCGGCTCGTCGTCGATCTTGCCGCCCTTGGCCCGCTTCTTGACTGCAGCTGCGGTGTCCTTGGGGGTCATAGGAGCCCCACCACGGCCACCACCAAAGCCGACGCTAACACCGGGAGCAGTGCCCATGGTACGGCCCGGAAAGACTGCACTGGGGATGGCATTGCCAACGCTACCGACGCTCAGACGCGGACCTCCACCAGCCCCGCTAGGCGCACCAGCAGCAAGCCTACCTGTGGGGTCAGTACTAAAACGGTCGTTACCACGGTATCCCATTACGCAACCTCCTTCTGGGGCACGATCATCGGGTAGAGGACGTCGTTGCCGAAGTTTCCAACGTATTCCTGCACGCCCATGTGGCCGAGGGTGATCGACGGATCGACCCACACTTCGAAGCCGAGGTCACGGGCGCGGTCGCAGAACAGGAAGTCCTCACCGATGTAGCCTTCTTCGGTCAGTTCGAAGTCGAAGAGGCAGGGGACGACGCGGTCGCTGCGCTTGTCGTAATACTTCCACTCAGGGTGGGCTTCCGCCATCGTGACGAACACTTCACGGCGGACGAGCATGAAGGCGGTAGCAACGCGCTCAGCGCGGACCAGCCCCATGCGGTTCATGGTAAGTTCGTTGTTCTCGTCGTAGTCGAGGTTGGCGATGTACACCTTGTCCTCGCTACGCGTGCGCGGAACCGCTGCGATGATACCCTTCTTCGGGTCCGAACCCCACGCCATGAGGCGCAGGATGTCTTCGGGTTCGAAGTTGATGTCGCTGTCAATGAACAGCAGGTAGTCGCAGTTGGACTCGATCATATCCTGAGCGAGTAGGTTGCGCGCACGCGAAACGACAGAGCAGCCGCAGATGCTACCGATCTGGATGTCAATCCCGTGCTGCGGTGCGACCTGCGCAAAGCGGGCAAGGGAAATGGCAAGCTTCAAGGATACCTTGAAGTCGTAGGCCGGAAGAGCAATGAAGAGGCTCTTACCGGCTAGATCGTAGCTCTGTTCGTTCTGCATAGTTCACCCATAGAAGATAACGGTTGATGCGGTGTTGGTCACCGTACCGTAAACCGCAGTATCTGCAAGGATGCCCTGATCCGGCACGAGGAAGTAGACCGAACCAGCGTTAGCAGCGGTGGGGGTGTTGAGCGTCAGCAGCGTGTTGCCGCTCTGGCCGTCAGTGATAACCACCGAACCAGCAGAAGCGCCACACACGGCATAAATGCCCTTGATGCGCACACGCCCCAGATCGTTGTCGCCCTGATCCTTGAATGCGCCCGTCGAGGTGAGGGGCTTCGAGGATTTGACGTCAGTTTGCATAGCCATAGGAAGGCCCTCCTATAGAGCTATTAGCCAGCCGAGACGGTCAGGACGCCCGAGTTCGACCAAATCTGACCAGCCACGTTCGGGTTGGCAGTCGGCAGGCCCGACAGAATGACGACGCCGCCGGTCGAGGTCAGGTTAGCAACAGTGGCGCTCGCGCCGTAGGTTGCGGCAACGGTCACAGCGCCGGTCGAGCCGTTGATCGTGATCGACTGGAAGCCGTTCTCAGAACGAACCGGACCGTTGAAAGTCGTGTTAGCCATTATTCATCTCCGTGTAGCAGCACAAACCCACACCATCTCTGCTACGTCTGCTAGGACAGTCGGTGCGGGTTAAATCCCTAGGTGCGTAGGTATATCAGTGTTGGGGGCATAAGAAAAGGGGGAGAACCGAAGTCCTCCCCCTCCCCTGTTTCCTTAGGCAGCGCCTTCGGAACCGTACATGCCCAGAGGGTCCGACCAGCCAAAGCTGTAACGCTCACGAGCCTTGTAACGGACGTTACCGGTGTCGAAGTCGCCGTCCATCGACGTAGCCATCGGCGTACGAACGAAGTGCTTCAGACCGTTTGGCACGTCGGTGGTCAGGAACCACGCGTCGGTGTCGGTCAGGAAGTGGTTGACAGCGTAGCCTTCCGGGATCGAGCCGTTCGACTTCAGAGCGTTGATGTCGTTGTCAGCGGTGCTGACGCGCAGCTCGGTTTCGAGCAGGCGGGTTGCAACGAACATCAGGCTCGGCGGGACCACCAGCTTACGCGGCTTCGCCGCGATCAGCAGGCCACGTTCATCCGTCCAGCCAGCGATCTGAATGACAGCCGCTTCAAGCGACGTTTCGTTCAGGTCGGCAGCGGTGGCCGGGATGTTCGAGTTGGTGCCACCCGAGACCAGCGGGTGCGAGGCCGAGAACAGCGGCTGACCGTCGCCACCGGGGTAATCGGTGTCGAAGCCGTTGTTCAGAACCGCAGCAGCCTTGGTCTGCTTGGTGTAAGCCATGGCACGGGCCAGAGCCTTGGTGTACCGCGACGACAGCGAGTCGTAGAGGTTGTCTTCGATGGCTTCTTCCGTGAGCGAGAACCCGAGGGCAATCGTTTCATGGTTGTAGCGAGCCGTGAAGACTTCCTGCGCGTTGTCATAAGCGATGGCCGAACCTTCGTTCTTCACCGGCGCAGCCGAGAAGCCCGAGAGCTTGGTTTCTTCTTCGAACGAACGCTCGGAGCTCTCCGTTTCGAAGATTTCCTTATGCTCTTCGCCGTAGCGTGCATATTCGAGACCGAACAGGGCGTTCAGTCCGGGCAGAAGCTCCTTGAGGAGTTGTGCGCGTGAAATTGCCATTGTTCAGTCTCCTTAGACGCCAGTCGGGTTGAGGTACTGGTGCATACCCTGATTCCACTTGACGACGACCTCGGTGTACGAACCGGGGTTACCAGCAGGCGAAGTTTCAGGGATCACGTCGATGATGCGCACCGGCCACGTCGAAGTGGTGTTGGTGGTGGCGCTAACAGCGACCTGCGAGTTACCAGTGATGGTCGAGCCCGAGTTCTGGACCAGAACGGCGTTGTTGCCAACCGCAGTGCGGGTGACGGTGCCGATGGTGGTGCCGCTCGAAACGACTGCTACCTTGTACAGAGCGTCCGGGTCATCCTGCACGAATGCCTGAATGTCCGAGATGTTCGTGGTACCGGGGTAGTACTGGCGGAAGGTCTTCCCGAACACCGGATCGGTGTACGAGCAACCAAGGAAAACGCCAACCGGGGTTGCGGCGTTGGTACCGGTGTCCTTCGACAGAGTACCGTCGCTGCCCAGCTTCACGACGTCACCGTAGTAGATGGCCGTCGAAGAGTTGGTAGCAATCGGAATCTGGCGAGTGGCACCAGCAAACACCTGACCGCCGATCAGGTTGATCGGAACCAGCCCGTAGGGGGCCGAAACAGTAGGATATGCCATATTAAGCTCCTAGCTTAGCCTTTGCCAAATGACGTCGTAGACCGCTTCTCACGGAACAGAGGCATACGAGCGTCGTTCTCACGCATGAAGTTGCTATCCACGGATTCCATCTGGGCCTGATTCTTCTGCGCAAAGTAGTCCTTGCGCTGCTTCATCAGTTCCATCGGGGCCTTGCACAGCAACAGACCTGCGACTTCGATGTTGTCTTTGAAGCGGCTGTCAGGATCGACCATCATGCGGAACTTCGGCTGCTCTTCAATCCGGACCGGCTCCCATCCCTCACGAAGCTTCGAAGAGATGTTACGCGGGTCGTTCTGTCCGAGCGTGGCGACACGCACCCAGCGGTACGCATAACCAGCTTGCTTATCCGGTTCTGGCAGGGTCGAAGCCGGTTGCCAGACCTTAGGACGTTCCGATTCTTCGCGGGATTTGCGGGGTGCACGAGCGGTGCCGAGGGCTTCGTCGAGGTCCGCACTAAGTTCACGGTTCATGTTAGTTCTCCATCTTCATAAGTTCACGAGCATACTGCTCGGGAGTCAGGCCCAGTTTTTTCGCGATTACGAGCTGGGACTGCTTGAGCACGATCTTCTTGGGGGACCGGCTACGAGAAGCGGGAGCTACAACCGAGGGCTTAGCTTCACGCGAAGGGGCCTTTTCTTTGACCACTTCATCTTCACCGAAATAATCGGGGAAGCGACGACGCATCGTTTTGTCGATAGCGTCCCAATATTCGTCGGTGCCCGCATACTGCGCGCCACGTTCGTTAACGAGCTTCTGATGAAGCCCGAGAGCGGATGCGGTCATCTCAGGGTCGGTGCCGTACCATGTGTTACGCTCTTGCCACGCAACGGTCTTAGCATCGAGCCGGGGCTGTTGCACCTGCTGTACCGGTACTTCTACCTCATCTTCAGCAGGCTGTACAGTGGGTTTGTAATTATTGATCTGCTGCAGCTTGTAGGTCGCAACATTCAGCTTCTCTTGCGCATCAACCAGACGGTCCGCATCACCAGCTTCGTAGGCTTCGCGGTACTCGCGCTTGGCCTTCTCGACCTCGAACTCGGCGTTCTGCTTGAAGCTGCCGACGAGGGTCTCTTCACCCTTCGACAGGTTCTGCTTAAGCGCACGGTTCTCTTCGAGCAGGCGCTGGGCTGCTGCCAGAGCTTCAGCCTTTTCACGGGCCTCACGCTCCTTCTCACGACGTTCGTCGTGCCAGACCTTCTTCATCTGCTTGAGGCGGACTTTAACCTTCTCGGAGTATTCCTCCAGTTCGTCGTTCTCAAGCTCTTCGACGATCTCCTTCGGCATGGGCTCACGCCCACGGTCTGCCTCTGGGGTATCGTCCTCAATGTCGATCTCAGGCTTGCCGCCATCGTCGGAAACAGGGGTATCTTCTTCGATTTCCCACTGGAAATCATCATCGGGCTTCGTAGCCATCTGCCTTCTCCTTTGTACGGGTTACGCCCGTTAGGCGCGGGAAATGCCCCGAGGGTCTTCCACAACTGCTTCGACCGAATCATCGTTGATGAGACGGAACTCACGGCCATGAATCTTTACGCGACTGCCAGCCATCGGGCGGGTGAGGATGAAGTCACCTTCCTTGCACCATGGGCCGCTAGGGAACCGCTTTTCGTCCTTGTAGGCGTCCGGGCCAACCTTGAGCACGAACAGGACCGGCGTGGTCAGCTCTTCGTGGTGAAGCGTGACGTCGGCCTTGAAGATGCCGCCAGCGGTCTTTTCCTCGACCTCAGGGACGCCGCACAGGATGCGGTAGCCTGACGGCTCCGGGAGCATCTTAGCGCGTTCTTCAATGGGGAGTTCAGGGGCAGCGCCAACCTTAGGGATCGGCTTGCCGTCGAGATCAACGAGCGCGGGTTTGGCCGCGCCGATAATATCAGTCATCGTCATGTTCCATGCGTTGTGCGGTATCGGCGAAGATACCGTTTGCGATCATCAGCCCACGGATAATCCCGCAGGCGTACTTATAGTCACCGTGGTCCTTGCAGGCCCCGCGAGCGAGATCATCCATCAGAGGCTTGATCTCGTCTTGGACCTTGTCGGCTAGGTACTTCAGTAGGTCGCTACTCATTCAGTCTCCTTAGGTGCTGCTTTTTCAGGGGAAACAGGGGGTTTTTGTGCGGCAGAGGCTTCACGGGCGACTTCGACGCCGATCCGCAGACCTTCAAGCTGCTGCTTGGCGGACAGGTTGGCCTTGTCCGTTGCAACCTTGGCCCCGACTTGGAGGCCAGCGATTTCCTTCTGAGCGCCGATACGCTCGCGCTCGACGTCGATGCGGTCGTTCTTTTCCGCCGCCTCGATCATGAGCTTCTTCTCCTTGAGCTCCAGCTCCTTGGCCTTGAGCTGCAGTTCCTGCTGCTGCATCTGGACGAGCGGGTCCTGAGCCATCTGCTGGTTCTGCTGCATCTGAGCTTCGGCTTGGTTCTTCTGGAGTAGCTGCGCCGAGGCAGCGGCAGCGAGGCGCGACACCGCAATCTCGGTCTGCTCGTCCATATCCGCGTTCGGCGGGGGCAGCGGCACACCAGCCTGCTCCTCGACCTGTTGACGGTAGGCGAACGCAAGGTGTTCCGCGATGTGAGCGTTCATAGCCGCCATCATGGTCTGCGCGTTCGGGTTCTGACCCAGCAGCTGCTGGACCTTGGGGTCCTGCATAGCCGACATGTGCACTGCGATATGTGCTTCGTGGTCTTGGTAGATGAACGCCTTGACCGGCTTGCCGTTGATGACGTCCATGTTCTCGCTGATCGGATCGCGCGGCTTGCGGTCCTCGTCGTCAACCAGCGGGACCAGCTTCTGAGCGTTCTTGATACCCAGCACCTCAAGCATCTGGCGGTGCAGGTACGGCAGGTCGTAAATCTGCGGGGCCATCTGGGCCAGCTGAATGACCGCCTGATACTGGACGATCTTCTGGGCCATAGTGGCCGCATTCGGGTCCGAAACCGGAATGACCTCGACGTCGTGGTAGTCCGACTGCTTGGCCTTGCGGCTACCCTCTTCCGGCTCGTAGCTATACGTCAGCGGCGTATAGTCGGCGATGATCGCCTTCAGGAGCTTGAACTCCTGCTTCATCGCATAATGGATGCGTGCCTGCACAGCTGACATCATCTTCAGCGTGCGTTCGAGGATCGCTAGGGTCGTACCTACCGGAGCCTGCCCCGACATGTCGCTGATCTTCATATCAGCGGCACCAGCGAACCGGCGACCTTCTTCGACGATATTGCCCAGCAGCTGGTACAGGACGCCCGAAGGCTCCTTATACGGCAGCGGCATGATGTTGTCGCGCATGGTCCCGGAGGCCACGTCCACGTCGCGCCATTCCGCAGGGCTGATCGGAGTGTCGTCGCCCTTTACGCGGAGGCCCTTAGTCTTGAAGCCGCCCGGCAGATTGCTGAGAGTGCCAGCATCGACAAGCTGGCGAATAATGCTGGTACCAGACTTAGCAAAAGCACCGATGAGATGAATAAGGCCGAAGGCATAGAACCCGAAGCCGGGGACGTACGAGTAGTGTACGAAGTGGTTGCGCTTGAGCTTCTTCTTATCATCGGGGTCCCAGTTGCGCCGGATCGACAGCACAGTCTCGGTGGCCTTGTCGATGGTCACGACGTAAGGCAGAGCCACGTCACCGTCGTCCGAGTCGCGGTACTTGTCGTCCTCGATCACCAGATCGACGTGCATCTCAAGCAGCTTATACCGGTCGTCGGTCTCAGCCCGGAAGCCGAGCTTCTCAGCTACGGCCTTCTCGATCTCGTCGAGGGTGTTGGTCGGCTCGCCAAGGTCCACATCACGGTAGAAGTTGTCGCGCTGGAGGCGCTTGAGCTCATTTGGCGTCTTACGCAGCACATGCGTAACGCGCTCTGCAGTCTCCAGACTGCTAGCTCCGTAAGGGACCACGACGTCATCAGCAGTGACGTACATCGCGACCTGACGACCGAGTGACGGATCGAAGTACACCTTCTTGAACGCATTACCTGCAAGGCCCAACCCCCACAGCATGCGTTCATGTTCCGGGCGATACTCGACCATCACGTCGGTCAACTGGTGGTTCATGTCCTCTTGGACACGCTGCGCGGCGTCGCGCTTAGCCGGGGTCTCCTTGCCGATGACCTTGGTCCGCACCGGGCCTTGGGCCGGGAACGTCTCCATCATGGTCTCAGCTTGGAACTTGACCACAGCCTCAGTCAGCATCGGGTGATTGATACCGCATGCACCCGGCCACGGCTCCGTCCGGTCCTCAACCTTCAGGCCGAGCAGCTCAAGGCCATCAACGTAGGTCTGAATCCAGTCACGGCGGCTGCCGACGTCCTCATCGAACTCACCGACCAGATCACCAGCCAACTGCACCAGCTGCCGCTCGTCGAGCACCTCAGCGAGGTTCTCGTTGAAGTCGTCCTCAGCTTCGCTAGGGTCGATCTCGATCTCCATCCCGTCGATACCAACGGTGACCGACTCAGGGTCCTCGATCTCGATCTCAATGTCGGGCTCAGGCATGTTGACGCCCGGCTCAACACCAGAGGCGAGGGTAGCATCTAGACCCAGCGGGGCCTGCCCCAGCGACTTGTCAACGGCCATTTAGTAATATCCCCGGTTGCGGTTTGACCTGAAATACTGGATTTCGTCAGGCTCGTCCAGCGCAGTAGACACGTAGCCACCTCTACGGAAGCGGTGCATGGCCATAGACACCGTGTCAACAAAGTCGTCGTGACTACCAGCGGGAAACTCAGCTACTTCATCGATCACTTCTTCGGCCCACCGAGTAGCAGGCGCCCATACCCGTCCAGACGCAAATAGATCGCTCACAGCGTTCAAACGCGAAATCTTGTCGTTCCCCCTCGTCGGGGTAAACTCCTGCACCGGTATGCCCATAGCGCGCATCTCGTAGATCAAAGGCGCACCGGAAGCCTTCTTCTCGATTATCACGCTGTCCGGCTCCCATTCCCGATACTCCTCGACGGCCACGCGCTTCAGCTCTGGGAACTCCATGCGGTCCCGGAAGGCATTCAGGAGGATAATATTGGCTTGGTCAATCCCATTGTCGTCTGGGTGGTAGAACACGCCCCACGTCGTGCAGGCACTGAAGTCAGCGCGCTGCGTCTTCTCGAAGGCCGTATCCCAGCTCTGGAGGATGAAATCGCACGAAGGAGGCGTCTCGTGGGGCCACTCCTGCCACCACTCGCGCTTCACGATAGCAGCCGACTCGGAGACCGGGTTCTGCTGGTACTGCGCCATCCACTTGGAGTTAGGGACGTCGCGCTTGACCTTCTCAAGCTCATCCAGCTCCCAGAACTCAGGCCACAGCGGCTTGCCGGAGGGCAGAATGGCCGGAAACTCGATGACTTCCCACTCACCAATGGAGTTGTTGGCAGCAGCGTCCTTGAGGATTTGCCCGGTCAGGTCCCTTTTGGACCAGCGCGTCATCACGATGACGATAGCACCGCCCGGTTGCAGACGCTGACGAGGCCCTGAGGTGTACCACTCGTAGGTTTTATCGTAAATATCCGGGTTTACTTCGGCGAGCGCGGCTTCCTGCTCCGAGTGAGGGTCGTCGATGATGAGGACGTCTGCACCTTTACCGGTGACGGCACCCCCAATACCGATAGCGAAATAGTCGCCCTGCTTATTAGTGTTCCATCGGCCAGCCGCTTTGGAGTCCGATGCCAGTGCAAGATCAGGAAAAATCGCCTTGTAGGCATCGGAATCGACCACGTTACGGACTTTACGCCCGAAGCCGACAGCGAGCTCAGCGGTGTGGGAGCACTGGATGATCTTCTTGTGCGGGTACTTCCCCAGAAACCAAGCAGGCAGCAGATAAGAAGCAAACTCGGACTTAGTGTGACGAGGAGGCATATTAATAATAAGCCTCTTGCACTCGCCCCGAGCCACCCGCTCAAACGCATCCGCCATCTTTGCATGGTGCCTCCCCGCGATGAACGTCGGCCACACCTCCTTCACGAAGGCTAGGAACCGATCTTGCGCCACCTTGCGCTTCTTGAGCTCGGCGAGCTTCTCCAGCTCAGCCAGCAGCACCTCCTGCTCATGGGGCGGGAGCAGGTGCAGAATCTTGGGGATGTCAGAGAGTGCGACGTCGTTAAGCATCAGAGTCGGATTCTTCCTCCACGATGGCATCAACGTCCACGCCGCCTTCTTCAACCTCCTCGAACTCGCCCATCTCGATGTTGTTGAGGCCCAGCTCCTCGTCGAGGTCCATGCCGAGTGGCTTCATATCGACCACCTCGGCATTCAGCAGGCGCTTCACGCGCTCCTTGATCGCCTTCTCTAGGCTCTCGGGGTTGTTGTAGGTGATGTTAATTTCCGACCGGTCGGAGAACAGACCCACGTCGGAGTGCTTGCCCAAGAGCTCGATGGCCTTCAGCTCGTACTTAATCTCACCGCAGTCGGCGAGCTCAAGCAGCTTATTAGTCAGAGCAGCCCGGACCTGATTGACGTCGAAGGCACGGTTAGCACCATAGGCACGCAGGAAGGCAGCGGCACCGTAGGCAGTGGGCAGGTTCTTGAGCGGAGCGGTCTTCTGCTTGTCGAGCACGTCGTCGAGCAGCTTCTTCTCCTCAGCCAGCGTCGAGGCGTCCACCTCTATGGGTGCACCTAGCTCGGCAAGGAGTTCTGCAGTTGAGGCTGCACTAGCCAGCTTGTCCGCGAAGGCGTCGAGCTCCTCAGCATCCGTACTATAAGGCACGGGGTGTTCATCGGTAGGCTCGATCTTAACGACAGGCATGTTGTGCAGCGTCCGGTTTGTGGGAGCAGGCACTTATATAGGCACGTGTGCGGGGTGGAGTAAAGGGGCACCGGGGTATCCGCCCCGTTCGCTCAGGTTGAACAAAAACCCGGTGCCCCAAGAGAGTGCCAGTAACAGCCCGAAATATATACCCCCCATGGGTCTGGGACTCAAGCACGAAAACAGGGGGTGAGGATCTCTATCGGCTTAACCCGGTTAGCCCGAAAAGAACA
>JACCED011292147.1_pt1 | contig 35599 bp, 64 predicted proteins | sample 7455021 | NCBI WGS metagenome assembly JACCED01 (sample SAMN15323456, study PRJNA562643) | freshwater metagenome | isolation source: river surface water | place: USA:Blue River Watershed | collected 2017-08-19
ACCCTAACTTTACCGTTACAAGTAACGACCAATATGTAGGCACAGTTACTAGCGTAGCGGCCACCCCAGGAACAGGAATTAGCATTACTGGTAGCCCAATTACCACTAGCGGTACGCTAAACATTACCAATACTGCGCCTGACCAAATAGTGTCTTTGACTGGCGCTGGTACTACAACAGTTACAGGAACATACCCTAATTTCACCATTACTTCTAATGATTCAACATTAGGAACTGTTACAAGCGTTGCTGCGCTGACTATAGGCACAAGTGGTACTGACCTATCATCTACCGTTGCAAACAGCACTACGACCCCTGTAATCACTTTAAATGTACCAACCGCATCCGCTACCAATCGAGGCGCATTAAGTGCTGCAGACTGGACTACTTTTAACAACAAAGCATCTGTGGATGATGCTTACTTTGTTTCTTTTATGATGGGCTAATATGGCAACTTATTCAAATACCTCGTATGTTTCAAAGAATGTGGGAACTTCACCAGCAACGGTAATTTCTTCTATTGCGTCAGGCACAGTCGCTATTTCTAGCTTGATTGTGGCAAACACTACGACTTCGCCAATTACTACCGATGTGTATATAACACGCTCCGCAGTCAATTATTACCTAGTCAAATCGGCTACAATACCTGTTGGCGGCTCATTAGAAGTCATACAAGGTAACCGAGTTGTAATGATTGCTTCTGACGCTTTGGCTGTAGTAACCAGCGCTGCATCATCTGCGGATGTAATCGCAAGCGCCCTAACAGCGGTGTAATATGGCATATATAGGTAATAACACTTCTATTCAGCAGTATGCACCTACCATTTCTTACTTTAATGGTACTGGTTCACAGACTGTATTTACATTGCCTATTTCAGTAGCTAGCGCTGCTCAAATCCTTGTTTTTATTGAAAATGTCCCCCAAAACCCTGCAAGCGCTTTTACTGTTTCAGGCACAACATTAACCTTTACTTCTGCTCCGCCAAGCGGAACAAGCAACATTTGGGTTGAATACACAAGCCTACAGACTAATACTATTGCTCCGTCTAACGGAACAGTAGGCTGGAATCAATTAACTTCTGGTGTGCAACAAGACTTAGGCATTAGCTTTAAGAATCGCATTATCAATGGTGCGATGGTTATTGACCAAAGAAATGCTGGTGCTAGTGTTACTCAAAGTAGTACAGGTCTTTATGTAACAGATAGATTTGTTATATCAGGAACGGTCACTTCAAAATTTACTGCGCAACAAAACGCTGGTTCTGTAACACCACCAGCAGGGTTTACTAATTATCTTGGCGCAACATCAACTTCTGCTTATACAGTAGGCGCTACTGATACATTTAATATTCAACAAAAAATTGAAGGCTATAACATTGCTGATTTAGGTTGGGGAACTGCTAATGCAAAAACAGTAACCCTGTCATTTTTGGTTCGTTCAAGCCTTACAGGAACTTTTGGTGGTTCTTTAAGAAATTCTGCCGCAGACAGATGTTACCCTTTTAGCTACACAATTTCTGTTGCAAATACTTGGGAACAAAAATCAATTGCTATTGTTGGCGATACAACTGGCACATGGCTGACCACAAATGGAATTGGAATCACCCTTTTATTTAGTTTAGGTACTGGTTCAACTTATAGCAATACTGCTGGTTCATGGGCTGCAGGTACTTACAATTCCGTCATAGGAGCAACATCCGTAGTAGGAACAAACGGAGCAACCTTTTACATTACTGGTGTTCAACTAGAAGCAGGAACACAGGCTACTGCATTTGATTATCGTTCTTATGGTACAGAGTTAGCTTTGTGTCAGAGGTATTATGGTTTTGTAAATACAACTGTACCTAGTATAGCATCAACTTATGTTGCCTATATACCTTATAAATCTACTATGAGGGCAAGTCCTACAGTAGTTGCTGGGGCAGGATTGAGTGCTTTTACTACTGACCCAAATATGGTTGCTTGCCAACAAACAACAACCACAAACAATCAGTTGGTAACTTTTTCTGCGGAACTTTAATATGTATAAACTACCAAAAACAACACAATTTGGAAAGCCTGAAGGAATAATCCGCACAAGTGATAATGCTTGCATACCTTTTGACCTAGCAAACACAGACTACCAAGCCTACCTTGCATGGGTAGCACAAGGCAATACTCCATTACCAACGGATGAACAATAATGCCTATATCTTTAATTACTGCTAACTCTCAAGGTGGTGCGCCAGCATTTAGTGCTTATTTGGGGACTAATCAAACAATTAGCGCAAATACTTGGACAAAAGTTCAATGCAACATAGAAGAATTTGATACCAATTCGAATTATGATAATGCAACCAATTATCGTTTCACACCTACAGTAGCTGGTTATTATCAAATTAGCGGTGGTTTAGCCATGACCGCAGGTTCAACAACGCTTATATTTGCTATTTATAAAAATGGTTCAGAGTTTAAAAGATTGCAATATTCAACTAGCGGAGTTTCAATTAGCGGTTCATATCCAATTTATTTTAATGGCTCTACTGACTATGTAGAAATTTATGTGTATTCCAACAATACAACCATTAATAGCGGCAACTTTTTAACTTACTTTGGCGGTTCTTTTGTGAGGTCAGCATAATGCCATATATCGGTCAAGCCCCTACACAATCTGCCTTTGTAACTGATACTTTTTCAGGTACAGGCTCACAGACAGCATTTACGATGTCTGTTGCCCCTGCTAATACTGCTTCTGTTTTAGTCGCTGTATCAGGTGTATTACAAGACCCTAGCACTTATAGTGTTAGCGGTACTACATTGACATTTTCTGCTGCACCGCCTACTGGTACAGGAAATATATCTGCTCGTTATTTAGGCATCCCAGCCAGCGGAGTAACAACAACTGCTTATAGAACAGTTACAGAATTTACTGCTACAGCAGGACAGGCTACATTTACACCTCCAAGCTATACAGCAGGATTTATCAATGTATATCGCAATGGTGCAAGACTAGGCGCAGCAGATTACACAGCTACCAATGGCACTACAGTTGTATTAGCTTTAGGAGCTACTGCTGGTGATTTAGTAACAGTAGAGAGCTTCTTAGTTAGTTCTGTGCTTAATGCTATACCTAACAGCGCAGCAAGTGTTACACAATCTAACCTAGCTAGTGGTATTGCAGGAACTGGGCCAGCTTTTAGCGCTTATGCAAATACCAACCAATCAGTTACAAGCGCAGTATTAACAAAAGTTCAAATAAATACAAAAATATTTGATACAAACACTTGTTTTAATAACACAACCAATTATAGATTTACACCCAATATTGCTGGTTATTATCAGGTAAATGGCGGTATTGGCGCAAATACCACAGCTACATTAATTCAAGTGGCAATTTATAAAAATGGAACATCTGTTGCTCAGACAAATTTACCAACTGGCAATGCTTCTGTTTGTATTTCAACATTAGTTTATTTAAATGGCTCAACAGATTACATTGAGTTATATGGTGCTTTAACTGGCACATCACAACAAATATATGGAACTACAAACAACCCATTTACAATTTTTTCAGCGTCAATGGTAAGGGCAGCATAATGACAACAGCAAATACTTTAGCTACTTTAGGTAATGGGCCAGCATTTAGTGCTTATCAGAGTTCATCACAAACATTGTCAAATTCAACTTGGACAAAAATTCAATTACAAACTGAAGAATTTGACACAAACAATTGTTTTGATTCAACAACAAATTATAGGTTTACACCTACTGTTGCTGGCTATTATCAATTACAAGGAACTTTTGCAGTTAATGTTGCTGTTACACAAATTCAAATTGGTGTTTATAAAAATGGTAGTTTGTTTAAACAAGGTGGAAATGTGGCAACAAATGCTGGACAATTAAATGTTTCTTGCCTTGTTTATTTGAATGGCTCTACTGATTATGTGGAGTTATATGGTTGGGTAACAACAGGACAAGCATTAGCTAATACTGTTTATAGCACATATTTCCAAGCCGCATTAGTAAGGGGCGCATAAGATGGCATTAACTCAAGTTCAAACTCAAATGCTTGGTACTGGTGCTGTATTGCAAGTGGTGCAAGGCACTTATAGCGCTGGTCAGTCAAGCACTACATCTGCTACTTTTGTTAGCGCAAATTTAACTGCAAGTATTACTCCAAAATTTGCCACAAGCAAAATATATGTTTCAGTAACTACTACTGGTTATTCGACAGCAGGAGGAAATGGAACTTTTACTATTTATAGAAATTCAACTAATTTAGGGCCAAGCTCTACTTATGGTCTTGGTTTTGTAAATACTAATGCGTTATGGACTTCTGTAGCTATGTCATATTTAGATAGTCCAGCAACAACTTCTTCTACAGCTTATACAGTTTATTTTTTAAGTGGTTCTGGAACTATTTATACAAATATTGCTAATTCAGTTAGCGTCATTACATTAATGGAAATCGCAGGATAAAACTATGACACTTTACGACAAAATTATGGCTATCTATCCTGAACTCAAACAGGAAGATTTTTTGACCACAATCCGCTTACAGAATGACTCTGATGGCAAAGGTGATTACATTGCTTCTTGGGAGCATAGTCTGCCAAAGCCTACGGATGACCAATTGGCGTAATGTTTCAAACTGCCTTTCAACCCAATGCGTTTCAAAATGACGCATTCCAAATTGTTATTACACCAGTTGGGCCTACCAAGTTTGGTGGTGATGACGCTTGGACACCAGAGGAAAGAAAGCGTTACAAAACCCTACAAAAGAAGCTAAGAAAAGCTGAAGAAAAACGCAGGGAAGAATTAAGACTAGACGCTGAAAAGCGTAAGCAAATCATTACCGACTTGGTTGACCCTAAACCTGTTGGGAAAAAGCAACAAAATAAAGTACAATCCAATCAAGAAGTTAGCGTTGATATACCGTCAAACCTAGCAAACATTGACCGATACATCGCTAATCTTGTTAAACAACAGCAAGACCTGCAAACCGCAGTAGCAATCAGAAGTGCCAAGATTCGCTTAGAACAGGAATTGGCAGTTTTAGAAGCTAAACGGCAAGCAGAATTAGACGATGAAGAGGCCCTATTAGCACTTATCCTGTAAACCCCCACGCAAAATACAAAGAAGCCTACGAACACCTACACCAAGGGCGCTATGACGCTGGTTTTAGGTTGTTTGAATACCGTTGGCATCCTGACATTCTTGCAAACCAGGTAACACCATACACACAAAAGCCTAAAAACCCTGCGGTATGGAGAGGCGAATCACTTTTAAACAAGTCAATAGTCATTCAAATGGAGCAAGGCTTTGGCGACATCTTTATGTTTGCTCGTTTCTTGCCATTTTTGAAGGTAATGGGCGCTCAAAAGGTCGTATTACTAACGCATGGCTCATTACTTAGGCTTTTAGGGCAGTTTGAATGCGTAGATGTGCTGACAAACCAGCCAGAATGCCCTGATGTAGTCGAATGTGACTACTGGATTGGTAATATGTCCCTTCCCTATTACATTTCTTGCGCTGATAAATACGCTAAATCGCTATTTCCTGTAACTACAAAAAAGATTGTAGGGTCAGAAAGCTATATGGATGCTAAACCTTCCAATATTGAACACAAAATAGGTGTTAATTGGGGCGCAAGTCGTAACATCTTGTTTCATATTAAGTCTATTCCTGACCACCTCATGTATGAATTAGTAGGGGATAACGCTTATAGCCTTTCCCCAGAGCATGACGGCTTTTTTCACCCATTGCCTGACGATGGTTGGAAAACTGATTGGGCAGTCACAGCAACCCACATGAAAGCTATGAAAGGTATTGTGACAGTAGACACAGGCACAGCTCACCTTGCAGGCGCATTGGGGGTTAAAACGATTGTGTTGCTGCCCAAAGAAGAATATATCTGCTGGCGCTGGAAAAACGGCAGATGGTACGACTCTGTTATTGCTCTGCGCCAAGAAGAATATGACCAAGTACCTGATTTAATAAGGAGGATGTGATGATTTGCCCTAAATGCGGTTATTCTGAAGGCAACCATGTTGCAAAAAAACAACAGTCTGACAAAGACTATTACCTTGAGTTTTGGGGGTTTACCCTAGGTAGCCCAGAAGCTGAAGAAGCCTGGAAACAAAAAGAAGAAATGACACGCAGAGAAGCACCAATGGTCATGTCTGACATTGAAGGCTATGTAAGCCAAGTAGATGGCACATGGATTAAAAGCCGTAGCCACCACAGAGCGCACCTAAGAGAACACCGAATGATTGAATTAGGTAACGATGTCCCAATGAAACACGCAGAAGCAAAACTAAGCAAAAAGTCAATGGAAGCAAGAAAGCGTCAAATTGCTGAATTGGCCTATGCAAAACTTTAACCTGATAACTTAGGAGAAACCATGTCAGAAGAAACGCTAGACCGCAGAGAATTACTAATGCAGGCTATGGAAGCCGCAGAAGAAGGCACTTTAGAAGCGCCAGAGGAGAAAGAAATTGTCGAGCCTGAAACAGACGCTATTTTGGAAGAGGCTAATGCCGAGAAGTCCGACAAAGCGGAAGCTAGCGATGCAGACCACGAAGAGTCTGCCGAAGTCCTTGAGGCTATTGAATCTGCTGATGCGGATGAAGAGCCGCAGGAAGAAGTAAAACCTGTTCAGCGCCCTTCTACATGGAAAAAAGAATATGTCCAGATTTGGGACAAAATGGAAGCTGGCGAGCAAATTAGCAAAGAGGATTTTGTAAAGTTTGCCGAATATGCCAACCAGCGTGAGTCTGAGTATAAGAAAGGTGTAAGCACTTATAAAGCTGAAGCTGACCGTGCTAGAGCCTATGAAGAGGCTATTGCGCCCTTTGTTCCTGAGTTGCAAAAAAAGGGAGTTAATCCTACTGAGTACATTCAAAACCTGGCAAGAGCAGACCAAATTTTAACAAATGCGCCATACGAACAAAAAGTGCAATTATTTCAACGTCTTGCACAAGATTATGGTATACAATTTAATAGTGAAAGTGTTGCACCTATACAACAAGACGCATACACTCAACAACTGATGAACCAGTTAAATATGGTTAATCAAGAGGTTTCAACCATTAAGAACCGATTCCAACAAGAGGAAAATCAGCGCTTAATGAATGAAATTGAGAAGTACAGAAGTGATGTGGAGAAATACCCTCACTTTGATGTGGTAAGGGAAGAAATGGCTCAACTACTTGAGCTAGGGAAAGCCCCAGACCTAGAAACGGCCTACAAGAAAGCCGTGCGTATGAATGACGAAGTTTGGGCGCTAGAACAGGAAAGACTCCTGAAAGACGCTAAACAGGTTGCAATCAAAGCACAGCAAGTAGCGAAGGCTAAGGCGGCAGCAGTAAGCCCTAAATCCGTTACACCTAGCGGAAAAGTGGCAGACCCTGAAGCGAAAAAGGATAGACGGTCTTTATTGTCAGAGCAATTAGGCGAGGCAATGAGCCGTAGGGTTTAACTAGCCAATTTTGGCGATTTTTTTACTAAGGATAATAATCATGGCATTTGCTAACTCAGCGATTACCGATATTATCGCTACCACTATTCAAAGTCGTAGCGGTGAATTGGCAGACAACTTAACAGAAAATAACGCAATTCTTCAGCGCTTGAACCAGAAGGGCAATGTGCGCCCATTCTCAGGCGGTAATGTGATTCTTGAAGAAATCATGTACAACGACCCAAATACTAACAACGCTAACTCTTATAGCGGTTACGAAGTATTGAACATTGCTCCAGACAGCCCAATTTCTGCTGCTCAATTTAAGATTGCTCAGTATGCTGACTCTGTAACAATGTCTGGCTTAGAAATGTTGCAAAACAGCTCTAAAGAAGCAATCATCGACTTGTTAGATGGTCGTATGCAAGTTTCTGAAGCTCGCTTGCTTAACCGCATTTCTGGCGACTTGTATGGTGATGGTACAGGCAACGGTGGTAAGAACCTTGACGGTCTTGGCGCTGCTGTTTCTGCTACTCCTACAACTGGCACATACGGTGGTATTAACCGTGCTAACTGGTCTTTCTGGCAGAACCAAATCACTACTGGTGCAACTTCTGTAAACATCTTGGCTAAGATGACTGAAGCTGCTATTAAGCAAATTCGTGGCACAGACAAAGCTGACCTTATCGTTGCTGGCAACACAATGTACCAATACTATGTTGGCGCATTGCAAGCTATTCAGCGTATCGCTTCAGAAGAGTCTGGCGCTGCTGGTTTTGCTTCCCTCAAGTTCTACGGTGGCGGTACATCTGCTGATGTGGTACTCGGTGGCGGTTATGGCTCACAAGAAACAGCTACATATATGTACTTGTTGAACACCAACTACATTTTCTTGCGCCCACACAAAGAGCGTAACTTTGTACCTATTGGTGGCGAGCGTCAAGCAATTAACCAAGACGCAATCGTGAAGCTCTACGGTTGGGCTGGTAACTTGACAGCTTCTAACAGCTTCCTACAAGGCTTGTTGACAACCTAATAGATAGGGGGAAACCCCTATTTATTAATAGTTAACTTAATTAATTTAAAGGAAATAATCATGGCATTTACCGTACTCCCTATCGCAGGCGTAGATTTAGTTAGTCTGCAAGCTACCAATTCTGGTGTTCCAACATTCGGCCCTTTGGGCGCTGAAACATTTGGCTCAGATGGTAAGCGTTATGTGTTTGCACAAGCTGGCGAGGCTATTGCAGCTTCAACAGCAACCTGCTCTATCAACACCACAACTTTCGTAGCAACTGGTTCTGCTGGCACTTATGCTGGCCCAACAGTAGCTATGGCTTCTGGTGACTATGGCTGGTTCAGCAAGGCTTCAGTCTAAAAAATTGAAGAAATAGTAGTAATCTAGGGATTCCCTCAAAAGGGGAGTCCCTTTTTCGTTTTTTAACCGTAGTACCTTTAACCACTTAGAGGAGAATTACAATGGCAATGCTTCCATCCGATGAAGGAAATGCAGATTCAAGACTAGCAGTCACATTCTATAAACGGTCAGTAAAGCAAGAAGATGAGTCTGTTGCTGCTGGCAGACCGATTTTTAAAGAATTTGATTTCGTACGGATTTGCGTACCAGGCGACAATTTAACTGAAATTGACACTTATGCAAATGAGTCCCATAAAGCTCGATTCCCAAGACAATGGGCGCACTACCAAAATCAGGTAGGCAGCCAAGAACAAATCGTAGGCACACCTGTAGAGCAATGGACTTTAATTAGCCGTAGCCAAGCTGAAGAGTTAAAAGGTATTAAATTCCGCACAGTTGAAGATATTGCCAACTGCTCTGACCAGCAACTACAGCGTATTGGCATGATTGCAGGTATGTCACCCCATTCTTTCCGTGAAAAAGCCAAGGCTTTCCTAAATTTAGCAAATGATTCAGCAGAAGTTGCACAAAGAGAAGCAGAATTGCAAGCACTTCGTGAAGAAAATGATAAAATAAAGGCAGAAACCGAGGCGAAGCTGTCCAAAATGGAAGCCCAAATGGAAGCGCTACTTGCTGCGGTTGCGGAAAAGACCCCAAAAACACGCAAACCGAAAGTAGTCGAGGCCTAATATGTCATCAACGATGCTCCAACTCGTAAATCAAGTCCAAGCGGAATTAAACTTGGCTGTTTCTGTTTCTGTAGCTGGTAACCCCAACACAGATGTGCAACAGATTTTGGCTTTGATGAACGCTGCTGGATATGAGCTTACCAAAGAGTATGATTGGCAAGCATTACAGATGGAGTATCGTTTCTACACCAACGCAATTACCACTACTGCAACCTCTGTAAACGGCTCTTTAGTGTTAACTGGTGTGGGCGACACTACAGGTGTTACAGACCAATGGGGTATTACTGGTTACGATATTAACCAAGATACTCAAGTAGTTAGCGTTGACAGCCCTACACAAATTACCATGAGCCAAATGGCTTCTGGTAGCGGCACAGGTCAAATTGTGCTTGGTCAGAACAAATACGACCTGCCACCTGACTTTGAAACCATTACAGACCGTACTCATTGGGACAAAACTAAACATTGGGAAATGTTAGGCCCTGAAGATGCCCAACAATGGCAATGGCTCAAATCTGGTTATATCTCTACAGGCCCTCGTATTCGTTGGCGCATTCTTGACCAACAGTTTCAAATATGGCCTCAAACCAATACCCAAGAGTATTTAGGTTTTGAATACCGCAGCAAAGGTTGGGCAAGAAGCTCAACTGGTGTTGTAAAGAATAGTTTTACTGCTGACACCGATACTACTGTCTTAGATGACCGTATTATGGTGCTTTACACAAAACTTAAGTATTTCCAAATTAAGGCTTTTGACACAACTGCCTTAACTCAAGATTACCAGCGTTATTTGTCTATTGCTAAGTCCAATGACAAAGGCGCACCTAACCTTTCATTTGCCCCATACCCAAGCAAAGTCCTTATTGGCTACGCTAATATCCCTGATACTGGCTATGGAAGCTAATTATGATATTTGGACAAGCAAAAAGGTTTACTGCTAATACAGCTTCTATTACAGCCCCTATTGGGGGTTGGAATGCTAGGGACTCTATTGCTCAAATGCCGCCAACCGATGCGGTAACTTTGACCAATTTATACCCCACCCCTACCGATGTGCAATTAAGAAAAGGCTACACACGCTATTCTCAATTGACCACTTCTACAGGTGTGCAAACTATTTCTAGCATTACATATAGCGGCACTACAGCTACGCTGACAACCGCCTCTGCTCATGGTTTAAGCGATGGCGCTAGAGTATCTATTACTGGCACTACTCCTGCTGATTACAGCGGAGTTTATGTTATTACTGTTGTAAATGCCACTAGCTTTACCTACACAATGACCTCTACCCCTAGTGGAAACGCTAGTGTTGTAGGCGCTTATACCATTGGCATTACTACCCCAGTCAATACTTTAATGAATTATGCTGGTGTTACAAACCAACAAATATTTGCTGCCGCTGGCACAGGTATTTACGACTGCGACACCCCTACTTCAGCCAAAGTATTTACGATTACCAATGATAAGTTTCAATATGTAAACTTTTCCAATACTAGCGGTGATTACATTGTTGCTTGTAATGGTGTAGACCCTGTAACCGTATTTGACGGTACTGTTTGGTTTACTATGGCTACAACCACTACTGCTGCCACTATTAGCGGTATTTCTCGCACAAGCCCATCAAATGTAGCTACAGTTACCACAAGCACAGCGCATGGTTTAGTAACTAATAACAAGGTTGTAATTACAGCTTCTAGTGAAAGCACTTTTTTAGGCTCTCATGTCATTACCGTTACTAGCCCTACAACCTTTACTTTTGTTTCTAGCGGCACAACTACTGTGGCTGGTGCAACTGGCACATATACTGTATTAGGCATTAAAGGCGGCACAACTGGTGGCACTACCTACACCATTAATTCCAATACATTTGTTCATGTAAACCTATTTAAAAACCGCCTATATTTCACCGAAGAAAACAGCATGAGAGTTTGGTATATGCCTGTTGATTCTTTAGGTGGCGATGCCTTCCCTTTAGATTTTGGCGGTATTGCTAGAAATGGTGGCTTTATTCAAGGCATGGCTACTTGGACACTAGACGCTGGACAAGGCGCTGATGACTATGCTGTATTTGCTACTAATATGGGTGAGGTGATTGTTTATAACGGCACAGACCCTACAGACGCAGCTACATGGGCTTTAAAAGGTGTATGGCAATTAGGCTACATATTTAGCCGCAGATTCTTCTTTAAGTTTTCTGGCGACATTTTATTGCTTACCCAAGACGGTTTAGTGCCTTTAGCTTCAGCGTTGCAATCTAGCCGCCTAGACCCTCGTGTAAACATTACCGATAAGATTTATTACGAAATTAGCCGTGAGGCAGATTTATATTCAACTCAGTTTGGTTGGCAAGCCATTTATTTTGCCAAGCCAAATATGCTTTTAATTAACATTCCAAACCCTGCTGGCACAGAACAGTATGTAATGCACACCATTTCTAAGGCTTGGTGTAACTTTACAGGCATAGAAACGACTGTATTTGAAATGCACAATGACAACCTTTTCTTTGGTGGAAATGGCTTTGTAGGTAGATTTTGGGATGGCTATGCAGACGACAATGAGCCAATTTCAGGCACTTGTCAGCAGGCTTATACCTATTTTGATATGCCAGGGCAACAGAAGCGTTTTACTATGATTCGCCCCACATTCTTAGTAGATGCTGGCGCACCTGGTGTTTATGCTGGTATTAACACAGACTTTCAGACTCAAAACAACCTTGGTCAAGTGTCATTCCAATCTGTGCCTACAACAGTAGGTGTGTGGGATGCTGCTACCTGGGATAACTACAACTGGGCTGGAAACTTAATTGTTTACCGTAACTGGCAAGGTGTTAGTGGATTAGGCTATGCCGCAGGAGTTAACTTAAATATTGTTTCGCAAGGTATTGATGTACATTGGGTTTCTACAGATTATGTAATGGAGCGTGGAACTGTACTGTAATGCGTAGAGTAACAACTGAGAACCAATCTCAATTAAGAAAATGGCTTTCAGAGGTAGGAAAGTTTGATTACCCACCCAGTACGATGTGTATAGGGCAGGAAAAAGATGGAAAGTTAGTAGGAGTTACAGGATTTAACAATTTTTTACCCAATTCTTGTCAAATCCATGTAGCTTCAACAGATGTGTATTTTTTGAATAGATGGTATTTAAACTGTGTATTTGATTACCCCTTCAATAAACTTGGAGTTAAGGTTATAATCGCACCTATATACAAGGGCAATGTTAAGTCCTTGAATTTGTGCCGAAAACTTGGCTTTGAGCAGGTAGCTGACATACCGTATGGACACCCTGAAGGTGACCTTATAGTAGTCGCAATGAAGCGTAATCAATGCAAATGGTTACAACAAGGAGAAGGCAATGGGTGGAGTAGTTAGCGCAATTACAGGTGGAGATTCTGCTCCAGCAGCGCCAGATTATACAGGTGCAGCAAATGCTACGGCAGCAAGCAATTTAAAAGCAGCACAAGCTGCTACTGCCGCCAATCGTGTAAATCAATACACACCTTATGGCTCATTAGAATACGCTCAAACTGGAACAGATGCCCAAGGTAACCCATTATGGTCTGCTACGCAATCGGTAGCGCCTGGGTTACAACCTGCCGTTACTGCTTCTCAAGCTAATGTAAGTAGCCAATACGCTACCCCATTTACAGGTGGCAATTTACCTTCTTATGGCATTAATCCTGGCGAAACATACTCTGACGCTATCATGCGTAGATTGCAACCTACAATGCAGCGCCAATCCGAAATGTCTGACCAAGCCCTTGCAAATCAAGGAATTATGCCTGGTTCACAAGCCTACAACAATGCTAAACGCTTGCTTTCACAAAGCCAAAACGACCAATTAACTAGCGCTATTGTTGGCGGTATGAATACTGGTTTACAAGCAAATCAACAGCAATACGCTCAAAACTTAACTACTTATAACAACGCATTGGCTAATGCTTTGGGTATTAAGTCTTTAGCAACACCTAATTACATCAACCCAGCACAACAACAAACAACTGCTGGCGCTGATATTTTAGGCGCTACAAACGCTCAATATCAAAATCAATTAGCTGATTACAACGCAGAGCAAGCAAGAAATGCACAAATGCTCGGTGGCTTAATGAGCCTTGGTGGTATGGCTTTAATGGCTCCAACAGGTACATTTAGCGGTTTGGCTGGTCTTGGTGGTGGCGCTGCCGCTAGTGGTGGTTTTGGCATGAAGCCTGTTGGTGGTGGCGGCTTTGGCAGCATAAAGTTTTAAGGAACAATTATGGCAGACGGATTATTAGGTCAAGTACCAATAGAAATGCAACCTGAATTGCAGGGCATTACTCGCCAACAACAAATGGCTCAAATGTTGATGCAACAAGCATTTCAACAGCCACAAGGTCAAATGATTTCAGGTCGCTATGTTGGCCCTGCCATCACTCAGCAATTAGCTCCACTATTGGCAGCTTATGCTGGCTCTAAAGGCATGGAAACTGCTGAAAATAAACAACAAGAATTAGCCAAAGCTATTCGCCAAGGTCGTGAGTCAGAAAGACAAGCAGCAATTCAAGCAATTCAAAAAGGCGATGTAACTGGCGCTTTAGCATTACCCAATATTTATGGCGGCACTTCACCGTTTCAAGGGGCATTGGTTAAGGCTGCTATTCCAGAAACTCCTACTTCTATTCGTGAATTTCAATTTGCAAGAGATAATCCTGAATATGCTGGTTATCAAATGGGTCTGAAAAAGGCTGGTGCGCCCAATGTAACCACAATAATGGGTAAGTCTATTGCAGGTGAAGTAGGCCCAATGATGAAAGAAGCGCAGGCTATTACCCAAGCAGCAGTTAAAACGGAAGACTCAGCTAACAGAATTTTGCAAGCTGTTGATAGCAATAAGTTATACACAGGAACTGGCGCTAATGTGCGCTTAGGTGCTGCCCAAATTGCAAATACCCTTGGTTTAGGCGGCGAAACTTTGCAAGATAAAATTGGCAATACCAGAAAAGCTATGCAAGGTCTTGCAGAATTGACATTACAAGGTCGTCAACAAATGCGTGGACAAGGTGCAATTACCGAGTCTGAAAGCAAGTTGGCTGAAAGAGCTATTTCTGGTGATATTTCATTTACACCAACAGAAATTAAACAATTGGCTAATGCCGCTAAACGCTCTTCTGAGTACACTTACAACACTTACCAAACTAAACTTGGTGAAATGGCTAAAAACCAAGATACAGCAGCATTAGTGCCTTATTACCAAGTACCAAGAATGACACCTCAAGGCGCAATGCCAGACCAATCTGCTATTGACGCTGAAATTGCACGCAGACAAGGAAGAAGATAATGGATTTATCCAAGCTATCTGATGCAGATTTAATGGCTTTAAAAGCCAATGATTTGTCTAAAATGTCTGACGAAGGTCTAATGGCATTAAAAGGCGGTCAAACTGCACAACCAGCTAAACAAATGCCAGAAATACCACAATGGCAATCTGCTATTGTTGGTGCTGGTAAAGGTATTGTTGACCCTGCGTTGGCAGTAGCGCAATATTCAGGCGGTAGACCTGCTGAAATATCACAAGCTATCCAACAACGCATGAAGCCATTTCAAGAAGCCAATCCAATGACATTTGGTGCTGGTCAAATTGGCGGTGGAATGTTAACTGGTGGCGCTTTAATGAAGGGCGCTGGAATGATTCCTAGTTTTGCTAGGGCAAACCCTTATATTCAAGGCGCTGCGATTGGTGGCGCTGCTGGCGCTTTAACTCCTACAGAAACTGGTGTTTCTGGCATGGAAGCACTGCAAGAATTACCACAAAAAATAGGTGTAGGAGCATTAGGCGGTGCTGGTGGTACAGCAATTGGTCGTGGTGTTGCTAATGTTGTAGCGCCAAAACTTAGCGAAGCTGCGCAAAAACTTATTGGCGAAGGTGTCAACTTAACACCTGGACAAATGATGGGTGGCGCATTACGCAAAATAGAAGACAAACTTACTAGCGTGCCATTACTAGGTGAATTAATTGACTATTCACGCACCAAAGGTATTGAAGAATTTAACAAAGCAGCTTACAAGCGTGCTTTAGAGCCTATTGGCGGTAAATTGCCAAGCGAAACAGGTCGTGCAGGTGTAGAAGCAGTAAGGTCACAACTTAGTGATGCTTACAACACATTGTTGCCAAAAATGACTTTTGTGCCTGACCAACCTTTGTTTGATGGTCTTACAAATTTACCAAAAACAGTTGTTGGCTTACCAAAAGCCGAAGGCAAAATGGTTGCTGACAATGTTAAAAATATTATTCAAAAATACACCCCTGAAAATGGTTTGATTAGCGGTAACGCATTTAAAGCCATTGAAGAAGATATTGGTAAATTAGCTTCTGCATACAAAGGCGCAAGAGGTACAGACGCATTTATTGGTGACGCTTACAAAAACGCTTTAGGACAAGTAAGAGCAGGTTTAGCAAGAAGCAACCCTGACTATGCAGATGAATTAAACAAAATTAATACAGCTTTTGCAAACTATGCAAGAATTAGAAAAGCTGGCTCTATGGCTAACACCCAAGAATTAATTACTCCGTCACAAATGGCTGCGGCAGTAAAAGCGTCTGATGAGTCTGCTGGCAAGGGCGCAACCGCAACAGGTAAAGCATTAATGCAAGACCTTTCTGACGCTGGAGTTGAAATATTACCAAGTAAAATACCTGATTCTGGTACTGCTGGTAGAAGCGCTTTGGTAAGTGCTTTATTAGGTGCTGGTGGAGCTGGTTCATACCAAGCATTTCCAACGGTTACTGCGTTAGGCGCTGGTATTGCTGGCACTGCTGCTGCGCCTTATTTGCCAGGTGTGCGTAATGTGGTAACTACTGCAGTGGGCAAACGACCAGAAAGCGCCAAAAAATTGGCAGATGCAATTCGTGAAATAGCACCTTATTTGGCTGCGCCTGCGGCTCAAAAAACAGTTGGAGAATAAGAAATGAGTAGAAACGGTAGTGGTACATATATTCTGCCTACAGGCAATCCTGTAGTTACAGGCACAACTATTACATCAAACTGGGCTAATACAACCCTTTCTGATATGGCTACTGCTTTGACTGGTTCTGTAGCTGCTGATGGTCAAACACCTATTACTGGAAACTTACAAATGGGTGGCAATAAGATTACAGGCATGGCTGACGGCACAACCGCTACTGATGCTGCTACCTACGGACAAGTAGCTGCTGTTAATTCTGTAGTAACAGGCACAATTCAAATGTGGCCTACTACTTCTGCACCTACAGGCTATTTATTATGTGCTGGCTCTGCTGTTTCTCGTACTACTTATGCGGCTTTGTTTGCTGTAATTGGTACAACATTCGGTGTTGGCGATGGCTCTACCACTTTTAACTTGCCTAACTATGCTGACCGTATGCCTATTGGCAGTGGCACTATTGCTGCAACTATTGGAGCAACAGGCGGTAGCAAAGATGCTATTGTTGTAAGTCATACCCATACTGTTACAGACCCTGGACACGCACATAGCCATACTTTAGAAAACAATAACTGTATTGGTGGAAGTGGCGGCTCTTCAGGTTGGGCTATTAATGGTGGGCCAACAGGGTCTTCAAACAATGCTACAGCTTCAGCAAGCACAGGGATTTCTATTACTTCCTCTGGCTCTTCAGGAACAAACGCTAACTTACCTCCATACCTCGGTATTAACTTTATTATTAAGGTCTAATATGTTTATTGTTTCTTGGGTATTTGACAAGCTAGGTTATATGCCAAAGGTGTCTGTTGACACTTCTTGGCCTTTTCCTGCTACACAAAAAGAGTACACACCTCATCCTGATGAAGTCAAAAAGCCTGCCAAAAAGACTTCTGCTAAAATCCCTAAAGCGACTACTCGCACCCAGAAACCAAAAAAGTGAGTAGTGAAATGGCTGACCTTGAGAAATTTGATATGTTTAAGTTTGGCGGCTTGGTAAACCAAGTCGAGCATTTACAAACTAAAGTCGACTCTATGGATAAAGACATCAAAGAGTTATTAGAGTTAGCCAACAAGTCTAAAGGCGGTTTTTGGATGGGTATGACAGTAGCCTCTATTGTTGGTGGCTTTATTACCTATATAAGCAGTTGGTTATTTCACAAATGAAACGCATGACCCATAGTAAAACTATGTGGTTTTCTCTTGCTTTAGTTGTATTTGGTGCTTTAGAAGCTGGTTTCCCATACCTGCAAAACAATATTGACCCCCAATACTACGGCATTATTTTGGTAGCCATTGGTGTCATTACTGCTGTTTTGCGATTTATTACTACAGGGCCTGTAAGATGATTTATTTTACCTATCTAATTCTCGTTCCTATTAGTCTTTTCCTAACGCTCATAGCAATCATATTAGCCCCTGTAATGCCATTGTTTGCTGTGCAAAAGCTGTGGTGGTGCGACAACCACCATTACCAAGCTGTAGGCCCTGTGCTTCCTTCATGGCTTAATTGGTTTATGACTCCTGATAACACCCTAGACGGTGATGCTACTTTTGAAAGAATTAACGGCAAAGGTTATTGGGCTAAAGTGAAATGGCTATGGAGAAACCCTGCGTATTCTTTTGCGTTGCGGTATATCCATTCGCCTTATGACACTACAGTATCTGGCGACCCTACAATTAAGGATAACGACAATGCAAAAAAAGGCTGGTGTTTCGTTAAAGCTAACGGACTATTTCAATTTACTTGGATTGCCCCTATTGGTTTTAGTCGGTGTTTTAGGGTTGCTCTCGGTTGGAATATTATGGGTGTGGTCGACCCTAATGTGCAAGTTAAGCCAGATAGCTGGCAAGCGACCTTTGTATTTTCGCCAAGACTAAGCGGTTATAGATGATGGACATTAAACTCATTATTGCTGGTGTTTTATTGATAGTCGCTTTTGGTTCTGGCTGGAGTTTGCGCAACCGTGACTTTAACGATTACAAAAAAGAAGTAGCTAATGCCGCTAAAGCACAAGAAGCCCATGTCGAGTCAATCAAGAAACAACAAGCCTTAGTAAACAAAGGAATTGAAAATGAATACGAAGCTAAACTTGCTGCTTTGCGCCAGTACTATAAGTCTACTAGCGTGTGGAACAACCCCAGTAGCGGTAAAGTGTCAGGAATTTCCGCAGCCCCCAGCGCAACTGATGTTATCACCGCCTACAACCTTCTTGCTGGACAATGCGCTGAAACCACAGCCCAAACCATAGCATTGCAAGACTGGATTAAACAGCAGGTAGGTATTAAATGAAGCATTCTGAAAAAATGACTTTAATTGCAACTGTGTCTTTGGCGGCAATTTTAATGGCTATGGTTGGTGTCATGCTGATTGGTTTATTTCACGACAGAATAAACAACGACAAAGTATTTGAAATGCTATCCCCTGCGTTTCAAACTATTGTGGGTGGTTTTATAGGTTTAATTACAGGTATAAAAATAGGTCAAAGCGATGAGTAGTGGCAATTTTCAAGAATGTTTAGATTTAGTTTTAAAAGCTGAAGGTGGATTTGTTAATCACCCTAGCGACCCAGGTGGTATGACAAACCTTGGAGTTACCAAAAAAACTTGGGAAGAATATACTGGTCATCAAGCAGATGAAAAGACAATGCGTGGCTTAACCCCTGAGAAAGTAGCACCACTATATGAGCAACGATACTGGCGACCTACCTATTGCGAAGTCCTACCAAGAGGACTTGACCTCCTTGTCTTCAGCATGGGAGTTAACGGAGGCCCAGGCCGAGCAGTTAAACTTCTTCAGCAAACTGTTGGATGCGTACCTGATGGAATTATCGGAACCACAACAATGGGACTTATTAAGCAGAGTAATGTTACAGACCTTATCGCAAAATACTCTGACACTAGACGCACCTATTACAAAGCACTAAAGACTTTCCCTGTCTTTGGCAAAGGTTGGTTAGCCAGAGTAGACAAGGAAGAGTCTGAAGCGCTTAGTATGGTTAAAAACGGCTAAAAACCCACACTATTAAGCCTAGTGCTGCCAATACCCCCAAAATAGCCCATAAATGGCTGTATTCGCTTTGTAGAGGCATTTCTATACCCTGTGCATAGTCAGCGTCTTTAAACGCTTCTGAGGCTGTTTTATAGCTTTTACCAACCATTCCAAAACTTCTTGTACTCATAGTTACTTCCCCTTGTTTACAGTTAATAGTTAAACTACCGTCTTTTTCGGCAATCATTTCTCTTGTGCCTTCCCAACAAGCAATTCATTCCTGCATTTAATAAAGTAATCATGCTTACAAAAATCATATCCGCAACCAGTCATCCAAATAGCAAATTCTTTCAACGCTTCTATTTCAGCTTGTTGCTGCAACAACTCATTAGTTGCTGTGTTCATGTTTCTTTTCAACAATTCTATTTCAGCTTGTTGCTGGCGTATGGTTTCATTTAAAGCATCAATTACTTCTTTAGTATTTTTTCCAGCTATTTCATTTAGCATTGGTACATTTGCGTTCATTCTTGTGCCTTTCTTAGTATTGCTCTAGCAAATTGAATTAAATCTTCATCCAAAGACCAAGCGCCTGTTTTCTTGTCAAAGAAAGGGTCATCAATGCGGTCATAAAAGCCACCCATAATGCAAATATCCAGTATTTCCTCATCTGTTAGTGTCTTTGCTTTTAATCGCTCAATCTCTAACTTTTGTTGGTCAATAATGCTTAACGCAAGCCCTAGATTGTCAGGGTGTGGATGGGTGTAGAGTGGAATATCGTTAGCCCATTTCTTTTCATTAGAAATTATTGTTTTGTCGTTTGCATCCATCCACGCTACTGGTTCATTGTTCATTTCTCACTTGCCTTTCTTAGTATTGCTCTTAATTCTTCAGCTAATGCTGTAAAGTTTGGGCTTAAATAAGCATAGGCTTCTGCTCTTTGAGCACACTCCTCAATGGCATCTTCGTATGTCTTTGCTGGATGAGTGTAGAGTGGAGTGCAACCAATAGTATTCATTGGCTTAAAATCCCATATTGCTTCAACAGTTTTTCCTTTGTCAGCATCAAAAGTTCTTACTATCCACGCTACTGGTTCATTATTCATTTCTCACTCGCTTTCTTTAGTATTGCTCTGCCAGCTTCAATCAAACATTGGTCATCGGCTGAATAAACATCAAACTGCACCATTGTTTTAATTATTTCCTCATCTGTTAGTGTCTTTGCTGGATGGGTGTAGAGTGGTGTCAAAGTACCTTCATCATAAGCATCATCAGGCGGTAGCTCATCTGAAAATGCAGTCCATATACCATTTACAGCATACATCCACGCTACTGGTTCATTGTTCATACTAAATCCTCAAGTCTAATTCCTTTTGCTTTCAATAACTTACGAATTTTTCTGTAAGCTCTTTCTAATATTTCGGTTACTGCTTGGTGGCTAATGCCTTCTGCTTTGGCTATTTCACGCAATGTCATGGGTTCATTCATAACTACTCCTAAAATAATTGCATTTGGTCTTTTATTTTTAACGATATAAGGTAATTTTTCAAATCCTTGTCGTCTTCATAAAAGATTTTAGTGAATAACTGCTTTGTCGGCATACGGACTGTGTAATCTTCAAAAGTTCCATACCGCACAAAGTAAGCAAAGGCCCTACAAGCCATTTCGCCCTCATCACACTTGTATTGCAATTCACATTGGTCGCAAGGGCATTGCTCACGCATACATAACCTCTTGGAATCTAGCTTCAAACTTGTCCCAATTCAAAGCGTGTAGCATTTCTGTTACATCAATGTCGGTGTCGTGAATATAAACTTCTTCTATTTGCTCAATGTAGCCGTGTACATCAAGGTATGTGTCGCCTACACATACAGTTGCCATAAATGGTGCTTTTTTCATTTAAATTCCCCTTTAAATAAACAACAAGCATAGTTTGTTACAACTGGCAGGCAATGTCACTAATGACAAACCCTAAGTGCAAAAAAACAACAGGGCTGTATTTGGCAGTTGCTATCAATAGGGCAGAAAGCCGCAAAATTCCCTAATTACTGCATCCTACATTGGCGGCTTAACACCCCTAAAAAAGGTGACCTACTAACACGCTGTAGCAGGCGACTGAACCATAAGGAATATGAAACAATCAAGAGTGCTTTCGGTCATTGTAAGGTGAGGCGGCAGGACTCCGTGATGTATGGTTGTGCAAAGGGGAAAAGCACACCTACCGCCTCTTGAGTTAGTTTAACTTATTTTTCAATTTATAAATTTTAAGTAACGACAAAAACATTTCATAGCCGTCACGCAAGTCTTGCTCGCTATGCTCATATATAGCGACTTCATTGGTTTCGCCATTAATGTACACATTGGCACACCTAGCAGAGGGTGCTAAAACTTCCCTATAGGCTGCTAATTGTAAGGTATGCTCTAGGTAGGGTGTTAAATCACCAGGGGCTTTCTCTGTCGTTTTAAAGTCAATAACCACCCCAGAAAAGTCATGTCGTGGCTTGCAATACAGGTCGCATTTACCGCCATAGCCTTCTTGTTGGTTGACTAATGATTGTTCTGGTATCCATAGTTGATGACCAAAATGAGCCGTTATTGCATCATCTACGATGCGTACATACGCTGGCATTTCAGGCACATATTCTTGGTTATAAAAAGACTCAACCCAATCGTGAATAATAGTGCCTCGGTCGGCAGCCTCACGACTTTTACGCTTAGACATTTCTAATACTCTGAAAATCCAGTCTTTTTCTTCTTCATCTTCATAGCGTGGGTATTCTGCTGCGGCTTTTATTGCCTCAGATTGCTTCCATGTGTCTAATCCACTTTTTGAAAGCTGTGCGTTTATAGTGGAAACAGACGGTACTAATGTACCTGGCGCTGCTTTTGCGTCACGCAGCGTTGTGTTTCTTTCTTTACCATTCTTTCCAATGGTGGTATAGCGTGGTGCGCCAGTTACGGCATCGTACCAATGCTCACTCATAATTTCCCCTTTTTACTGCGTTAATTAAGTAATTCTAGTATAGCTTCTCTGCTTGGCCCATCTACACAACAATCAGCGCAAGTCCTAATTACATCTTGAATAACCGCAGCTAAGTCATTTACTTCAAATGCTATTAGCTGTCTTTCTTCGTCAACCCCAAAAGGCTCTGTAGAAATCTTGGCTTTGTCGCCAATAACATCTCGTATATGACTTAGCATGGTTATCTCCGTCAAAAAGGAAGGTCTGAATCTTCAATAGTGTGTCGTGGTAACTCGTCACTACCAGCAGCTTTAAACCCTACTGGCGCTTTTTCTTTTCCAATAGAAACGCTAAAAAACTTCCCCTTAGCGCTTTCTTTAACCCAACCAGAAAGGTAATGTACTTTACCGTTAACCATAATTGTGCCTGTATAGTCAGGGTGCGTTTCAGTCGTCTTGCGGTCGTTTTTAAAAAGGCTACCGCTTCCTTCTTTTGGTACATAGGCCATGTCATCCCCTTTACAGTTCTTTAGGCTTTACTACTGCTGGTTTAGATTGTGGATTAGACGCTGCATTGCCGTCATCATCCGCTTGCACTACTCCTACTACTGCTGCTAATGCGTACCTACGCATATAGGTTAAAGCTGACCCTGCGCCTTGTGCGTCAACTTTGCTTACAGGCACAGACATTTCTTGACTAATCCATTCGCCAGAAGTGTGGGCAAGAATGGTAGTCAAAGACATAGACTTGTCTAAGTCTGAATAAGTCCCAGGGAATTGAGCCACAGCCAAACCATTACTAGCCAACAAATCACGGCAAGCATCCCAAACAGACTCAAGGTCAGCATATTTACTTTTGAAAAAAGGGTTTGCAGAATCTTTCTTAGCATGGGTAAGTTTTCCCTGTACTGTTGATAGCGCTTTGGCTAAGTTAGCAATGCTTTCAGATTGCATCATTTTGCACCCCCAAAGATAGTGCCAAAGTCATTAAATACTGACTGCAATAAATCATTGCGTTTGTTGTTTGGTTTACCGCAGGCGGCACGAATAACATCTACATCGTCTTGTGACAAGTCTGTGCCGTACTCCATGTTGTCAAGAGCCTCTTCTAAGCGCTCTTCCATTTCAAACATTACTTGGTGTAATTCATCCATTTAAGTTCCCCTTAAATACATAGCAAAATTGCTATATACAAATATTAAACTATGTTTTAAATAAAAGCAACAAGTGTTGTAAAAATAACACTTTGCGGTTAAACTTGCGTAATGAACTTAAATCTAACCCACCAACAAATGATAGGGCTGTTAGGCGGTGTCAAAGCAGTTAGCCGCAAAACAGGCGTTTCAGTCCAAGCAGTCAACAAATGGAAGCTACAAGATTCCATTCCAGCTGACAAACTAATGATGCTTGCAGCACTTATAGAAAAAGAGTCGCATGGATTGGTTACAAGACAGGATATGTTTCCTAAATCTTGGATGTGGGTGTGGCCTGAATTGTTGCCTAAAAACAACGCTTTCGGCGAACAACATGAAACTGAGTAATGTAACCATTTGCGCCATAGATTCAGTGCAACCAGACAAAGCCAAAAAAGCCATAGAAAGAAGCAAGCGGCATATTCAATTTGGTGGCGAATTGTTTATTGACCTCATGAGTATTAACAGTCGCCAAGCCTATAGCAAGTTTGTGCTTCAAGAATTGCATAAATACATTCATACGGACTTTGTTTTGATTGTCCAATGGGATGGGTGGGTAATTGACGCAAACGCTTGGCAGCCTGCCTTCTTAAATTACGACTACATTGGCGCTGTATGGCCTTGGCATCCTGAAGGGTTACGAGTTGGCAATGGTGGTTTTTCATTACGCAGCAAGAAGTTGTTGGAATTAACCAACACTCCGCAGTTTGTTTACAGCGACAAAAATGAAGATGACCTAATATGTCACCTCAACCGTGACTATTTGGTTAGCAACGGCATTAAATTTGCGCCAGAGGAATTAGCAAGGTATTTTTCTTACGAAAGAGAAATAACAAACCTGCAAACCTTTGGTTTTCATGGGGACTTTCACATGGGCAAATATTTGTAGTAGAATTCCTATCCCTTATGATGGCGGCTCTAACGACATCGTGGCGTCATAAGGTTGTAGCGTTACCAGAAGGGTAAGAGGCTGAAACAGCGCAATACAGGTGGCGAAAATAGTGCCTGTGCCTCGCAAGACTGTTGGGTGGGCGATTCCTCAATGGGATAACTCTGAAGGCACACTTAGGTAGGCTAGGTGTGCTTAAACCTCTTGGGATTGGCATAAATACAACATAGGTATATATACTTATAGACTGTCTAAAGACTATAGGGCAAACTACAAATACTCAATAACGAGTAAACATTTAAGGGGAAATTAAATGAAAGACTTTATCGGTAGTTGTTTATTAGGTGCATTATTAGGTTGCATGATTGCATACGGTGTGCCAGCAAAAGCGCAGACTTACCCAATGACTGACAGTCGTGGCTACAATGTTGGTAGTGTGCAAATTAACGGCAATACAGCACAATTTGTAAACCCCATGGGTTACACAACAAAAACCGCAACGCTTTACCCAAACCAAATTGTTATAACTACACCTAATGGCTACACACAAAGTGTGGTTGGCAATACTGGTTATACTGTCCCTCTTAGTCCACCAACACCTGCAAGCCCAAGGGTGTTGCAATGACTTGGGAAACTAATTTTAAATGTGAAATTTGCAATAAATATAAAAACCCACAAATAAACCATGAAAACTGCAGCAAAATTAAACAAGGGTTTGAAAAAAATCGCAAAAGAAAAACTCCAGCCGTTTATTCTAATAAAAGAATTAATGGGTTTTTAAAATTTTTGGGGGAATAATGTTTGATGAATTCTGGTCTTTATATCCACGAAAAATTGCTAAAGCAGTTGCAAGAAAAGCCTGGGCAAAGTTGTCAGCAGAGCAACAACTTATGGCTGCAAAAGCTATTAACGCACATTGCGAATACTGGCGAGCAAAAGAAACCGAATTAGAATTCATACCTCACCCTGCTACTTGGTTAAACCAAGAGCGCTGGGAAGATGAATTGGTAATTGCGCCCAAAAAAGAAAAAATTAGCAAAGAATGGATGTTTAGTAATGAAGGCATTGAAGCAAAAGCAAGAGAGCTTGGAATTATGGGCAACGGCTATGACACTTATGCAAGCCTCAAAGCCAAATGTATGAACAAGCTAGGCATGAGTGTGCAGTAAGGTATTTATGTCATTTGCGGCATAAAAAAGGGTTGGCTTGGTTTAGAAACTACATTAGTGAAAAAAACTTTAGCCAACAATTATTGAACGACTTCTATGACCAATGGAAGTTAGGTAACAAAGGGGAATGGGGATGTTGGAAACAATCAAGTGGACAGGGACTACTCTCTGTTTAATTGGAATAGCATTGACTAGCTTTAATTTTTACCCAATAAACATTTATTTAGGCTTTATTGGCAGCGCATTGTGGGCCTATGCAGGCTACAAACAAAAAGACTACGCATTGTTTTTGGTGGAATTTGTAGCGGTGGTTATGTACGCTATTGGAGTAATTTATGAAAGACTATGACCCAAATGATGCGATTGACTTCATCTTCAAGACAGCACCTAAATTTGCAAAAGCGAAGGGGCAGCTTGCGCAACTCGAGGTATTTAAATCTTCTCTTAAAGCAATACAGATGGCTAAAACAGACGAACAGTCTTTGGGCGCTCAAGAGCGTGAAGCATACAGAAGCCAAGAGTACCAAGATTTATGCAAGGCAATTGGAGTGGCGACAGAAGAAACAGAAGCCCTCAGATGGCAGCTTGAGGCCGCTAAAATGAGATTTGAAGCATGGCGCACAGAACAAGCAACAAACAGAAACATTGAAAGAATGACCAAATGACAGATTACTCTGAAAATTACCTCAATATTCAAAGGCTGCTTAAAGCCTATCATACAGCTACCCTCAAAGGTAACTTTGAAAGAGCCACTAAGTTAGCCCATGAGTTAGCTGACGAAACCATTAGGCTCGAAATTACCACCATTAAACAATTGAAAAACAGTTGGTTAAGCAATGCAAATTAAAAAGTTTGACCAAGCTTTGCATGATATGTATGACCCACCAGCTAGGGCTGCAGTATCTGCATGGATAAAAATGAAATGGGGTATGCAAGTCAAAGATAACCCTGATAAATATGGCACAGATTTAATATTAGGGAGAGATAACAAACGCATAGGTTACGCTGAAGTAGAGGTGCGCCAATGGAATCCACAATGCCCTTTTGACACTATTCATGTGCCAATGCGTAAAAAACACATGTTAGAAGTGCCTAACACATTATTTTTTGCGTTAACCCAAGACATGACTCATGCCTATTGGATTAAAGGTGAAGAGGTATTTGCACACCCATTATGGGAAATGAAAGACAACACTAAGCATGAAGCGTACTATGATGTACCTAAGCATTTATTTCATTTTGTTGACCTTACTCAACCTTTTTAATGACCAAAGATGAAAAAAACTATATGGCAAGAGTTGCCAGACTCGGTTGTATATTGTGTAGTACCGTGCTTGGGTATGAAGACAGTCCTGCCGAAATTCACCACATTAGACGAGCTGGTGCCCGTGCTACAAGCCCCATTATCCCCCTCTGTCCTGAACATCACAGAGGAAACAATGGAATTCACGGTTTGGGTAGAAAGGGTTTTGAAAGAAAATGGAATACCACCGAGGAAGCGTTACTACAGAAAGTCAGGGAGAGCCTGGGGTGAATGACATATTGCTAGCCTTTGGCGTATTAGTAATATTACTGCCTATAATAGCCGTATGGATAAGCCTACAATTCTAGAGGGTCAAACCCCAATTCAGACGAGATACGGTGCGCTCTACTACGAAACTCCTTATCATGGTGTGTCCATTTTGAAGTCTTGTGCCTACTCATGTGGATGCACTCATGGCAAAGAACTCGAATTACTGTGTCCAGATGACCGCACCGAGCAGAAGAAATAGTAATCGTATGCTCATGGTCACCACCATCGTCATATAAATAAGTACCCATTGTTTCTGGGTCTTTATTGACAACAAAGCTAATCTCTTCAGGCAAAGGCATAGCCCACCTGTCAAAAGGTTTCATACAGTAAATAGCGCTGTATAAATTTTTAAGAATAGCTGGTGTTAATTTCATACTGAATGAATTTTCCCACGAAACTCTACCTCATCCTCACCCCACACCCTAACCATTTCAGGTTGAAGTAATTTGCTGCGCTCAAATGAAAGCATTACAAAACCGCTATTCCAGTCTTTAGGAGTGTCCTCAGTATAGGCAAATTGTTGCCCATGTAGGTCAGCCAAAGTCCCTGTTTGAACTCCCCAGCGTGTGCCGTTATAGTCAGAAACAGGCATAACACTTAAATGATGTGTGTGACCTGTAATCATATTAACCCCAGAATTCAATGAATTAGCACGACCAGCGCTAAAACCACCTTTCCAACGATGTTTGATGCAAGTGTCTTCATTTACCCAAAATGACCAACATGGTAGCCACGCAGGAAAATGCTCTTTTAGCGTTGTGCCTACTACCCCTTCAAAAGCTGGCAAGTTTTCAATAATGCGCATTTCCCATCTAGCGTCATGGTTTCCTAAAGGCCAAAACAATTTAGCGCCTTTTGCGACTGCTTCAATCTCGCCAAGGTAATATTGCACTGCTTCTAATTCTTGTTGTACTGTAGGTAATTTAGACCAATCTTGACGAGGGTGGCGGCTAATAGAAGCCCCATCTAACGCATCGCCATTACAAACAATAGCTGTAGGCTTGTATTCTTTAATAAACTCTATAAGTGCTTTAAACGCTGTAGTTGTTTGGTCAGGCCAAAAATGAGCGTCAGAAAAAACAATTACTCGCCCTTTTTCAATTTCCATACCTCTGCGAGTATTGCCAACGGTTTCTTGTGTTCTTTTAAAAGGAGAAATTCTAGTATCATTAAATGATGGTAGGGTAATCCCTAATCTGTTTTCTATTGACCTTCTGCGGTTATATACTGACCTAATAACCATGTTATGAGTTCTGGAAAATATTTCTGGTGAACCTATTTTGTTCCACTCTTCTACAAATTGCTCGTCTGTCAGATAATAGCCAGGCATTTATTTCCCCTTATACTGTAAGTTGCTAAACACTAACATATTATTATGTCTTATATTAAAAAAGTTGATAAAAATCAAAAGGATGTTGTAAAAGCACTACGAGATTATGGGGCTACAGTATTCCTTTTGCACACAGTCGGTGGAGGAATCCCTGACTTGATGGTGTGTTATGCAGACCAAACTATTCTAATGGAAGTAAAAGATGGTGCTGATAAGAAATTAACCCCACAACAAATAACGCTTTTTGCTAACTGGGTGGGTGGCCCACTTCATAGAGTAAATTCTGTGCAAGAGTCCATAGAAGTGTTAAAATTCTACGAAATGGAGAGTTAATATGAAAGAAAATGTCGCTTTATTTGCCGCCACAATGTTGCATTCAGCGACAAACACCCACTTCTTTCATTGGTCAACCGACTCTTATGCTAAACATATAGCTTTAGGCGAATATTACGATGGTATTGTTGACCTCGTTGACGCTTATGTAGAAGCCTATATGGGTTGCTACGACAAGATTACCGAGTTTCCAAGCACATACCACCAGCCAAAAGACCCTGTAAAGTATTTACAAGGACTACAAAAGTTTATTTCTGAGGCTCGTAAAGATTTGCCGCAAGATGAGCAATTATGCAATTTAGTAGATGCTATTGCTGATTTAGTAGACTCAACCACATACAAACTACGCTTTTTAAAATAGGAGGCACTATGCCACTCGATAAGTCAGGAAGTGCCGCTTCGGTAAAAAAGAATATTAAAGCTGAAATGAAAGCTGGAAAGCCTAAAAAACAGGCAATCGCTATCGCCCTCAATGTTGAGCGTGATAATGCTAAAGGTAAGCGCAAAGCCAAACTAGAAGAGGCTTATGGTCGTTTCCTTGGTGAACGAGATAAATGAGCCGCAAAGACCAAATCCGTGCCGCAGTAGAAAAGCACGATAAACCCATTCCAAAGACCACAGTTGGTAAAGGTAGGAATTACCTGCCAACCGAAGAAGGCGCTGGAATGACTGCTAAAGGTCGAGCAGCTTACAACGCAAAGAACAATGCTAATTTACAAGCCCCACAATCAAGTGGCCCAAGACATGACAGCTTCTGCGCTAGGTCTAAAGGATGGACAGGCGAGCGTGGTAAAGCTGCAAGAGCAAGGTGGAAATGCTAATGAAACATGGTTTATATGCGGCAATTCATGCTAAGAGAGAGCGCATCAAAGCTGGCTCTGGCGAAAAGATGAGAAAACCTGGTAGTAAAGGTGCGCCAAGTGCTTCAGACTTTAAACAGGCCGCCAAGACAAGAAAAGAAGTCATTGCCGACAAAATGAAGGATATGTAATGAAACACATGGACAGAAAATTCCCCAAAGGAAATAACTTGTTGCGTGAACATAAAGAGTCCACTCTTGAAAAGCAAGAAGCTAAGCGTAATAAGCCACATCCACCAGAGCTAGAAGTAGATAGCGAATACGATATTCTGGATAAAAAAGCTAACCAAAGAATGAAGCGTAAGGCTATGCTCCACGCTGCGATGAATAAGATTCACGACCCTGACATTGCATGATAAAATAAAGTCCTTATATTTCAACTACTTGGAATAATATGGCTGAAAAACAATCAACTAATATCAAAGGTGGCGCAAGAGAAGGCGCTGGAAGACCTAAAGGTGTGCCTAATAAGGCTACACAAGAGGCTAGAGAGGCTGTCAAGGCTATCTTGGACAGTAACCTGCCCTTTATTCAATCGTGGATTCAAGCGACTGCTGATGGCATATTTGATGACCAGTCTGGTAAATGGATTGTGCCGCCAAACCCAGCCAAAGCGTGTGACATAGTGCAAAACATGGTTGAGTATGCTGTGCCTAAACTTGCAAGAACTGAAGTTGTAGGTGATGAAAAGACTCCAGTACGCATGGTGGTGTCTTGGAAGAAATAGTCCAAGAGGTAGAACTAGACTACCAACCTCGTGATGTATTCCTAGATTTCCATGAAAGAAGCCAACGCTGGGCAGTAATCGTAGCGCATAGACGCTGCGGCAAGACTGTTAGCTGCATTAACGAACTCATATATAAAGCCCTAATAGAGGGCAAAGAAGATGGTCGCTACGCTTATGTTGCACCATATTACAGCCAAGCCAAGAATATCGCCTGGGACTACCTGTTACGCTTTAGTAAGCCTGTAATGGCTAAAGCTAACCAGTCTGAACTATGGGTGGAACTAATAAATGGCGCAAGGATTAGGCTCTTTGGGGCTGATAATGCTGACTCTCTTCGTGGTTTATACCTTGATGGGATTGTCCTAGATGAGTACGCAGATATGCGCCCTCGTATTTGGGGTGAGATTATTCGGCCTTTGCTTGCAGATAGACTCGGCTGGGCTGTATTCATTGGAACACCTAAAGGCCATAACGCATTCTGGGACATTTATAACAACGCAGTCAAAGATGACGCTTGGTATGCCAAAACTCTAAGAGCTAGTCAAACTGGACTGCTCGCCAAAGAAGAGTTGGAAGATGCCGCCAAGATAATGACGCAAGACCAGTACTTGCAAGAGTTTGAGTGCGACTTTGAGTCTGCCATTCTTGGTGCTTACTATGGCAAAGAAATGCGTCAGATTACCGATGCAGGCAGAATTACCCATATTGAATATGACCCTATGTTTCCTGTGCATACAGCATGGGACTTGGGTTATTCAGATGACACCGCTATTTGGTGGTTTCAAGTGGTGCATGGTGAGATTCGTATGCTTGACTATCACTCATCTAATGGTCAACCAGTAGCGTTTTATGCAGGCATTATTCAAAATAGAGAGAAGGAAAGAGGTTATGTGTATGGCACACACTATTTGCCTCATGATGCAAGAGCAAAAACATTAGCGTCAAATAAGTCCATAATTGAGCAACTTTCTGACAAAATTCCGTTAAAATATCTAAAAATTGTGCCAAGTTTGTCACTTCAAGATGGAATACAGGCAACTCGATTAGCATTGATGAGAGCTTGGTTTGACCACAAGTGCGAAGATGGCATTGAATGTTTACGGCAATACCAGCGTGAATACGATGAGGACAAGAAGGTTTTTAGGGATAAACCTAGACATGATTGGACTTCTCATGGTGCTGACGCATTTAGGATGTTGGCAATTGCTTGGAAAGAAGAAGCTAAGTTGCCCTCGAAAGATGACTCGATTAGAGGGGTGTTTGTAGGGCAAACTGATGTATCACTCAATGATTTGTGGAAAGACACAAAGACTGTAGTGACTAGGAGAATTTGATGGCGAATGACAAAGCAACTGTAAACCACAGTTATGAGGACTGGTATAAGACGATTATGGGCTACGAGCGTAGCTATAAGCGTTGGGAAGCCAGAGCAGACCGCATCGTAAAGAAATACAAAGACGATAGCCGTTATGACCGTAACCCTAATGCTCGTTTTAATATCCTTTGGTCAAATGTCCAAACCATTCAGCCTGCTATTTTTGCTCGCCTACCTCGCCCTGATGTAAGCCGTAGATTTAGAGATAATGACCCTATCGGTCGTGTAGCCTCAATGATGCTTGAGCGTGCGCTTGAGTTTGAACTAGAGCATTATGGCGACTACAAATCCGCAATGAACAATGCAGTCCTTGACCGCCTATTGGGTGGTCGTGGTGTTTCTTGGGTACGCTATGAGCCACATATAGTCGGTGAAGCTGCTGGCATGGGTGAAGGCGCTCCTGATGATGGCTTTAGTGTTACTGAAGACACAGACGAAGCAGAAACTCCAGAGGGCATGGAGAATGAAAACCAAGAGCGCATTGAGTATGAGTGCGCCCCTGTTGACTATGTGCATTGGAAAGACTTTGGGCATACCATTGCTCGCACATGGGAAGAGGTAACAGCAGTTTGGCGCAAAGTTTACATGAGTCGCCCTGCATTAGTTGAGCGTTTTGGCGAAGAATTAGGTTACAAGATACCTCTTGACACTAAACCTGACGATTTAAAGCAATCTTACAAGTCTGATGATGGTGTTTACGAGGCGCTTATATATGAAATCTGGGACAAAGAAACAGGCAAAGTACTCTGGCTATCTAAGTCCCTCGGAAAGATACTGGATGAGCGTGATGACCCTCTGGGTCTTGAAAACTTCTGGCCTTGCCCTAAGCCTCTCTATAGCACGCTCACAACTGACAGCCTTGAGCCGATTCCTGACTTTGTTATCTATCAAGACCAAGCAAGAGAATTAGATGTTCTGTGTGACAGAATTGACGGCTTAATCAACGCATTGAAGGTCAGAGGTGTTTATGACGCTTCTGCAAGCGAATTACAGCGCTTATTCTCCGAAGGTGAGAACAACACCATGATTCCAGTGCATAACTGGATGGCTTTTGCCGAGAAACAAGGCATGAAAGGCGCTATTGACCTTGTTGACCTCGCCCCATTTGCAAGCGCACTCATGTCTTGCTATCAGGCAATGGAGCAAGTGAAGGGTCAAATCTATGAATTGATGGGTATTGCTGACATTCAGCGTGGTCAAACCGACCCCAATGAAACCCTTGGCGCTCAAATCATCAAATCAAACAACGCTGCTGGTCGTTTAAAGACTATGCAACACGCAGTTGTAGACTTTGCTACCTCATTATTGAGTATTAAAGCCCAAATTATTTGCAATCACTTCACAGATGAAACGCTAATACAGATTTCTGGCGCACAACAGTTAAGTCCTCAAGACCAACAGTACATTCCACAAGCAATTGCCCTGTTGCGTGACCAAGCAGCTAAGAATTTCCGCATTGAAGTCACCTCTGACTCAATGATTTATCAGGATGAACAGCAAGAAAAGGCTGACAGAGTAGCGTTTTTACAAGCTGTAGGTTCATTCTTGACGACTGCCCTGCCAACTGCGCAAGCTGCACCTGAATTGACCCCAATGTTGCTAGAAATGCTGAAGTTTGGTGTTACAGCGTTTAAAGCTGGTAAGCAACTTGAGGGAATTATTGACGAAACTGCTGACAATATGCGTACTCAATACGAGCAGTCTAAGGGTCAGCCAAAACCACCTGCACCAGAGATTCAAAAACTGCAAATGCAAGCTCAATTAGAGCAAATGAAGATGCAAAACCAGATGGAATTGGAAAAAGCTAAGCAAGAGTACCAAGCTCAAGAAAATCAGCTTAAATTCCAGTTGGAAGAGCAGCGCAATATGATGGATGCTGAAATGCAGATGAAGATTGCTCAAATGAAGACCATGACTGAGCGCAATACTCAAGTCTTGCTCGCCCATATTAACAATGGCGCTAAGATTGAAGTAGCTCGCATTGGCGCAGATGAGTCAGATGGCGAACAAGCCTATATGAATGAAGAAGCAATGGCTCAAGCTATGGAACATCCAATGCAACCGATTGCTAATGCTATTGGTCAAGGAAATGCTCAAATGGCACAAGCAATTAGCGCTTTAGTTGATACAATTAACGCTCAACATAGTAGGCCTAAGACAGTTATTAGAGGTCAAGACGGCAAAATTATTGGGGTTCAATAATGGCAATTAATGTCACGCATAGCAAGGTAAGTACCATACCTGATGGGGATGACACATCCCTTATTCGCCCAAGTGACTGGAATGATGACCATGTAATTGTTGGTCTTGGCACAATGGCAGAGCAAAATGCCAATGCTGTTGCTATTACTGGCGGTACGATTAGCGGTGTTACTGTAAGCGGTTATATCCCCACCACAGAAAAAGCTCAACCATTAGGCGTTGCCACTCTTGACGCTGGCGGTAAAGTCCCTACTTCCCAAATACCGCAAATGGGTGATTTAAACTACCAGGGTACTTGGAACGCAACAACAAATAGCCCCACACTTACTTCATCTGTTGGAACTAAGGGTTACTACTATGTTGTTAGCGTTGCAGGTACAACCAACCTTAATGGCATTACTGATTGGCAAATTGGTGACTGGGCTATATTTAACGGCTCAACTTGGGAAAAGGTTGACAACACAGACGCAGTTACTAGCGTTAACGGATATACAGGCACAGTTGTATTAAATGCCGCTGATGTAGGCGCAATAGCCAAAATAGCTTCTTCTACAGACAATGCTATTACTCGATTTGATGGCACTACTGGCGGTTTAGTTCAAAATTCGGTAGTAACAATTAGTGACACAGGCGCTATTGATGGCGCTACAACTATTACAAACCTTGACTATTTAGACTTTGATACCACTTATGCAACAACATTAGGCGCTGGTCAATTAGGTTGGAATGGTAATGACACCCTTGGTTTAGGAATGATTGGTGGTAATGTCGTTCAGCATATTGGTGAAGATACTTATTTTTATGTAAAGTCTAGTTCTGCCATAACTAAAGGCCAGTTATGTATGTTTACTGGGGCAGTAGGCTCTAGTGGTGTATTGACTGCTGCACCATCTACTGCTATTCCTTATGCTGAAGCTATTATTGGTGTGGCTGCTGAAGACATTGCATTAGGTAATTTTGGACTAATACAAAGCGTTGGCACATTAAGAGGGGTAGACACATCTGCTTTTTTAGATGGTGACATTCTTTATTACAACTCTGCTGTAACTGGTGGGTTTACCAAGACTTATCCTGCAAGTGGCCCTGTAGTAATTGTTGCAGCAGTGGCTAAATCAGGCGCAGGGAGCTCAGGCGTTCTTACTATTCGTGTTTCCTTTCAAACAAGAGTGACTGGAAGTACAGGTCTTTCAGTAGTTCAGGCTAATGACACAGTAGCTTTGACCAATACAGGTGTTACATCTTTAACCGCTGGTACTGGTATTAGTGTTTCAGGTGCGACAGGTGGAGTAACTGTTACTAACACCGCCCCAGACCAAGTTGTTAGCATTACAGGCGCAGGCACTACAACGGTTACTGGTACTTACCCTAACTTTACCGTTACAAGTAACGACCAATATGTAGGCACAGTTACTAGCGTAGCGGCCACCGCAGGAACAGGAATTAGCATTACTGGTAGCCCAATTACCACTAGCGGTACGCTAAACATTACCAATACTGCGCCTGACCAAATAGTGTCTTTGAC
>JACCED010014636.1_pt1 | contig 35572 bp, 29 predicted proteins | sample 7455021 | NCBI WGS metagenome assembly JACCED01 (sample SAMN15323456, study PRJNA562643) | freshwater metagenome | isolation source: river surface water | place: USA:Blue River Watershed | collected 2017-08-19
CGGTCTTCTCGGTGGTGCGGTTGTAAACCGAGATGCGGAAGCCGTGGTCGGCGATGTTGAGGGCGAGGTTCTGACCCATCACGGCGAGCCCGATGAGTCCGATGTCGGAGTGCGTTTTGGCCATGGCAGAGGAGAGAAACGAAAGTTAGAAACCGAAGCTTGGCGAAAACCAACCTGATTCTCCGTGGTACGGTCCGCCGCACCGTCGAGGGACAGGCTGCGCAGTCGACGCGACGAAAGGGGTACCTAAGTAGCCTGTCCCTCGTTTGGAGGGAGCGAGAACCGGTTCCCCTTACCCATTGGGAAGCCTGTGTCCCTAACCCTCCGGTCGACTAGCCTGTCCCTTTGGCTCAACAGTCTGTCCCCAAGGGTTCAGCCGAATGCGCGGCAAGAGCCTGTCCCTTGGGCCAGGCCACCCTAATCCGCCTCTTTAATATTTAAACATGATAGATTTACGATGTTTCCTGTATCGCGCACGTCCTGCCGTAACCGAGGCCGTCGCACGCTTCGCTCCATCGCCGGATCGAAAGTGGGCCACCGCACGCAGAATCCCAAACTTCCCGCTCGCAAATCCACCGACGCTCGCTTCGTTCGAAACTGATACCGAGTCTCACTCCGATGCCATCGTCGCCGCTGCCCCTTTCCCCGCTATGCCAGCTCCCGGCAGGCGCCACGGCACGCGTGTTCCAGCTGACCGGTGACGCGAGTTTCTGCCAGCGCATCCGGGAAATGGGCTTCGGTGAGGCCGCGCTCGTGACCAAGATCTCCGGCACGACCAATAGCCTCTGCTTGGTCAAGGGCATGCGGGTCGCCCTGAATCACCGCGCCGCGATGAGCATCGTCGTCGAGCATCTTCCCGCCGGGGCGCGCTGACCGCGACCTTCCCGTCGATGGGCAACGACGCCAGCCATCGGCCCGACGGCCGGGACTCCCCCGCTTCCCTGCCCCCTCACATTTCGACGACGCCGGCGTCAGGTCGGCGTCGGACTCCAGCCGCTGCACGCGCGCCGGTTTACGCGATGGTAGGCAACCCGAACTGCGGGAAGACCACGTTGTTCAACGCCCTCACCGGACTCCGACAAAAGGTGGGCAACTACCCGGGTGTCACCGTTGAGAAGAAGGTGGGCGAGGCCTACTCCCAGCACGGCAAGCCGATGCGCGTCATCGATCTGCCCGGAGCCTATTCCCTCGCCGCCCGCTCGCCCGACGAGGCCGTAACCCGCGACGTGCTGCTGGGCCGGCGCTCCGACACCCCGCAGCCCGACCGCATCATCTGCGTCCTCGACGCGAGCAACCTCGAGCGGAACCTCTACCTCGCGCACCAAATCCTTGATCTCGGCCGACCGGTCATCGTGGTGCTTAACATGATGGACCTTGCGCGGCGCGCCGGGATTGCCATCGACGCCGCCCACCTCGAGGAACAACTCGGCGTGCCGGTCATCCCGTGCGAGGCCGTGAACGCCCGCGGCATCGTGGAGCTGCGCATCGCCATGAGCCGCGCCGAACTGCCGCTCGCTCGCCACCGCTGGGACGTTCCCGCGCCGATCGCCACCGCCGTCGCCGAACTGCAGGCGGGGCTCGTCGACGAAGGCCGCCCCCCGCTCGTGGCCCGCGCGGAGGCGCTGCTGCTCCTGACGGACTTCGACACGGTGAGCGTCGCCGGGTCGACGCCGCTGGGCGCCCGCACCTCCGCATCGCTCGACGGCTGGCGGGGGCGCTGGAGCAAAGAGGGAACCGACTGGTCGGGGGACCTGATCCGGAGCCGCTACGACGCCATCAACGCGATGTGCCGCGAGGTGATCCGTAGACCCGCGGAAAACGGCCCATCTCTCGCGGACCGCGTGGACGCCCTGCTCGTGCACTCTGCCTGGGGCTGGCTCGTTTTCGCCGTGATCATGGCGGCGATGTTCCTGTCGATCTTCTCCCTGGCGGAGTACCCGATGGGCGTGATCGAGGGCCTGGTCGCCGACGCCTCCGGTCTGGTCAAGCAGTCGATGCCACCGGGAGACCTGCGAGACCTGCTCACGGAAGGCGTGCTGGGCGGCGTGGGCGGCGTGGTGGTCTTCCTGCCCCAGATCCTGATCTTGTTCCTCTTCGTCGGCTTGCTCGAGAGCACGGGCTACATGGCGCGCGCCGCCTTCCTGATGGACCGCCCGATGAGCCGCGTGGGCCTGCACGGCCGCTCGTTCATCCCGCTGCTCGGCTCCTACGCCTGCGCGATCCCGGGCATCATGGCCACCCGCACGATCGAGAATGCGAAGGACCGCCTCGCGACCATCCTGGTGGCACCCCTGATGAGCTGCTCAGCGCGGCTCCCCGTCTATCTGCTGATGATCGCCACGCTGCTGCCCGGCCGCGAGGTTCCGGCAGCGACGAAGGCCGGCCTGATGCTGCTCATGTACGCGCTCGGCACCGGCGGAGCCTTCGCGTTCGCGTGGCTCTTCAAGCGCACGCTGCTGAAGGGCGGACAGCCGCTGATGATCCTTGAGCTGCCGCCCTACCAGCGGCCGCGCGCGGGCGAGATCGCGAGACAGATGCTGGAGCGGGCGTGGCTGTTCCTCCGCAACGCCGGCACCATCATCCTCGCGATCTCGATCGTGCTGTGGTTCCTCACGACCTACCCGAAGCACCCCGATCCGCAGGCCGCCCCGGACGTGCAGATCGCACACAGCCTCGCCGGACGCGCCGGTCAGCTCCTCGAGCCCGTAATCAAGCCGCTGGGCTTCGACTGGCGGATCGGTATCGGCTTGATCACCTCTTTCGCCGCCCGCGAGGTGTTCGTCAGCTCGATGGGCGTCATCTTCGGCGTAGAGACGCAAGATGACGACACGACCCCGGTCCGGGAGGCCATGCTCAAGGCGACCTGGCCCGACGGCGCGCCGCTGTTCACCCCCCTCGTCTGCCTCACGCTCATGATCTACTACGTCTTCGCGATGCAGTGCATGAGCACGGTCGCGGTGGTGCGCCGCGAGACCAACTCCTGGCGTTGGCCGCTCTTCCAGGTCACCTACATGACCGGCGCGGCCTGGCTCATCTGCCTGATCGTGTTCCAGGTCGGACGCGCGCTGGGCTTCTGAACATGGACGCATCGACCCAGCGCATCGTCGCGCTCGCGCTCGTCGCGCTCGCCGCCACCATCCTCGTGGCGCGCGTCCGCCGCCGCCAGCGCCCCGGCTGCGGCGGGGACTGCGGCTGCGCCAAACGCAGCCCACGCGCTCGCTCTTGATTAAGGATATTGCTATTCAAAAGGCTTCCGGCAGCCTCGCTCCATGGTCTTTTCGTGGGATCCCGCCAAAGAGCGCGCGAACGTCGCGCGGCACGGCGTGGATTTCACCACGGCCCAGCGGGCGTTTTCCGACAGCCGGGCGCTGGTACTGCTCGATTCGGCCCACAGCAGCAGCCGCGAGCTTCGCTGGTGGCTGCTGGGACGAGTCGATGACAGGGTGTTGCTTGTCCGGTACACCCACCGCCCCGGCGGAGTAATCCGGCTGATCGGAGCGGGTTTTTGGAGGGAGGGACGCAACTACTATGAGGACTACTGGAAAAAAAATCCGCAATGAACCTCCGGCCTTCGACGCCGAGGGATACCAGACCAACCTGGCCGACCTCAACAGCACGCCGTTGCCGGACCTCACCCGCGTCACGGCCAAGCCGCGCGGATGGGGTGGAATGCGCACCGGCGCCGGCCGCAAGCCTTCCGGCCGCAAGCCCGTGCTGCTTCGACTGACTCCGAAGACCGTGGGGCGGCTGCGAAAGACGGCGCGCCGGCTCGGCCGTACGATTTCCGACGTGGCCGAGGAGCGGTTGGCCGGCGTCTGAATTTCAGCCAGTAGCGGCGGCGAAACCGGATCATCACTTCGCCTCCCCGCCAAATCGATTGCCGACCACGCGGTACGGCCCATCGTCGCGCCCATGTCTCCCCGCACCTTCGCCGCCTTCACGGCGGCGCTCCTCGCCACCGGTCTGCACACCGCCGCGCAGGAAAAGCCGGTCGCCTTCACCGGTGCACGCATCCTGACCATCTCCGGCGATCCCGTCGCCGACGGTGTCCTCGTCGTCCAAGGCGGCCGGATCGTCGCCGTCGGACCAGCCGCATCCACCCCTGTTCCCGCCGGAGCCGACGTGCGCGACGCGCGCGGCAAGGTCATCATGCCCGGCCTCGTCGACTCCCACAGCCACATCGGCGGCAGCTCGGGTGCCGACGGCGCCGGCCCCATCCAGCCCGACGTGCGCGTGCTCGACGCCATCGACGTACGCCATCCGAGCCTCCAGAAGGCCCAGGCCGGCGGCATCACCACGGTCAACGTCATGCCCGGCTCAGGCCACCTCATCAGCGGCCAGACCCTCTACCTGAAGCTGCGCGACGGCCGCGTCGTCGACGACCTGCTCATCCGCCTGCCGGACGGCACGGTCGCCGGCGGCCTCAAGATGGCCAACGGCACCAATTCCATCCGCACGCCGGGCGGCCCCTTCCCGGGCTCGCGCGCCAAGTCCGCCGCGCTCGTGCGGGAACAGTTCATCAAGGCCCAGGAGTACAAGGCCCGCCGCGAGCGGGCCAACGGCGACGCGGAGAAGATGCCCGCGCGCGACCTCGCCCTTGAGATGCTCGTCGAGGTCCTCGAGGGACGCCGCATCGTGCAGCACCACACCCACCGGCACGACGACATCCTCACCGTGCTGCGGCTCCGCCAGGAGTTCGGATTCAAGGTCGTCCTCCACCATGTCAGCGAGGCCGCCAAGGTGGCAGCCGAGATCGCCGCCGCCGGCGTGCCTTCGTCGGTCATCATCCTCGACTCCCCCGGCGGCAAGCTCGAGGCCCGCGACTTCGCCCTCGAGAACTGCGCGGCCCTCGAGCGCGCCGGCGCCGCCGTCGGGCTCCACACCGACGACAGCGTCACCGACTCCCGCCTCTTCCTGCGCTCCGCCGCCCTCGCCGTCCGCGCCGGCATGACCCGCGACGGGGGCCTTCGAGCCGTCACCCTCGCCAACGCCCGCATGCTCGGGCTCGAGTCCCGTGTCGGCTCGCTCGAACCCGGCAAGGACGCCGACTTCATCATCCTCTCGGGCGACCCCCTCAGCGTCTACACCGAGGTCGAGCAGACCTGGATCGACGGCACGAAGGTGTTCGACCTCTCGAATCCCGCCGACCGCCTCTACGCGCGCGGCGGGCCCGGCGCGGGCGACAGCCGCCGCGCGGCGCTGTGCTGCTTCGGCAGCGCCTGGGACATCATCGCGGCCGCCAACGGAGCCCTCCAATGAAATCCTTTGCCGCTGCCCTCGCCCTGATCATCGCCGGCTCGGCCGCCCTCCGCGGGGCCGAGGCCGCCGCGCCCCTCGCCATCCTCGGTGGAACCGTCCACACGCTCGCGGGACCCGCCTTGAAGGACGGGCTTGTGCTGGTGCGCAACGGCCGCATCACCTACGCCGGGCCGGCCGCCGGCCGCGCGATCCCGTCCGACCATCGCGTGCTCCGCGCCGCCGTGGTCACGCCCGGCCTGATCGACGCCCGCGCCACCGTCGGGCTTTCCGGCATCCTCAACCAGCCGCAGGACCAGGACATGCTTGACCGCTCCGCGCCGCTCCAGCCGGAGCTACGCGCGACCGACGCCTACAACGCGCGCGATCCGCTCGTCGCATGGCTGCGCTCGTTCGGCATCACCACCGTCAACACCGGGCACGCCCCCGGGGCGCTCATCTCGGGCCAGACCATGATCGTGCGCACGGCCGGCCGCTCGGTGGAGGCCGACCTGGTCAACCCGGCCGCCATGATCGCCGTCTCGCTCGGCGGGTCCGCCGTCAACCGGGCGGAGGGTCCGCCGGGCGGCGCAGCCAAGTCGCCCGGCACGCGCGCCAAGGCCGTGGCCATGCTGCGCGCCGAGCTCATCAAGGCGCAGGATTACGCCCGGAAGCGCGAACTGAAGGACGAGTCGAAGCGGCCCGCCCGCGACCTCAGGCTCGAGGCGCTCGCCCGCGGCCTCGACGGCTCGCAGCGTTTCCTCATCACGGCGCACCGGCAACAGGACATCCTCGCCGCGCTCCGCCTCGCGCGGGAATTCAACCTCCGGATCGTCCTCGACGGCTGCGCCGACGCCCCGCTGGCGATCGACGAGATCAAGGCCTCCGGCTTCCCCGTGATCCTGCACCCGACCATGGCGCGGGCCAGCGAGGACACCGAGAACCTCGCCATGGACACCGCCGCCCGGCTCGCCGCCGCGGGAATCCCTTTCGCGCTGCAGAGCGGCTACGAGGGCTACGTGCCCAAGACCCGCGTCGTGCTGTTCGAGGCCGCCCTCGCCGCCGCACGCGGCCTCGGCTTCGAGCGCGCCCTGGCGAGCGTCACGCTCGACGCGGCCCGCATACTCGGCATCGACGGCCGCGCCGGCTCACTCGCCGAAGGCAAGGACGCCGACCTGGCGCTCTTCGACGGCGACCCGTTCGAGTACGCCACGCACGTCACCGCCACGGTGGTCACCGGAGTCGTCTTCGCCGACGGACCGCGTTGACGACCGACCGCCGTCCTCAGGCCCGCACCTCGCTCATCAGCCCGACCAGGTTGCCGTCGGGATCGCGCACGAAGGCCATCCACAACTCGTGGTCGGGCATGCGCGCCGTGAGAGCCGGCGCCCGCTCCGGTCGCGCCCCGCGAGCCACGATCCCGGAGTAGGTGGCCGCCAGGTCGGGAGCTCGGAAATAGAGCGGCGAGTTCTTACCCGGTTCCCCGTGGCCCTGCGGCGCGGAAAGCATCAGGCGCACCCCGCCGGCATCGAGGAAAGCGAGGTTTGGCCCAGCCTGAAACAACAGCCGTAAGCCGAGGATGTCCCGGTAGAAACCCACGGCCTGCGGGACATCGCGCACGGTGAGGGCGACCTGACCAAGGCCGTCCACGGCGGCCGGAAGCGGGGAATCCATCGTCCGGATCAAGGCCCGCCGGCCGCGCGAGTCGAGCCCCGGCCGGGAAGGCGGAAAAAAACGTCGAACCTTTGCGGAAAATTCCACCTGTGATCTCTTGCACGCCGGCCCCGCTTACGCACGGTCGCCCCTTTCATGCCATCCATCTCGCTCTTCCCGTTCGCCGACTATTGGTGGTTCTACGGCCTGTTCACCCTCGGGGTGTTCGGACTGCTGGCCCTAGACCTCGGAGTCTTCCACCGGAAGGCCCATGAAGTGTCCTTCCGGGAGGCGCTCACCTGGACGGTTGTCTGGAGCATCCTGGCCCTCACCTTCTGCTTCGGGCTGTGGCGCTACGCGGAGTGGAAGCTGCCGCAGGATCCGCGGTTGATCGCGGCGGGAATGACGGCGGCCGAGGCCACGGGCTTGGCCCGCCAGACCGCGCTCGAGTTCCTGACCGGCTACGTCGTCGAGCTGTCCCTCTCGGTCGACAACATCTTCGTCTTCATCGTCGTCTTCACGTTCTTCGGCATTCCGTCGCAGTACCAGCACCGGGTGCTGTTCTTCGGAATCCTCGGCGCGTTGTTCTTCCGCGTGCTCTTCATCTCGCTCGGCGCGGTGCTGATGAAGTTCCACTGGGTGATCTGGGTCTTCGGCGGCTTCCTGATCCTGACCGGCCTGAAGATCTTGTTCGCGCCCGAGAAGCCGATGGATCCCGAGAAGAACCCCCTCCTGAAGCTACTCCGGAAGATCGTGCCGATCACCACCCGCTTCGACGGCCAGAAGTTCCTCGTGATGGAGAACGGCGTGAAGCACGGTACCCCCCTGCTGGTCGCCCTCGCGGCGATCGAGTTCAGCGACATCATCTTCGCCGTCGATTCGGTCCCCGCCATCTTCGCCATCACCAAGGAACCGCTGGTGGTCTTCACCTCGAACATCTTCGCGATCCTCGGCCTGCGCTCGATGTTCTTCCTGCTCGCGGGCATCGTGCACAAGTTCCGCTTCCTCAAGTACGGCCTCGGCCTCGTGCTCATCTTCGTCGGCCTGAAGATGGCGTGGCTCAACGAGCTCTTCGGGGGCAAGTTCCCCATCACCTGGTCGCTCGGCATCATCGGCGGGCTCCTCGGGGCCTCGGTCGCCGCCTCCTGGCTGATCCCGCCGAAGGAGACGCCGGTCACTCCGACCAAAGCTTCATGAGGCGCTGCGAGATCTCGAAGGCGGCCCCGGCGAAGAGCGCGAAATAGGCGACCGTCGCTACCAGCAGTCCGTAAGCAGCCGCCACCGCCGCCCCGTCGCGCTCGAGCATCCCGAGCGTGCCGACCACGACGACCAGCGCCGGCAGGGTGTTCGTCAGGGGGATGCCGCCAAGCGGGAGCAGCAGGAGCACCGCACCCGCGCACACCGCCAGCGCGTGCAGGCGCAGCAGCCCGCGGGACGAGGTCATCCAGATCCAACGCGGGCGCATCCGCCTCTCGATCCATCCCAAAAGCCGGCTGGTCGCCTCCAGCACCGCGCGGAAAAAACGCGGAGGCAGCTCCACCGCGAGCAGCCGCGCCGGAAGCCAGGGCGGCCGGCCGGCCGCGTATCCGGCCGACAGCAGCAGGATCACGGCCCCGAAGGGGATGGAAAGCCCCGGGATCGAGACCGGCGCGCAAAACGGCAGGGCAAGGATCACGGCGAGGAGCGCCGTCGCCCGTTCCCCGAGCGCCGCGATCAGCTCGCGCAACGTCACCCGTCGCTCCCGGAAGGTCTCCGCCAGCTGGTGCAACTCCGCCGAAAGCCGGGCGGGCGGGACGGACGAGGGGGAAGCGGAGTCGGGAGGACGCATGAGGAGTCCAGTCAGGTACCACGGCGGTTGCCGTAGAGTTCCAGGTGCAGGCGGTGGGCGTAACGGTAACCGCCGCGTTTACAGGCCTCGGCGAGCCAAGCCGACCTCGTCCGCATCGCCTCGGGGGTCGTGGACTCAGGCATCAGGAGCACCTTGTGCCGGGGGATAACCCGCCGCAGCGCGGCCAACATCGTCTCCAGTTCATCGATGTCCTCCGGCCGGGCGACCACGAACTTGAACTGGTACGGGTAAGCGTCGATCCACCGCCGCACGACCTCGGGCTGCCAGCGCGTCGCCTCGTGCCGCCGTCGCCACGCGGCATGCTCTACCGCATCGGGCGCCGAATTCAGCAGCTTGGGCGAGAGCGAGGCGAGGTCGCACGCGATGCCCGCCGGTTCAACCGTCGCCGCCGTCTCGATCGTCAGGTGACGTCCACTCGCCTTCACCGCCGCCGCCAGCTCCGCGGCGTCCTTGGCGATCATCGGTTCCCCGCCCGTGAGCACCACGTGCCTCGTCGAAGGATGCATCTCCACCGCCGCCATGACCTGCGCGACCGTGCGCACCGATCCCTCGGGATTCCAAGAGGCGTAAGGGGTATCGCACCACGCGCAGCGCAGGTTGCAGCCGCTCGCGCGCACGAAGACCGAGGGCACGCCGGTCAGCTCGCCCTCGCCCTGCAGCGAATGAAAGATCTCCGCGACCAGCATCGCCGCATCCTCAGCTTTGGGCTCCCGCGGGCCGCGCCGGCAGCGGCGGCAAGGCCTCGTAGTCGGTGGGGTCCGTCAATCCGGCCTGCAGGAACGCCTCCCGGCGCTCGACGCAGGTCCCGCAGGCGCCGCAATGCCGCGCCCCGCCCTTGTAACAGGAATACGTCGCCGCGAAGTCCACCCCGAGGCGTCCCCCCAGCGCCGCGATCCCGCCCTTGTCCAGGGCGATGAACGGACGCAGCAGCGCGACGCCGGCGTAGGTGCCGAGCCGCATCGCGTCGGCCATCGCGAGCATGAAGTCCTCCCGGCAATCCGGGTAGATCGTGTGGTCGCCCGTGTGCGCCGCGATCACCACGCCCTCCGCCCCCGCGCTCTCCGCCACGCCGCAGGCCACCGCCAGCAGGATCGCGTTGCGGAAGGGCACCACCGTCTGCCGCATCGTCTCGTCCGCGTAATGCCCCTCGGGGATGTCGCTTCCACCCTCGAGCAGGGCCGACCGGAAGAGCCGGCGCACGAAGTCGAGCCCCGCCACCTCGTGCGCCACGCCGAGCCGCCGCGCCTGCTCCGCCGCCATCGGCAACTCCCGCGCGTTGTGCTTCGCGCCGTAATCGAAACTCAGCGCCAGCCGGACGTCGTGCTCCCGCCGCGCCCAGTGCAGCGCGGTCACCGAGTCCATCCCGCCGGAACAGAGCACAATCACCTTCATTCGCGACCCAACTTGGCGCCGCCCCGCCGCAAAGTCACCCGCGGAAACGACTTTTCCCGGCGGCTTGGCTTCCCTGGCGCCGCCCGCCTAACTGCGCGTCCACGATGCTCATCCTCCACGACCCGCGCTGCGCCGGCTACGGCTCGTCGATGCGACCCGAGCAGCCGGCCCGCGTCACCCGCTCCGCCGCGCACCTGCGCGCCGCCCATCCGGACTGGACGTGGCGCGTGCCCGACGCGGCCGACGCCGACGACGCCGCGCTCCTCGCCGCCCACGTTGCGCCGCACCTGCGACGACTCGGGCAGGCGCGTGACTTCGATGCCGACACGCCGTTCTTCGACGGGATCGGTGATCACGCCCGCCGCGCGGTCGCCGCCGCGGTCGGCGCGGCTAGGCACGCCCTCTCGACGCCGACCGCCGGGCCCGCGTTTTCCCTGATGCGCCCGCCCGGGCACCACGCGACCGCGGAACGCGCCATGGGATTCTGCTACCTTAACCAGGTGGCGGTTGCGGCGCTGTTCGCGCAGGCGAAGCTCGGCGCGCGCCGCGTGGCGGTGTGGGACTTCGACGCCCACCACGGCAACGGCACCGAGGCCATCCTCCTCGGCCGCGAGGGCATCCTTTTCACCTCGGTGCACCAACACCCGGCTTATCCCGGCACAGGCACCGCGGACCGCCCGCCCAACGCCCGCAACTGGCCCGTCGCCCCGCGCACGCCGCGGCCCCGCCACCTCGCCGCCCTGCGGGAATCCTTTGATGCCGTGCGGGCGTTCAAGCCCGACCTGATCCTGGTCTCCGCCGGCTTTGACGCCTACGCCCGCGACCCGATCACCTCGATGACGCTCGAGGCGGAGGACTTCGCGGAAATGGGCCGCTGGCTCGGCGCCTGCCGCGTTCCCGCCGCCGCCGTGCTCGAGGGCGGTTATCACGACGACCTTCCTTTGCTGATTGATGCCTTCCTCACCGCGTGGGACAAAACCGCACGTAACCCCGAATGATTTCCAGACTCCTGCCGCCTCCCGTCCGCCGGCTCTTCGGCGTCAAGGTGGCCTCCCGCCCGCCCTCGTACCTCCTCCTCGACCAGCCCGGCTCGCTCGGGCCGCTGCTCCAAGCCCTCGGGCCGGCGCGCGAGGTCACCCTCGATACCGAGGCGGACAACATGTTCCACTACAAGACGCGGGTCTGCCTCCTGCAGTTCATGGTGGGCCGCGAGGTGTTCCTCGTGGACGTGCTCGCGCCCGGCCTCGACCTCCGTCCCCTCTGGCAGGCGCTCGCCGGCAAGCACCTGCTGATGCACGGCAGCGACTTCGACATCCGCCTGCTGCACGACCTCTGCGGCTTCGTGCCCGACAGCCTCTTCGACACCATGCTCGCCGCCCAGCTGCTGGGCCGGCAGCGCTTCGGGCTCGCCGCCCTGCTCGAGGAACACTTCGGCGTGCTACTCGACAAGGACGGCCAGAAGGCCAACTGGTCGCGCCGCCCGATCACGCCGAAGCTCCTCAACTACGCCGCGCTCGACGTCTGGCACCTGCCCGAGCTGCGCGACATCCTCGCCAAGGAGCTCCGCAAGCTGGGTCGCCTCGGCTGGCTCGAGCAGCAATGCGCCGCCCAGCTCCGCTCCGGCGCCGAGGGATTCGCCCCGCCCACCGAGCACGACTGGCGCATCGGCCGCAGTGAGCGTCTCCGGGGCCCGGGCCTCGGCGTCCTGCACGCCATCTGGCATTGGCGCGAGGCCCAGGCCCGCCGCATCGACACACCTCCGTTCAAGGTCTGCGGCAACGCCCTCATCATGAAAATCGCCGAGGCCGCCGAAGCCGGCGAGACCGAGTCGGCCATCCTTGCCCAAATCCACCTGGGCAAACGCCACGACCGCATCTTCCCGTCGCTCGCCGCCGCCGTCCGCGAGGGGCTCGCGCGGGATCCCAAGTCGCTCCCCCGCCGGCCGGGCCGCGATCCCAACCACGTTTCCCTCACGCAGGCCCAGGTCGAGCTGCAGGACCGCATCAAGGCCGACCGCGACCGCATCGCTGCCAAGCTCGGCATCGAGGGTACCCTCATCGCCAACCGCGCCCAGCTCGGCCAGATCGCCCGCCAGCCCCGCGAACTCGGGCGCATCCTCCTGCCTTGGCAGGCCGACCTGCTCCGCCCGGAACCGTCGCTGCGCGACCTCGCCTGAGACCGGCGCCGAAAAGCCCACCCTTGCGAAACTTCCCCCCGGCCGACACCGTCCTTCCCCCGAGACGTCCATGAAATCCAAACTGCCCCTCGTCGCGATCCTTCTCCCCGCCCTGCTCGCTTCCGGCTGCGCCACGCGCAACACCGCCAGCGGCGGCAAGGAGACCAACCTGCTGGGCGGCGCCGTCACCTACTCGAGCGATTCCTTCCAGCCGGTCAGCCCCGCCACCGTGAACGCCGACACTTCCCAGATCGTCGGCAAGAACGGCCCCTCCGGCAAGAAGGTCACCCTGCTCTGGGGCCTGATCACGCTCCACGATTACTGAGCGGCCCCTGCCCTGACTTTTCCCGCGCCGCGACTTCACCGTCGCGGCGTTTTTGTTGCCCGCCTCACGCGCGCACCGCACCGTCCCCGCGCCATGTCGTCCCCCCCGCCCGCTCCATCCGCCGCCGCGGACGCAGGCGCCAACATCGCGCGGCACCTCGGGCTAATGGCGACCGCACGGCCCGGCGCCGCTGCCCTCAAGGTGCCGCGCGGCACCACCGCCGCGGGCGACATCGACTACCTTGCCCTGTCCTTCCGCGAGCTCGACGCCGAGGTCGGCGCCTGGTGCGCGCAACTAGACGCAGCCGGCCTGCGCCCCGGCGACCGCACGCTCGTGATGGTACCGCCCGGGCTGCCTCTCATCGCCTGCGTCTTCGCGCTGTTCAACCGCGCCCTCGTGCCGGTCGTCATCGATCCCGGCATGGGCCTCGCCGCCTTCCTGCGCTGCGTCGCCGCCACCCGCCCGCGCGGGCTCGTGGGCATACCCGCGGCGCGGCTGGTGAGCCGGCTCTTCCGGCCGTCGTTCCGCACCGTCGCCGTGCGCGTGCCCGCTTCCTCGTCCCTCACCGGACGGCTTACAGCCCCGGGCGGGGCCGGCCCCGCCCCCGCCGTCCGCACCACCCGCGCCGACGACCTCGCGGCGATCCTGTTCACCTCAGGATCGACCGGCGCGCCCAAGGGCGTGCGCTACGCCCACGGGATGTTCGAGGCGCAGGTGCGGCTGATCCGCCAGGCCTACGACATCGCACCCGGTGAGATCGACCTGCCGCTACTGCCCGTGTTCGCGTTGTTCAACCCGGCGCTCGGCATGACGACCATCGTGCCCGAGATCGACCCGCGGCGGCCCGCCGCCTTCGATCCCGCGCGCGCCATCCGCGCCATCCACCAGGAGGGAGTCACCAACTCCTTCGGCTCGCCCACGCTCTGGCGCCGCATCGCCGCCGAGTGCCGCCGTACCGGCACCACGCTGCCTTCCCTGCGCCGCGTGCTCTGCGCCGGCGCCGCTGTGCCCGCCGACCTCTGGGCCGCGACCCGCGATTTCCTGCCCAACGGCGCGCTGCACAGCCCCTACGGGGCCACCGAAGCCCTCCCGGTGGCCTCGGTTTCGCACGCCGACATCGACGCTGCCTCGGTCCGCGGCGCCTGCGTCGGCCGGCCGCTGCCGGAGGTCGAGGTTCGCGTCATCAGCATCAACGACCGGCCGCTCGCTTCCCTCGCGGAGACCAAGACGCTCCCCATCGGCGAGGTCGGCGAAATCATCGTGCGCGGGCCGATGGTGACGCGGGAGTACGACGGGCTGCCCGAGGCCACCGCCGCGGCGAAGATCGCCGACGGCGCCGAGGTCTGGCATCGCATGGGCGACTGCGGCTTCCTCGATGCCAGCGGCCGGCTGTGGTTCTGCGGACGCAAGGTCGAGAGGGTCGAGACCACCGACGGCACGTTGCACACCGAGCCGTGCGAGCAGGTCTTCCGCGCGCACCCCGCGGTCGCGCGCTGCGCGTTGGTCGGGTTGGGCACCCGCCCCCGACAGGAGCCGGTCCTCATCGTCGAGGCGAAGCCCGCGGGTCGCGCCGCGGCCGAAGCCCTCGCCCGCGAGCTCCGTGTCCTGGGCCGGCGCCACCCTCATACCCGCTCGATCCGGCGCTTCTTCTTCCACCCGCGCTTCCCCGTGGACGTGCGGCACAACGCGAAGATTCACCGACTCACCCTTGCCCGCTGGGCCGCGCGCGCACACGCGTTCGACGGGGATGCGCCCGTACCTGCCGACGGGAGGGCAGCATGAAACCCTCCGATGAAAATCTGCCGACCGACGCGCGGAGCGTGCTCGTCACGGGCGGCACCGGCTTCCTGGGACGGCGACTCGTCGAGCGTCTCCTCGCCCAGGGCCGCCTCGTCACCGTGCTCGCGCGTCATCCCGCGGCCGACCTCGAGCGCCGCGGCGTCCGCTTCGTCCGCGCGGCGCTCGACGACGCCCCGGCCGTAGCCGCCGCCTGCGCCGGCGCCGGCACTGTGTTCCACGTCGCCGCCCGCGTCGGGGTGTGGGGGCCGGCGGACGAATTTTTCCGCGCCAACGTGCTCGGCACACGCGCCGTCATCGACGGCTGTCGTCGCCACGGCGTGCCCCGCCTCGTCTTCACCAGCTCGCCGAGCGTGGTGTTCAACGGCCGCGACCTGGCCGGCGCCGACGAAGCCCTGCCGCTCACGACCCGCTGCCCGAGTCCCTATCCCGTGACCAAGGCCGCCGCCGAACGCGAGGCGCTCGCCGCCTCCGGCGACCGTCTCCGCGTGACCGCCCTCCGACCGCACCTGATCTGGGGCGTCGGCGATCCCCACCTCGTCCCGCGCGTGCTCGCTCGTGCGCGCGCCGGCCGTCTGCGGATCATCGGACCGGGCCGCAACCGCGTCGACATGGTGCACGTGGAAAACGCCGTCGATGCCCACCTGCTGGCCGAAGCCGCCCTTGCTCGGGAGGACGGGGGCGCGGCCGGCCGCGCATTCTTCATCACCAACGGAGAACCGGTCTTTCTCTGGGAGTGGATCAACGCGCTGCTCACCGGGCTTGGCCAACCTCCGGTCACCCGCCGCGTGCCGCTGCCCGCGGCGACCGCCGCCGGTGCCGCCTGCGAACTCGCCTGGCGGTTGCTGCGCCTTCGCGGCGAGCCGCCCCTCACGCGGTTCGTCGCCGCCGAATTGGCCAAGGATCACTGGTTTGACCTTACCGCCGCCCGGCGCGTGCTCGGCTACGCCCCGCGCGTGTCGATGGCCGAGGGGACAGCCGAGCTCATCGCCCATCTGCGGGTCGCCGGCGGAATCCCGCAGCCTTAACGGGACTTTTACACTTTCCTCACACGAAAGGGCGCGGGGCCAAACAATCCCTGAACGGGATCGCCGCATCATGGGCGGCGAAATCAACCGCAGCCGTTTCCTCGCCTCCCTCCCGGGCGGCGGCGGCCGCGGAAGAAGGAAACTCATCCCATGAAATACCATCATCGCCTCCTCGCCGTCGCCGCCTTCGCCGTCGCCGACGCGCTCCTCGCCCAGACCGCCGACGCCACCTCCCGTGCGGGACACCGCGGCGGAGGACCGGGCGGACCCGGTGGCCCCGGCGCCGGCCGCGGCAACCCCGTCATCCGCACTCTCGACACCGATCATAACCGCGAGGTCTCCGCGGAGGAGATCTCCCTCGCGCCGTCCGTCCTCTCCGCGCTCGACCTCAATGCCGACGGCGTGATCTCCGTCGACGAGATGCGTCCCGCCCGCCCGACGCCGCCCGCCGGCCACGCTCGCCCGACGCTGACCGATCCGGTGATGTTCGCTCTCGACGCCAACGGCGACGGCAACCTCGCCCTGGCGGAGATCGCCAATTCCGCCGCCAGCCTGCGCTCCCTCGACGCCAACGGCGACGGCAAGTTAACCCGCGACGAACTCCGCCCCCTGCCGCCCGGCAAGTGAGCCAACGGCGGGCCGGAAGCAGGAAGCAGATAGCCCCCGCGCCCGTCGGAGGTTATCTCCGCGGGCTGGTGGGCCGACTGGGATTCGAACCCAGACTCAAAGGATTATGAGTCCTCTGCTTTAACCGTTAAGCTATCGGCCCGGACCGGCACCTCTTGTGTCTGCGCACCGCGAAGGGGTGTCAAACCGCGGGTCCGGCCGGAGTGCGCTCAGGCGGGCGGGCGTTCCCAGCGGTCACGCAGCTCCTCGAACTCCGGCTTCGCCTTAAGTTCCTCCGCCTTCGTCGTGAGTCCGACCTTGTGGGTGACGAGTCCGCCGGGTCCCGGCCGTTGCTCGAAGCGCCGCTCGAGCTTGAGCCGGTCCCAAGCACGGTGACGCACACCAAAGGTCGTGCTGTGGCGAAGGAACCAGTCGGTGAGACGCGCAAAGTCGGCCTCCGCGGTCAGAAACTGGAAACACGTGAGCGGGCGGCCCTTCTTGCCCACGGCGGGCGTCATCCAGACATCGAGCGCGCCCTGCGCGAGAAGGCGCTCCGCCAGCCATGCGAGGTGCTCGCCGGTGTCGTCGTCGATGTTGGCTGCCACCTCCACCACGCGATCGGTCGCGTAGGGCAGCGCGGGCGGCAGCGACACGACGGGCGCGGAGTCAAGGAGCGTCACGCGGAAGACGTTGGGAAACTCCCCGAGGTCGAGCGAGCCGGCGCCCATGCCCTGCCGGCGCACCGTGCCCGCCGGGATCCCGGCCACCCATTCCGGCGCGAGGGAGCGGAGGATGGCGATGCCCGTGGGCGTGGAGAGCTCGATGTTTTCCCGCGCGATACCCGCGGGCACCGGGGCCACGGGCAAGCCGACCAGGAGGCGCGCGCTCGCGGGCGGCGGCACGGGATGCCGCCCGTGCTGCATGCGCACGAATCCACGCCCGGGCCGGATCGGCGTGGCGAGGAAGCGGTCCGCTCCCGCCTGCTCGACGCACCAGGCAGCGAGCACGACGTCGATGACAGAGTCGGCCGCGCCCACCTCATGGAAAGCGATGTCGTCGACCGCCATGCCATGCGCACCGGACTCAGCCTCGGCGATCAGCCGGAATATGGCCCGGGCACGGCGCCGCACCCCCTCGGGAAGATCGGCCGCCGCAATCCGCCGATCGATGTCGAGGTAACGGTGGTGCTGATGGTCCGCGGGGGCGTCGACGACGAGGTGGGTTTCCATCTCCGCCGGATCGGCCGCAGCCGGAGCCGGGGCGGAGGGCAAGACCACGCTCAGGTGCGTGGCGCGCATGGTGGCGCGGATGACCGGAGCGAGTTCCACGCGTGCCGAAGGGAACCCCAGCTTGGCCGGGATGCCGGTGAGATCCGCCGCGGAAACGAGACCCGCGTCGACGAACGCCGCGGCGAACATGTCGCCCGCCACCCCGGAGACGCTCTCAAGGAAGAGGGTGCGGCTCATCGCGGAGCGCCCGCGGCGGACCGCACGGCGCGCACGACCTGACAGGCGGCGAAACCGGCGGAGAAGCCGTTGTCGATGTTCGTCACCGTGACGCCGGGCGCGCAGCAGTTGAGCATGGCGAGCAGCGCGCTGAGCCCGCCGAAGTTGGCGCCGTAGCCCACGCTCGTCGGCACGGCGAAGACGGGCCGCCCAAGCAGGCCCGCGACCACGCTCGGCAACGCGCCCTCCATGCCGGCGACGACGACCAGCGCCGTCGCTTCCTGCAGCGTGTCGGCGCGGGCGAGGAGCCGGTGGATGCCGGCGACGCCCACGTCGTAGATCGTGTGGTGCGGGATGCCCATCGCGACGCAGACCTCGGCGGCTTCCTCGGCCACCGGCAGATCGCTGGTGCCGGCCGCGACCACCGCGACATGAGGTTCACCGGCCCGCGGCGCGGCGGGCGCCGGAGCATGCAGCGTGACGGTGCGGGCGGCGGCGTTGACGCGCGCATCCGGAAACCGCGCGGCGACCTCGGCGGACTTCTCCGGCTGGAGGCGCGTGATGAGCACGGGGGATCCGGCCTGGCCGGCCTCGGCGGCGATGGCGATGACCTGCGCGGCGGTCTTACCCTCGCCGAAGATGACCTCGCCGAGGCCCTGCCGGAGCCGCCGGTGATGGTCGACCTGCGCAAAACCGAGGTTGGAGGTGCGGAAAGGCCCGCTCCGGAGATGTTGGAGAGCCTGGTCGGCCGTGCGGCCGCCGGACTGCACCTCCTCGAGCAGTTGGCGAAGTTCTGACTCGCTCATGGGGAAACGGGACGCGCGGTTCCGCCCCCGGTGCGGTAACCGGCGAGGTCGAGCGTGACCCAAGCATAACCGCGGGCGCGGGCCGCGACCTGCAGGGCTTCGCGCGCGGCAAGCACGGCCGGCATCTCGGCCGGGTCGGCCTCCACCCGCAGCCAACGGGCGCCGCCGTGCTCGTGCAGGCGAACGCGGAAGACGCGCAGGCCGGCGCCGCGGAGAAGTTCCTCGAGGTCCTCGACATCGCGCAGCTTCGCCGGCGTGACCGCCACGCCGGTCATCAATCGCGAGCTGAGGCAGGGGCTGGCGGGCTTGTCGGCCAGCGGGAGGCCGGCGGCGCGCATGAGCTGCCGGATATCGTCCTTGGTGAGCCCGGCCTCATCGAGCGGCGCGATGATGTCGTTCTCCTTCGCGGCCCGGTGGCCGGGACGGAAGTCACCGCGGTCGGAGGCGTTGTAGCCGTAGGCGATCGCGCCGTAGCCGAGGCGGGAGGCGAGGTCGTGACTGAGGCGGAAAAGTTCCGATTTGCAGTGGTAACAACGGTCGAGGTCGTTGCGGAGGTAGGCAGGATTCTCCAGCTCGGCCGTCTCCTCCCAGCGGTGCTCGGCGCCCACGAAGGCGGCGAAACGCGCGGCGTCCTCGCGCTCCACGCGCGCGAGGCTCGCGCTGACCGCGGTCACGGCGAGCAAACGGCCGCCGGAAGCACGCCGTTCCTGCTCGGCGGACCACAGGAGGAAGGCGCTGTCGACCCCGCCGGAGTAGGCCACGATCAGTCCCGCGGGCAGCCGCGCGCGCAAGGCGGCGCGGAGGGCGGCCTGCCTGGCCTCGAGCGCGGACGGCAGCGGGGCGGTGGTAACCATGGGACGCGGGACCGTGCGAAGGGACTCCGGACGAGTCAAACGGGGCGTGCGCCGGCCGACGGGTCAGGGCACGATCGTCATTTCACGCAGCAGGTGATCCGCACGATCGACCTCGGCCATCACCCACAGCATGTAGCGGGTGTCGCAGTGGATGCTGCGCGTGCGCACGCGGTCGTAGAAAAAGTCCGACGCCACGGTGTCGTAGGTCCCGTCGAAGAGCAGGCCCACGAGTTCTCCGCGGGCGTTGAGGGTGGCCGAGCCGGAGTTGCCGCCGGTGGTGTCGACCGTGGAGAGGAAATTCACCGGCACGTCGCCGAGGCGGGCATCGAGGTACGGCGTCGCCTTGCCACCGCGCAGGGCCTTGATCGCGGCGAGCTGGGCGGCCGGGGCGTTGAACTCGCCGGTGCCGGTGGCCTTGGCGGCCACGCCGCGCAGCGTGGTCTGGGGCAGGTACATCAGGCCGTCGCGGCTCTCGACGCCCTTCACCGTGCCGTAAGTGACGCGCAGGGTCGAGTTGGCGTCGGGCGCCACGAGGCCACCGGCCTGCGCCAGCACGGCCTCGGCGTAAACCGGGGTGAGCCGCGCGAGCCGGCCGCCGAGGTCCTTGGCCTTCTCGCGGATCTCCTCTTGCAACGGGAAGAGTTCGGCGGCGAGCACGAGCAGGGAGTCGGCGGTCGCCGCAAGCCCGGCCGGAGTCTGCTCGAACAGCCCGAGGCGGAAGTCGCGGTCGTACAGCTTCGAGCCGGCGATCTGGCGCTCGACCCAGGCCGAAATCCTCGCGGCCGACTCGGCCTCGGGCTGGCCGTGGGCAAGCCCGATGAGGCGGTCGAGCACCCCGATGCGGGCGTCGGCAGGGAGCCGGGCGATGGCGGCGAGGTTGTACTCCATCATCGCGCGGTCGGCCTTGCGATCGAGGCTGCGCTGCAGGCGGTCGAGGCTCTCGCGGGTGCGCGGCCAGTTGCGCTGCTGGTAGAAGGGATCGCGCTCCGCGTCGGGCTTGGCGCGCTCGACGGCAAGGCGGTGGAGGGTCTCGGCGGCGCCGAGGGCGGAACCCATGCCGCCGGCGAACTCGGCGAGGAGCAGGTTGCGCTCACGGGTGCGGGCACGCTCCGTGTTAAGGGCGCCGATGTCGGCGATCACGCGGCCGTACTTCGCCTGCCGCGCGGGATCGGCGGCGATCCAGGCGAGCAGGGTCTTCTCGCTGTCCTCCTTCTGCCCAAGCACGCCACCGCGCACCATCGCCTCGTGCACGCCCTTGGTCTTCGTGAGCGAGTTGTTGAGGCCGCGGATACGGGTGGACACCCGCAGCGCGGTCTCAGGGTCGCCGGCACCCACCTTCTCGAGGAGCGCGATCTGCTCGGTGTTCCTCCGGATCGTGCGCGGCAGGGAGAACTCGACCGTCTCGCGCACGGCCTCGAAGGTGTTGAAGCGCGCGGTGCGGCCGGGGTAGCCGGCGACGAAGATCACCTCACCGGGCGAGGCGCCGCGACCGGAGACCTTCAGCCAGTGGCGCGGACGGTACGGGACGTTGTCAGCGGAATACGCGGCGGGCTTGCCGTCCTTCGAGACATAGGCGCGCAGGAACGAGAAGTCGCCGGTGTGCCGCGGCCACTGCCAATTGTCGGTCTCGCCGCCGAAGTTGCCGATGCCGGCCGCCGGAGCGTACACCAGCCGCACATCGCGGATCTCCAGCTGCGTGATCGCGAAGTACTTCAGGCCCTCGAAGAACGAGGACACCGTGCAGCGGTAGCCTTCCTGCTTCTCGCGCTCCGCGGTGAGCTCCTTCTGCCGCCGCTCGATGAGGTCGTAATAGGCCCGACCCGTCGTACCGGCGGGGATGCCGCCGGTGATCGCCGCGGTGACGTCCTCCACCGCCACCGTCACGAACACCCGCGAACCCGGCCCGCTCGGCAGCTCGCCGGCGCGGTCGGCCGCGAGATAGCCGTCGACCATCAGGTTGCGGTCGGGCCGCGAATTGAACTGCAGCGCGGCCTGGATGCAGTGGTGGTTGGTGACAATCAGGCCGTCGGGAGAGACGAACGACGCACTGCAGCCACCGAGTGAAACGATCGCGCCCATCGGGAATCCCGTGAGGTCGGCGAACGCCTTCGGGTCGCCCTGGTAACCGAGCGCCGCCAGCCGCTCCGCCAAGGCCGGGACCTGCTGCGGCATCCACATGCCTTCGTCGGCACGGAGAGCCGGCGCGGCGGCCGCGGCGGCGAGGAGGAAAAAGCGGGCACGGAGCAGGCGGGGGATTTTCATGGGACGGGGAGAAGCCGACCGTATTGGGCGGTGCCCCCGCGTAAAGGCCGGGCTGGAGGGCAAACCGGCACAACACGAAACACGGCGGCCGGTTTGCCTTCCTCCGGGAAAAGGATTCAAGGCCGGTTTCCCATGCAGCACATCCGACGGCTCACCCTACCCGCCCTCCTCACCTTCCTCGCGGTTCCCGCCTCCGCCGCCGAAGCCGCCGATCCCGGGCCGGGCTTCAGCGCGCGCCACATGGACCTGTCGGTGGCCCCGGGCGCCGACTTCGCGAAGTTCGCCGCGGGCGGCTGGTACGGCCGGACCACGATCCCGGCCGACAAGTCGCGCTGGGGCGGCTTCGACGAGCTGGCGGAACGCAATTGGGGCCATGTACGCGCCCTCGTTGAGGCGGCCGCGGCCAATCCCGGGGCGCCCGGCTCCAACACCCAGAAGGTGGGCGATCTCTTCGCCTCGGCGATGGACGTGGCGGCCATCAACGCCCGCGGACTCAAGCCCATCGAACCGAAACTCGCGCGGATCGCGGCGGTGACCACGCGGGAGGAGCTGGCCGCAGTCTGCGCCGACATGCACCTCGAGCTGGGCAACCCGCTCCTCGGGATGGCGTTCTACGCCGACCAGAAGAAGAGCGACACCTACGGTTTCTACCTCGGCCAAGGCGGGCTCAGCCTGCCGTCGAAGGAGTATTATTTCTCGGAGAAATTCGCCCGCGAGCGCTGGGAGTTCATCGGCCACGTGGCGCGCATGCTGGAACTCGCCGGTGAGCCCAAGGCCTCCGCTTACCAAAAGGCGGAGGTGGTCTTCGGCCTGGAGAAGGCGATGGCGGAGAACGCCAAGCTGCCCGTCGAGCTCCGCGACCGTCTGGCCAACTACAACAAGATGACGATCGCAGAAGCGGTCGCCGCCTACCCGGGGGTTCCGCTCCGCCGGCTGATCGAAGGGCTCGGCGTGCCTGGCGGCGTGACGGACGTGATCGTCGGCCAGCCGAAGTTCCTCGAGGGAGTTTCCAAGCTGATGCAGGACCGCCCACTGGATGACTGGAAGACCTACGTACGCTGGCACCTCGTCAGCGCCTCCGCGGCCTACCTCACCGAGGCGCTCGATGAGGAAAGGTTCCGCTTCCAGGGCACGGTGCTGAGCGGCACGCCGAAGCAGGAGCCCCGTTGGCAGCGGGCGGCCCGCCGCGTCGACGGCCTCGTGGGCGACGCCCTCGGCCAGCTCTACGTCGCGAAGCATTTCCCGCCCGAATCGAAGGCCCGGATGCTCGAGATGATCCGCAACATCCAGGCCGTGATGCGCGACCGACTCACCACTCTCGAGTGGATGTCGGAGGAGACCCGGCGGAAGGCCGTCGCCAAGTTCGACCGCTTCGAAGCGATGATCGGCTACACCGACAAGTGGCGCGACTACTCAGCGGTGGAGATCCGCCGCGACGACTACTACGGCAACGTGATCCGCGCCATCCGCGCCGAGTCCCGGCGCCAGATCGACCGTACCGGCACGAAGGTCGACAAGCGCGAGTGGGGCATGACGCCCTCGACGGTGAACGCCTACTTCTCACCCGTGACCAACCAGATCGTGTTCCCCGCCGGCATCCTGCAGCCGCCGTTTTTCGACGCGGCGATGGACGACGCCGTGAACTACGGCGCGATCGGCTGCGTGATCGGCCATGAGATCACCCACGGCTACGACGATCAGGGCCGCCGGTCCGACGCCGACGGCAATCTCGTCGACTGGTGGACGCCCGAGGACGCGGCAAAGTTCCGCGAACGCGCGCAGCGGGTGGTGGAGCAGTTCAACGGCTACCAGGCGCTCCCCGGGCTCGCCATCAACGGCCAGCTCGCGCTCGGCGAGAACATCGCCGACCTCGGCGGCGTCTCGATCGCTTTCGAGGCGCTGCAGCGCTCGCTCAAGGGCAAGCCGGCGCCGGCGAAGATCGACGGCTTCACGGCGGAACAGAGGTTCTTCATCTCGTGGGCGCAGCAGTGGCGCACGGCGTACCGCGAGGACGCGATGCGGCTGCAGGTTGCTCGCGGCCCGCACGCGCCGGGTAACTTCCGCGCGATCGGCCCGCTGGTGAACTTCCAGCCGTTCTACGACGCCTTCGGCATCAAGGAAGGCGACAAGCTCTGGAAGGCCCCGGCCGACCGCGCGAAGATCTGGTGACCCCGCGGGCGCGCACGCGCCCACGAAGTAGTCGGAACGTTGTTTCGACCCGAAGCGGCCCGCCGGGGACGGCGGGCCCTACCTTGATCCGCGTATCCCGCGGCAGGACCGACCGTGGTAGGGCTGGCCGTCCTCGGCCGGCCGCCCTTCCCTTCGAATCACCCGACCGATTCGCCGTTGGTCGGATCGACTTCCCGAACCCCGCGGGCGCGCACGCGCCCACGAAGTAGTCGGAACGTTGTTTCGACCCGAAGCGGCCCGCCGGGGACGGCGGGCCCTACCTGCATCCGCGTATCCTGCGGCAGGACCGCCCGTGGTAGGGCTGGCCGTCCTCGGCCGGCCGCCCTTCCCTTCGAATCACCCACCGATTCGCCGTTGGTCGGATCGACTTCCCGAACGCCGCAGGCGCGCACGCGCCCACGAAGTAGTCGGAACGTCGTTTCGACCCGAAGCGGCCCGCCGGGTTCGATAGTGTCCGAAAAGTTCAGCCAAAAGACGGATCATGGTAGGCGGTTTGGTGATAAAGCCAAAAGCCACCAGTGAAGGAAAACCCATGACGCGTCCGACCAAGGACGCGACCAAAGCGAAAACTACGCGAGCAAATGGTGGCGCTTTTGACCGGCGACAACCCGCTGCGCGCCTTTGCTCAACGAGCCCCAAGCGCGCCCGGGTCTCAACCGGCTAGCCTCGCTAGGACCTGATCCACCAGACGGGCCGACTCACCCACATAGGAGGCGGTGGCCGAGGTCTTCTCGAACTCCGCGGATAGGCCATGGCGCTTCAACAGCGGATGGTCCCGGATCGCGTCGAGGAACGGAAGGCCCTCCGAAATGGCACGCTGGGCGGCGGCGTAGACCACCTGATGCGCGTGATGCCGGCCCATGAACTGGGAAAGGTTCATCATCACCGCTTCGGAGATGATGAGGCCATGCGTTAGCTCCGCGTTGCGCCGCATCGCCTCGGGGTGAACCCTCAACCCCTGCACGAGCTTGGCGAAGGTTTCGGAGATGCCGGCGGCCAGCAGGCCCACCTCAGGAATCACGGTGTCGGTCACGTTGTTGGCTGTGCAGTCACCCTCGTCCAATCTGACCACGGACTCCTGCACTAGCATCACCCGGGCCCGCAGCTGACGGGCCATCGCGACGACGGTCGACGACAGGGTCGGGTTGCGCTTTTGCGCCATCGTCGAACTTCCGACCTTGCCCAGATGGAAGGCCTCCTCGACCTCGCCGACCTCGTTGCGTTGCAGGAAATACAGGTCCTGCGCGATCTTTTGCAGGGTGCCGACCAAAAGGCCGAGGGTGCCCACATAGTCACTCACGCGGTCATACGATGAACGCACCGAAAGGCCGGCCGGCTTCAGACCGAGCTTCCGGGCCACGAGTTGCTCCACGGCAGGTCCGGCCGTGCCCATCGCGGCGAACGTGCCGATCGCGCCACCCATGCTGGCCACGAAAGACGACGAGAAGCGCTCCTCCAGCCGGTTCCGGCCCCGGGCCAGCTCATCTAGCCAGCCGGCCACCTTGAAGCCAAAGGTCATGGGCAGCGCGTGCTGACCGTGGGTGCGTCCGGCCTGCAGCGTGGTTTGATGCTCCCGGGCCAGCGCTGTCAGCCGATCCATGGTACCGTGGAGCGATTCCAGGACCAGACGATGCGTCTGCCGCATCTGCAGCGATTGGGCGGTCTCGAAGATGTTCTGAGTCGTGGCTCCCCAGTGAAGGTAGCCGGCCGCGGGCTCGCCGCAGAGTTCCTCCCACTGCCGCAACATCGGCACGAGCTGATGTCCCGTGAACGCGATGTCCCGGGTCAGCCGCCCCAGGTCGAACGCCTCCGCCGAGGCCCGGTCTCGGATTTTCCGGGCAGCCTCGCTCGGGATCAGTCCCAGCTCGGCCTGTGCCTCAGCCAGTGCCGCCTCGACGTCGAGCCACGTCTGCAGTGTACCGAGGTCGCTCCAGATCCGGCGGGCCTCGTCGCCAAACCATGCTCGGCTGATGAAGGACCCAAACAGGCCCACGCTGGTCGCGGCCTGGTCTTGGCTAGGAAGGTATTCCGGTGATCGGCGCATGATCATGATGGTAGGAGGCGAACCGTCCAGGGTCAGGCGACGGCGGGCTGGGCCTGGGTGATGCGGCGCAGCAGGTTAATGCCCACCAATAGCACCGCGATCGGCGCCAAGAGGGAACAAAGCGCGGCGACGCCCCCGTAGTGTTGAAAGACTAGGCCGATCAGCGGGGTGCCAACTGCCCCCGCCATCGACGAACAGAGCACACTGATGCTCGCGAGCGTGCTGTGCCGCGCGACGGGCAGCGACGTGAGGGCCGCCGAGTGCATCATCGGGAAGATAGGCGCGACAAAAAGGCCGGCGATGGGCAGTAGGAGGACGGTCAGCGGCGCCTTGCGCCAATCTGAAACGGGCTTAGCGGGCATGTCGCCCTTAAGTGCAAGCGCCACGATCAGCACGGTGGCTGCGCCCACCACACACCCCATGAGCAAGGGAAACCAATGTACCCCGCGCGCGATGAAGCCTACACCGATCCGGCCGATGACCGACCAGGCGGCGTAGAAGCCGGCCAGTTGGATGGAGAGCGACGTCGTGAGGTTCAGGACCGCCGTGTTGAAGGTCGGCAGCCAGTTCATGAATCCGTGCTCGGTGACGACAGTAGCCACGACCAGCAGCCCGAGGGTGAGCGCGATCGGGGTGGTCGCTAACCGGGCCATCTCGACGAACGGCTGCGTCCGCGGCTTCGGCTCCGCTTCCTGCGCGGCGCGCTCATCGAGTTGGGTGGCGAGCAGCAGACACAGCGCGGTGAGCATGAGCGCCGATAGCACGTAATAGGCATTGGCCCAGGAGGTAGACTCGGAGTGGGCGTCGTCGGTGAACGCGGTAAAAACCACGAAGGTCAGCATGCTGCCGATTTTGTAAAAAGCCTCGACGAAGCTCAGTAGGCTGGCGTGCGCTTTGCGGTCGGGCGAAACGAGCCCGATCGTGGAATACATCGCCACCTTGATCAGTCCGTAGCACATGCCCGTGATGAGGAAGACCACTTTCATCATGGCGAAACTCACCATGAGCGGCACCAGGCCGAGCACGACCGCGGACGTGCCGAGGGCGATCAGCATGGCGTTCCGGTAACCGATGCGCTTCACGAACGAGCCGACCACAACCGCGCCAAGGAAGACGCCCAGCCCCTTGTAGAGCGCGAGCGTGCTGGCGGTGACGAGGGAGATCCCGAAGCTTCGCTGCACCTGCAGTACGGCGATCCCGACACTGCTGAGCTGGATCGAATACGCGCAGTAGTTCAGGAACATGCAGAGCCGGAGCTGCAGTTGCGGGGAAGGCTTCATGGGTGGCGCGCTAGAACGGTCCGTTCACGGCGCGCGGGAAGGAAGGATCATCGGACTGCGCTGCCTCATGGTTCTCCCGGACCGCGATTCTTCACTTCAGCAAAGGCCCGATGACTCCTTTCCACACGGCATAGCCGGCTTCGTTCATGTGCAGCATATCTTGGACAAAGAGCTCGGGGCGCATGCCGCCCTTGGCATCCAGCATCGGCGTGTAGATATCAGCATAACCGCGTCGCTGGTCATTTCGGCATTCGGCCGCGATGAGGGCGTTCGCGGCGACGACCTTGTCCTTCAATTTTTCGCGCGACGGGCTGGGTTTGATGGCCACGAAGAGAATCCGGGTTTGAGGCAGCGCGGCGTGAATCTTGGCGCAAAATGCCCGGAAATCCGCGTGGACGCCCTCCGGGGTCTTCCCCCGCGCCAGGTCATTGTCGCCGGCGTAGACGACGACGAGGCGCGGTTGATAGGGAATCACAATACGGTCCGCGTAGAAGACACTGTCGGAAAGTTCAGAGCCGCCAAAGCCGCGGTTGATGACCTGGACAGCAGGGAAATCCTGAGCGAGCGAGGTCCACTTCCGGATCGTGGAGCTGCCGATGAAGACTACGGCCTGCGACGGCGGCGGCTGAGTGGCTTCGGCCGCAGTGAGTCGGTCGATGTCTGCCTTCCATTTTTCCGGAGCGGCGGAGGCGTCGGTGAGCGGGAGAAGGGCAAGAGCAACGGCGAGAAACCGGAGCAGGCAGAATGGGCCGAAGATCATGGCGAGGTGGCGGGTTGAAAGAGCCGCGGCAGCAGCGCCTCGAGCGAGTGGCGCCAGACCTTCCATTCGTGGGCGCCTGGAAACGTGTGCCACTCGTGGCGGATGCCGTGCTGCCGCAGGGTTTCGTGGAGACGGAGTTGGCCCTTGAAACGAGGATCCTCCGTGCCGCAGGAAAGGAAGAGCAGGCGCAGGCGCGCGTTGGTGGCCGCGGGCTTTTCGAGCAGGCCAGGAAGCGCGGTCGCCAAATTGAACTTCGGCTCGCTGAAGGCACCGGAGCTGAACTCAGCAACCCACGCGAAGTGGTCGGGATGCATCAGGCCGGTGAAGAACGCCTGACCGGCCCCCATCGATAGACCGGCGATAGCGCGATGTTCCGACCCCGTCTGAACCCGGTAGTTTCGCTCGATCAGAGGGATGATATCCTCGAGCAACTCCGTGCGGGTCGCGTCTTGTGGCTCCTGCCCGAACGGAATCGGGGTACCTGGCTTGCCTGGCCGGTCGGCATAGCCGTTCGGCATGACGATGATCATTGGCACGGCCCGTCCGTCGGCGACCAGGTTGTCGAGGATCACGCCGGCGCGCCCAAGGTCGCTCCAGCTGCTCTCACGCAGGTTGGCCCCGTGGCGCAGGTAGAGGACGGGGAATCGGCGAGCCGGCTCCCGATCATAGACCGCAGGGACATGGATGAGAACCCGACGGCTGACGCCGAGCACGGACGAGGTGTAGTGGCGAAGGTGCAAGGTGCCGCCCTCGCCGGGTCGGCGCTCCGCGGTGCGGGCGGGGAAACCGGGAACCTCGAAGAGACTGGTGGAAGTGTTGCGTCCCACGTCGATCCAATCGTTGACGGGGTCGATGATGCGCAGGCCGTCGACGACGAAATGGTAACGATAAATCTCGGGTTCGAGGGGACCGACGGTGAGGGACCAGACGCCGGCGGCGTCCCTGGTCATCGCCTCCGCGGCGCCGGGGCTGACAGCGAAGTCGACCTTCTGGGCGCTGGGCGCACGGAGGCGAAAAGTGACGCGTCGGTCGGCCAGCACCTCGGGGGAAACGACGGCCGTCGGCGCCGACGGGCGCACGGCCTCTCCGGATTTTTGGGCGCGCGGCGGGGATGCGGAGGTTCCGACTTGGGCGGCAAGCGGGAGAACACCGCCTAGGAAAAATAGGGTAATCGCACGGGCACAGCGGAACTTCCAAGGGGGCACCATGGGGTTGGATAGCTGGGATGGCAGGGTTGAAGCGAAGGGTGGCGGCGGCGAGGTGGCAGCGGAGGGTCCGTCCGCCTTGAAGGAGAACCGTGGCACATAAGTTGCAGCGTCTGGGGGCCCCGTTGGGTAACCGCTCAGAACGTGCCCTTGATGCCCGCCGTCCAGAGCGGGTGGTAGGCCTCGCGGGCCCGGAAGCGGGCGTAGTCCGGGGTGCGCGGGCCGTAGACCTTCTGGTCTTCGGGTGCGTTGTTCATGTTGCGCACCGAGACGAAGAGTCCGATCGCCGGGCGCAGGTAGTACTCCCCGCTCACGTCGATGAAGAGCCGTTTCTTGTAGTAGTTGTAGGTGCCCGGATCGATGTTGGTCCCCCTGACGGGGCTGGTGCGCTTCTGGCCGCGGTAGTTCTCACTGATGCGCAGGTTCCACTTGGGGCGCGTCAGGCTGAGACCCCAGCTGCCGCTGAACGGCGTCATGTCCTGCAATTCGTCGGTGTCCTTTGCGCGCTGCGACGTGGCATTGGCGAAGAACTGCATGCCGCGGGCCCACGTGGGCAGGAACGTCAGCGCCTGCCGGTAGTTGAACTCGAGACCCGTCATGCGGACGTTCGCGGAGCTGTTGACCTGGGTGACCACGGGGAACTGCCCGTAGGTCTGCGCATCAAGGGCGTAGATGGCTAGGAACTCGGGTGTCACCGGCACGGTCACGTCCGCAAAAAAGTTCGTGAAGTCGCGGATGAAGAAGCCGGCGGTGAACTGGCCGCCGGTGCCAAAATAGTACTCGAGGCGCGCGACGTAGCTGCGCGCCTGCCACGCCTTGATGGAGGCGTTGCTCACCGTGATCTTGTCCGTGGGCTTCGGATTCTCGAGGTCCGGCAGGGTCAGTCCGCCGGAGTACTGGTTGTAATCGGGCCGGCCCACGGACTCGTAGTAGGAGAAGCGTCCAATGAAGTTTTCGGAGAGGTTGTACGAGGCATTCAGACTCGGAAAGAGCCTCAGGTATTCCTTCCGCGCGCGATAGCCGCGATCGATCACCGTCAGCTGGCTGTAGGCGAGACCGGCGGTGGTTGGGACGAGGAGGAGCGGTGCACCGTTGGCACCCCGCAGGACCCGCCCGGCGGCATCGCGCTGGTAGTTGCGGGTCGGGTCGTTGAGTGGGCCCTCGGCATCGACGTTGGTCTGCTCGGCGCGCACGCCGGCTACTAGTTTCAGCCGGTTTTGGAAAAGCGACAGGTCGTTGCGCCAGAAGAGGGAAGAGATGGCCTCGTGCACGACCATCGAGGCATTGGTGGCGTTAATGTAGTTCGTGTTGGCATTGCGCGTCCAGTGCCGCGGGTTGGCCTGATAGTCGTCCCAGAGCTTGGCGCTGTCGATGTGCTGCTGCTTCGGCAGGCCCCAGGTCGGGATGCGTTCGGAAAAGGTCGCATCGAGGAAGGGCAGCGCGCTGTCGTCGTTGGCCTGCCCGTTCTGCTTGAAGGGCGTGGTGCTCGCGACGCCGTCGTCACCTACCCATGTGTAAGTCTCCGTGCCGACGCCCCGGGCATCGCGCGTCCGGGTGCGCACGTCGGCGCCGAGCTTCACGGTGACGGTGACGTCCTGGACGGTGAAGTCGCGGCGCACGTTGAGATAGGCCTGGCGGGTGATGTCCTGCGTCAGCTTCCGCGTACTCGTGGCCGACACGATCGAGTAGGTGTCGAGCAGGGAGGGCTGGACGACGCGGCCGGCGGGGTCGAGAACCGTGATCTGGCGAGGGTAGAGGTAGAAGATGTCATCAAACTTTACCTGCACGTAGTTCCGCTGGATGGTAACGCCGTTGAAGAAGCCCTTGTCGACATCCTGGAAGTGGATGCGGCCGTTGCCGTAGCTCGCCCCGGACTCGGCCGTCCAGACCGGACCGTTGTGAAACCAGCGTAGCGAAGGGGTGGCGGTGAAGCCAAAGCGGAGCGCGCCGCTGTTGGCGATGGCATACTGGCCAGTGTTGGTGGCAGTGCCCGTCGCGGGAAAGGTGCTCGGGGAACTGTACGCGTGGGTCGGGCTCCAATTGCCGGCTGTAGTCGTGTTGATCGTGATGGTCTGAAACCGGACGCCCGAGAGCTGCTTGAACAAGCCGTAGTTGAAGGAAAAGGAAAGGCGGTCGCGTGGGGCGGGCCGCCAGTCGAGAGTCGTCGCGAAGGAGTGCCGGGTAATGTCATGGCCTCCATCGCGCCAGCCGAAAGCGCCAAGGTAGGGATTGGTGGCGGACGCGACCGAGGAGGACGAAGCGACCCCGCGCCAGTTGGGTCCGGCGCGTTCGCGCGGGGAGTACTGCTCGGAAAAGCCGGCCGAGACGGTAAAGCCGAAATCCCGGTTAACCGGGACGATGGCCGAGGCATCAAAGCCCGGGCGAATCTTGTAGGTCGTGGCACCGCCGTAGCCCGGACCAGGCGTGCGCCGGCCGAAGGCGCGTTCGGAGTCCTTCCACATCCACGCCAGGCTGTAGGAATAGGCCGGCCGGTTGCGCTCGAAGGAACTGCGCGGCACGAGATTGACCGATCCGGCGAGCGCAGAGCCCGAAACGTCGGGCGTGGGCGAGCGGTTCACCTCCATCCGCGCGACATTATTGAGGGAGATCTGGTCTAGCGGGACATGCCGCGCCATGTTGGACCCGCCTCCCGCCGTGGCGAGGTCGAAGCCTCCAACCGAAACCGGAACGTTGTTGGCCGGGACCCCGTCGAGCGAAATCAGCCGCGGATCGCCGTCCACGTAGTTCATGCGAATGCCCGGGAGAAACTTCATGAACTCGCCCACCGCGCCATCGACCACCGTGCCGAACTCGTCGGCCGAGAGGACATTGACGATGTTCTTGGCGAAACGCTGCTCGTTGACGGCGATGGCCGAGCTTTCCATTTCCCGAGAGCTCGAGACCTGAAAGGCGCCGAGCTTGACGACGTCTGACGGACGGGCGGACGAGCCGACGTCGGGCTTGCCGAAGGTAAAATCGCGGGCGGCCGTCTGCCCCGCGGTGACGGTGAAATTTTCGATCAAGCCCGTGAGGCCGGTAAAGAACACCTTCACGCGCACGGGGCCGGCGGGAACATTGGACAGCCGGAACTGGCCGATGCCGTCGGTCAGGACCTCCAGATTGGTCCCTTCGACCGTGACGCGCGCGTTCTCAAGGTACTCGCCGCGCCTGGCATCGAACACGCGGCCTTCGATGGTCCCGGTGGCGGGCGATTGGGCGGCGAGAACGGCGGCCAAGAGAAAGCAACCGAAGGCGGCGAAGCCGTGGCGAACGAGGCCACTGAGGAGCGAGGGTGTAGGGGTCGTGGATTTCATGTCGGCATCGTAGTTTCGAAAACGAGGGCGAGCCGACGAAGGCGTCGACTCGGCGAAACAGAGCTGGAGCAGCGGCAACCTGGAGCCAACGACTTCGTTAGTTAACCCGTTACCTAAACTTGAATCATGCGCCTGATCGGTCGGTAGTTCTTACCCAATCGCCCTGCGGCAATAAGATCAACCAACCACCAACCGGGGCCTCCAACCATGTCCGTAACCATGCGTGATGTAGCCGCCCGCGCCAAAGTTTCGGTCGCGACGGTGAGCAAGAGCCTGCGCGGCGCCGCGAGCATTCCTCCGCAGACGCGCGCGGCGGTCGCGAAGGTGGCGGCAGAGATGGGTTATCGCACCCATCCCTTCGTTGCCGCGCTGATGCAGTCCCGCCGGAAGCGCACGGCGCCCAGCCAGCCGCCGCCTCTCGCCTTTGTCACAGCGTATGGGACGGCTGACGCGTGGAAGAAAATGCCGACCCCCTTTTTGCCGATGGTATTTGCGGGTGCGGAGCAACGGGCTGCGGAACGAGGCTATACCCTTTCTCACTTTTGGCTCCACCAGGACGACATGAGCAATCGGCGGCTAAGCGAGGTAATGCACGCCCGCGGAGTGCGCGGCATCCTGCTGCCGCCGCTGCCACGACCGGGAATGCAGATCGATCTGGTGTGGTCGTATTTTTCCGTGGTTTCCGTGGGGGCTCCTTTGGCCCATCCGATCTTACATTGCATGTCGAACGACCACTACCAATCGATGCAGCTCGCCATGCAGGCCTGTTGGCAATGCGGGTGCCGACGTCCCGGCTTCGCTGTGGACCAATGGGTCAACGAGCGGATCGATCGTCGCTGGGAGGCAGCGTTCGAGATCGCGCGGGCACAGGGTGCGTTCGAGCGGAATGTTCCGTCGATCATCTTTCCGAAGTGGGATCCCGCGGCGGTCGCCCGTTGGATCAAGAGGGAGAAGCCTGACGTGGTGCTGTCAGTCTTTTCGGAAACGCAGTTGGACCAATTGAAAAGGATGGGGATCCGGATTCCTCACGATGTGGGCCTCGTCAGCCTCTCGGTCCACGCGGACGACAGTCCCCTGAGCGGCATTCGCCAGCACGCCAAGCGGATCGGCGCGGCGGCGGTGGATCAGTTGATTTCCCTGGTCGATCGCAACGAAACCGGTATCCCCGAACATCCGATCACGCTCACGCTGAAGGGGACTTGGAACATGGGGCGTACCCTCCGGAATGCCGGGGGGTCGATGGGTACGCGCATCACGGCACCTGCAAAGTGAACCCTGAGTGCCAACCGGCATGCTGATTGAAGGATTCGCGATCCGCTCAGCGCTTGTGGGCTAAAACCTCTACACCGCGATGCTCGGGTATGAGCGCCGACTCGGAAGGCTCACCTGGAAATTCCAACTCAACGTCGCAACCTACGCGACGAGTATAACCTCATCTTCACCAGCTACAGCACCTACACCTACGCCCTTGGCGATATCACCAAGGGCGTACCAGTTCCGCACGATTTCCACTACCTCAATCCGCGCAAGACCGCGCTCACGATCAGCGTGCGTTTCTGAGCATCGAACTCGTCGGATCAGTCGGCACGCTGTTTCTCCGCGGAACGGCCCGCCGGGGACGGCGGGCCCTACCTTGATCCGCGTATCCCGCGGCAGGACCGACCGTGGTAGGGCTGGCCGTCCTCGGCCGGCCGCCCTTCCCTTCGCATCACCCGACCGATTCGCCAAACGTCGAACGACTTTCCCACGCCAACGAGAAGCCAGCGGTAGCAATCACTCCGTATGCCGCTTCGCCTTGGAGCGGCCACCTTTCCAGATGTCGTACTGCGGGTCCGCGTGAGCGGCAAAGAACGCGTCCAACCGCCGCGCGAGCCCGGCGCGCGTCTCCTCAAGACCCGGCTGGCCATAGAGGTTGAAGCGCTCCCGCGGGTCCTTGCGCATGTCGTAGAGCTCGAAGGGGCCGTTGGGGAAACGCGCGACGTACTTCCATTCTTCGGTGCGGACCGCCCGCACCGTCTCCATTTCGTAGAAGACCGCGCCGTCCCACGCCGCCGGCATCCCGCCGGCGAGCACCGCGGAGAAGTCGCGGCCGGGCGAGCGGGGTGAGACCGGCATGCGATCGCCGAGCCCGAGGTGCGATAGCACCGTCGGCAGGAAGTCATAGTTGCTCACGAGCAAGTCGCTCGTGCAGCCGGCAGGGATGCGGCCCGGCTGACGGAAGATCAGCGGAATCTGCATCATCAACTCGTGCGCGCCGATCGGCCGGAAATGGTCGCCCATTCCCCACATGCCGTTCTGACCGCCCATCCATCCTTGATCCGACGAGTAGGCGACCAAGGTGTTATCGTCCAAGCCGAGCCGGCGGAGCGTGGCCATCACCTCGCCCACGCCATCGTCGACCCCGCTTACCTCGGCGGCCGTGCGCTCCATCGCATTTCGCGTGTTGTGGAACGATTTGTTGGCGTGCTGCCAGGGATGCATCGGCTCCGCGGGAAAGCTCTTGAATTGGATCCCGCGGTAATACTCCGCGTGCCGGTTGCGCGGCGGGTTCATCATGAGCCCGCCGAGGACGTAAGGTCCGTTGTAGGCGAGGAAGAGGAAGAACGGCCGGTCGCGATTGCGCTCGATGAAGTCGATGCCCCTTCGCGTCCAGAGGTCCGTCGTGTAGCCGGCCTCCTTGCGCACCTTGCCGTCCTCGATCACCTCCTGGTCGTAGAACTCCTTCGTGTGACCGTCGGGCTTGGTCACCCATTCGGAAAATCCCTCCGACGGCGTGAGGTTCGCGCCAAGGTGCCACTTGCCGCTCAGCCCGCAGACGTAACCGGCGTCGCGCAGGACTTCGCCGAGCGACGTGAACTCCCGCAGCGTGTTGTACGCCTCGGGGCCCATCATGTACTTCGGGTCGAGGAACGAGTGCACGCCGTGCTGGGACGGCATCAGCCCGGTCAGGAAGGTCGCGCGCGTCGGCGAGCAAACGGGATTGCTGCTCAACGCCCGCGTGAAACGAACACCCTGCGCCGCGAGCGCGTCGATGTGCGGCGTACGGATGTCGGGGTTGCCGTAGCAGCCGAGCGTCCACGCGCCCTGGTTGTCGGTAAGGATGAAGACCAGGTTTGGCGGACGCTTCGCAGCGAAGACGGAGGCGGCGTGCGCGAGCAGGATGGCGAGCAGGAGGAAACTTCGTCTCATGGGGCGGGGTCGCGTGAGAGAAGCGCCGCATCGCGGCGGCGTCAGGCCAAAAGCCGACCGTGAAGGGATGACTTGGAGGCGTGAGTTCTCCGCGGCTGCCGCCGCAGCCACATGGATGCAGCGTCGCTGTGGCCACCGGTGCTCCCGTGGACTTGTTGGAAC
>JACCED011467931.1_pt1 | contig 35526 bp, 29 predicted proteins | sample 7455021 | NCBI WGS metagenome assembly JACCED01 (sample SAMN15323456, study PRJNA562643) | freshwater metagenome | isolation source: river surface water | place: USA:Blue River Watershed | collected 2017-08-19
AAAGCGAGTAGGTCATCCGGCTATGAGCATCGCCACCGATCGGACGCTGCAACCTAAGCGAATCCAGATAGCTGTGGCCTTGATCGCAATCGTCTTCTTGGTCTTTGCGATCAGACTTATCGACCTTCAGGCTTTACGTTCTCAAGATCTGATGCTGCGCGCTGCGGGAGAGTTGAAGCGCACTGCCATCATTCCTGCCCCGCGTGGAGCAATCATCGACGCCCAAGGGGTCGAATTGGCTCGTAGCGTGCTCTCATATCGCGTCGTGGTTGATCAACTCTTGATACACGATGCGAAAACCGTCGCCAAGGTCATCGCCCCTATTCTTGATATGGATGTCGATTTCTTGGCAGAACGCCTGACAGGTGATCGTCGATACGTGGTCATAGCGAATAAGGTCAAACCGGCGCTCTGGCGAACACTGGAGAGCACGATTGATGGATATAACGAAGAAATCGTCAAAGAGCGAAACGGTTACGCAAAGCGAATAAGTGGATTTTGGGCGGAGCGTCTTTATGATCGTGAATATCCTGCCGGACGCCTTGCAGCATCGCTGATCGGCTTTACCAATTCAGAGGGTGTTGGTGCTGCGGGACTTGAATACAGTCTCAATTCACATCTCACGGGACAAGACGGAGCCTTTACTTATGCAAATGCTGCCGGAACGATCATTCCTGGGACCCAGGAGATCCTCAAAGATTCAGTTCCTGGTGAGACGATTCAGCTGACTATCGATCGTGACGTTCAATGGGTGGCACAAGAGGCGATCAAGAAAGTAGTGCGATCTTCCCGAGCGCTTTCCGGAACTGTGATTGTCCAAGATCCAAAAAATGGCGAGATTCTTGCCCACGCAACATATCCGACATTCGATCCAAGTAATCGAGGAGATGTCGACCCAATCCTCTTTAGGAATTTCACGGTTGAAGATATCTATGAACCTGGGTCTACCGGAAAGGTGATCACTTACGCCGCGGCCTTGGAAGAGGGAAAGATCTCTCCCGAGACGATCATCACGACTCCTTACAAACTTAAGCGCTATGGGAAATTCTTCAAAGATCATGACTTTCACAAGACGGAGAAGGTCACTGCTGCGGGAGCGCTGGCAAATTCGAGCAATACCGGTGCGATCAAAATAGGAGAGATGCTTGGTAAGGAACGACTCTACGATTACCTTAAAGCCTTTGGCCTGGGGGAATCGACCGGCCTGCGATTACCCGGTGAATCTGCAGGAAAACTGGCTCCTGTCGATCAATGGTCTGGCACCTCTCTACCGACTTTCTCATTTGGTCAGGGCTATTCACTGACTGCTATTCAAGCAACTTCTATCTTCTCGACACTTGCGAATGATGGCCTCCGAGTTGCCCCAAGTGTCATCAAAGGCACAATCTCGCCCTCAGGCTCGTTTACGGCGCATGAGAAATCGAAACCAGTGCGGGTTGTCTCAGCTGAAACGGCGCAGAAGATGCGAATGATGATGGAGAGCGTGGTTGGCTCTAGCGGTACGGCAGCAACTGCTGCGATACCTGGATATCGAGTAGCCGGAAAGACGGGAACTGCACAACGTTACGATCAAAGTTGTGGTTGCTATCGAGGTTACACCGCATCCTTCATAGGTTTTGCTCCCGCCGACGATCCAGCCTATGTAGTGAATGTAACGATCCAAGGCCCTAAAGGAATTTACTACGGCGGTTACCTAGGTGGTCCAGTATTCAAAGAGGTGATGAGCTACATACTTCAATCTCGAAACATCCCACCGACCGCCAAGATTGAAGCTCCTTACGCTTTGACATATAAGGATTATTTACGAAAGATCAGCTACGAACAGAACAAGAAGCAGCGTTCTGACAAGAGCGGTAAGAAAGAGAAAGTCAATGCTCGTGGCTGACTTAATCGACTCGAGAAAATCGCTTATTGAGATTGCAACCTATCTCGGTGATACTGGGATTGAACTTTCCAAACTTGCTGACATCGATGTCACCGATGTAACAAGTGATTCGAGCACTGTCTCACCAGGTGCACTTTTTGTGGCCGTACAAGGTTTGACTCGACATGGGGCGGAGTTCGCTCGAAGAGCCATCAAAGATGGTGCTGTCGCGATATTGACTGATCGCGATGGTGAGGGCCTGATCTCACAAGATGGTCAACCAAGCGTTCCGATACTCGTCGTTTCGAGACCTGAGATCGATCTGGGACATCTTGCACATTGGTTTCATGGTGATCCGATGAGATCGATGCATGCTGTAGGAATAACAGGGACAAATGGAAAAAGCACGACGACGACACTTCTCTACGAAATGTGGGATGCAGCCGGGTTTACCTCAGGGTTGATGGGAACGGTCGCCACGATCATGCCGGGAGTAGAGATCCCCGCGGAAAGAACTACGGAATCAGCTGATTTGGTGGCACGTCGGTGTGCCCAGATGGCACATCTTCACGTGCGATCCCTGGCCATGGAAGTGAGTTCGCATGGTCTCTCTCTTCATCGAATCAATGGAGCCCGCTTTGCAGCGGTGGGCTTCACCAATCTTTCACAAGATCACCTTGATTACCACGGTGATATGGAAAACTACTTTGCAGCGAAGTCATCCCTCTTCACGCACGAGTTCTCCGATAGAGCAGTCATCAACATCGATGATCCCTACGGATTGAGGTTGTCTGAATCGACTTCCTTGGAGGTCATCTCTCTTTCGCTTCGCAATTCGCGAGCCTCATGGAGTATTGCTGAAATGGCTAAGACCACCAACGGCACTCATCTACAGCTACGGGGGCCCGGCGGAATCATGATTGAAAGTGAGATCCAACTCCTCGGCTCTCATAATGTGGAGAACTATCTGATGGCGGTTGCCTTCGCAGTCGATAGTGGCGTCGATCCGCTCGTCATTGCTGAGATCTCGCCACGACTCAGAGGCGCTGCTGGCCGAATGGAGCAGGTGAATCTCGGACAACCGTTTCGCGCATTCGTCGATTACGCCCACTCGCCCGACGCGGTGGAGCGTGTATTGAAAGCGCTCCGAGAGAATATCCAAGGAAGGGTGATTGCAGTACTTGGTTGTGGCGGTGATCGAGATCGCAGCAAACGCCCACTCATGGGCAAGGCGCTGCAAGAGGGAAGCGATATTGCCATCTTTACAAGTGACAACCCTCGAAGTGAAGATCCAGAATCGATCTTGGCGGAGATGGTTCATGATGTAACGGTGCTCAAACCTTCAGCAATCGAAGTGGATCGTCGCGAAGCAATCAAAGTTGCCGTCTCGCTCGCTCAGCCAGGAGATGCCGTGATCATTCTTGGTAAAGGTCATGAGAAAGGTCAGTATTTCGCGGATCGAGTCGAGGAGTTCGATGATCGATTGGAATTAGCGCGTGCAATCGAGGCCCGGGGATGATCTCGATTACTGAGGTAGCAAAGGTCGTATCTGGACGAGTCATCCATTCATCCGGGGAAACTCTCACCAATGGGGCGCTTTTTTTCGACTCACGGAACACTATCGAGAATGGAATCTTCCTTGCCCTCAAAGGAGAGAAGAGCGACGGGCACGATTTCGTGGCCCAATCGGGTTGCGCATTTGCCTTAGTGGAGCGCGAAGTTAATTTTCCTGCGATTGTCGTTGACGATGTCATGAAAGCGGCAGGCGTATGGGCTGCTTTTCATCGGAATTCACTAGGGAAATTGACCGTTATTGGAATAACGGGATCCCAAGGAAAGACCACTACGAAAGACATGTTGGCTCACATGCTCTCTTCTTTTGCCGGCAGAGAGAGTGTCGTAGCCCCAGCAGGCTCGTACAACAATGATCTTGGCCTTCCGGTTGTCCTGACCTCCTGTACCTCCGAGACGCGATTCTGTGTCGCAGAGATGGGAGCTCGACATAAGGGCGACATATCGCGTCTAGCAGCCACGGCAGCACCGGATATCGGGATCGTACTCAAAGTTGGAAATGCGCATCTAGGAGAGTTTGGAAGCCGTGAGCAGATTGCAGCGGCTAAATCTGAGTTAGTTACGGGAATCAAAAGCAATGGCATCGCGATTCTTGGTACATACGATGAATTCACACCAGCCATGTCGCAACTTCGAAGCGATCTCAATCTCATCACATTCGGCGAACGCGGTGACGAAACGATTAGAGCAACGGATGTCGAAGCCAGAGGTGGATTCGCGCACTTTGAGTTGGTCACACCACGTGGTCGCGAAATGGTCGAACTTCGTATCGCTGGGATGCATAACGTCGCGAATGCACTTGCCAGCGCGGCGGTCGGATACGCCCTCGCCATGCCTGAGAATGAGATCGCTACAGCACTCTCTACTTTCGAGCCATTGAGTCAATGGCGAATGGAACTTCATTCCATCAATGGCGTGATCGTGGTCAATGATTCATACAACGCAAATCCAGAGAGCATGGTTGCTGCCCTCGAAACGACTCGATTACTTGCCCAAGAGCAGGGAGGACGAACGTTCGCTTTCCTAGGAACGATGAATGAATTGGGGGATGCCTCGGATCGCATGCATCAGGAGATCGCTACGACGGCCGAGAAACTTGGAATCGATTACCTCATCTCCGTGGGCGAGAAGAGATATCTGCTCGAGAAGGGTTCTTTGACAGAGACGATTCTCGCCGAGAATCTTGAAAGAGCGAGAGAGAAATTCGCTGCGATTGAGCCTGGCGATTGCGTGTTGTTCAAGGCTTCTCGCAGCGTGGGTCTGGAACGATTGGCCAAAGATTTCATCACCTTGCTGGGGAGTCGCGAGAGCCTCGATGAGGAGATTTCAAAAGGTTCGGCGTGAAGAGATCATCGAGAGTAGGCATGCGAAGGGTGGCAGGTAAGTGAGGGGAATTCTCCTATCGGGTGCGTTTTCCGCGCTTTTGGCTTTCGTCATCTCACCACTTCTTATCAAGGTGCTCTCACGCAGGGGGATTGGGCAAGTCGTTCGCGATGACGGACCTTCCTCGCATCACGTCAAAAGAGGTACTCCAACAATGGGCGGGATCGCCATCATCTTTGCTGCAATCTTGGGCTACCTGATCTCACACCTCATCATTGGTGTGCCAGTGACAACGTCGGCGCTTCTGGTTCTTGGCTTGGTCATTGGAATTGGATTCGTTGGTTTCCTCGACGATTGGTTGAAGATCTCCAGGAAGAATTCCAAAGGATTGGCTGCTCGATGGAAAATCTTGGGTCAAGCAATAGTCGCTACCACCTTCGCGATCGCTGCTCGTAACTTCCCGGATGAACGCGGTTTGACGCCCATTTCGGATCAACTTTCAACCGTGCGTGACACAGCAATCTCTCTTGCTCCTGTCGCTGTAGTGATACTCGCGATCGTGATGATCTTGGGAACAAGCAACGCCGTTAATCTCACCGACGGACTTGATGGGTTGGCTTCAGGCGCGGCCATTCTCTCCTTCCTGGCATTCATCTTGATAGGTGTTTGGGAGTTTGGACAGAGCTGCGGTCTGCAACCATCAGCGAAGTGTTATGAAGTGCGTGACCCACTCGACCTAGCTGTCCTTGCAGCAGCATTTGCCGGCTCGATCGCAGGATTCCTCTGGTGGAATACCGCGCCAGCACATATCTACATGGGTGACGTGGGGTCACTTGCAATCGGTGCCGCATTGGCTGGCCTTGCCCTCACTCTGCGAGTACAACTACTGCTTGTCGCTTTGGGTGGACTCTTCGTGATCATCACTCTCTCCGTGATCATTCAAACTGGTTACTTCAAACTCTCTGGCGGAAAGCGGGTCTTTAAAATGGCTCCGTTGCATCATCATTTCGAACTATCAGGATGGAGCGAAGTCACGGTCGTAGTTAGATTTTGGATCATTGCAGGTTTGCTTGTGGCGCTCGGTCTTGGACTCTTTTACGCAGACTGGGTCGCCGGTTAAAGAACCAACATGGATGAGTTGACGGCAGATCTTTCAGGACGCGCGATACTCGTCGTCGGTGCGGGAGTTACCGGAAGGGCGCTCAAGGATTTCTGTCTGGCGCGTGGTGCAAAAGTTTCACTGCTGGATGAGCGAGCTGACGATGCAGTTCGGGTAGTACCTGAGGTGGTAGATCTGGCGATAGTGAGCCCAGGCTGGAGAAGTGATCACCTCGTCATCAAAGAACTCAAGTCAAAATCAATTCCATTGATGAGTGAGATCGACTTCGCTTGGCGCATGAAGAAAGCGATTGCGCCGCATCAGAAATGGGTTGCACTCACCGGAACCAATGGCAAGACAACTACGATTCAAATGGTCGAAAGCATCCTTCATGCAGCAGGTATTCGAGGAGTTGCTTGCGGCAATGTCGGTCGCACAGTGATTGAGTCGATTGATCCTGAGTTGGATGTTCTTGCAATCGAACTCTCCTCATTTCAGATCGCTTGGAGTGATGAACCACTCTTTGATGAGATAGCAATTCTCAACATCTCACCTGACCACATCGACTGGCATGGATCTTTCGAGGCTTATCGCGATGCGAAATTGAAGTTGATCTCGCTCTCGCGACGCGCCTTCCTCAATATTGGTGATGCCACCCTCAGCAGGGTATGGCCCCAGATGCAGGCGAGTGGGAGAGAGGTGATCGGATTTCATCTTGGCACACCTGGTGTTGGCGAGGTAGGCCTGGTTGAAGAACTGATTGTCGATCGAGCGCTGGTCTCTGACCCAATGAGTGCAGAGGTCTTGGTCGAGGTAGATCAATTACCATCGCGTGCACCTCATAACATCGCAAATGCAATGGCAGCAGCGATGCTCGCCAAGTCGCTAGGGGCATCCCATGAGGCGATCTCAAGCGGATTGAAATCCTTTGCGCTCGATCACCATCGACTGCAGATCGTCGGGGAGTTCGCGGGCGTTCGTTGGGTCGATGATTCGAAGGCAACAAACCCCCATGCAGCGATGGCTGCACTCTTCTCTTTCCCTTCGGTGATCTGGATTGCTGGTGGTCTTGCCAAGGGCGCTCAGATGGATGAATTGGTTAGAGCGACACATTCCCATATTCGTGCGGCAATTCTTATAGGTACGGATGCACCCTTGATCCGCGAAGAATTGAGGAAGGTAAGACCTGAAATCAAAATCGTTGAAGTGGATCCTGGATTACGCGGCAAGGATGTGATGGACAAGGTCGTGCTCTTTGCAAAGAACCTTGCATCTAAGGGAGATACCGTCTTGTTGGCGCCGGCATGTGCGTCAATGGATCAATTCTCGTCTTATAAGGAGCGCGGAGAGTTATTCCAATCCGCTATCCGAGAATTAGTCGCAGGGGAGAGGCCTCTATGAAACGACCAGTCATCAATTTCTATGGCGTAGCTCTTCCGACCGTCTTGATCGGAATTCTGGGACTGGTCATGGTCTTCTCGGCCTCGAGCGTGAAGGCACTTCAAGAATCGGGCACCTCATTTGCAATCGTGGGCCGCCAGGCCATTCTCTTCACAGTTGGAATTCTGATCGCGCTTTTTCTCTTCAGGACGCCACTGGCCTTTCTTAAGAGGATCTCTTCGCTCTCACTGATTCTTTCCATCATCGCACTCATCTTGCCGCAGACTCCTCTCGGGAAAGAGGTCAATGGCAATACCAACTGGATATCTCTCGCTGGCTTCACTTTGCAACCGAGTGAATTCGCAAAACTAGGTTTGATCCTCTGGATGGCAGGTCTTCTCGCCCGCCATGAGGAACGTCAGGAGAGAATGCAACGTAGCGGCGTTCATGAATCTGATTCCTCTCTGATGACGCAATTGATCCCAGGTCTTGCCGTCATGCTTGGGCTGATCTTGCTTGGTGACGACCTTGGGACTGCCATGGTTTTCGCCGCGATCGCGGCCGGGATCCTTTTCATCGCTGGAGTGCAGATCCGATGGTTCGTTGCTGGGATCGGTGCGCTTGCTTTGATGGCTCTGGTCTTCATTTTGATTCAACCCAACCGCATCTACCGGATCAAAGCGCTGATAGATCCATTCTCTGAGGAGCATTATCAGAATGCTGGATGGCAACCGGCGCACTCCGTTATGGGGCTTGCTTCGGGCGGAATCTTCGGATCAGGTTTGGGAGCTGGCAAGCAGAAGTGGGGCAATCTCGCAGAAGCTCATACAGATTTCATTTTCGCGGTCATTGGTGAAGAGATGGGCCTTTTGGGAACACTCACGCTGCTTGGACTCTTTGGCTTCTTACTGCTCTCCATCTTCAAAATCGCGATTCGATCATCGACTCTCCTCGAGAAGTTCTTCGTCTCTGGTGTAGGAATCTGGTTTGCAGTGCAGATCATGGTCAATATCGGCTCCGTCACCGGATTGATTCCTGTCATTGGTGTCACTCTTCCCCTTGTCTCCTATGGAGGTTCGTCACTCCTTGCCACATTGGCCTCATTAGGTCTTGTTCTTGGGGTGGCCATGCGAGACCCGGCAGTCAAAGAGGAGATCAGGAGAAAGATTTCACGCTCCCTCAAGTACTCTGAGAAATGATGAAGCGCGTTCTCTTTGCTGCGGGAGGCACGATGGGCCACATCGGTCCCGCTCTCGCAATCGCTACGGCTCTTAAGGAAATCGAACCTGAAGTTGAAATCACTTTCGTCGGGACAAAGTCTGGCCTTGAGAGTGGGCTTGAGCTGGCTTTCCCACTACGCACGATTGCCAAAGTTCCACTTCCGCGAAGAGTAGATCTGCAACTCCTTACTTTCCCCTTCAAGTTCTTTCTCTCGCTGGTTCAATCTTTGAGAATTGTCAGAGGGCATGAGGTGATAGTTGGATTCGGTGGATATGTATGCACTCCCGTCTACATCGCCGCAAAGATTCTCGGTAAGGATCTGATCGTTCATGAAGCGAATGCGCTACCCGGATTTGCTAATCGAGTGGGAAGGTCTTTGGGAGCAGAGACTTTTACCAATTTCGAGAATGTAGCCAGGTTGTGGCGTGGGGAAGCGATCGGCATCCCACTTCGAAAAGAGATCATCGACCTAGCTAGGAGAAAGAGCGGAATTGATGCCAGAGGTAAGTCACACACCATACTCGTCATGGGTGGCTCCCAAGGAAGCGCTGCTATCAATCAGGTGATCTGGTCCGTTGTAGAGATCTTGCCACCTAATGTGAAAATTCTTCATGCTGTTGGTGGAAGAAATCTTGAAGAGGTACCAACTCATCTTCTCTCTGATCGCTATCGAGGTCGCTATCAGGTGACGGGATACATCGAAGACGTAGCACGCGCTTATGAAGAGGCAGACTTAGTCATCGCGCGCGCTGGAGCAGTGACATGTGCCGAGATTCGGGCCCTGTCGAAAAGATCGATATTGGTGCCGCTCGGTCATGGCAATGGAGAGCAAGCGGAAAACGCTCGCCAATTGGTTCGAGAAGGTTTCGCAATCGCGGTTTCCGATGATCAATTTTCATCGTCGTGGTTGATGGAAAATCTGGAGCGAGCCTTTCAACTCAATCCGCCTCTGGGACTCGACCCTAGGTTGGACGCAACGGCGTCTATGGTTGAGGCAATTCGATCTCGATGGAATAACCGATGACCGAATTCGAAACGGGTAAAGCCATTCATTTCATCGGTATTGCCGGCTCGGGGATGAGTGGAATCGCTCGCATCCTCCTTGCTCGCGGCTTTTCGGTGAGCGGTTCTGACGAGAAAGAGAGTGCAGCTCTCACGAATTTGGCCTTGCTGGGAGCAAAGACTTTCATCGGACATAAGTCCGATCAGATCAAAGGTGCGGATTATCTCGTCATCTCAAGTGCCATTCCGGAATCGAACCCTGAGTTGGTGGCCGCAAGGGAAAGTGGCATTCCTGTCTTGAGAAGAGCTCAAGCCCTCGCCCGCCTCTTACCTGGCCGATTTTCGATAGCCGTGGCTGGCACACATGGGAAGACAACGACCTCCGGGATTTTCGCCCAGGCTCTGACATCGATGGGACGAGACCCATCATTCGTCATCGGATCCAAGGTGAGAAATCTTGGTGAAAGTGCAGCGGAAGGGAAAGGTCCGGAATTCATCATCGAAGCCGATGAATCTGACGGTTCATTCCTTGAATATCGACCTGATGGGGCGATCATCACCAACATCGAACTTGATCACGTCGACAATTTCACTCATGTCGAGGATTTAGTAGCACTCTTCAATGACTTCGCCACGACTGTGAAGCGATTCATCATTCTCTGCCAAGACGATCCACTGGCCTCGAAGATCTCCGTCCCAGCAACGCTACGAAGAATTTCATACGGCACCTCTACCGGAAGCGACCTCCTTATTTCTCACTTTGAAGAGAGAAGCGAGGGAAGCCGCTTCACCCTGAGCTATAAAGATAAGGACCTCGGTGTCGTCCAATTGAAAGTTCCAGGTTTCCATAATGCGCTCAATGCCACGGCGGTGATCGCTGCGACGATTGCGATGGATTTGGAGATGGAGAGTGTGATCTCCGGGGTATCACATTTCTCCGGAACGGAACGAAGGTTTGAAATCAAGGGCATGGCCCACGGGATCACTGTTGTAGATGACTACGGTCATCATCCGACCGAGATTTCGGCGACGATTGCGGCAGCGCGCAGTCATCTTGCTCACTCTGCAATGAGGGAAGATGGTACGGGGCGCCTGGTCATCATCTTCCAGCCACATCGTTATAGTCGAACCGCAGCATTCATAGAGGATTTTGCCGAAGCGTTGCAGCGAGCGGACAAATGCTTCCTTCTTGATATCTATAGTGCGGGCGAGAAAATCATTGCGGGAATCTCGAGCGAAGCAATCTCGCGGCGGATAGAAGGATCGGAATACGTCTCATCCTTTGAAGAAGCTGTTGAACGTGTAACTGAATGGGCACGTCCGGGAGATCTGATCTTGACTCTCGGCGCGGGGGATGTCACCTCACTTGGCCCGCGCATCATCAAAGCCCTGGAATCTCATTAGAACTCAGCGTGCATTGAAATGAATCGAAGACGGATCTATAGCTCACTCCTTGGACTCTTTTTCATCGCCTTGATCTACCTCGTTGGCTGGTCATCTTTCTTCTCCATTTCTAGATTCACTATTGAGACTAAGGATCCAAAGAACATCCCTCTCATCGAAACGCAGTTGAAGCGATTCGATCAAGAGATCCAGATCGGTGATCCGATGGCGAGGATCAATACCCGCGCCATCGAACGTTCACTGAAGGCTCAAACCTGGATCGGAGATGTGCAAGTTGAAAGAGACTGGTTGGCGGGATCGGTTTCCCTTATCGTCAAAGAGAAGATTCCGCTCTTGAAAGTTGAGCAATTCGGTCGAGACGTAGCTACATTTGATCGAAGCTTCATCTCTTCAGATGGTGAACTCTTTCAGCTCCCAGGTAATTTGGCCGATGAATACCAGACGCTGCCTACACTGGAACTGGAGAGCGACTCTCGCGAAGATCGCCTCTCGTCCATCACTCTCTTTGAGACTATCGACGTGAAGTTCCCGGTGAAATCGATGCGAGTAACTTCTATCTCAAGGTTCATTTCTGTGATTCGTTTTCAAGATCGCATGGTTCAGGTCACATGGGGAGCTGCTGAGGATCTTGCGCGAAAGTCCCTTGTACTTTCCGAATTATTGAAATTGCCTGAAAATAAACGAGTTATTGCCATTGATCTCAGTAATCCGGAATTGCCGATCATCAGAAATTGATGGAAAGAAGATTCATCCTGACCTTGAGACTTTGATTCGTGTCGGTATTTGAATGACCGGCTTTGCCTCTCTATTTTTGCGCGCACAAGTGAACTTAACTCTCAAGTAATGCTTGAGAGTTCCATTGAGAGGCGCAACGTGGCCACACCGCAGAATTATTTGGCAGTCATCAAGGTCGTCGGCATCGGCGGAGGCGGTGGTAAAGCTGTCAATCGAATGATCGAAGCTGGCCTTAAGGGTGTCGAATTCATCGCGATCAATACGGATTCACAAGATCTATTCATGAGTGATGCCGACGTCAAATTGGATGTCGGTCGCAAATTGACCAAGGGACTTGGTGCAGGCGCATCACCAGAGATTGGTAAGCAAGCAGCGCTCGATAGCATCAGCGAGATTGAAGAAGTTCTTCGCGGCGCGGATATGGTTTTCATTACGGCGGGAGAGGGCGGCGGAACCGGAACGGGTGCAGCACCAGTTGTAGCGAAAGTTGCACGCGAGATTGGTGCCCTCACAGTCGGTGTTGTCACCCGACCTTTTAGTTTCGAAGGAAAGCGTCGATCCGCGCAGGCGGAAGAAGGTATCGAAAGCCTTCGCTCTGAAGTAGACACTCTCATCATCATTCCTAATGATCGACTCCTATCGATCTCGGATCGTTCAATCAGTCTCGTCGAAGCATTCCGAAGCGCGGATCAAGTGCTTCTCTCGGGAGTTCAGGGAATAACTGATCTCATCACGACGCCGGGATTGATCAATCTTGATTTCGCGGATGTTAAGAGTGTGATGAGCGGCGCTGGTTCAGCTTTGATGGGCATCGGTTCAGCGCGCGGTGAATCTCGAGCTTCCAAGGCAGCAGAACTTGCAGTCTCTTCACCACTTCTTGAAGCCTCGATTGATGGAGCGCACGGTGTCCTGCTCTCTATCGCGGGTGGCTCTGATCTCGGACTCTTCGAAGTACATGAAGCGGCAGAGATGGTTGCCAAGTACGCACATCCAGATGCCAACATCATCTTCGGTACACAGATAGATGACACTTTGGGGGATGAAGTTCGAGTAACTGTCATCGCCGCAGGTTTTGAGGGTGGCGAACCAAAGCGGGTTTCGGTGCCAGTGATTGATAGCGCCGCCTTGTTAGGAAAGGCCGATCCGATTCCAAGCAATGATCCGATTGCGGTTGCCTTGGAGAGTGGCGATGAGGAAATCGCTCAGCCTGTCCGACGCCGAGTTCGTTTCGAGGAGCTTCTTTCCGAGGACGATATTGATGTGCCTGATTTCATGAAATAGAGCTGCGAGGTAGGGAAGAGCACTATGGCGCGGATCTGGATGACAAATCGCCATGGTTTTCATCCGGCGTCATCAGATCTTTCTGGATCTGTCGTGGGCAGAAGTCATCCACCTTACGATTCATTGAATCTCGGCTTGAAAGTCGGCGATGATCTGAATGCCGTTCAGTCCAATCGAAAAGATGTGGCGGCAGCTTGTGGACTCGATGAGATTATCTTCATGGATCAAGTGCATAGCGCCTTGATGCTCGATGGCAGTAACGGCGGTGAGCAAGTCTGCGATGGAATCTTTTTACGACGAGAATCAGTGCTTGCCAAAGGGAAGGGTTTAGCCGTTCAAGTAGCCGATTGCGTGCCAATGGTTATCACTCACTCAGATGTCAATGCTGCCGTACATATTGGCAGAGAAGGTTTGCTCAAGGGAATGACTGAATCAGCGATCGATACCCTTGCAAAGTCGATCGATCTTCGTGGCGCCAAAGCCTGGTTGGGCTCATCAATCTGTGGCAACTGCTATCAGGTATCTGCAGAGCTCTTTTCAGAATGCGAGACGAAGTACCCGGCGAGTGTTCATTCGCGATTCAATCGACAGGTCGATGTGGCCAAAGGTGTCATTTCAATCCTGGACTCAAAAGGTGTCGAGTGGGGTTGGTTCGGCGGGGTGCGGGAGTGTGTCTCCTGCGAACCAGAGTATTACTCGTATCGACGTGATGGCGTGACTGGCCGACAAGCGATGATCGTTGCCTGGTGAAGGTTGATTGATGTCATCGAGAATCGAAGCGATAGCAAGTCGACTGACTATGGTCAGATCCAGCATTCCTTCTCATGTGCAACTCATTGTCGTCACTAAGAATTTTCCGATATCGGATATCGAAATCCTCTATAACTTAGGGGAGAGAAACTTTGGCGAGAACCGAGTCCAAGAGCTGATTGCCAAACGAGAGTCATTGCCTCGAGAGATCAATGAGACTGCCATCTGGCATTACCAAGGTCAGATTCAAAGTAACAAGATCCCTTCTCTCAACCGCTATGCGGATGTGATCCATTCGATTGACTCTATGAAGGTCGCGCAGAAACTCTCGCCGGAGAAGAGAGTCTTCCTGCAGATTAATTTGGACATGGGTTCGGATCGGAATATCGATAGCGATCGAGGCGGCATCAAGGTCGAAGAGATAGAGGAATTCTCAGTTACTTTGAAGGAACGATTTGCAGACAATTTCCTTGGCGTGATGGGGGTCGCTCCACATTCTCCTGAGAGCGGAAGCGGAGAGAATTCAGTCTCGGCAGCTTTCAAGCGACTTCACGGTTACAGCCGCGATGTGATGAAGATTTCTCCCGAAGCTCGATTCATCTCTGCGGGCATGAGTGATGACTATCGCCAAGCGATAGAAGCGGGAGCGACACATATTCGACTTGGTAGCTCAATCCTCGGCCAACGACTCTAGAGAGCCTAAAATTCAGCCTATGTCCAAGGGCCTAAGAAAGATGACCGACTATCTCGGTCTTACAGAGCCGGAAGAGACTCCGATCAGGGAGATCTCACCACGTCCTGCGCTCCGTTCAGTTGCACCCGTTCCCGCGCCATCCCATTCAGTAACGCCGTCCGCGCCGAGTTCGGTACGCACCACACCCGCACAGCCTCTACCCGGCATCAATGAGAGTGCGAACCTCGATCGCATCATCACTTTGCATCCAAGGTTCTACAACGAAGCAAGGATGGTCGGAGAGCATTTCCGACAAGGCAACCCAGTCATCATCAATCTCAGCGATATGGACGATGCAGAGCGCAAGCGAATCATCGACTTTGCCTCAGGTCTGGTTTTTGGTCATAGTGGCTCGATCGAGCGCGTCACTTCAAAAGTCTTCTTACTCTCGCCCCCCAATGTCACGGTGAGCGCAGAGGACAAATCTGCTGCCGCAGCTGCGTCGGCTGATTTCTTCAATCAGAGCTAGGTACTTTGGATGAGTATTGGTTCGTTGCTGATTCAAATCCTCAACATCTTCGTGCTTTTTCTTCTAGCGCGTTTGATATTGGATTATGTCCGCATGTTCAAACCAGGGTGGCGCCCTAGAGGAATCTTGCTTCCAATCCTAGAGATCGTTTATTTGGTAACCGATAAGCCTTTGGCGTTCGTTCGTCGATTCGTGCCACCACTTCGCCTTGGACCTGTCGCTTTGGATCTCTCATTCATTGTGCTCTTCTTCGGAATTCAGTGGCTAGCTATCCCACTGATCCGCGCCTTGCCGATCTAACCGTTTATTGTTTGTTCTCTCGAGAGAGTGAGAGAGCAAGTGCGAGGCCTAGTTCGTTTTCGGCCAGAGTGAGGGATGGATCTCGAACCATCTCAATCGCAAGAACTTCATCAGAGATCCGCGCAGAGTGTTCTTCAATCGCTGACACATTTTCTTCAGCGCAATTCCATCGAACTGTAATGCGATCAGAGATGTCAAAATCTTGCGCTTTCCGTTCATCTTGAATCAATCGAATCGCCTCACGCGCGACTCCTTGAGAGATCAAAGATGGGGTCAAAGCCAGATCAAGGGCGACGCTCTCACCTTGTCCGGAGGCATATGTCCAGCCCTGACGAGGAGTTTCAGTGATGACGAGATCATCCAAGGTAATCTCAACTGTCATCGAGCCAGAATCTGATTGATACTCGATTGAGAATGAATGTTCACTGCGAAGCGATGAAACCATCGATGCTGCATCGCCTGCTGCGATGGCTTTTGCGATAGCCTGAACTGAGGAGCCGTATCTGGCGCCAAGGGATCTGAAGTTGGCTTTTACGGATACATCGACGAGGTCACCTGAGGTGGAAAGGTCGTCAAGTTTGAGGACATTGAGTTCGTCCGAGATCTGATCGCGAAGTTCGCCTGGAAGGCTCTGCCAACCCGAGGCGGCGATGAGCGCCCTTGACAGAGGCTGTCGAATCTTGATCGCAGATTCCGCACGTGCGGCCCGCCCGAGTTCTACCAAGCGTCGCGTCAGCGCAACTTGCGCCGACAATTCAGAATCGATCAAGGATCCATCTGCGATAGGAAAGTCAGCAAGGTGGACTGACTCGGGCAGATGAGATCTGACCGGTGTGACCAAGTTCTGCCAGACATGTTCGGTGATGAAAGGGACCATTGGCGCCATCAACAAAGTTAGGTTTTCAAGGCAGTAGTGGAGAGTCGCCAGAGCCTGTTGATCGCCATCCCAGAATCTGCGGCGGGAGCGGCGGACATACCAATTTGAGAGCTGATCAATGAACTCTGCCAGTACTCGTCCGCTCTCCTGAGAATCGAAGTTGGAGAGAGCCTGATCGACTTGCTTAATCAACTGATGGAGTTCACTGATGATCCAGCGATCCATTAAGTGAGTCGACTCAGGAGCTTCGTCGTTTGCGGATGGTACGAAGTTCGCAGCGCGCGCATAGAGAGTTTGGAATGAGACGGTGTTCCAGTAGGTGAGCAAAGTCTTTCTAACGACTTCAGAGATGAGATCGTGGCCGACACGTCTTGCACTCCATGGTGAACCCGCTGCGAGCATGAACCAGCGGACAGCGTCTGCACCATGTTGATCCATGAGCGACATGGGCTCGAGGACATTGCCCAAATGTTTGCTCATCTTGCGACCATCCTTATCGAGGATGTGACCCAGGCAGAGGACGCTTCGATAGGAAGATTGATCAAAGACCAGAGTGCCGATGGCCATCAGGGTGTAAAACCAACCGCGAGTCTGATCGATTGCTTCACAGATGAAATCAGCTGGATAGGCCGATTCGAAGATCTCCTTGGAACCCTCTCGGTGTGGGTATCCCCATTGGGCGAATGGCATTGCTCCTGAGTCGTACCAAACATCGATGACCTCAGGAACACGCAGCATCGTCTCGCCGCACTGCTTACATGCAAAGGTGATGTCATCGACGAAGGGTCGATGTGGGTCGGTGGCAGAGAGATCACGCCCCGCCAATTCTCCAAGTTCTTTCAGAGAGCCGACACAGATGTCGTGACCTTTCTCTCCACTTGCGCAACGCCAGATTGGAAGCGGGGTTCCCCAGAATCGATTTCGTGAGAGCGCCCAATCAATGTTGTTATCGAGCCAATCTCCGTAGCGACCATTCTTGATGGTCTCTGGATGCCAATCAGTACTCGCGTTTTCGCGCAGTAACGCCGCTTTGATCTGGGTCGTCCTGATGTACCACGATGGTTGTGCGTAATAGATCAGAGGTGTGTGACATCGCCAGCAATGGGGGTAGGAGTGCTCGTAAGGAAGATGTTTGAAGAGAAGCTCTCGCGACTTGAGATCCTTCACGAGTGCTTTATCTGCTTCCTTGAAGAACTGTCCTCCAACGAGGGGAACCGAACTTTCGAAAGTTCCATCGCCTCGCACGGGATTGACGACTGGGAGTCCATAACGTCGACAAACTGCAAGGTCATCTGCGCCAAAAGCGGGGGATTGATGGACCAATCCGGTGCCATCTTCGACAGTGACGTAATCGCCTAAGACGATGTAGTGCGAATCTGGAATCTCGATCAGGTCAAAAGGGCGGGAATAGGTAATTCGCTCCAGTGAAGCACCTTGGAAGCTCTTTATAACTTTATGGTCCCCGACGATTCCAACGAGTTCCTTTGCGAGGACGAGTCGCTCACCGTCCTCATCACGTTCTACGAGTAGGTACTCGACCTTAGGATTGACTGCAACTGCAGTATTCGAGACCAATGTCCAGGGAGTGGTAGTCCAAACCAGGAATTTCGCGCCAAGATCAGCAAGTTCACCTGAAGTGGCAGGGAAACGAACATAGACCGAAGGGTCAGTGACCGTCTCATAACCTTGAGCAAGTTCATGATCAGAGAGTCCGGTGCCGCAACGGGGGCAGTACGGAGCGACTCGGTGATCCTCCGCCAAGAGACCTTTCTTCCAAATCTCTTTGAGAGACCACCAGATACTCTCGACATACTCCGGGGACATGGTCCAATAGGCCTGGTCAAAATCAACCCAGAAACCCATTCGCCTGGTCATATCCGTGAACGCGCCAACATGCCTCTGAACGGATTCACGGCACTTTGCGTTGAATGCAGCGATTCCGTATTTCTCGATATCACCTTTTCCGCTGAAACCGAGTTCCTTCTCTACAGCGATTTCAACCGGAAGTCCGTGGCAATCCCAGCCAGCTTTTCTTCGGACATAACGCCCCTTCATCGTATGAAAGCGCGGAAAGACATCTTTGAAAACACGAGCTTCGATGTGGTGAGTTCCAGGCATGCCATTTGCCGTTGGTGGACCCTCAAAGAAGGTCCATGGCTCTCCCGACTCTCGCGAAGAGAGCGATTTAGAGAAGATCTCGTTCTTATCCCAAAAGTCGAGAATCTTGTGTTCAAGATCAGGCAGATCGATGTGGGGGGAGAGCTGAGGGTATTGGCGCTCGCTCATTCGCAGAAGCCTACCAATGCCACTACCCTCAGCCCGTGCCAACGAAGAAGACCGCCCCAGCGAAGAAAAGTTCAGCCTCCAAGTCCAAAGTGGCCAAGACGAGTGCTGCCAAGAAAAGCGCGGTGAAAAAAGCTCCGGTGAAGAAGGTTGCAAAGAGCACGGCCAAGGTCACAGCGAAATCATCGAGCAAGCCCGCTGTTAAACCTGCCGCAAAGCCAGCGCCCAAGAAGAGTGTGGCCAACAAGCCCGTGATAGTTCACGGTAAGGCAAAGACCGCTCTCACATCAACTACAGCCAAGGGTGCGACGACGATTTCCGTTTACAAGCCTGAAGTTGAGGCCAATGCCGAAGCCGTGGTCGAAGAGAAGAAGCTACTGATGCTTCCCCCTTCCCGAAATGCGAAGGCAGCAGGAAAGGGTTCTCCAACGAAGAAGGCGCCCCAACTCAAACCTATTAAAAGTGCCCCTACTCCGATTGAGACTTCTGCGACGGATGAACAATGGAGTGCAACAGAATTGAAGTCCGTTCGAGCAGAACTCGCCAAGGATTTGATCCGTCTTAAGGCGGAGCTCGCCGAAATCGAATCTGAGATGGATGAATTGATCGAGCGCGATGGCATTGGTGCTGGCGATGATCAAGCAGATGCTGGAACGAAGACTTTTGAGCGTGAACATGAGATGTCGTTGGTCTACAACGCCCGCGACATGGTCCTGCAGACTGAACGTGCTCTCGAGCGAATCGATAGCAAGACTTATGGTCGATGCGAGGATTGCCAAAATGCCATCGGCAAAGCTCGCCTCAAGGTCTTCCCACGAGCAACGCTCTGCATGAAGTGCAAGGCTAAAGAAGAGCGTCGCTAGTCAACAACGTGCGGCCCAGCCAACGGCTTGCTACGGCAAGAAGGAAGATCTTCCTCATTGCCTCAACGCTTCTTGCGTTGGATCAAGGAACGAAATGGTGGGCAGTTTCCTACCTGGAAAACCGAGACTCCATCGAATTTCTAGGTGGTCTTTTGAAGCTCAATCACACGACCAATAGCGGAGCGGCCTTCAATATCGGATCCAATCTGACCCTATTTCTCACCAGTTTCGCGATCATCGTGGCAACGGGATTGATCATCTTTGCCCGAAAAGTCGTAGAACCGCGATGGGTGATGGGTTTTGGAATTCTCTTGGGAGGAGTTCTCGGCAATCTCACTGATCGTATCTTTCGCGCTCCACAGTTCCTGCAGGGCCATGTGGTCGACTTTATTCAACTTCCCAACTGGCCCATTTTCAACATCGCAGATATGGGTATCACGGTAGCGGGCATATTGATTGCCTACCTTCTCTTCAAGGACATTCAGCCTTTCGCGAGATTTGCAAGCGGTTACGCTGATGAGCAACATGCTGAGGATAAGAATGATTGAGGAGAGTGCTGGCCAGGTTCGAGAAGTCACGATGATGGAATCGAACGAGGGAATGCGCTATGACCAGACTCTTGCAAAAGAGCTTGGGGCATCAAGAAATGCGCTCGAACCACTCTTTGAATCTGGCGCGATCACACTTGTCGAGAACGGAAAGATCATTCGCAAATCGGATCGGGTCGTCGCAGGGGATCGGGTTCGGATCGTCTTTCCGGAGTTAGTGTCAATTGAACCTGACCTTGTTGATATCCCCATCGTGTATCAAGATGATGATCTCCTCGTCATTGATAAACCGGTAGGGGTCGCTGCCCATCCGAGCCCTGGTTGGTCCGGGCCGACGGTGACAAGTTCTCTTCATAACCTCGGAGTCTCGTTAGCTGCACTCGGTCCAGATGAGCGCGAAGGAATCGTTCATCGACTGGATGTGGGAACGAGTGGGCTTATGGTGGTTGCGAAGTCCGCCGAAGCACATCGCAATCTAAAGTCGCAGTTCAAGAATCGTGAAGTGAAGAAGATCTACCATGCAATGGCTCAAGGTCACCTCGATCCATCCGTTGGAACACTTGATGCGCCCATCGACCGTCACCCAAAAGAGGATCACCGTTTTGCCGTGGTGGCTTCGGGGAAGGCAAGCATCACCCATTACGAAGCCATCGAGTATTTTCCGGCTGTCACTTTGGCGAGGATCGAATTAGAGACCGGCCGAACTCACCAAATTCGTGTCCACTTTTCAGCCATCAAACACCCTCTTGTGGGGGATTTGATCTATGGCGCCGATCCACGTCTGGCGAAATCACTGGATATGCATCGTCCCTGGCTTCACGCAATGGAGCTGGAATTCAATCATCCAAGGACAGGTGAGCGAGTTCACTTCATCTCGAATTACCCGGCAGATTTAGCTCGGAGCCTCGAGTCTTTGCGAGCAAGTATCGGTGGATGAAGATACGCTCCCTGAGGCTTAGCCACGGGAACACTTTCCATCTTGCATGGAAATTGTCAATGAGTAACGTGCAGTAAAGCGGGGTGAGATCGATGAGGCGGGAAGAGAACTTTGTGCACCTTCATGTGCACACTGAGTACTCCATGCTTGATGGCGCCGCCCGCCTGAAGGATCTTGCTACCGAAGCCGCTAAGCAAGAGATGCCTGCGATCGCAATGACCGATCATGGCAATCTCTTCGGCGCATACGATTTCTATAAGACCATGAAATCCAAGGGTGTAAATCCCATCATCGGTCTAGAAGCCTATGTTGCACCCGGTTCTCGATTTGAGAAGAAGCGTGTCAAGTGGGCCGAAGGCGGGGAAGACGACGTCTCTGGCGGTGGCGCATACACCCACATGACCTTGCTTGCATACAACAATGTAGGTGTATCGAATCTCTATCGTCTTGCCTCACTCTCTTCTTTGGAAGGTTTCTATTACAAACCACGAATAGATCGCGAGTTGCTCTCCAAATATTCCGAGGGTTTGATTGCAACTACGGGCTGCCCAGGAGGCGAGATTCAAACGCGCATTCGAATGGGCGCCTATAACGAAGCTCGTAGCGCGGCTGCGGAACTTGCGGAAATCTTCGGGCCAGGCAATTTCTTCGTCGAGTTGATGGACAACGGTATAGAAGTGGAGCGGCGTTTACGCGAGGACCTGATTCGTTTGTCGAAGGAATTGGGTCTCTCACTTCTCGCAACGAATGATCTGCACTATACATATAACAGTGATTTTTCAGCGCACGAGGCCCTGCTCTGTGTCCAATCTGGTTCGACATTGGCAGATCCAAAACGCTTCAAGTTCGATAACGATCAGTTCTATCTCAAGAGCGCAGCAGAGATGCGACACCTCTTCCGAGAGCACCCAGATTCTTGCGACAACACTCTGCTCGTCGCTGAGCGTGTCGAGATTTCCTTGCGAGAGGGTGAGAACTTACTGCCACGGTTTCCGGTCCCGAAAGGCGAAAGTGAAGATACCTGGCTACGAACTCTGGCCAATCAAGGTCTCCGAGAGCGTCTCGGAGAAAGTGTTCCGCGCGAATACCAAGAACGTCTTGATTACGAACTTGATGTCATGTGCAAGATGGGATTCCCTGGTTACTTCCTCGTCGTTGCAGACTTGGATTCCTACGCGAAGAAGAATGGTATTTGGGTGGGGCCAGGTCGAGGATCTGCCGCTGGATCCCTGGTTTCCTACTCGCTCGGCATAACTGCTCTTGATCCGATCAAGTACGGACTTCTCTTCGAGCGCTTCCTTAATCCTGAACGTATTTCGATGCCGGATATCGACTTGGACTTCGATGAGCGTCGTCGCTCAGAGATGATCCGATACGCGACAGACAAATACGGCGAGGATCGAGTCGCGCAGATCATCACTTACGCCAACATCAAATCAAAGCAAGCCATCAAAGATGCGACTCGTGTTCTTGGATTGCCGTATGCAATTGGCGAAAAGCTCACGAAGGCTCTGCCGCCAACTGTGATGGGCAAGGACATCTCACTCGCCGGCGTCTTCGACGCCGAAGATGATCGCCATTCTGAAGCAGGAGAGTTCAGGCAACTCTACGAAAGTGATGATGAGGCGCGTCGAGTCGTCGACACGGCACGCGGCCTTGAAGGTTTGAAACGCCAATGGGGAGTCCATGCAGCTGGCGTCATTTTGAGCCGTGAGCCGTTGATCGATGTCATCCCGATCCATCGCCGTGAATCAGATGGTGCAATCATCACTCAATTCGACATGGGGGCATGTGAAGCCACAGGGCTTCTCAAGATGGACTTTCTAGGGCTTCGAAACCTTTCGGTGATCGATGATTGCTTGGTCAACATCAAAAGAAACCAGGGGATCGAGGTGACGCTTTCAACCTCCAACCTCGATGATCCAAAGACATTTGAACTTTTAGCTCGTGGTGATTCGCTTGGCGTCTTCCAACTTGATGGCGCTCCGATGCGTGCTCTCCTCAAATCAATGGCGCCTGATTCTTTCGAAGATATCTCGGCCGTAATCGCGCTATACCGCCCAGGCCCTATGGGGGTGAACGCTCACAACGATTATGCCGATCGCAAGAATGGACGCAAGAAGGTCGAACCGATCCATCCAGAGCTAGCTGAGCCCCTGGCAGAGATCCTTGACGACACCTACGGGTTGATCGTCTATCAAGAGCAAGTCATGGCTATCGCCCAAAAAGTCGCTGGTTTCTCACTTGGAAGAGCGGATCTGCTCCGTAAGGCGATGGGTAAGAAGAACAAAGACATCTTGGATAAGGAATATGTCCACTTCGAAAGTGGCATGCGTGCGAACGGCTTCAGTACCGACGCGATCGAAGAACTTTGGAAGACTCTGATTCCGTTCTCTGATTATGCATTCAACAGGGCACATAGCGCCGGCTATGGAGTCGTCGCCTACTGGACCGCATTTCTCAAAGCCAACTATCCAACGGAGTACATGGCGGCGCTGCTGACTAGCGTGCGCGACGATAAGGATAAGAGCGCGCTCTATCTCAACGAATGTCGGCGTATGGGTATCAAAGTCTTACCACCCGATGTGAACTCATCTGAAGCGGATTACGCACCGCTCGGCAACGATATTCGCTTTGGTTTGACTGCGATTCGCAACATCGGTGAAAACGTCGTTGCTTCGATCAAGCGAAGTCGTGAAGAGAAAGGCAACTTCACCTCATTCACTGATTTCCTTGCCAAAGTCGATATTCAGGTATGCAATAAGAAGACAATCGAGTCATTGATCAAGAGCGGCGCATTCGATTCACTGGGGGCGACACGTAAAGGGTTGATGGCTATCCATCTTGAAGCCCTGGATGCAATCGTCGAATCGAAGCGGGCCGAAGCGCTCGGTCAATACGATCTTTTCGGCGATGCTGGAGCAAGTTTGCACTCTGTCTCCGGTGGAGAGATCTCAATCCCCAAGGACGAGTGGGAGAAATCGCTCCTACTTTCCTATGAGCGAGAGATGCTAGGTCTTTACGTCTCAGACCATCCGCTATTAGGCGTCGAATCACGACTACGCGCGCTGACAGATATGCCCATCAGCAATCTCAGCGACGATAGCGTCGTCCATGAGCAGATCGTGACTGTCGCCGGCTTGATCACCTCGGTCAGTAGAAAGGTCTCAAGGCAAGGCAATGCCTGGGCGATTGTCAGTCTTGAGGACCTCGCAGGTGCGGTCGATGTCCTTTTCTTCGCAAATACATACACCCAATATGCAGAGAGTTTGAATGAGGATCGAATAGTCGTTGTTCGTGGTCGAGTCGATAAGCGTGAAGAGAACATCAGATTCATGGCGCTTGAGATGACGATTCCAGATATCAATCAAAGAGCAGGTGGTCCGGTTCTCATTCGTCTCGAAGCAAATCGGTGCACACCTCCACTTGTTGATCGAATGAAAGAGATTCTGCGGGCCCATCCTGGTTCTCGAGAAGTCCACCTACAACTGATCGGTCGATCCATCACTACTTTGAAGATCGACGATGCGCTCAAAGTCAGCGCCACACCGAGTCTCGGTGCTGACCTCAAAGCATTATTAGGTCCCGACTGCATACGTTTCTAATTTAGACTTCCTCCATGATCAGACGTGTGGATCTTCGGGGGAGAAGTTCCTCACTTGATAAGTCGACCGTAAGACGTCTGATTCCTCGCGCTTCGCTCTCCATCGATTCGGTTATGCCACAGGTTCACTCCATTATCGAGAAGGTCAAGATTGGCAATGAAAACTCAATTCTTGAACTTGGTCGCAGCTTTGACGGTATCGCACCTGCTGGAGTACGGGTGCCTGAAGAAATCATTAGCAAGGCTCTCAAGGAGATCGATCCGAAAATCAAGGCAGCTTTGGAACGTTCCATCGAGAGGATTCGAAAAGTCCATCGCGATCAAGTTCGCGGCGAAACCACAGTCATCGTTGATGACGGAGCGAGCGTGACCGAGAGATGGATTCCAGTCGATCGCGTTGCCTTATATGTCCCTGGAGGTAGGGCGGTATATCCGAGCTCGGTGATGATGAATGTCATCCCCGCACAAATTGCCAAAGTCCAGAGCATTGCGATTCTTTCGCCAGCACAAATGGATCACCAGGGGTGGCCCCATCCGACGATTCTCGCAACCGCCGCACTGCTTGGAGTAACAGAGGTCTATGCGCTTGGTGGCGCAGTTGCTATCGCCGCCGCGGCCTATGGAATTCGCGATGATTCTGGCAATTCGGTCATGGAACCGGCGGACATGGTGACAGGCCCTGGCAACATTTACGTCGCGGCAGCAAAGAGAGCGCTACGGGGATTGATCGGTATTGACTCTGAAGCAGGCCCTACCGAGATTGCCATCGTCGCAGATGAGAGCGCGGACGCTGGTGTCGTCGCATCTGATCTGATCAGTCAAGCCGAGCATGATGTGATCGCCGCAGCGGTATTGATCACAGATTCCATCTCCCTTGCCGAGAAAGTGGAAGAGGAACTGGTCCTGCGAGCATCACGAACTCGCCATAGCGAGCGAATCACAGAAGCATTGTCAGGAGAACAATCTGCGATCGTCCTTGTAGATTCGGTCGAAGATGCCATTGAGATCGCCAACCATTACGCAGCAGAACATCTTGAGATTCAAACAAAGGACGAGTCTCAGTGGGCACGAAAGGTTCGAAACGCTGGAGCGGTCTTCGTTGGAAGGTTCACGCCAGTTTCGCTCGGTGATTACTCAGCTGGGTCAAATCACGTCTTGCCAACGGGTGGTTGCGCTTGCCATTCCAGCGGACTTTCGGTTCAAACTTTTCTTAAAGGGCTGCACATTGTTTCCTATGACGAGAGTGCTTTCGCTGCTATTGCGCCAACTGTGATCACGCTTGCAGAAGCGGAGAACCTACCCGCACATGGCGAGGCCATTACCTCTCGCTTCTCGGGTAGTAGAGACGTTCAGGATCAGTGATGAACCAGTGGCCTGAATGGCTTCCGCTAAAGGAATCCTTGCGCCAGCGTACACCATATGGAGCCCCTCAACTGGAGGCAGAGGCTCGTCTTAACACCAACGAAAATCCTTATCCGTTGCCGGCATCTGTCGTCTCAGCTATCGAGAGCTCCATTGGTGCACAACTTGCTGGACTTAATCGCTATCCAGATCGTGATGCAAAGGTGTTGCGTCAACATCTTGTTCATTACATCAAGAAACACGTGATCAAGGATGATGCTCTTTCAATCACTTCGAAGAATGTATGGCCGGCGAATGGAAGTAATGAAGTTCTCCAGTCGATCCTGCTTGCCTTTGGTGAGAAGGCAGCTGGCTTCTCACCCTCGTACTCGATGCACCGTATCCTCACGGAATCGGTTGGTAAGAGTTTCAAATCTGTACCGCTCAAGGCTGATTTCTCGCCAGATTTCGAGATGCTGAAAGGTTTTCTTTCTGCACGAAAACCTGAAATCTTTTTTGTCACAACGCCAAATAATCCGACTGGGCGATCACTGAACTCATCAGAGATCGCCTCGATCGCCGAGGCCATGGCAGTGCACCGTGGACTTCTCGTGGTTGATGAAGCATATGGTGAGTTCTCTGATGAGCAGAGCGCGATCGCACTCCTTGATCGATATCCGAATCTCATTGTGGTGCGAACATTGAGTAAAGCATTCGCCTTTGCTGGGGCAAGACTGGGTTATGCCGTTGCTCGCCCGGAAGCAATCGATGCCTTGCAACTTGTGCGGTTGCCGTACCACTTGAGCGCGCTGACGCAGGCAGCCGGCATTGCAGCCATAGAGAACGCAGATATCTTGCTCAGTGGCGTATCCCAACTGAAAGCCTCACGAGAAATGGTTGCCGAAGGATTGCGCGCCCTTGGTTTAACGGTGATTCCAAGTGATGCAAATTTCATCCTTTTCGGCGGTGAAGCATTGGTAGCGGCCAAAAACCTTTGGCAAAGACTCCTCGATCGCGGTGTGTTAATTCGAGATGTTGGCATTGAGGGCTATTTGCGAGTAACTATCGGCACAGAGGCCGAGAATAAGAAGTTCTTAGAAACCCTCTCCGAACTTCTTCCAAGGTCTTGAACGAGTAGTAATCTTGCCAAGCGTGCCAAAATGAAGACTGAGTAACCTCAAACACAATAAGTCAGATAGCCGATAGAGAGCAGTGGAGAGAATGAGAATTTCGCGGATCGATCGGACCACCAAGGAGTCCTCCGTACTGATTGAATTGAATATCGATGGCTCTGGAGCTATCGACGTTGATACCGGAGTTCCTTTTTTCGATCACATGCTCTCGCAGCTGGGAAAGCATTCTGGTTTCGATCTCAAAGTGTTGACGAAGGGCGATGTGGACGTCGATTCGCATCACACTGTTGAGGACACTTCTCTCGCATTCGGCGAAGCATTGCGCACTGCTTTGGGAGATAAGACCGGAATTCGACGATTTGGGGACGCCATGGTCCCGCTGGATGAAGTTCTGGTCCAGGCGGCAGTCGATCTTTCAGGACGCCCATATCTTGTCCATCGTCAACCGGAGATTGTTGAGTTGATAGGAACTTTCGACACGACACTAGGTCGACACATCTGGGAATCAATCGTTGCCGAGGCGAGGATCGCCCTTCACATCAGAGTTCTTGAAGGACGAAATGCCCACCACGTTTTTGAGGCACAATTCAAGGCCGTAGCTCGGGCGCTTCGTGATGCTGTATCAATCGACGGAAGAGTCGCGGGAATCCCCTCGACCAAAGGAACTCTTTGATCGCACTACTTGATTACGGTTCTGGCAATCTTCGATCGGCCGAGCGCGCTCTCTCAACTACCGGAGTCGATGTCGTCGTCACCAGTGATTATCAGGTCGCGCTTGAATCAGATGGGTTGGTAGTGCCCGGCGTAGGAGCCTTTCAAAGTTGTATGACTGGTATTCGCAAGGTTCGGGGTGACGAGCTGATTCGACGGCGATTTGAATTGGATCGTCCAACCTTGGGAATCTGTATTGGTATGCAGATCCTTTTCTCCTCGAGTGATGAAGATCCTGGAGTGGCTGGGGTGGGAATCTTCGATTCTCAAGTGAAGAAACTTAACGCCGCAATTGTCCCTCATATGGGTTGGAATCGAGTTCGACCAGGTCTTTCGACTCAACTCTTCACTGGACTTTCTGAAGAGCGGTTCTACTTCGTTCACTCCTATGCTGCGAAGAGACTTGAGAATTTTGAATCTGCAGTGATATCAACGACATCGTACGAAGAAGATTTCATAGCTGCGGTCGAGTATCAATCACTCTCTGCAACGCAGTTTCATCCTGAGAAGAGTGGATCTGCGGGTTTGAAATTGTTGGATAATTGGGTAAAGGGCCTACCTTAACGAGGATCAATGTACGAAACTCCGCAACTTACTGTCATTCCAGCGATCGACATCAAAGCTGGAAGGGCGGTGCGTTTGCATCAAGGTCGAATAGATGCAGTTACAGATTATGGAGATCCCGTCGAACGAGCCTTTGAATTCGAACGCACTGGTGCCAGGTGGTTGCATGTAGTCGACCTCGACGCTGCATTTGGAAGCGGCGATAACAGATCGATCGTCGAGGCCATCGTCAAGAATGTCGATATCTCTGTTGAGGTATCAGGTGGAATTCGAGATACCGAGGCGGTAGAACGGGCATTGCTTACGGGTGCGCATCGAGTGATCCTTGGCACGGCAGCGATAGAGCAGCCCGATTGGGCAAGTGCCATGATCGAAAGATTCGGGTCGAAGATTGCAATCGGCCTCGACCTACGTGATGGTTTTGTGGCTACTCGGGGTTGGACTAAGTCAGAGGGCGCATTCGAAGGTTTCATCTCCCGCTTTGATGAGGCAGGTTGCTCCACATATATGGTTACCGATATTTCCAAAGATGGCACCCTTACCGGCCCCAATCTCGAACTCTTGGAGCGCGTGGCTAGAAGTACCAAGGCGAGCGTCATTGCATCCGGCGGAGTTGCAACTTTGGAGGACCTTGCTGCCCTTCGAGAGTTGGTGCCAATTGGCGTTACGGCGGCAATTGTTGGAAAAGCGCTCTACGAAGGTGCGTTCACTGTTGCTGAAGCGTGCGAAGTCGCAGAGCGAAATTAGATGATTTCCTCAACCACAATTGCTCGTTCACATCATGATCTGGCCATCCGCGTCATTCCATGCCTCGATGTGAAGAATGGCCGAGTGGTCAAAGGAACCCATTTCAAAGATCTCAAGGATGCTGGCGACCCAGTGGAATTAGCAGCGAAGTATGGCCGGGAGGGAGCTGATGAACTCACCTTCTTGGATATTTCAGCAAGTGAGGAAGGTCGAGAGACCACGCTCGAAATCGTTCGTCGCACCGCGGAGCAAGTCTTCATTCCGCTCACGGTGGGAGGTGGCGTATCTTCGCCTTCAAATGTTGATCACCTCTTGCGTGCTGGGGCAGACAAAGTTTCGGTCAATACCGCAGCCATGATGCGCCCAGCTTTGATTGATGAAATCGCTCGAGATTTCGGTTCGCAAGTTCTAGTTCTCTCAGTAGACGCTCGAAGAAACCCAGCAATGAAGAGTGGATTTGAAGTGACCACCCACGGCGGAAAACAAAGCACAGAGCGTGATGCTCTTGAATGGGCGCGAGAAGGGGTAGGGCGGGGTGTCGGAGAAGTCCTTCTCAACTCAATGGATGCTGATGGCACGCAAAAGGGATTCGACCTTGTGATGATCGAGGCATTTCGTCAAGTGCTCTCGGTTCCGTTGGTGGCCAGCGGGGGTGCCGGGAAAGCCGAAGACTTCGCATCTGCAGTTCGTTCTGGCGCAGACGCAGTCCTCGCAGCAAGTGTCTTTCACTTCGGGGAAATCTCGATAACTGAAGCAAAGGCTGCAATCGCTGATTCGAATTTTTCGGTGAGAAACTAACGCCATGAGCGCTATTGCGAAGATATCTCAGGCAGAGGCCCTTGCGGCTTTCTCAGATGAACAAGCGCTGCTGCCTGTCGTCGTTCAGGACGAAGCAAGCAAAGAAGTGTTGATGTTGGCTTATCTCAACCGAGAAGCCTTGCGTTTGACCTTGGAAACTTCTCGGGGAACATATTTCAGCCGCAGTCGAAATGAAATATGGGTCAAGGGTGAGAGTTCTGGCCACCGACAATGGGTTCGCTCGGTCGCTTTCGACTGCGATCGGGACGCCTTTCTCTTCTTGATTCACCAGGAGGGTGTGGCTTGTCACACGGGGGAGCGCTCCTGTTTCCATAACAGCGTCCTCTAACTCGCCCTCGTTTTTTACCCTGCCTATACTCCAGCCATGCCTAAGTCACCAAAAGAGAATGCCCGCGCAGTGCGCCGAAATGATTCCCGAAAGGACGAAGGGGACAAGGTAACTCGCTGGATCGTTATCAGCATGGTTGCTCTTGTCGTTGTTACAGCGGCCGTAGTCAGCCTCTTCTCGCAAAACACTCAAACGGACGAAGACCTTTCTGCTTTGGATGGGTTCGCAGTGACGGCGCCGGTGCAATCACTCGTCTCGGATGACGATGACAAGGCGATTGTCTTTAATCAAGGTGCGCCGCTGAAACTTTCGATTTGGGAAGACTTCCAGTGTCCGGTCTGTCAGCAATTCGAGGCGTCAATTGGTGGCTACATCAATGATCTTGTAAGAAGTGGTGAAGCTGAAGTCGCTTTCCATATTGCGTCATTCTTGGGCCCTGAATCACGAAGAGCGGCGAATGCCGGTTATTGCGCAGCGAGCGAGGGCTATTTCCTTGACTTCCACGAGGCGATGTACACCATTCAATCTCCAATCGAGAATTCTGGTTTCTGGAATCCTGACAATCTTGTGAAGATCGGTGAGAAGATCGGTATCACATCCGATTCGTTTGCGACCTGTGTTCGCGATGATGCGAATCGCGCTCTCGTCGATACGGTTGCCGATTCCATGGCCAAGTACGGCGTTGAGGGAACTCCTACTGTCTTCATCAACGGTAAAGAATGGCAGCGTACCCAAGCAGGATTTGACCTAGCCGAGTTCAAGTCAGCCGTCGAAGCAGCGAAGGCAAAGTAGTTAGCGATGGGAGTGATCCCATTCTCTTTACCTTCACCCAGTTCCGCAATCCTTGAACTCGGTCCCATTTCGGTTCGCCACTACGCATTGGCGATCATCCTTGGTGTCGTCGTCGCTGTAACGGTGGGTAGTAGAAGAGCCCAAGCGATGGGTGCGCCTAAACCACTTGTCAGCGATGTGGCCGTTCTTGCTGTTCCTTTCGGCGTCATTGGTGGGCGGATCTATCACGTCATCACAACACCTGAGCCCTACTTCGGTTCAAACGGTGATCTAGTCTCGGTCTTCTTCATTTGGGAAGGGGGTCTAGGAATATGGGGCGCTATCGCATTTGGTGCGGTAGGTGCCTTGATGGCTTTTAGATATTTCGAGCGAAAAGGTGATGTCGGAATTTCATTCGCTCAATTCGCGGATGCAATCGCCCCGGGAATCCTTTTTGCCCAAGCAATTGGAAGGTTCGGCAATTGGTTCAATCAGGAACTCTTTGGTCGTCCCACGGACCTGCCATGGGGTCTGGAAATTGAAAGCAGATACCGACCTTTCGGCTACTCCCAATTCGAGACTTTTCATCCGACATTTCTTTATGAAGCGCTTTGGACGACACTCATCGCAATCTTTTTGATCAAGGTGACTACTCGTTTCGCGTCCCACCCAGGTCGCATCTTTGCCCTCTACGTAGCGCTCTATTCAATTGGAAGACTCTTCATAGAGCAACTCCGGATAGATGCGGCTAATGAAATCTTAGGTTTGCGTTTGAATACATGGACTTCACTCGTTGTAACTGCAGTAGCGCTTATTATCTTCTCAAAACTCAAGCCGATGAGGGATAAATCAATCGATAGCCAGTAGGATCACAGCATGCCTATTGATGATGTCATCAAGCGAAACGAAGATCACCGAACCCACCGGTCAGGTTGGTTACGTGCAGCTGTCTTGGGCGCAAATGATGGCTTGGTCTCAACCTCGGCCTTGATGATCGGAATCGCCGCAGCCGGAGCAAATGATGTCGTCTTTACTGCTGGACTCGCCGGAATAGCAGCGGGAGCCATGTCGATGGCGGTGGGCGAATATGTATCGGTTCGTTCACAGAACGACATCGAAGATGCTGATCGCAGACTCGAAGAAGAGCATCTAGCAACCGACCCGGAGGGTGAACTCGAAGAGTTGACTTTGATTTACATGGATAGGGGACTCTCGCGTCCGCTAGCCGAACAGGTGGCGAAAGAGCTTCATGAGAAAGATCCGCTCACCGCACATCTGCGCGATGAGTTGGGTCAGTTCCATTTGACCAGAGCGCGCCCAGTTCAAGCGGCGATTGCATCAGGTTTGAGTTTCACCGTTGGTGGTGTGGTGCCGCTCCTAGGAGCGCTTGCTCCTACTTTGGGTGGAAAAGCTTTGACCATCGTCTCGGTGACCATGGTGGGATTGATCCTTGCCGGTATCTTCAGTGGCAAGACGGCTGGCTCTTCCATTCCGCGCTCGGTCTTTCGAATGGTCGCCGGTGGTGCGCTCGGAATGTTGATCACTGCCGGAATCGGTCAGCTCTTCCATATCAACGGGGTCTAGCTTCGTCGCAATTTGATTAGTTAGGCGTCCTGAGAAGGTTTAGACTTCTGACTTCACCGGGCCATCGTCGTCCCACCTCATTTATCTTGTAAGGGACGCGCACCGTGGCCTATTCGCTCAACAATCCTCATGCTGAAGGTCTCTACGATCCTTCATTCGAACATGACGCTTGTGGCGTTGCCATGATTGCGACTCTCAACAAGGTTCCGACTCACGAGATCGTCGAACAAGGTCTTCAAGCGTTGCGCAACCTCGAGCATCGTGGAGCATCAGGTGCTGAGCCAAATAGTGGTGATGGTGCCGGAATCTTGATTCAGATCCCAGATCGATTTCTTAGAGATGTAGTCGACTTCGCGTTGCCAAAGCCGGGGTTCTATGCGACTGGAATAGCTTTTGTTCAAGATCCGAAGTTTGATCTCTCGCAACTTGATGCCATTGCCTCTCAAGAAGGGGTGCGGATTCTTGGTTGGCGTGAAGTGCCGACGAACCCATCGGATCTTGGCAAGACTGCGCTTTCGACTATGCCGCTTTTCCGGCAGATCTTTATCGAATCAATCCATGGAGATCATGATTTGGATCTGGAGCGAATCGCATTTTGTTTCCGTAAGAGAGTCGAACATGCATTTGCAATCTATTTCCCTTCGCTCTCTTCGCGAACACTCGTCTACAAGGGAATGTTGACTACAGGTCAATTACAAGATTTCTTCCCAGACCTTTCTGACCCCAGATTGGAATCCGCTCTTGCATTAGTCCACTCAAGGTTCTCCACCAATACTTTCCCTTCTTGGCCGTTGGCTCACCCTTATCGATACATCGCCCATAACGGTGAGATCAATACCGTTCGTGGAAACCGAAATTGGATGTCTGCACGGGAATCCCTTCTTGCAAGTGAGTTGATCCCAGGCGACATCTCGAGATTGTTGCCAATCGTCAATCCCCAAGGATCTGACTCCGCCTCTTTCGATGAGGTTCTAGAACTTCTTTATCTTGGTGGGCGTTCATTGCCTCACGCAATATTGATGATGATCCCTGAGGCTTGGGAGAACCATCAGAGCATGTCGAAGGAGCGAAAGGATTTCTATCGCTTCCATGCTTCGTTGATGGAACCTTGGGATGGTCCTGCTTGCGTCACTTTTACTGATGGCCGTCAGGTCGGGGCTGTCTTGGATCGAAATGGATTGCGTCCATCGCGATTTTGGATCACCAAAGATGGAATGGTGATTTTGGCGAGCGAGGTCGGTGTCCTTGAATTTCCTGCAGATCGAATTGAGCGCAAAGGTCGCCTCCAACCAGGAAAGATGTTCTTAGTCGACATCGAGAATGGTCGAGTCGTTGAGGATGACGAGATCAAGGATCGTCTTGCCAGTGAAGCTCCCTATGGACAATGGCTCGAGGAAGGCATTGTCAGGCTTTCAGATCTTCCGGCGCGAGAGCACATCTTCTATCCGCACTCTTCTGTAGTTCGCAGACAGCGTGCTTTTGGTTATACCGAGGAAGAGTTACGAATTCTGCTTACGCCGATGGCAAAGAGTGGCGCAGAGCCGATAGGTTCGATGGGAACAGACACACCTATCGCCGCCCTCTCTGAGAAGCCGCGGCTGCTCTTCGATTATTTCTCACAGCTTTTCGCGCAGGTGACGAACCCACCACTAGATGCCATACGAGAAGAGTTGGTCACGTCACTTGGCGGCTCTATCGGTCCCGAACACAACCTCCTCGACCCAGGCCCACAATCCTGTCAACAGATATCGCTTGCTTTCCCAGTGATTGACAACGATGAATTGGCGAAGATCATCAATGTCAACGTCGATGGTGATCGACCTGGCTTTGAATCACATGTCATCCGAGGTCTCTTTCCCATCGCAGACGGTGCAGAAGGTCTTGTGGAGCGAATAGATCAGATTTGCGCGGAAGTCTCGCAAGCTATTGCAGATGGAGCTCGACTTATCGTCCTTTCCGATCGTGACGGCGATGCGGAAAATGCACCGATTCCATCGCTTTTGCTGACAGCCGCGGTGCATCATCATCTAATTCGAGAGAAGAGTCGCACTCAAGTCGGATTAATCGTCGAGAGTGGTGAAGTCCGGGAGGTACATCACGTCGCACTTCTTATCGGCTTTGGAGCGGCAGCGGTCAATCCTTATCTTGCAATGGAGAGTGTCGAAGACCTGGTACTACAAGGAGTACTCACGGGGATTACCCCGGAGAAAGCGGTGCGCAATCTCATCAAGGCGCTAGGTAAAGGCGTCCTTAAAGTCATGTCGAAGATGGGTATCTCAACGATTGCTTCCTATACCGGAGCTCAGGTGTTCGAGGCAATCGGCCTTTCAAAGGCTCTCATTGACAGGTATTTCGTTGGATGTACTTCAAAGCTCGGTGGCGTCGGCATCGAAGTCATAGCTCAGGAGACGATCGCTCGTCACCACATTGCCTATCCACCAGGTGGTGAGATCCCTGGCACGAAGAAACTTCCCATTGGTGGTGAATATCAATGGCGACGTGATGGAGAACCCCATCTCTTCGATCCAGAGACCGTCTTCGCACTTCAACATGCGACGAGGCAGAAGCGGTATGACATCTTCAAGCGGTACACGAGTCGCGTAGACGATCAGAGCAAGAGGTTGATGACGTTGCGTGGTCTCTTCACTTTCAAAGAGGGAGTTCGCCCAGCGATTCCCATTGAAGAAGTGGAGCCGGTTTCAGAGATCGTAAAACGTTTCTCCACGGGTGCCATGAGCTATGGCTCGATCTCAAAGGAAGCGCACGAGACCTTGGCGATAGCAATGAATCGCCTCGGGGGTAAATCAAATACCGGCGAAGGTGGCGAAGATGCCGATCGATATAGACCATTACCTAACGGCGATTCAAAGCGCTCTGCGATCAAGCAAGTTGCAAGTGGCCGATTCGGTGTGACCAGCGAATACCTGGTCAATAGCGATGACCTGCAGATCAAGATGGCACAGGGTGCTAAACCTGGCGAAGGCGGTCAGCTTCCGGGAAACAAGGTCTATCCATGGATTGCGAAGGTTCGCCATTCCACACCAGGCGTTGGCTTGATTTCACCGCCACCACATCACGACATCTATTCGATTGAAGATCTTGCTCAATTAATCCACGATCTTAAGAATGCGAATGAACATGCACGAGTGCATGTCAAGTTGGTCTCCGAAGTCGGTGTTGGAACTGTCGCAGCTGGAGTGAGTAAGGCTCATGCCGATGTCGTTCTCATTTCAGGTCATGATGGCGGCACTGGAGCATCGCCACTTACTTCTCTCAAGCACGC
>JACCED010416204.1_pt1 | contig 35516 bp, 19 predicted proteins | sample 7455021 | NCBI WGS metagenome assembly JACCED01 (sample SAMN15323456, study PRJNA562643) | freshwater metagenome | isolation source: river surface water | place: USA:Blue River Watershed | collected 2017-08-19
AGGAATGTTAGAAACAAAAGTCTCTTTTGTAATTTTTCTTAAACCAGTACCTTGTCTGTATATTAACAATTGATCACTGTTAAGAGAATCGGTTACTTCGGTTTTAGATGCAACAAAGTCTTGGCTAACTTCTGTTGTAAAAGTTGCCGTTCCGTTAGAAGTCTGGCCGTCAAACGAAATAGCGTTACTAGTTACATCACCTGTTAAACTAAAAACTGTAGGACTAGCTAGTTTAGCTGCCGATCCAGTAATGCTTCCTGATAAAGGTCCAGAAAATGTTCCACTAAAGTTTCCTTGGAACGTTTGTGCATACACGTTTCTAAAACGTCTAGTGCTAGAACCAATGTCATATAATATTGATGCAGAATCACTACCAGGTAAAATTACAGATCCGCCAATTGGGGTATCGTTTGAATCTAAATTGTTAACGTAGATCTTACCAAATACTGATACATCTTTTCCTACATTTAGATTTTTTTCTACAGATAGACCGCCAGCTGTTGCAATACTACCGACGCCAACCGATGTCGAATCAGTAGTGTCTGTAACTGCAATTGGGCCCGATGATAAGATATCACCTAAAACATCAAGCGTTGCTTGTGGGTTGGTGTTACTTGGACCTACGCCAATACGGTTTCTAGCATCAACGTGCAACACAGTGTTTACATCACCGTTGTTGTTTAATCTAAAATCAACACTTGCACCGCTTGTTTTGTTGTATAAAACAGTTGCTGATGAACTAGTACTTAGGTTAAAACTAAGGTCTGCACCAACTGTTAACCCGTTGTTATTTCTTATGTTAAAAGAAAAGTTAGTTGTACTTGTTTGATCGCTTCTTAAAAAGTTAGAAGCAGAAATAGGAGCAGAATTTACGTTAAGTGCATCCGCTACACTTGCAGTTCCCCAAAATTTTGTTGGAGATGTTGAACTTCCTGCATCAACCGAGCTTAAATTAACACCTTGACCGATTGTAGTAAACCCAGCAATTGTCTGCTTAGGAGTAAAACTTTCTTTACTTACTATTACAATTCGATTATTATTTGCATAAACAGATAAAACATTATGGTCAACGTCGTTAGTATCTGATAATGTTTCAACTGCTGGGCCTGTTTGTGTACCTGCACTAAACTGTGGGCCAATTAATAGCCAATTAGATCCAGAATACAAATACAATTGCTTAGTGTCAGTGTCGACCCATAAGTCGCCTGCTGCACCGTCTTGAGGTGCTGATGTAGATTTTTTAATGTTACCTGCTGCACTCCAGGATGTGCCGTCATATACATTTAAAATGTTAGACGTAGTGTTGTACCATAGTTGTCCCTGAACAGGACTGTTCAACAATGCACTCGAAGGAGTATTAGACCCCGAATCAGGACAAGCAAAATTTTCTAATAAGTGTAAAAAATTTTCTGCAATAACAGGAGCGTAGCCTGCATAGTTCTTACCGACAAAAGAAACACTTGTTTGTTGGTTAAGAGTCTGATCTTGAACGCTAATTGGCGGTTTAAGAGGGTTTGTTGTTTCTGTATAAGTTACTTGATAAGTCATCTATTAACTCCAATTAGCCTGTTAAGCTCTGAATTCGTACCGTATAATCAATTTGTATTAATCGATTAAGTGATTTTTGCACTGGGTGGAAAACAACATGGGTTAACAATAGACTATCGCCAGTTGCGCTATATGATTTTAGACCTAATTCGTCAAATACATATGCACTTTCATTATTAGTTGTTGTATCATATGCTTGTTGACCGCCTGGTTCACCGTAATCTAGCAAGCATGTAATAAACACATCAGTGTAGTTAGTACCAGTAACATGACGTGTTTCAATAAAGTTACGAGTAGGATCTGTGTTATTTCCAGATCTGTCATCTACAACCTTTGAATATGTTTGATTATACAAACTTGCATTTGTGCCAGAGCTGTTAGGAGTTAGATAGGTAATAATACCAGTTGGGTCAACTGCTGTTCCACCGTTTCCAAACGCCATTTCGTAAATAAAACCTTCGCCTCTGTCTGCAATGCTGCGGGCTAATGCAATACTCATGTTTTCGTAATGAATTGCATTGCCTTTATCATGAAGAACAATCTTATTCTCAGGTTCGGTTACGTCCGTGATCTTAATATGACCACGGATTGCAAGGCCTGTCATGTCGTTATGCTGCATAGTAATCTCTCTTTATTGTATATTTATCTAGTATCATTTTCTGCTAGTTTTATGTTTTCTTAATTTCGCTGTACCAAATACCTGGTTTAGCTTTTAAAAACTGTGCAATTTTGTTATCATCGTTTTGGATGTTAATTGCAGAATCCCAAGCAGTACCTAAATGCTTTACTACAGTAACTCTAGTGCCAAACGCTGGATTATCCCTTAGAATAATCTGGCTAGTTTCACCGTCTACTACAAACTCGGCATCTTTAGAAACATCACCTTCTGGGCTATCAGGATAAACTGTTGGGCTGTATTCACTATAAGCAGATTTCTTTAATCTTACACCACCAACAAATACTTCAATTGCCGATTTAGATAAACTTGCAATATCAGTATTTGATAGCTGGGTACCTTTATAGGTCCAACTGTTATTAAAGTTCCCTGGCACAAAGTCTAAATCAACTACATTAGTTCCGTCCGAATCAATTTGTGTAATTGAAATGTCCTCAGTGTATGGGATTGTTGCACTTGCTCCAATATCTTGTACAAGAGAACCAGCTACGTGCAATGTTCTTACTCCTGTTCCTAGAGTACCTCTACGAAGTTGTCCTAAAACGTTTCCGTTTAATGTAAAGTATTCGATTCGCTCGCCTGCAATTTCAATAATACCAGGTTTATTGTTTTCTGTACTAGGTACGTCAAAGTTGCTAGCGTCCTCAACAACAATAGTAGTATCGGTTTGTCTTAAGTCGTTTACAAGAACAGTTTGTTTGTCTAAACTTAATCGCTTAAAAATAACTCTGTTGAGCATATCTTTAAATTGCATGTACGCAATACCAGTATCTAGAACGTTGTTACCAAAAGAAATTAAAGTAAATTCATCAGATACAACTGGTTCTTCTAACAACTTGATGGACTTCTTATTAGGCATAACTTTAAAGTCGATACTTGGTGTTAGAAGAGTCCCGTTCTTAACTACCCATACAAAGTTGTCGTTGATAACTTCTCTATCCAACGGTAATAAACCGCTTGCTAGACTCTTGTAAGAATAGTAAATTGGAGTATCAGGAGTAATAGATAGTCCAGATGTAATATTAACAATTGTTCTTTGGATGTCTAATACATCATGTTGATACGAACTGATAACTTCGATCTTATGAGTATTGTCATACGCTTGAGAAAGTTGAATCTTTGGAGGCTCTGTATCTGTAGGAGGAATGTATGTGTATCCTTGTCCTTGAGATACACTGATAATCAACTGCTTATTGGCATATTTTTTATACATCTTTTTAGTAATTGTTACATTAATGACGCTTAAATCAACAACATAGTCAACAACTGGCTTTAACAATGTTCCATCAGCATATACATTAATATCATTAACTGAAATACTGTATGGAACAAATTTAACTACGTCAATTTCAAAAACTCTGTTGTTGTTTTCAATTGTATAGTAGCTGTTATTTGGTCCTAACAAGATTGTTTGGTCAACACGAACAATCATGCTAGATTCATTTGGCAATGCATCGCCAATGATGTTAGCAAGTTCATATGTGTTAGTGCCATTACCAACAAACTCTTCTGACTTAGTGATTGCAAAAGTCTGTTGATCGCCGTTAACAATAACAAATGTAATCAGATCATTAGTTGTCGGTGCTGAAACAAATCTAATACCAGTTCTGTTAGAACTTTCATAAGAGTCATCTGTTTGGAATAGTTCTACATTAGCTGGTAAACCGTTTACATAAACTACATATGTCATGCTAGTTAACCACGGTGCCTTTGTAATAAATTCAGTAGTTTCGTTGTCTCCTACAAAATAATCCAAATCTAGAACGTTAGTTCCGCTAAATCCAATACTAAAGATCGAAATAGTTACACCAAACGCCGGTGCTGTTGTTAAGCTAACTGTTCTGGTTGCATAATCAAAAATGTAGTCTGTTGTCCTATCTAGGATAACATTGTCAGCTTTAACAATTAATGCAGACCTACTGTTAGGTTGCTGACTAATAACATAGTCTGTTTGAATACTATTGCTGATAAAGCTATCAACTTTAATAGTTGCAGATCCAGCACGTGGTCGATCAAATACTTTAATTGCTACAGTGTCAACTACTTGGCCTGGAACAAATTCTTCTGGGCCAGAACTTGATGTAACCGTTGCAAATCCGTCACCGTCAATGATAATTTCTTCAGCAGTCTTACCAGTAGCAGTGGTAAACACACCGCCTAGTCGGTCAAGTGTGCCGCCTGATAGCGATGTATCAAAGTCGTCATCCTGAGGGTTGACACTACCATCGCTAGTGCTCTTTCTAATAATAATTCTATCACCGTCATTGATTGCGTAAGTGTTAGGAATTTCAACTATATTAGATAGTCCGTCTGCAATTACAGGAAGCATAACTGCGTCTTCTCTTGCGTTTTCAGAACCATAGTTTGGATCATCTAAACGTACATATGTAAAGTGTCCACCGATTTCAATTGTGCCGCTTGTAACAATTGGTTCAAACAGCGTCATCAATCCTGTAATAGGAATCTTGTAATCAGTAGTAGGTTGCAAGTTTCTAGTAAAGACTGCATCAACACCTGCTAGGATTTCTCCAAAGAATATTTGATCTAGCTTAACAGTGTTAGTAACTCCTACTATTTCTACAATTCTAGCAGTATAAGATACGTTGTTAGGAGCAGAAGGAACACTTAACACATCACCTAATTTAAGACCAGTTACGTTGTTTAACACAAGAATGTCAGAACCGACTGTGCTAATTTCTGAAACTGTCTTAGTGATCTTTGCACTAACAGTTACTGATGTTACAGCGTATACGCTATAATTGTAATTTAATGTAGCACCATCAGATACATAAGAATCAACGTTATAAGTTGAATGATATACGTTTAATTCTTCGCCTGCTGCTGGAACATAAGGCAATGTAAACGAATGTGTGTTTGCAGATACTGTAACAATGTAGTCGTCAAACTCGTTGTCAAAACTATCCCATTTATCAGAGTAGTAAGGATTGCCGCCCCAACCTGCGTTGATTTCAAATCCTAATCCACTTACAATTACACCGCCGTAGTCAATGCCTGTCATTAATTGTGACAAGTCTTTGCCTAGTTGTCCAGTTGTTGGATTGTAATAGTGCTGAATTCTATCAGCTGCATTTAGCAATGACCAATCTTTTAGATAGGTAATAGTAATTACATCTCCAATTGCTGGCGCAACTTTAAATGTAACTGTGCCATAATGGCGAGTGTAACCCCTGTCGGTAGATTTTACAATTGCTAAATTATACGAATCCCTTAATGCAGGAACACCGTTAACTGTAACTGTTGAAGTGTTGATTCGAATATCAGGTGCCCACTTTAGTGCCCATTGTAACCTCGAGCCTGTCCCAACAAACGTATCTGTATCATTAAGGTCAGTGATGTAATAGTCCTTAGTAATACGGTCAAATTTCATTTTAATTAGTGTAGATCTTACTGGGCTTTCACCAATAATTGCTACTGCTTTTGCAGCAACACCGTCAACATCTAATCCGCCGTCAATTATAATTGTTGGAGCACTTAGGTACCCGCTTCCTTGTGTTAATAACACAACACGGTTTATTTTTCCGTTAGCAATAAATGCCCTAGCTGTTGCTCCACTTCCAGAAGTATTAACAAATCTTACAACTGGCTCAGAGATATATCCAGAGCCACCGTCAACAATTTTAATAGAAACAACTTTGTATCCTGCGTTGTCTAACCAATGTTTCCATGGATAATTTAAAATTTGTTCGCTTGATGACTGGATTTCTCCATTAACAACTCTTGCATCAATAGAAGTTACTTTTCCATTTTCGTAAATTGCAGGTAAGTCGAAATCAGTAATAGACGATTGGGTGTTATCGATACTAGAGTAATTACTAATGTACTCTCTTACCTTAGTTCTATATGGCTTAACTTCGTTTACGTAGTCTTCAAAGTCACTTAAATTGTCGTTATTGTAAGTAACTTTTTGTCTTAACGTGCCGACATTGTGCTGTACTTTAACAAAGCTAGTTTTAAATGCCCAGTCGATATAGTTTTGCTCGCTTAACGCATATCGTAATGATGTAAAGAATAAGTTTAAGTACTCTTCTTTTAAATCATCAACAAAAATATCATCTCTTAGTGCTTCAAGAATATTTCGCAATTCAATTGCCGCGGCATTATCAAAGATACTACCGTCATACAACGAACCGTCATAACCATACTGACTATTAATAAATTGATACAACGCCGATGAAAACTGTATTGTTCCATTTTCTAAACCTATAACTTGATAGGACTGTGACCAATCAATAGAATCAACATTAGCGTATTTGTATAACAGAGTCCATTGGTTTGAACTATTTGTTAAAACTTTAACAATTTGTCCAACAGCTATATCCACAGTATTCAAATCAGAAATAGTGTTTACTGCCCTATCAATAGCCGTGAATTGGTTATACCCTGTGTCATACCAATCAACATATGACCAGTATCTCCTAGTGTCATATGTTTGACTTAATGTTCTAGACCAAACTCCAGTAGATGGTTCGTAAGAGTAAATGCTCCAACGACCATCTGCATAAGAGTCTGCGTGTACTAATGCAGAATAACTTCTTAAGACAAAGGTAGTTGAATCTGTGTAACCTTCGCCCGGATTAATAACTGTAGCTCCTGTTACTTGCCCTTTTGCGTTGATTTCTGTTTTAATCTTTGCGCCGTTACCAGAGCCCACAATGTCAATGAACGGAGGTAGTACATAACCGTTTCCTTTAACAACAATATTAACTCCGATAATTTTTCCATCTTCGATAACAGGTGTTAAAACTGGTTTAACAAAGTTTGTAACAGTTGCTAATCTTAATTCTGCATCTGTGTCTAATACAATATCGTAAAGACCAGATATTGAATTTGGTTCAACGTCATACTTTTCTAACTTAGCTAATCTCTTTTGATTAGATGTTTGGTAATTGATTAGAACTCTGTTTGTTTGCTCAATAAGTTGCTTTAAAGATTCAAAGCGATTTACAAACATTCCTTGACGAGGGCGGTTTTCAATTCCGTAACGGAGTTTAACTGGAAGATTTAGATCAGGAACTAATCTTCCAGCAGTGTCTTTACCGCACAAGCTGTCAATCCACTTTTGTTCAATAGACTGCGGAATCTTCGAATTAACATCATTGCTAATAAGTTTCCACTGAGTGTGAATGTTTTTGCTATCTGTATCAACAATCCAATACTCAATAGATAACGCAACATTTGTATCTTCTAATAAAGGTTTTACGTTTACTAAACTAAAGCTATTGTCACTAGTTAACGCAACATATTTGTAACCTTGTCCTCTTGGGTTTTCAATTAGATTTGCAACATCTCTTGCAGAGGTTTTTCTGTTAGCAACCGAAGGAACTGTAGTTTTATTCTTAACCCAGAAGAAGTAAGTGTACTTTACTGTCTTACTTACGTTATCGTATCTAGTCATTCTGCTGTATGCAGAATTTCCATACAAGGTTTGTCCACTTATACCCTTAGTGATACCTTCTTCGGTATCTGCTAACTCGTCCCATGCGCTTGGTAGAATACTTGACGACACCCATTCGTAGACATCGATGCTTGCACCTGGGAATAATGTAGACCAAGTACTATTTCTGTAAACAACGTCGTTGTCTGAGCTATCTAAGAATTTAGCAGTTCTTAGATCCCACCATAGCATACCAACTTGTCTAGGACCCCACTGGATTCCCTCGTCAACATTTAAATCACTATTGCCAGTAAAGTAAGTAGCTGGATCATAATAAGTTTTATACTTTATTTCTTGTTCGGCTACACCGGGAATTTTACCCTGTGTAGGGTCAAGAACATCGAGATAGCTAACAAGTTTATTTGTTTGTAAATTGTATAAGAATGCTTGTTTAATTCTAGAGACATCTGGCTTATCAATTTGTCTGTGAATAATAGCCCATGAATAAGAATCAGTTGGTTTGCTGTATTGATATACTTTTCCAGACTCATAAGATTGATCAATTGCTGAAGGAGCGCCAACAAAGATATTGTTTGAACCTACTGCAAAACCTGTTCCGTATCCGTTATCAACATTTAGAGGATTAGAAATACTTTCTCCATAAATCCAGAAATTGCCGTATCTATCAAAAATTTCAATTTTACCTGTACCGTTGTCACTAAACACAACAACAGTCTTAAAGTTATTCATAAATGATACTTTTGTACCAAAGTGTGTACCAACTGATGAATCTCTTCCAACTAATGTTGTGTAAAGAACATACTCGTTTAATTCTGAATCGTACTTTCTAATTTCAACAAGGCCCCTATTACTGTTGGCACTCTTGTTACCAATAGCAATATACTGACCATCATCCGATATCGACAACGAGGATCCATAGCTAGTGCCGGTTCCAGCCAATCGATCAATCTCTTGATATGACCCGCTGTTATTTCTATAAATGTAAACAACACCACTTGCTGATATTGCAAGTGCAGTGTCGGATTTACTGATTGCTATTTCAGAGCCAAATGAAGTGTCAGATAAGTCAGATGGTGAAAATACTTCAGTGTCATACTGCCAACGAGTTAATGTAAACTCAAAAGTTCCTGCTAGTTCAGCATCAGGCGGAGCACTTAGAATCAGTGTAGAAGAATCAACAACTTGGAAAACTGTTTGTCCTTTGTTAAACCCTTGTCCTACAACTGTCATTCCTTCTCTTATTTGTGCCGAAGCTGATGATATTTTTAAAGTGTAACCGTCGCTACCGACTGGGTTATAAGAAGCTGTAGCCTCTACTGTAGTTTTGTAAACAAGTCTGTACACGTTTCCTACAACCGGACCGTTTGCACTTACATATAAACTGTTATTTCCAAATACTAAATGAGAACCAAAAACTTCCCCATCCATTGGATTAGGACTGATGATAGTGTCAACTAATGTAAAAATGTTATTAGAATCTTTCTTATAAATTGAAATAACGCCTTGTTCAGTTAACGAAGAATTTTGTCCGTCAGGGTCGACTGCTATATAAGGAACTTTGATCCAGTTTGATAAGTTAAATGTTCCAGTTGTTGCAGTAGTACACTTGTAATAAACACCGTTGTAATTTACAACGTCATTTACTTGGTATGATGTACCTGTACTAAAGACACCTGTGTAGAAAGATGCTACTTCGGTTGCTCTAGGAGTACCAGTTGCTAACCACTGTCCATCAACAGATATTGCTAATACATCACCGGTATAGCTATCTGGTGTAGGGAATAATAAACCAGAGATAGAAATAAACGGTGCAGTAATTGTTTGTCTTTCAACCCAAGGCAATGATTGTGCAGACTTGTCATAGACTACAACTTCGCCATTTGCATTTGAAATTGCAGCAATATTACCAGCAGTGTTAATTAGTACTTGTCTGCCGTATTGTAGACCATCTGTTGGGATAGAGTTAAAAATCTCAGTGCTTGTGTAGACTGGAGAATGTTTCCAAGTTGCCCACTTGCCTGCACCGTTATCATCTGTCCATACAAGTTCATTTGCCTTAACTTCGCCAGCAAACAATCCCTCAACATCGTCGATAGTGGTTGTTCTTTGACTAGTAATTACTGCTACGCTTGCTGTTCCAGGAATTACATAAGGGTCAGGCCAATTACCAATTTCTTTACTAATTGTAAACTCGCTATTGTTAACTGTTAATACTTTATAAAAACCGTCAAACAACTCAGTATTAGTAATACCAATGTAGGAATCTACCTCAAAGCTAACTTCGCTATCTAACTCAACTGTTATTACTTTAGTAGACGGGCTGTAGGCAACTGAAACAAAAGTGTATGCAGTATCAGTATATCTATAAACATTCCACTCTTGCTTTTCAAAGCCGCACCAAATATAATCACCGTCGGCATAATCTGTAACAACTTCTTGTAGTAAAAGATCAACTGAAGTTAATGTTGTTTTTACTTCATCAGATCTAACATAGCCAGGAGTTCTTAAGAAAGGCTTAAAGTTACTGATAGTAGGCCACGGTGCGTTATTGTAACCCAACGGTTTGAGATATACATCGTTAGGTGTGTACCTTATAACAAAATCAGTTATTTCAGTTGAAGGGGTTTGAACTAATTCAACTCCTTGTGGGTTGGTCTTAAACTGAGATTCGTCTAATCTAAATTCAATATTTTCAAATGCAGCATTTGCACCGTATTGTCCAACACGCAATGCCCACTCTTCATAGAATTTTAAACTTTCTTGATTATCTGCACTTAGGACATCAAATAACTTGTTAAGAACGTTTTGTGTACCCTTTTCTTGGATCATACCTTGATAGAACTTAAATTCACTAACATCGTCTTTAATGATGTTATCGAGGTATTGGCGCTTTTGATATCCAACTAAGTGTTGTGCTAGTTGCTGCTGCGACGAATCAAAGTTGTCACTATCTAAACTATAAAAGTCTGCAAACTGGCCAGCTTTATAACTCCAGTTTGGAATTAGTCTAGGTGTAGGTGTACCAGTGTCTTTAATCCATTCAGACTGAACAAATGTTTCCGATCCTGGAATAAATTTTTGTGCAACATAATAAAATTCTTTGTACTTGACAATATCACCAAGTGCATAATCTTGCCATGGCTCCCAACTTTGAATCTTAGCTCTATCAAAAATAAAGCCAGGGATATCAAACCCGCCATACCAGTTAACACTAGTATATCCAGAAACTTTAATACGCTCTTGTCTATAACCGCTAACTGGATTATAGATAGTGTCGTTAAACATAGTAGTGTTGTTAATGATAACAACTTGCTCTTGTTGTATTAGATAGAATGCTGCTCCAAAGATTCCGTTCTCGTCTCTTGGGGTATAACTAACTGCATTGTCTTCTCTGTATGAATTTAAGAATAAAGGCTCTAAAGGAGTACCATCTACTTTAAAAATTTCATATAAGTTAAATGGATTAGCAATGTCGTCAACAACTGCTAATGGAGATGCAAATGTTATCTTTGATGCGCTTGGGCTTAAAGAAATTACAGAGCTTCCTACGGTACTTAACCCGTCAAGTTTAGCAAAGTCTTCCTCATCAAATATTGACGTTGGGTCAATATTTCTTACTGCTCTGTAATAATCACCATTATATCTTACAATTTCGCCTGTTGAAATATGAGTTTCAGGAACCCAATCTTTCCACTTGTCTTCACCAGTACTCCAGTTTTGTGTTGTCCAGAATAAGAACTCTTTTGCACTAGTTTCCCAGTTAGTAACTGCACCTAGATTTGGATTAAATTCGTCGAAAATAAATCCCTGATCCTTTAAGTACTCACCGTACCCTAGTAAGAAGTCGACTACCTCTTGAACTGTAGTAAATTTAGTGCCATAAGATACTGTAATTGGTTCTGCCCTATCCCATGCTTTTCTAAAGATAGCGTTCTTACCACCGATAACTGGTAGTGAAGGCAATGCTTGGTAGAACTTAGGATCAAAAGTTGACGATGTTGTATGTAAAGATGTTACTCTATAAAATCTGCTATTGTATTCAACAATTTTTCCAGCAGCATACTGAGAACCAACCGACCACAATGTGTAAGACTCTGAGATACCACCAATATTGACAGTAATGCCCGATTGTGTCCAAGGATAGTATTTAAAGTACGGCTCTGTAAAACTGTATCCCTTAACTTCATATCCGTCTGACAATTTTGTTATAATGACAGCACTATAAGAAATTTTCTTAACTGGGCTTGAGCTGTTTAATACAATTGAATAATCTTCTTGAGGTACAAATACACTGCTTTGACTTAACGGTGTTTTACTGTCGAGAATTAAATTAAATTTTTCTTTACTTGTAAATGCACCAATTCGATAGCTTAACTTTGTAGAAATATTTAACAAGTCGTACTTGTATGCTTCGTATGATTTTAAGTTATCGCTTAAAATGTAATCTACTACATAGTTAATAATACCAGCAGTTTCTACATTAGTAGAACTAGAATAAATGCTAGGTAAAACTACATCAGATGGTTTTACACGAAGTCCAGTTTCTTTGTAGACAATTTGACCTGCTACGTTTCTTATAATTCTCGATCTGTCAAGCAATAGGCCAAATGTTTTTGCAGGCTGCAAAATAAGTGCAGTAATTAAAACACTAAATGGATAGAAACTACTTCTACGCCATGCGCTTTCAATTGGGCTAACATCACCGAATGTAAAATCTCCAGCAGTAGTAGTTGTAATAATACCTTCTGCAAGTCCAGAAACAAGCGGGCTTGCCACTTCACCGGATTCGGTCACTGGCAAACGATCTAACAAGAAAGGTCTTACAAATTTTTTGTTAATAACAAACGGCTTGCCAGGTTCTTTAATTTTACCTTCCGATATGTCTGTCCACATTGGAATGTTGTCGCTAGTATAAGGTGCTGGACCATATTGATCTTTCCACCAAACTGGTTCTTCGCTGAATCCTAGCATCTCCCATGGGCATAGGTTAGGTCTATCTGTTCCTAGTAACCACTGGTACACACCTCTCCAATATCCTGGTGTTTCCCTACCATCAGGAGCAGATTGGCCTCTATAATTAAATGTAAACGGATTTGTACGATCGTAGCTTAACGGTTTGGTAAAATCTCTGTCAACTAAAGGTAACCACTTGTAAAAGTTTGGAGCTAGAATTCTATTAAATTCTTCAATAGAATAATCAGTTGTTCTCGAATATGAGGGGATAACATCGTTAATGTCAAAGATGTTAGTATCGTATTTTACCTTAATGTTATTATAGATTCTCTTTTCTAATTCTAAAATTAAATCGTCTCGGTAGTCACCGTATGCTAAAATTAAACTACCGTCGTGACCTTGAATCATTTCACGAGGTGTAATTAAAGTAGTGTCGAGATATTTTTTAGGTTCATACTTAGGCCAGATACCTAGCTTAGTAGGTGTTGGAGGAACACAACAACCGGTTGTGCTTTCGTATTCGTATATTGAAATAACATCGCCAGCAGTTAGTGTAACTTGATCAGTAATTAAAATAAATCCCTGATTGCTAAAACTGTAATCTCTTCCATGCAGCAATTGGTCGCCATTCAAGTACACAATTACAGATTTCTGAGAAAGCACGTCAAGACTAAAAACTCTAGTCAATGGATACGTTTTAATTCTACCATCAACTACTTCTAAGTCTGCTTTAATGTTAGCACCGTAAGGAACTAAATCACTAAAATAGTAAGGAGATGTTTTTGGTTTATCTTTATTAATTTTTTCTAAAATTAAATCAACTTGATGAATAACATTAGAATCAATACCTAGTGTTTCTGCAACAATTAAAAAGTTCCTTTTAAACTTGTTGTATTCGTCGCGAGCTTTTTCGATTGCTCTAATTATGTTATTAGTTTCAGAGGTAATATGATACAATGATAAGCTCATTGGACCACTATGCTGAACAAATTTTGTACCGTATTGTGTTACGTTTCCTAAATCTCTTAAGTTAGTTTTGCCTGGGAATTCACCAACAAACTCAGACACATTGTCAACAATCGACCCAACATGGTCGCTTACTTCGCCTAAGGTAAATGTTGTAATAGACTCGTTTAACGGATTATTTTGTAAATTAACCGGGATTTCATAATACCCTTTAGTGTTAATTGGCTGTTTTGCATATGCTTTAATTGTTAAAACATCTGATGTAGAAATATCACTAGATAACGAAACGTACTTGTACACAACTCCGTTAGCTAAAGTCCATTTGTCGGTACCTAATCTCAAGCCGTTAATGTAGACCTTAACAACTAGATCGTCTAGGTCATTGATATTGTCGAATATATCTAAATCAAAATTATTAACTTTTCCGGTATTTTTGTAAATTCTTACTGCTGCTTGAGTAGTTGTTGAATTACAAGTTTGCCAACCGTTAACATACGATGTTGTTCCGTTAACTTCTGTCTTTTTCAAAAATCCAGTGTCAACTTGTTTAGTTAAAACATCTGATAGGGTTTTGTATTGGAAGTTGTCCTTTAACATGTCAAAGTTAAAAACAATATCTCCAATGTTGTTAATATTCTTGTAGGACAAGGCAAACCCTAAGTTAGGGTCAACTGTACCAGTGCCTTGTTTATATGAAAATATCTTTGTACCAACAAATGTAGAACCGTTATATACATCAGTATTGCTATAACTGTTTCCGTCAGCGTCAAACAAATCAAAATATGGCGATTGGTTTAAGCTAGTCTTTTGTTGACCTAAATTCCAAGATGTACCATCGAACCAGTACATCTTTCCTTGATTGTTTTTACCTTGTTTAACTAGCACAACATCGCCTTCTGTTGGCTCTGTTTCTAATTCAAGATGGATTTGTCTAATGCCTTGTATATTAATAAATTTAACTTTGTAAATTTTGTTTTTTACTAAACGATCATTATCTTTAGTAAACAATACACGGTGACCATCACTCAATTGGATGCCGTCAACATTGTAACCTAAGCTGCCTTCAATAATCGAAAATACATCAGTAGTAAAGTTGTCAATTAAATTAACATCAGCAATAGCACTAACACCAAAATTAAATAATTTTAAATTGCCTTCAAACTCAATAATTGGTCGAATTGCTCTTGAATTTTGATTAATGCTAGGAATCTTACCGTTGTAAGCTGCGCTGAGTTCAATAACATCTTTATGGAACCAACGGTTATTTCTACTCCATGGATTTCTATCAATACTGCTTCTGTTGATTACAATATAATCTCTAGTACCAGCAAAGCTAGTTGCATCACCAAATGGCATGCTATCAAATGGAATTGTATCAAATAATACAGACTCGGAATCTGAGTATGACGATACAATTTCTAAAATTGATTCGTTAATTAATTTGATAGACTTGCCAACACCTTCTACATAGTAGAAACCAGTTGCATAAGATTCAGGAGTTACCTTTCCGATAAATCGAACTTTCATACCATTGCTTAATGGAGTTCCATTAGGTAATGTGTAATTAATTTTGCCAATAATTTCTGCGTCAACATCGATAGAAGTATTTTCGTCGATTGATTCGATCTGGAATGTGCCGCCTAAATCTACATCAGTCTCGCTAACATAATATAACACATCAGGTGAATCATAAGGTACAGTAAATGTTAAGATACCAGATTCAATTTCATTATTTTCTAATGTACTAGTTTCGTAAACATCCGCTTTGCCTGCGGTCCTTGCTGTTTTAATTGCAAATGGATTGCCGTCGCTAGAAATTCTAAACTTGTAAGTTTGGCCTCTGTATAACTTAATTGTTGGATTTCTAGTCAACCCATTAGGATAAAATACATATTGATAACTGTCGCCCTCGGCTTCGATTTCAATTGCATATTCGCTAGAAATTTGATCACTTTGGCCAGAAATTGTAATGACATCTGGGCCGTACGGCAACCAGTAGTATTGCTGGAAGTTTACAAACTTATCCCAATCGATGTGTGGATCCCAAGAATAAAATTCTTGCTTGTTAACACGAGCATGATTTGCAGTGTTACCACCGAATACGTTTAATTGATTAATATAATCAATGTAATCTTTAAAAAATGTAGTATTTCCGATTTGGTCATTTACTACTAGACCGGGCTCTAATTGATAATTTTTTCTCGATGTGTCAGATGCTGATAAAAAGATATCATTACCAGTTGTTGCTCTAGCATTTTCACGACCAATATAACCGTTAACTTTTTTAACGGCTCCTGATTGAGTTAGTTGATCAACCGTTGCTTGCAAGAATTTCTTGTTAGCATCAGATTGATAAAACCTTGGTAGGAAATTGTAGCTTCGTCCGCTATTTGCGTTTGGACTTGTTTGGTCGGCCATTAATTACTCCCGTATGTCGAACTTGTGATTGATTGTTGTGATGTTACATTAGATACTGTTGTAGTACCAGCCACTGCTTTAATATTGCTTGCAGTAATGCTAGAGATAATTTCAATATCTGACACTGTTGCACTGCTGATGAATAACTCATCGCTGTTAGATTGAATTTCAAATAAGCCGCCAAAGCCTAATCCACTTTGCTTTGGAACAATAACAAAGCTAGTAATATCTGGCGATAATTGATTTACAACATATGCTGACAATTCTGTAAAGTAGAATGTGTCACCGAAATCCCAACTATCTAAACTAAAGAATTGGTTCATTGCAGCAACTATTCTTGACTTGACGTCATTATCAGAAACTACCCTAGTTGGGTTCTTAACTACTTTAAATGTTGCTTGTAACTCAGGCTTTGCCGAACTACCAAACAACACTTTATATCGAACTGGATGATAAATTATTTCATCGCTAATTGACTTGATTAGGTTCAAGTTAGGAGACAATGTATCGTACAATTCATCGCTACCCGGTGGTAGCGGCTCTGCGGATATTGCTCCGGACACCCATTGTCTATAATTTGTATCATATGTTTTTGTTAAAACATATACGTCAATAATGTTACTTGCGCCAGCATCGATTCTGCTGTCATAATCAGCACTATGAGAATACTGGAATTTTAGGTTATCTCTGCCTACAAATACTTTGTAGTCTAAAGTAACAACAAAACTACCAGTTGTATTGTCATATTTCTTTACAACGTTAGTATCTTCAAAATAAAAATATTGGCCGTTAACTTTATCGTTTAGGGAAACTGCATTCTGCGATGACCTAATAAGAACAGTATTATTTGAATTATCAAAGTATCTGTAATCGTCTTGACCAGTTGTTATTTGATACTTTTCTAACACCACGTAAGTATGAGAAAGTGTATTTGGGTTAATAACAATATTTGTAAAAATTTCAGGATCGTCTACTACACCGTCGTCATCACTATCGGCAAATGTAATAACTAATTTCTTAGTGTCTACATACCCATCAAGGCCAATAAATTCGCTGTCAACATCCCATAAGTGATCTACTGTAAAAGAAGAGCCGCTATTATCTGGCAGCAAGTTAATGCTTAGTACGCTAATCTGATCCTTAACAATTGAATCAGTTCTGCTATCAAAAACTTTTTTACTCTTATCAAAATAGAATCGAATTTGCTTATCGCTTTCAAAGATGTATCGCTGTTCTCTACTTGTAATAGTATAAGTTACGTTGTCAGTTGTGAATAAAATTAACCAACTAGCATCTTGTTGCTGACGGCTAGTGTCACCGGTCTTTGCTAGACTAAACAAGCTAACTGTGTCTAAGTTTGCTTCAAAAACAATTTGCCACTTTTGATTTTCTCTGTCATATCTTAAACCAAATGGCTTGTTAGCAAAAATTAAATCAATCATTGTTGCGATGGTAGAACTATCAATTACTGTTTTCCACTTAGGAATAACTCTAGTAATAATAGGACGACGACCTGCTGCTGATGGAACTATTTGATTTAATGTAATTGGTCCAAATCCTGTGCTTAGTGTTCCAGTATTTGATGCTGTTCCGTCATCAACAACATTTACAACTTCTGACCACAAATTAGTAACCATACCAACTTTAGTTGTTGGATTGTAAACAAGGTTATTAGAATTCTTTGTATCAAAATACCAACCATCAGGTGCTGTAAAATTAATCAACGATCCAACAGACATGTATTTTAAATCTGTTTGAGTGAATGATCCAACTTTATAAATGGTTCCAGTATCATCGCCTACATAACCAGTACATGAATTAGAATCAGATGTAATGTTATACCATGTGATGTTTAAGTTATTAATTTCTTTAATAAATTCTGAATAATAAAAGTTTCTTAAGTCTTTCTTTTCTAAAATATCAAACACAGTGTTATAAATTATTGCATTAATATCTGTTCTTGTTTGATATGTAAACGTAGTTTGATTAATAAACTTTTCTTTATAGATAACACCATCGTCTGCAAATAAAGTAGTGGAACTATATTTCCCTGTTGGGTCAATGATATCAAAGTATCTGCTAATACCGCTACTTGTTCTGTTAATTGCTTTAATTTTTGCAACTGCTGTAGTAACAGAAAGTGGGCTAATGTTGTAGTCCTCGCCAGTAATCATTCTATTTTGAGTATAAAAAGTTGCTGGTGCATTTGCTTTGATTTCTGCATTTGTTTCTGCGATCGCTGCATTTGAAACACTAGTTGCTAAGTTTAAAGACAGCGTTAATGTTTCAGTTTGACCAGTTGCAGAAATATATGGGAAACTAATTGATACGTTTCTAATATCACTAGTATTAATTGTGTATGACAATCCGTTGCTTACTCTATAGTAAGTTCTAAATGTTCCAATTGGTAGATTACCGAATGTGCCATCACTAAACTGTAGGCTAACAGAATCATTTACTCTAGTTAGGACTGCGTAAATGTTTCGAATGTTTTTGCTTAAACTGTTATAGATAATGTTATTTGCTTCAAAATTAGACACAGGTGTCCAATCTTCGTATTCTAAACCGTTCTGATCAATTTTGTATAACCAAACGTCGGAGTTGTTAATATTTTGTGCATCAATATCAATTGACTGATTGCTACTTGGTTGATTTACTGTAAATGTACCAGTATTAAGTGTACCTTGTACAAACCTTAAAAAGAACCCAGTGCTTGGGCTTCCAGCACCGTGGCCGTCATCTCTATAGATACAGCTAATTTGATTTCCAATCTTAGGAGGATCTTCGTAGATGTAATTTTGTCCCTTGAATGTAGTGCTAGTGATTTCAAAATTCATCGGACGGCCAGCAACTGTTTTTGTAAATGCAAACACAGGAACATTAGTAGAAACGTTGTTAAACTGGTACTGCTCGGTAGGAATACCATAAATTGTTCCGCTATCTGCAGGCTTGCCAAATTGTTGAATTTGGGGGAACGATGCATTAATAACTTTAATGAATTGGTCGTACCAGTTACTATTACTAGGATCATTCCACACAATAATTTGGCCAGACATATTTCGTCCGTTGCTATCAATTACTGCTTCAGTAGTCGAAATGCTATTAAACTTTAACAGGCCGCTTCCTGCAATATTACGCTTGGCGTTGTAACTAATTAACCTTGCTAGACGGAGTACGCTATCACGACGCTCTGCTAATTCCAAAAAGTTCTCGCGAGCATTTAAGTCAACACGGAAAGCTATGCTTTGGCCCAAGAACGCAATGAGGTCAATAAGGGCAAGGTATTCACTGGACTCGATGTAGTCGTTGTAGTCTTCTGGATAATTTATGCGGATATAGTCAATCATCGTACGACGCAAGTTTTCAAAGTCATAGCTTTGAAAGTCTGCGTTACGAAAACTTTGGTAGATTCTTTTCCAATCTTCCGCTGCTAACAGCTTATTTTGTCTAGTTGTTACGCTCATAATATGTCCTAATATCAGTATTTAGCTGATAAAATTATGTGCGTATATTAAGCTGTTAATAATCCGTTTGATTGATCAAATCTTAATTGCATTACTTGGCTTACGTTGTAAGGCAAGTAACGTAGAATACATTCTATTTGTATACCAGATTCATAGCTTGTTACAAGTACTTCGCTTGCGCTAATCCTTGGATCATAGTTAATAATTGCATTAACGTTTTCGGTAATAAGATTCTGAACTTCAGGTGTTAATGGTTCATACAATAAATCCCAAATAACACATCCAAACGACGGATTCATTAAACGTTCGCCTTGTCTAGTGTTAAAGTGGTTTAACAAATCTTGCTGTATTAGTTGGAAATCAAATAAGCTAAAATTTTCAGAATTTCCGTTGATAGTACTAAAACCTCTGTACATTTTCTGTCTAGGAGCTTCGAACTTGTTAGAAGATTTTAGTACAATTTTGTCGTATAAATTAGAAGACATTATGGGTTCTCCGCTGGTTTAACTTGCTCAAAAGTATCAGTAGATGTTGTATACTTTAGAGTAGTGTTATGTAAATTTTCGTGTCCTGCCCACGGCTCATGCTGTGGTACTCGAGGCGCAACTATTGCCTCGCTTGCTTGGGTAGCTGTAGGTCCATTCAAATCAATAGTTCCGCCGGTAACTAAAACTGAACTAGAACCAGTAATAGATGTAGTGCCAGAAGCTGTTAAATTTCCATTAGAAGTAGCTTTAATATTCCAGCTACCTGCTGCCGTTGCATTGAAATTAAGTTTTGCATTTAAATTAATACTACCTTCGAGAGAAGTTAGATTTATATTATTTTTTGCAGTTACATTAAAATCTTTTTCAGTATGCATACTGATACTGTCAGCGGCATAGATATCAATTTTTCCATTACTAGTTAACTCTATCCAAGCAGTGCCCCTAGAGTTTGTAATGTAAATCAAATCTTCACTATTGTGTAGCAAAATTTGATGGCCGGTGCGTGTCCTGATGCGGACTAATTCGTTGTGAGGAATATCTGGTTTTCCGCCAGTCTCGCCTTGCTCCATTGCTGCGTATTCTGGAGGTCCATCCTTGGCGTGAGTTTTACGTAGAAACTTATCGTCTCCGTCGTCCATAACAAATGTTGTTCCGCCTAAACGACTTACATATGCATCAACTTTAAATCCTTCTTTACCAACTTTGCCTTTTTTTGCACCAGATCGTTTGTCTACAGGCCCTGGTGTACTGATTCCAAATACAGAACTTGGTAATTCTCTTCGAGCACTACTTGTTGTAATACCACGAATATCATCTAATAATAATCCCTGTTCTTCTAAGAATTTTATTTGATCATTATGTTGAGGCTTTTGAACTTTTGTAGCTTCTTGAACTTGTTTATTTGCAGATTTATTGTATTCCGCTACTGGCAATCTTTTTCCGTTAGCATCTATTGCAAACTTTGTCGCGGCCATACCTGGCACCATGAAATTCATACTTTCGTCAGGTACACAACCGATCCAGTAGCCAGCTTTAGTATTTCCGTCAATAAAGATTACCATAACAGTAGTGCCTACGTCGGGCGGTACAAACCACATTCCGTAAGACTTTTGTGTGTTATTGTAATCGTTAGGATCTTCTGCAATATAGTCAACACTAGTCTGCCCCCAGAACGGAGACATGTACCTAACAGTAAAGAGCTGATCTGGAGCGTCATTATTACCCACTGGTCTTTGAAGTTTAACTTCTAAGATACCCATATAGGAAGCTTCAATTATACTAACAACTTTAGCAAGATACGGCCCTGGTCTAAACTCTGGTAGTTCTGATGATACGTAATCAACGGTTTTATCTGACATACTTAATTACTCGGCGGAATGTTTGATGTAACTCCTGTGTCTTTCTTAGGAGTTGCTTTAGATTCCTGTAGTGGTCTACGGAATCCTTTTAAGGTTTGTCTAAACTGACCACCTCTAAACTGGTTAGTTACCCTATTAATACAATATAGTCCAGTAAATCCCATTGTTGGTGCTACTTGGCTATTTGATCCAAAGTTATAAAGGCCAGTGTCTTGTTTAATATCAAACGGGCTTCTAAATTTAATCATAATATCAACTTCACTAGTTTGCCAATTTACTGTTCCGTCAACATTTAAATCCTTTGAAACACCTGACGGCTTTGATGTGTAATTTCCTTGACCGCTATTTGCAATCCAGAAAGGATCTCCATAGATATCAAGATTAATATTAATCATATCGTTGGGATTTGTAATAGCATCGTGCCAAACTCTTGCTGCACGATTAATTGCATCGTCTGATCCGCCGCCGCCTTTTCTATCAAAAGATGTAGAAGTGCCAGTGTATTTTACTTGTGACGTAGTAGCGCCTGCTTTGTTATCAGGTTTGTTTCCAACCGGTAATTGATCAACTTCTGAAGGTTTATCAACAACACCTGCTTGGCTTTTTGCACTCACTATGTCGTTGTTTTTCTTAAAACTATCAGCAGCAAGGACGTTAGAAAAGTTGATACTAAAGTCAATATCAAACTTTAACACTTCAGTATTTTTGCCTGTGTAAATGTACTCGTACATTTTGACAACTTTCTTTTCAATAGCTTTAAAACCTTCAGCTGGTTGGTTTGGAGATGTTAATTTACTAGCATGTGCTTTATATGGCAAAATTCTGTAGACAATAATTTTAGGGTAAGTTCCTGTTTTATCTAAGTTTTCTTCCGACTCGATATAGTAAACCTGTGTGTCAATTCTCCACCAAGTTTTCATTCCGTCAGAGTCAGTATTGTTAGAATCTAACCCAGTTGTTGGATAATCACTCATTAACAACACTTGGTTAATTACTGTAGGAATATCACAATCTTGTGCAAATCTTAAACTACCTTCATTAATATTTGTTGTAATCTTACCGCGTGTCCATATGCCAGTTTTGTCATCATATGTTGCAGTTTCTTCAGCAGTAGTAGAATCACCTTTTTTATCTAAGCTGTATCCCATGCTAGCTGCACCAAGCAAGTTAACTTGCCCGTCTGGTTGAATATACGTTTGATTAACTGAACTCTGGACTACACCTAGTTTAGTAAAAATAGAACTAGCATCAGATTCTGCTTTTGGGTTGACGGTTGCTGTAGAAGTCTGAGGTGCATTTTGTGCATTGGGTGAATTTGCACTCGATGCATCTTGCGGGAACATAATCAGTACTTGATCAGCAACTGCTTTTGACTTATCTTTAACTAATTCTTGAAGTTTTTTGTTAACAACTGCTTGCAAACTTTGCGGGCCAGTTTGTAATACTTCCTGAACTGTTTTTCCCTTAATAGTAGTATCACTTTTGAGGTTAGCATGTTCTACAGTTAACGCCATGTTTTGTGTGGCATAAGCATTAATGCTGTACTGTGAACCTTGCTCGTTTGCTTTAAACAAAACAGTAGTAAATTTAAAAGGAATATGTCTTGTGCATCCAGGAATTAGGACAGGCTTGCCATCTTCTTTCATTCCCCTAAATTCAATAGTTAATAAAAACGGAGCATCTCTCCAGTTCTTAAATCCAGCCTTATATGCTGCTGTCTGAATTGCCAACAAAAATACACCCAAACTATATGGTTCAACAACATCAAACTGGATTGTCGTAACGTTGGTTGATTTAGGATTATGAGGTCCAATAATTGTATCAAACTTTAAATTGTCAATAAAAAAGTCATACTTGCCGTAAGCTGTTTGTATTCTATTACTCGGATCAGCATTTGCAGATTTACAAATAAGTGGCATTTTCTTGCCTGCTTTGTAAGTAGAATCTGGAAAATTTACATCCTTAAAAGTCATTGGACTGATACTAAGGACATAGTCGTAGCTTGCATATGACGATAGTGTGTTTGCTATAGGTAATTTAACTTTTCCGCCACCGCCTAATGAGCTAAAGAAATTACCAACAGCACCAGTAATGCCAGACAACCCACTAGCAGGGCCGCTATCAACTATTTTTGAAGCTGCCGACCCGGCGCTTCCTATTAAATTACTTGTTGCGCCTAAAATATCCATATTAGAGTCCTAACACTTGACGTAAGCTACTATTCTTCGGAATGTAGATTTTTTTGCCTGGAACAAAATCAAAAATTGGATCTTCTAATACATCTAAGTTTCGCTGTATAAACACCCACCAAAGATTTGCATCACCGTATAAGTCATATGCTAACAAGTCTGGACGGTGTGCATACTGTGCTTCTAATGTATAAAGAAAATCGTCAGGCTCGGCGCTAACCGGACGTATTGTTAAAACATCGAGATAATTTTCTACAGTTTGTGTATTATACCAAGGGCTTGTATTTGAGTAAGTTGCCATATTAAATGTATCCAAAGTTTCCGTTTAAGTACCCGCCTTGAACAAATCTATCAAGACTAAAGTTTCTAGCACTTGCTCTGCTGTACATCGGTACTAATGTAATACTAAATTGGCTCTTTGTAGGAACATATGCTTGGCCGCCGCTAGTTGTTCCGCCAATGCCAAATGACCCAGCTAAACTAGATACTTGTCCAATCACACCAGCAGCTTCGCTTACTGTGCCTGCAATACTGCCAACTGCTCCGCCAAAGGCGCCGCCAAATGTTCCGCTTAATGTATCTGAAAAATTACCAACACTGTCGGCAATTCCTGCAATTGCTCCTGCTGCTGATCCTACAACATCTGTAGCAATATAGTCTGCATCCATAGGAAGTGTGCAGTTAAAACTTTGAATTGCTACTGGTACGTTTTTAAACACATAGTTGCCATAGCCGTTTAAAAATACAATAGGCGGAGGGTTTCCAGCCTTTGGATCATTTCCGCTGAACATTTTGGCTATGCTACGTAAATAATGAACCGCAGCAATCCAGTAAAGAGCTTGCTCAGAATCTTCAACGTTCATAGGTGCCGTAATATCAATAGTGCCAGGGTCACTTGATTTAAATGCATTAAACGTATAGTTAGAATGAATGACTGATTCTGCTGTATATCTTGCCGAAGACTTAATTGTAATCTGCGGTGTATAAGGGAAAATTAAGCCGCCTGCATCTTTGAGTGGCTTTAATACTGGGCTATTTTTAAACGATACCCACCTTGGGAGACTTAACCTGACACGCCAATCGTTTTCGTTTGCTTCGCTTCCGCCAAACGCTGAAAACGCATCAACTAAATCGCCAACTGCTTCTCCAGCTGCTGGTAAATTTACTGAACGAATTGCGCCAGCTACGCCGCCGCCGTTAGCAAACCCTGACGATATAGCAGAGCTAAGAGACTGGGCGGTATTAACTGCTCCAGAAACTGCTCCAAAGGCCGCAGACGCTGCGCCTAGTGTTCGTGTTACACCTTGTCCCATTGGTGCCGAGGATGTTCTAGCTCTAGTCATAATTTAATTTCCCGTTTGGTAAAGTATTTATTTGACTTTATTAACTGCGTAGTTTATTATTACAGTTCCGGAGACTCTATTTTGACAACAACAATACCACAAACAAAAGTAAATTATCTTAACAACAAAGACATGCTAGCAGAGATTCATAGGAGTAAGAATACTTACTGTAGCTATGTAAAACCAGAATATCATCAATACGATATCATCTTACCTAGTGTAGATAAAATTAATATTAGAACAATCGCAGAAGCAAAGCGAAATAAAGCAAAAAGACTAGGTGACGAAGAGTACCAACGACGCAAAGCCGCTGGTGAAAAAGTCAAACAAGCAGACTGTGAAGTAGACTACAAAAAGATATCAAAAACGGAACTTATTTTTAGGGTCATGACGTTTGAGCATATTCCGTCAAATAGCACTAGAAAAAAGAATCCTAAAAGCACTGCTGACAAGCACGATAAAGTAAACTTTCCCCCATTCCAGCATTTTAAATTTGACGACAACGACGAACTAGTGTGCGTTGGCAAAAGTCACTGGAAAGGCGGTATGAAAACAGGCCACTTTGATAAAGATCACGGCACTATCACAAATAATCTAGCACGCATGATGCTAAAACTGTGCGAAAGATATGCTACCCGAGGAAACGTTAGAGGATACACTTACAACGACGAAATGAAGGGGCAGGCTATTTTGCAATTAACACAAATAGGTTTGCAATTCGACGAAAGCAAATCTGACAATCCGTTTGCGTATTTTACGGCCGCAGTTACTAACAGTTTTGTCCGTGTTATTAATATCGAAAAAAGAAATCAGAATATTCGTGATGACATTTTAGAAATGAACGGAATGAATCCTAGCTACACTCGTATTGGTGACGGCGAACATGCGGCCGCAGTAAAACGATATAACGAAGATACATCAAGCGAATGAACATAGACTTACTTGACCTAAGAGTGCATAACGCAATTGCGTTAGTAAAAGAAACGCATTCGCCAAACAACTTCAAAGAGCTTGAAAAAGTTTTAGAGGAAGTATATCATTGCAAGATTGTGTATGACGATGCTCCTTTGTACAACAAGGGGCATTTAGAAATATCAGAAGCAAAGTATCAAACTTGGTTCTTGATACAATTTGGAGACACTAGTGAGTAATTTATTTAAAAAAGTAGCCTGTTTTACAGATATCCATTTTGGATTGAAGTCTAATAGCCAAGTACATAATCAAGACTGCGAAGACTTTGTAGATTGGTACATTGCAAAAGCAAAAGAAGAAGGATGTGATACCGGTATCTTTCTCGGCGATTGGCACCACAACCGTAATAGTCTTAACATTACTACTATGGACTATAGCCTTAGGGCTCTTGAAAAGTTAGGCGCAGCGTTTGATAACTTTTATTTCTTTCCAGGTAACCATGATTTATATTACAAAGACAAGCGTGATATCCACTCTGTAGAATTTGGAAAGTATATTCCAGGTATTACTGTAGTTCACCAACCAATTACTGATGGTAACGTAACACTATGCCCATGGCTAGTAGGCGAAGAGTGGAAAGCAATAGGTAAGAAAAAAGCCAAATATATCTTTGGACACTTTGAACTGCCGCACTTTTATATGAATGCCATGGTTCAAATGCCGGACCACGGTGAAATTCAACTCGATGCATTTAACGGATACGAGTTAGGTTTTAGTGGACACTTCCACAAACGTCAAAGCAAGAAAAACATGCATTACATCGGTAACGCTTTTCCTCACAACTATGCCGATGCATGGGATGACGAGCGTGGCATGATGATTTTAGAATGGGGTGGTCAACCAGAATATTTTTCATGGCCAGGGCAACCTACATTTAGAACGGTAACTTTGAGTCGATTGATTGACGAAGCTAGCTCATTAATCTTGCCTAAGCAGCATCTGCGTGTTACACTAGATATCGATATCACGTTTGAAGAAGCAAGTTTTATTAAAGAGAACTTTTTGTCACAATATGATATTAGAGAATTGACATTAATTGCTGAAAAGAAACAAGTCGAAATTAATACAGAAGTAGATGTGCAAGCGTTCGAATCAGTTGATCAAATTGTTAGCAATCAACTAGTAAGCATCGAAAGCGAAGCATACGACAAGAATACACTTTTAGCAATTTATAATAGCCTATGATAAAAATAAAAGAACTTACAGTTAAAAATTTTATGAGTGTGGGTAACCAAACTCAAGCAGTAGATTTTGGTAAAGAACATCTTACGCTAGTGCTAGGAGAAAACTTAGACATGGGCGGAGATGATAGCGGTTCAAGAAACGGTACTGGAAAAACAACTATCGTTAACGCATTAAGTTTTGCGTTGTATGGAAATGCCCTTACTAACATTAAGAAAGACAATTTGATTAACAAAATTAACAATAAAAACATGTTAGTTACATTGTCTTTTGAAAAGGACGGTATTCAATATCGCATTGAAAGAGGCCGAAAACCGACTGTTATGAAATTCTTTGTCAACGACGAAGAACAAGTAGACGAAACTGATGACAGCCAAGGTGATATGAGAGAAACACAAAAAGATCTCGATCATATCCTTGGCATGAGCCACGATATGTTTAAACATATTCTAGCCCTTAACACTTATACTGAGCCGTTCCTTAGCATGAAAGCAAACGATCAAAGGGCAATTATTGAGCAGTTACTAGGTATTACTATCCTTAGTGAAAAAGCAGAAGCTTTAAAAGAGTTAATTAAGGAAACTAAGGACGCAATTACTCAAGAAAGTGCAAACATCGAAGCTGTAAAAAAGTCAAACGAGGGTATACAAAAAAGTATCGACAGTTTAATGACTAAACAAGCAGCATGGCTAACTCAGCGTGATAATGATCTTGAAAAAATTGGCAGGGCTATCATTGAATTAGAAAGCGTAGATATCGATGCCGAGTTAGTTGCACATTCTAATCTTAAAGAATATCTCGAAAAATCTGCAAAGCTGCGTAGCTTGAATAAAGAAAGAGCAACATTCGAATCAGCAATTACACAAGCAGAAAAGACGCAATCTAAGTATGCAAAAGAGTTAGAGCAACTAGCAAATAAAAAATGTCATGCTTGTGAACAAGATTTGCACGACCACAAGCACGAAGAAATGACGGCTGTAGCTACCGCAAACGCAGAAGAAGCTGGAAAATACCTCGATAAAGTTATTCAAGATTATGAAAAAATCTTGCAAGAAATTGAAGAAATTGGCACGGTTAGTACTAGGCCAAACACTTACTACGACACTGTAGAAGAGGCGCTAAAACACCAAAATAATTTAAAAACCCTTGAAACAAATCTTACAATTAAAGCAGGCGAGTCTGATCCTTACCAGGAACAAATTGACGAATTATTGAATACTGCAATGCAAGAAATTTCATGGGATTCTGTTAATGCTTTAACAAGCGTTAAAGAGCATCAAGAGTTCTTACTCAAGTTGCTAACTTCTAAAGATAGCTTTATTCGCAAGAAGATCATTGATCAAAACTTGGCCTACTTGAATAATAGACTTACACATTATCTTGACAAGATGGGATTACCTCACACTGTTGTTTTCCAAAACGACTTATCTGTAGAAATTACGCAACTTGGGCAAGATCTAGACTTTGACAATTTGTCGAGAGGCGAACGTAACAGACTAATTTTAGGTCTAAGCTGGGCGTTTAGAGATGTTTGGGAAAGTCTATATCAAAATGTAAACTTACTGTTTATTGACGAGTTAATTGATAACGGATTAGATGCTAGCGGTGTGGAATCTGCACTTGCTGTACTAAAGAAAATGGCTAGAGAACGCCAGAAGAACATTTACTTAATTTCTCACAAAGATGAACTAATTGGTCGTGTCAACAATGTTCTTAAAGTTATTAAAGAAAATGGATTTACTAGCTACGCAAATGATTTAGAGGTTACAGAATGAACATCGGTTTTACTTGTTCAACATTTGACTTATTCCACGCTGGACACATTATGATGCTTAAAGAAGCAAGAGATATGTGCGATTATCTAATAGTAGGATTACAAACTGATCCAACTATCGATCGACCAGATACAAAAAACAAACCTGTGCAAAGTATATTTGAAAGATTTGTGCAGTTACAAGCATGTAAGTATGTCGACGAGATTGTTGTTTATGCAACAGAAAAAGACCTTGTCGACATCTTACTATCTTACCCCATTAACATTAGAATATTAGGCAACGAGTATGAAAACAAAAACTTTACAGGCAGATCAGAATGCATTAGCAAAGGCATTAAGTTTCATTTTAACAAACGCGATCACAGTTTTAGTACGACAGAGCTAAGACAACGTGTTGTTGACGCAGAAGCAGACAAATTTACCAATGTTACCAGAACAAGATGAAGAACTCCATGCGGAGTTGTTAGCAAAATTTAGAGAATACTTTGAAGCTAATCAAGAATGGTTAGCGGAAGGAACTAAAGCAAGCGCAATTAGGCTAAGACAAAGGCTTAGTGAAATAAGAAAAATCTGTACACGCAGACGTGTTGTTGTACGTGATTGGTGTAGGGAAAAAGAAATAGAACTCAGGCAACGTGAAGATTTAAGACAGGCTCAAAAGAGAGAGGCTGACAAGGACTGATATGCTAACTACAGCATGTCATGGACTTACCAAGGGAAATTAATCGAAACTTTACCAGAAGATTGTTTAGGCTTCGTATATCTTATCACTAATACCACTAACAATCGTAAGTACATAGGCAAAAAACTAGCAAAATTCTCAAAAACTTCTCAAAAAACTGTAAAACTCAAAAACGGCAATAAGAAAAAGAAGAAGATTAGAAGTTTAGTCGACAGTGATTGGCAAACTTATTATGGCTCAAGCCCTAATCTAACAGCAGACATACAGGCATTAGGCACAGACAAATTTACAAGAGAAATACTTTATTTCTGCAAAACAAAAGCAGAAATGTCGTACATCGAGGCACGAGAACAGTTTGACCGCAGAGTACTAGAAACTGATGACTACTACAACGGTATCATCAATTTAAGAGTAGGCGGTTCACCATCATTGAGACAGGCTCTCCTAGAACAACAGGCAAAACAATCTAACACTTAAGGTTAGCGGGCCAGTTTGTAATACCGCTGTGGAAAAACCGGGGAGAAAACCGGACACGTAACATATTGATGCACTCCCGTCAGTAAATCTGACTATCCTGAAAGACGGAAGAGAGTTTGAGGGTGAAAACCACGATGCCCAACGCATTAATATAGTATGAATTGTTAGCATACGAAAAGCCGTGCTATAAAAACGTAGACAACAAGGAACGAGGTCTACGGCGCTTGTAAAAGCGATGTCGCAGTAGGTTGGGAAAGTGCAGAGCCCATTAGCTTACGGTAAAAAATACCTACTTCCAATAGTCTTGGCTGGTGCAACTCGCATGAAAGACAAAAAGGTGGAACCTGTTAAAAAGGTTCCGTCTGACTGAAACAATCTGCATGAATCTTAAACGCTTCGCGTATAACTTCAATATATTAAATTACTTCAAATAAGAAAAGTTCGAGCGAAAGCGAAGAACAGAAGAACGTCAGTTCTTCTTTAAACAAGTAATAAATATCATATCGTAAGGATTAGAGATGAAAATACGTGATGTGATTTATGAAGAAAATCCCTTAACTAAATGGGCTGCAAAAGGAATATCAAAGTTATTCCCGACTACTGCTGGACGTGTTGCATCGAGATCTGATGCGTATGATCTATTAAAGAATGCATGGGCTAACGAAATACAGACCCACGGCAAAATGATCACAAGTGCTGATAAATTAGTTGGTGCTAAGTATGCCGCTGATGCAAGTTTAATTAATGGCGCTGCAAAAGAAGCAGCAAAGATTGCTAAAAAAGCAAAATATACTGCTAATGTTGCGGCTATGGAAAAGTCATTAGGCAAAGCAGGATCGGCTGCTGTTAAAATAGGTATTTCTATTGGATGGGGTGATGCTATCTACGAAGCATACACTGAAATTTCTGAACTTAACGATAAACTAGCTAAAAAACAAATAACACCTGACCAGTACGACAACGATGTACGTTATTATCTTGGACAATGTGTTACAAAAATTGCTGCTATGGGCGTTGCATCTGGAGCATTTAAACTAGGTGGAGCTGTTATTAAGAGCATACCTATACTACCTTTTGCTGGAACTATTGGAAGTTTAGTATCTAGTTTAAGCGGAACTGCTGCTGCGGGATTTGGATTATGGCTAATGTCACCTGAAGGATCTAAACAATTTGCAGAATGGTATGTTAGTAATACATTTTCTGCAATGATTGCAAGGACTTGGATTGGTGGAATGTCAAAAGCAGCATATGATTATATTGTTAGATCGATTGATCAGATTAAATCAGGGCAAGTGCCTGACATGCCATTTAGCGATAAAAACGATAAAGATGGTCAAGGAGCATTTCCTGTTAAGAATCCTGAGCAGGATGCACAATACGATCCTGAAACTAAAACTTGGTCGGCTGGTAAATTTTAAAGAAATGGCATTTGAGATGCTTTTGTCATCTCAACGTTTTCTTTAATTACTGTATACATTCCTTCTCTATCGTCAAACGAGTACACATGTAGTAGTTCATGTAGTGATACACCGCCTCTCATGTACCAACTAATTCTTGCAAGTTCTTCTTTGAACTGTTTTACTTCTTGATCAAGCCTAACTAAGTGTTCTTCAATCTCTGAGGCAGAGAGCTTAATTAGGCTCCTACGAAAAAATCTGCTTGGTCTAGGCTAATAACTAATGAAGTTTTATGTCCACAAGTTTCACACTCAACAGTTTGATCTGGACTACGCCATGTTTCTTGGTTAGTGTTTACTTTTGTTCTAATGTCAGCAATGTATTTAGAATCAGCATTTTCAACCCATTCCCTAATAAAGCCGTGTTCAGTAACTGTTGAATCTCTAGTAGAAATGCTTTCAATTCCAGCAATAAAGATTTCGTTTTGTAGTTTAGCCAAATCTTCGTAGATAGCTGTTAACAACTTACTGCGTTCTTCTTCAGAGTCTAATTCGTTAATTTGGCGCAATCGTTGTTGCAATTGGAAATTGTTTTGTGCAAAGTCCGAGCTTTGTTTGTAATTTAACGGTTTTAGGCTAATTGTAAGGTCTCCAACGACAATTTTGTTGTCGTACTTAACATTAGCGTAGTATTCTATAAAATTGCTTAAATTAAATGTATATTCTGCGTGAGTCCCGCATTTTTCGCAAACGTTATCAACGTCAAGTTCGTTGCCGTATGTTGCTATTCGGATAGCAGTTAAGATAGTATCAAGGTCGATAGTCGTTAGTTCCCAGGGATTGTTTATTGCTGGGCAGCAACTAGAGATAATCTTAACTGTGCTTTCTCCTGTTAATAACGCATCAGGGGTTTTTGCAATGATTTCATCCATGCCTGTCATGCCAAACACTGGCAAATGGTTTACATCTCCACTGAATGCAGTAGGTGAATTGTAAGCACCTCGACTAGGTAATGCAATAAACACTTTAGGTTGTCTAAAGTATTGGGTAAGTGGGTTTTGTGCCATTTTTAGCTCCGCATAAATATAATATATCCTGTATTTATATACGCATATTTCTTGGAATTTTTAAATGAACGGATCTATTACATACGATCAAATGAGGGACTTGCTTAGAGAGCAAGCTACTTCAATATCTGCGGCAGTTGGTAAAAGTGCGCCCGCCGCAGCGCCTAGTTCCAGCGGTAGCGGTACAGGAAATTTTAATAGTACACTAAGTTCTCTTGCAGGCGGATTTAGTAATGCACTAACTGCAACAACAAAACTTGCAACTGGGACTTACAAAGCTGCTGATGCGCTTACTAACTTTTCTCAAGTTAGCGGATTGTTAGGTCCTGTTGGAAAAACAGTAGGATCACTAGCAGCACAAGTTGGCGAAGGTGCTATTGTATTAAACGAGTCATTAAAATCTTCTAGTCAACAAGGTGCATACTTTGGTAACAACTTAGGTTTATACAGTCAAGCTATTTTAGGTGCTCGTATGAGCATGCCTGAGTGGGAACAGACTATTAAGCAAAGCAGTAAATCTATTGCAGGCCTCGGAATTAACATGGACGTTAGTTCTGTAGGATTTTTAAAACTAGGCAAACGTTTACAAGAACAAGATTTTGTATATCAACTACAAGCAACAGGGACCAATACTGAAGAATTTGGTAAAATTTTAACTCTTGTTGCACATAACGCAAAGCAGTCTGACATGACACAGGCTGATAGCAGAAAGAAAATGATTCAATCTGCTATAGATTTAGCTCGTGAAATGGACAATACTGCCCGCATAACAGGCATAAGTCGCCAAGAACAACAAGAAAGTTTAGAAAGACAATTAAAATCGAAAGAATCTGAACTAGCAATGCTAGCTATGTCGGATGAAGAACGTACTGCTTACCAAAATAACCTAGCTATGACTAAGCGTTATGGCGACAGCGTACAAGATGCTATTAAGATTTACTCAACTGGCGGACCAATGAACGCCGAAGAGACACAAAAGATTGTCGCTCTTGGCCCAGAAATGGCAGATGCTGCTCGTAGATTAAGTGAAGTTAAGGGTACAGGTAAAGAAGACGAAGCTAAAAGAGAAGCAATCCGCCAAGAAATGGATGCTATTGTTCTTAGAAAGCAAGGTGATAAGGCGTTTGCTGAAGAACAGATGCGACTTTACAAAGCCGGAGATGCACAAACTAAAGCAATGGCTCAGTCTCAACTAGAGCAAATTAGATATGCACAGATTTTAAAACGTCAACAAGAAGAAGCACAACGCCAAGGTATTAGTTTAGTTGAGTTCCAAAAACGTGAAAACGAAAAAGTTGCTAGTGATAGAAAAGCAGCAGCAGAAGGAAAAGCTGGGTCAGAAGGCGAAGCATCGTTACCGTCGACTACTATTAACCAATCTGAACGATTAATTAAAGATGTTTCTGCAGGTATTGGTGTAGGTGTTAACCAACTTAACAAAGAGTTAGGTTCTACAATTGGCGGATTTACTGACCTTAATAAAGTTTTACGAAAGTGGACTTCTGAAGAAATGGTCCAAGTACCGCAGCAGTTAGTAAATGCTATTGGAAAAAAGTTAGGTGTTGACAGAGAAGTTACTGTTCCTGACAAAGAAAAGAACAAACCTAAAATGTTTGGCGGAACAATGGGTATGTTTAACGAACTGTTACATGATTTTGGCAAAGAAACTACTGTCGACTTGCATGGTAAAGAAGCAGTTCTTAATGAAGGACAGTTAAAAAATTTAGTAAGTAGTGCATCAGGTGCAGCATCAAAAGGTATGCCTGACATAGAATCTACTTTTGGCAACATGTTTGGAGCATTAAAAGGCATGATGCCAAAGGATGCACCTTCGATTGAGCCGCCAACAAAAGGCATGATATCTGAAATACAAAGTTCTCTAAGATCTGAATTAGAAAAAGTTAAATCAGCAATGCCAACACAAGACAGTATGCGTAGTATTGTTACTCAAATGCAAGGCTCTATGCCAAAATTGCAAGAAGCAGCTTCGTCATTTACTGGGAATAAAGGATCTATGCCTGAAATGAATTCAGGTGAAGTCATGACTAACATGTCTAAAGGCATAGATGAATTAAATAAACGTATAGAACGACTAATTCAGGCAGTCGAAGATAGCGGAGATAAGAGCGTTAGAGCTCTTAAGACTAGCGGCAATCTGATTGCCTAAGGATAAAACATAATGACTTGGAAGAAATATTTCACACCAGTACCTACTACAGACGGGACACTTGGTCCTGTTAATGGATCTATTAGTAGACCTGGACCTGCACGTTCAAACTATTCTAGTTTTCTTCCTGATGTTTATGCAGGTGCTCCAAACCGTATTGAGAGATATCAACAATACGAAATTATGGACAGTGATCCTGAAGTAAATGCAGCATTAGACATTTTAGCAGAATTTACAACTCAAAAATTAAAAGATGGAAAGTCTCCCTTTACAGTTCATTGGAGACACAAAGCTACAAATAGTGAAATCCGTATTTTAAGTGAATATCTACAGCAATGGTGCAAGCTTCAAAAGTTTGATACACGTATTTTCCGCATTATGCGTAATGTTTTCAAGTACGGTGATGCATATTTTATTCGTGATCCGGAAACACAAAAGTGGAATTATGTTGATCCTAGTAAAATTACAAAAGTTATCGTTAATGAAAGCGAAGGCAAGAAGCCCGAACAATATGTAATCAAAGACCTTGCACCTAATTTTATGGATTTAGTTGCAACACAGATTACACCTAACATTAATCCTCGTAATGCCGGCGGCGGTTTAACTAGCGGCGCAGGAGCATACGGACAAAATAAATCATCTGGATTAGGTAGTGCTTATCCTTCAAGCAGTACTGGAACACGATTTGGTGTAACAGAATCTGAACATGCTATTGATGCAGAGCATATTGTGCATTTAAGTTTAAGCGAAGGCTTAGACAACATGTATCCTTTTGGTAATAGTTTGCTTGAAAATATCTTTAAAGTATACAAGCAAAAAGAACTATTAGAAGATGCGATTTTGATTTATCGTATACAACGTGCGCCTGAGCGCCGTGTATTCCACATTGACGTTGGTAATATGCCAGGACACATGGCTATGGCGTTTGTAGAAAGGGTTAAAAATGAAATCCATCAACGAAGAATACCAAGTCAAACAGG
>JACCED010093150.1_pt1 | contig 35505 bp, 36 predicted proteins | sample 7455021 | NCBI WGS metagenome assembly JACCED01 (sample SAMN15323456, study PRJNA562643) | freshwater metagenome | isolation source: river surface water | place: USA:Blue River Watershed | collected 2017-08-19
AGGCTAGGGGCGCTGTTCAACCGGCCGGTCGGCAAAGCGCATCGAAAAGTCCACCGCCTGGATGTCCTTGATCAGACCACCCACCGAAATACGGTCAACGCCGGTGGCGGACAATTCGGGCAGCGCCTCGAAGGTCACCCCGCCGGAGATTTCGAGGCTGCAGCGACCCCCGGCCATCTCCACCGCCTCGCGCAGGGTGGGCAGCTCCATATTGTCCAAAAGGACCATGGTGACCCCCGCGTCCAAGGCCTCTCGCAGCTGGGTCAAGGTCTCTACCTCCACCTGGATGAAGGCGACCGGCTGACGGCTTGCCAGGGCCTGGGCGGCGCGGAAGGCGGCGGTGAGGCCACCGGCTGCGGCAATATGGTTTTCTTTGATCAAGATGGCGTCGTACAGGCCCATGCGGTGGTTCTGTCCGCCGCCGCAGCGCACCGCGTATTTCTCGGCGACCCGCAGACCGGGGATGGTCTTGCGGGTGTCCAGGATGGCGGCGCGGCTGCCCTGAACCGCCTCAACGTAGCGGGCGGTCTTGGTGGCAACGGCGCTGAGGGTCTGCAAAAAGTTCAGGCAGGTGCGCTCGGCGGTCAGGAGCTCACGGGCGGGTCCGGTGATTTCAACCACCTTGGCGCCTGGGGTGGTGATGCCGCCGTCGTCGATCAGCCAATGGGGCTTCGCGGTGGGCGCAAGCTGCCGAAGCACCTCGTCCACCCAGGGACGGCCGCAGACCATGGCCGCCTGGCGGCAGACGATGGTGGCGGTGACCTGGCGGTCAGCGGGGACGAGAGACGCGGTCAGGTCGCCGCTGCCCACATCCTCTTCGAGGGCGCGGCGAACGTCGGCCCGGATCTGGTCGGGCGAAGGGGTAGCTTGCATGGGCGTTATCGGTCAAGGCTCCTAGCATTATCGCTGGGGGTGCGACGCCGACCGATATCACGGCGCACGACGACCGGCTTGCCGCCGAGGCGCTGCTTGCACATCCAATGCGCCAGCGCAGAGTCGAGGTAGTCCGCATGGCCGGGGAACCAACGGGCCAGCTCCAGCGCCAGGCGGCGGCAGACCGCTACGTCGCCCTGGGCGAGACGCTGCTTCACCCCGCGGACGGACTGGAGCACGGCCGCATGCTCGTTGACATGGCATTCGCGTGCGGGAAACCCGGTTTCTTCCATCCAGCGGTCCTCCTCGCCGAAGTGCGCAAGGACATGGGCCTCCAAGGCGTCCAGGGCCGCCGGCAGGTCGGCATCAGTGGCCACCTGCAACGCACTCACGCACTGAACGAACTCCTGGTGAACACCATCCATGGGCCCGTAGCCCAGGAGAAAGCCGTCATGCCAGCCGAGCGTTTCGTCCCCTGCCTCGGCCAGTTTCGCGCCGGGGCTCGCCACTCACTCGGCCTTCAGGTCGGCTTCCTTGCCGGCCTTGGCCATGGCCTGGTTCTCACGGTCGATCTCACGGCGATACGCATCCGGATTGGCGCCCACTCCCATGATGCCGGCGGCGGTGAATTTTTCGATGACATCCGGTTGCTGCACCGCCCAGGCAATGTCGTCGGCGAGGCGCTTGATGGCCTCGGGGGCGGTGCCCGCCCGTGCGAGCGCACCGATCGTGACCGAGAAGTCAAAGCCGGGAATCATCTCGGCGATCGCCGGAACATCGGGTGCCTGCGGGGAGCGCTTGCTGTCGTTGCTACCGACCAGCACCACCTGCCCCGACTTCACGAAGCCGACCATCGAGGGCAGCGCAGCGAACAGGAAATCAACCTGACCACCCAAGAGCGCCGGCACCGACTGGCCAGAACCGCGGAAGGGCACGTGGCGGATGTCCAGCTTCAGGTCGGCCTTGAGCGCCTCCATGGTGAGGTGATGGGTACTGCCGATGCCCGATGAGCCATAGGTGTAGTTGCCAGGCCCTGCCTTGGCCTTGTCAACGAAGTCCTTGAGGCTCTTGACGCCGGTCTTGGGGTGCGCCACCAGGAACAGCGGAGAACGGGCAATCAGCGACACAGGCAGCAGGTCACGGCCGACGATGTAGGAGGCCGACTTGTTCAGAAGCGGGGTGATCGACAGCATGGAGCCGTCGGAGACGATGAAGGCGTGGCTGTCGTTCGGCCCGGACAGCAGGTTCTGGTAGGCCACCACACCGTTGCCGCCAGCCCTGTTGTCCACCACCACAGACTGCCCCATGCGCTCAGTGAGCTTCTGAGCCACGATTCGCGCGACGGAATCGGGCAACCCGCCCGCTGCATAAGGGACGATCAACTTGACCGGCTTCGTAGGCCAGCTCTGGGCCAGGCCGGCAAGGGGCAAAGCAGCCAGTGCAAGGCTGAGGGCTGCCAGGGTTCTGCGTTTCATGACTGACTCCGGGTTTTTGAGGATGTATTTTCTTAGCGGGCTAAGATAATTCAATTTTTGAGAGCACCCCGATTCTTGTCAAGCGTGCTAACCCCGTTATCCGATTGCCGTCCATGACCCTTTCTCACCCTCTGCGCCCCGTTCGGGTCATTCGCAAGCACCCGATCGCGCGGGACATCCATCTGCTTGAACTGCGGGACCCCTCCGGGGAAAGCTTGCCCGCATTCTCGGCGGGTGCACACCTTCCGGTGCAAATCCCGACGGGCGCCATGCGTCACTACTCGCTGTGCGGCGATCCAAGAGACGCAGGGACATATCAGATCGCGGTCAAGCGGGAGGCCACAGGCCGGGGGGGATCGATCAGCCTGGTCGACGGGGTGAATGAGGGCGACACCCTGATGGTGGGCCAGCCAGACAACCAGTTTGCCCTCAGCGAGAAGGCCCGTAGCTTCATCTTGATCGCAGGCGGTATCGGCGTCACCCCGATGCTGGCCATGATCCATCAGCTGCGTGCCGAAGGCCAGCGGCCCTTCAAGCTCTATTACCTGGCGCGTGACCCGGAGTCCACTGCTTTTGCCGAGACGCTGGCCGCACCCGAGCTGGCCGCCCAGGTGATGATTCACCATGACCACGGCGACCCGGCCCGTTCGCTGGACCTCTGGCCGGTGCTCGAAAAATCGGTGAGCGGAGCACATTTGTACTGCTGCGGCCCCAAGGGGCTGATGGACAGCGTGCGCGACATGAGCGGCCACTGGCCGACCAGCGCTGTGCACTTTGAGAGCTTTGGCGCCGACACCCAGCCGCGCGACGACGATCAGCCGTTTGAGGTGGTTCTGCAGCGCAGCGGCAAGCAACTGAGCGTCGGGGCGCGCCAAAGCCTGCTCGATGCCCTGCGTGGCCACGGGGTACAGGTACCCAGCTCCTGCGAAAGCGGCACCTGCGGGTCCTGCAAGGTGCGGCTTCTGGCGGGTCAGGCTGATCACCGTGACTACGTCCTGCTGCCTGAGGAGTCGGACACCCACCTGATGGCGTGCGTGTCACGCGCCCAGGGCGCTGGGCCGCTGGTCTTAGACCTGTGACATTAGACCTGTGACATTCGAACAATGACATTGGACCTATGACACTGAACCGCGCACCCCTGCGGATCGGCGTGCTCGGACTGGGCCGCGCCTTCACCCTGATGGTGCCCACCTTCAGCCGAGACCCTCGCGTCCGGCTGGTGGCAGCCTATGACCCGCAAAAGGCGGCCTGTGCAGCCTTCACCCGCGAGTTCGGTGGTGTCGCGCACGCAAGTGCGCAGGCGGTCTGCGCCGATCCGGCGGTTGAGTGGGTGTACGTGGCCACCCCCCACGCCATGCACGCAGAACATGTGCAACTGGCCGCGAGCCATGGCAAGCATGTGCTGGTTGAAAAGCCCATGGCCCTCGGACTGGAAGACTGCACCCACATGATCGACGCCTGTGCCCGGGCCGGTACCCAACTGCTGGTAGGCCACAGCCACAGCTTCAACGCGCCGGTTCGCCTGGCGCGCAACCTGATCGCCAGCGGCAGCTTGGGCGCGGTGCGCCTGGTGCACGCGATGAATTTCACCGATTTCCTCTACCGACCACGCCGGCCCGAGGAACTCGATACCGCCCGCGGCGGTGGCGTCGTTTTTAGCCAGGCGGCACACCAGGTAGACATTGTCCGCATGCTGGCGGGCGGCGAGGCGCTGTCGGTCTATGCGCGCACCGGCGCCTGGGATCCGGCCCGCCCCACCGAGGGCGCCTACACCGCATTGATCGACTTCGCAGGCGGGGCGGTGGCCAACCTGACCTACAGCGGCTACGGCCGCTACGACACCGATGTCCTCATGGACGGTATCGGCGAGATGGGACGGCCCAAGGCGCCAGGCACCCATCAAGCAACCAGGCAGCGGCTCGCGGCTGCAAAAGACGAGGCCGCCGAGGCCGCGCAGAAGGCGCAGCGCAATTTCGGCGGCAGCGCCTACCAGGGCGACGATGGACAGGGACCCGATGCGTATCAGCATTTCGGCCCGGTGGTCGTGTGCTGCGAACACGCCGATCTGCGGCTGACGCCGACCGGAGTCGAGGTGCATGACCTGGCCGGCCTGCGCATGGAGGCGCTGCCGGCCCCGACGGTGCCCCGCAGCGAGGTGATCGACGAGTTGTGGGCGGTGGCGCGCGAGGGCCAGGCCCCGGTGCACAGCGGCGCCTGGTCGAGGGCCACGCTGGAGGTGTGCCTGGCTATCCTGAGCTCGCAGCGCCAAGGCGGGCCCATCCCCCTCCACCAGCAAGTCGCGTTGGCGGCCTGAGCCCGCAATCTGCCATGACAAGCCCCAGCCAACCCGGGAACGACACCCACCAACTTTTGAAGCACTGGCGCGAGTCCGTGCCCGACGACCGGCTCGCGCACTTGGTCCGTGATGTGGCACGCGCCCAGATGCGGGCGCTGCAGCAACGCCTCACCCCCCATGGCGTGTCCTTCGGACATTGGACCTTTCTGCGCATCCTCTGGATCCGCGACGGCCTGACCCAGAAGGAGCTGAGCGACCTGGCCGGCGTGATGGAGCCCACCACCTTCAGTGCGGTCAAAGCCATGGAGACCATGGGCCTGATCGAGCGGCGACAGCGCGAGGGCAACCGGAAGAACATGCACGTCTTCCTCACACCCGCTGGCCGCGCCCTGGAGAAAAAGCTGGTGCCGCTGGCCGAGGAGGTCAACCACATCAGCATGCGTGGGCTGTCGGACAAGGCAGCTGCAACGCTGCGCAAGTCTTTGCTGTCGATGATTGAAAACCTCGCCGCCGAGGAAAGCGGCGGGCTCGGCGAGGAAGGGGAATAACCGCCGAAGAGCGGCTGGTGTGCTGGGCCCGTTAGACCTTCAGGCCTTCACCGCATAGTTTTGGTCGGTTCCGGCCTGGGCCTCTTCCACACCCAGCCAAATAGGGTGGGCGTCGTAGGCGCGCCAGTCGATGGTCTTGGGTATGACATGCTGGAATGAGCAGACATCGGTCGGCGTTGCCTGGGCACCTGTGCCGATGGCCGGGCCGCCGTCTGCCACTGCGCGCACGGCCTCGATCATCTGCTTGCGAAACTCCACCACCGCCAGGTCACTGGCACCGAGCCTGTCGCGGGTCCGGTCGGTCACGGGCCCCATGGACACCCACATGGCCATGTCCTGGTTGGGAATTCCTTGAATGCCGGTGAAGTTGCCGTCCCGCATCGCCTGCCGGTCTTGCCAGAATCGGTTTTCATGATTTCTCAGCGGCCGGTAGCGCTCGTCGACGTCGACGCCCACGGTCATATGCAGAAAGCGCCGCCATGCCTCGGTATCTGGCGTCTGCTCGGGGTGGCCCCAGCCGATGAAGTAGAACACCATGTGGGTGTCGTCCATCGGTACGTTGACGTTGGCCACGTTGTACAGGTTGTTCGGCGGAATCAACACGGTGAACGGCGCAACGAAGACGGTGGTGCGCACGTAGTCGTGCGTCTGCGCATTGAAGATGGGCCGGCGGATGGCGGCGTAGCGAAACCCGTAGCCGGTGCGCTGAACCTGCATCCGCGGGGCCTTGTCGGTGGTGGGGCGGAGCCAGTTCTTGTCGTTCGCCTCCGCGCCCTGCACACGTGCCGGCACCATGTCCGAGCTGTGCAGGCTGGAACTGTGCGCGGAGTCGATCGCACCCTCGAGCACCTGCACCCAGTTCACCGGCAATATGGCCTTGCCAATCGACACGCGCGTGTCAGCCGTGGGCGCCCAGCGGGGCGGCACGAACTCCGGCGCATCGACCTGCGGGTCCATCCAGGCCCACACCATGCCACCCCACTCCTTGACCGGGTAGGCCTTGTGCTTAACCTTGTCCATAAAGCCGCTGGCCGCCGGTTCGGACACCATTTCGATCACGTTCCCGTGAACGTCCATTTTCCAGCCGTGATACAGGCAGCGCAGACCGCCCTCCTCGTTGCGACCGTAAACAAGCGAGGGGCCGCGGTGTGGACAGGCCTCATCGAGCACGCCCACATTGCCGTCGCTGTCGCGGAACACCACCAGGTTCTCGCCCAGGATACGCGCGGACACCGGGTCGCAGTCCGGCTCTGCCACCTCCTCGCTCAGGCAGATCGGCACCCAGTGCTGTCGCATCAGGCGGCCCATGGGCGCATCGCCCTCAACGCGGCACAGCAAATCGTTTTCTTCGCGCGTGATCATGGTGTGAGATTGCTCAGGTAACCGGACACCGGAATATCCTTCGAGGGCTAAGAAAGAGCATCCGGGATATCCCTAGTGCGCGACTCCAGTGGGGCAAAAGTGCTCGTCGGCAGTGCGCGCCGATAAAGCCTCAGTCTGCGGCCTGGCCCGAGGAGAGACCAACCCGATGGCGCAAGGCCTCAATGGCGTAGTGGATTGTTGCCTGCTTGTTGGACTTGCCCGCCTCGCCAGCGGAGGAGATCGCAAGCCCACGCGAAAGGGCCCAGATCGCACGAATGATCAAAATGCCTTCGCCGGGCGGGATGCCACGCCTTTTGAGATTGGCCAGCCAAAGCGACTCTGTCTCAGAGCGCTGGGAGGTCAGGAGCCGGATGGCCGTATCCCCCACCAGGGTGTGCCTACGCACCGACAGAAAGATGTCGAGGTAGATCAGGAACTCGGGCGCGGTGTAGAACCGCTCGGCGCTTCGGGAGATCGTGACCAACAGATCCTCGTCCGCCGGCGCGCGCGAAGCTTCCTGGGCGGCCCGCCGCATCACGCGTTGGGACAGTCGTTCCAGGACTGCCACCACAAGACCATCTTTGCTGGGAAAGTGGTGCAACTGCCCACCCATTGACACGCCGGCTTCCCGGGCCACAGCCGCCACACGAAGCGAGGCGTAACCGTGCGCGGAAAGCAGTTGGGTGGCAGCCTCAAGAATCAGCTCCCGCGTCGCGTCCTTTTGATCGCTTCGAAGGGTGCGCGATTTGGGGGTCTGCCGAATGCCGCTCTTTTCCACTTTTGCCGTCTCCACTGTGCACGGCGCTCAGGGGTGCTCTGACCACCATTTTTGGTGCGGGCCGCTGACTGCCTCATCCAAAGTATGCCCCTGAAAGTCGGCCTCTAGGGTTAGTACGCATACCGACTATTTTCACCGTAAGAACATACTGCCGAATACAAAAAGGAGCCAGCCATGGACATGAAAACGGCAATCAACAAGGACGCCCTGGGTCCGCGCGTCAACTTCAAGATCGTTGCGGACTGGGGCAACGCCAATTTTCATGCGATCGCGGGTTGGATCTGCGCCCACCTGCGCTGGCGCTCGGAACCTGATTCAGAGTTCTGGATCAAAACCGGAACCGGCTACGGCGACAACATCAAGGCTTTGGCTTCTCGAGAAGTCGACCTGGCAATCACGACCCCCTTTGACCTGGCCCCCGAGTGGGCGATGGCTGGTTCGCACTACTTCGCTGGTCGGGGGCAGCTCCCTGGGCTGCGTGCGCTCGGCTGGTTGCCGCAAAACGACCGTCTGGTATTTGCCATCCGGGCAGACACCGGAATCACCTCTTGGCAGGATCTGCGTGACCGTAAATTTCCGCTGAAACTGGCTAGCGCGTTTCGCACCGAAGACAACATGATGATGTGGGCGGTCGATCGTGTGTTGGAAGAACACGGGATTGAGGTTGAAGGCTGGGGGGGTGAATGGCTGGAGCACGACTTCCCGCGGATCTGCGTCCCGTTCGTGACCAACGGACAAGCCAATGCCGTGATCAATGAGGCGATCGTGGTACCGCAGTGGCGCGAGCTGGTCGAAAAAGTGCCGATGCGCTTTCTTTCCTATGAGCCGGACGCGTTGCAACGGTTGCAGACGAAGTACGGGCTGCGCCCCGGCGTCATGCCAAAGGGCTATCTCAAGGCGCCGGAGGACGTGCAGTGCATCGACTGGTCAAACTGGGCGATCCTGGTGCGGGACGACATGGACGATGACCTGGCCTACCGAATCACCTCTTTGATGGTCGAAGAGCGTGCCGAGCTGGAAGGGCGTTACCGGCACCTCCCGTCCGAGCATGCGGCGATGACTTACCCAATCGATCCCTACGCCATGTGGAAAGGTGTGGGAGCGCCCCTGCACCCTGGTGCCGAGCGCTACTACCGCGAGCATGGGTACAAGAAGGGCGATTGAGGCCCGACTTCGACAGACCCACCCATTTGTACGAGGCCCCATGCTCTATCAGGATATTGCGCTGACCACGCCGCTGGAGGACACGCTTGACCAGTGGAACCTGCTGGCAGACGATGCAATCCGCCAGTTCTTTGGATTCAAGGGAACAGGCGACAACATCATCGGAATTCGCAACATCGAGCGCGCCACTGTCGCCCAGCTCGGGGAGAAGACGGTGCCGGTTGCCCTGCCTGCCATTCGCAAGAACTACGAGATCGGTCCCCAGGGCGTGATCGAGGTGCCGCGCATCCCCTACTCCGCGCACGTGACGCGCGCAGGAACGCCGCACCGGACGCAGCATGTCTTTGGTTACTGGCACATCAACGACAAGGATGAAATCATCATCCCCCTGCCTCCCGATGGCGACCGACCCGGGCGGGTTCTCATCATCATGGGCATGCCAGCGGGCAATGAAACAGACCGTTTTGCCTGGTATTGCGACAAGTGCCTGACCCTGCTGTTCATGCGAGAGTCCACCAACTTCGACAAGTTCTGGGCCGCAGAACTGGCGGCTGTGCGGGACTACAACGCCAATCCAGAGCACCAGATCTGCCCCACCTGCGGGCACCACAACCCGCTGGCGTACTCGGGTATGCAGCAGGCCGACAAGCCCGAAGAGCGCGAAGCGAGGTTTCTGTGGTGAACCGCGGCTACCACCCCTCCGGCGCCTCTGTGCCGGCGCCGGACATGTCGTTTGTGCGCCTCTTCGGCGACGCGAGCCTGGGCTGGCAGCACAGAGGCCAATACGCCATCTGGACCGGAACGTCCGCCCAGGAATCAAGGTACCGGGTGCTCGAGCGGATCGGCCATAAGGTCGCTTGCCTGGAGTTGGCCGATGGCGGCCCCGTGTTCCACAAGATCAGCCGAGGGACCCCCTTCACCATCGAGAACATGATGGGCTATTGGCTGACGCTGGACTCGGACGCCATGTGGCTGGACACGCCCAGTGAGGCGGGGCGCTACGCGCTGCTTGCCGTAGGCGGCTCCGCAGGCAAACCCGCCAGTGCGACCGTGGATTGGACCTGCCCGAGCTGCGGCTCGGCCATCGGTTCAAGAGAGCTGCCAATTGCAACTGCGGGCTTTGTTGACATGCTCAAGGTCGCAGAAGCGGCCGCAGCCGAATTCGACGCCGACGCGCAGTCACGTCGCTGTGGCGCATGCGAGGCAGTTCACCCGCCAACCACGGCCATGCGCTCGGAGCGGCAGTTGCAGGGCGGCGTATGACGATGCAAGCACCTCAGAGACTCTCAGAGAGGTCGCACCTTGCCTGCGCGAGGTCGGATATCCCGACCGATGGCGCTGTCTTGACATGCCATGTGCAAGGGCGCGCGATCGCGGTCGCCCGACGATCGGCCGGAAGTGATGACATTGTCGCCTTCGATACGCGCTGCCCCCATATGAATGGCCCCTTGCGCCTTGGCCGCGTGGTCGAGGGAGAGGTCATTTGCCCCTGGCACTTTTTCAGGTTCGATGTTCGTACGGGCGAAGCAGTCGCCTGCAACAAGAGCCAGATGCAGTTGAAGACCTATGAGGTCAAGGTGCTAGGCGACAAGGTCTATGTCGACATCGAATGATTTTGGCGCCGCCTGGCCATGGCCAAGGTCGGAACGAGTTTCCCCAGTGATTGATTGACTTTTCAACCCACAAAACAGGACACGAACCCATGACCACCAAGAATCAATTCGCCGCCTTGTTCGTTGCTGCCCTTTGCGCCGCAGGCGCCGCGCAGGCACAGACCGGCCCGATCAAGATCGGCATCATCCACCCGTCCACAGGCCCGCTGTCGACGCCTGGCATTGAGGCCACCAATGGCTTCCAGATGTACTTCAACGAGATCGGCAACCGGATTGCGGGCCGGCAGGTGCAGTTTGTCCAAGAGGACGAAGGGTCCAACCCTGCCCAGGGTCTGGAGCGGGTCAAGCGCCTGGTGGAGCGCGAGGGCGTGCACGTCGTGACAGGCATCACCTCGAGCGCAGTCGGCTACGCGGTGCGCGACTACATCCATGAAAAGCAGATGCCCCTGGTGATCATGGGCGCAGCGGGCGCCAATGACCTCACTGCCGCCCGTGGCAGCCCGTACATCTTCAGAACCAGTTTCACCAACCGGCAGTTCACCGCGCCTTACGGGCAGTACGCCTGCCAGAAGATGAACTACAAGCGCACGGTCATCATGGCCTCGGACTTCGTGACGGGCCAGGAGCAGGCCAACGCGTTTGAAGAGTCGTACAAGAAGGCGGGTTGCGAGATCGTCAAGAAGATCATGGTTCCCCTGGGCACGAGCGACTTCGCCCCCTTCCTGGCACAGATCCCGAGTTCCAACGTCGACGCGGTCTGGGCCATGTTCCTCGGCCAAGATGCCATTGGTTTCGTCAAGCAGTATGACCAGCTTGGCTTCAAGGCCCGTATCCCCCTCACCGGCTCGGCCGGTTTGACATACGAGCCGCTGCTTCCTGCCATGGGTCGCTCGGCGGTGGGCGCCCAAGTCTCCACCTGGTACATCCCGGACCTGCCCGGAGACGTCAACAAGCGCTTCGTAGACGCCTACACAGCACAGTACAAATCGGTACCGGGGTCAGCCACCGCGGGAGCCTATGTGGGCGCGATGGCCTTGGCCAAGGCCATCGAGGCGATCAACGGACGCGTTGAAAACAAGGCCGAGTTGCTGGCTGCATTGCGCCGGGTGAATCTGCCGTCGACGCCGCAAGGGCCCTTCCGCTTTGACGACAAGCAAAACGTCGTATTCAACCTCTACGCAGTCAAGATCGTCGATCGTGGCGGCAAGCCGGTGCCCGAGCTGGTCGCGCCGATTGCCACCGGCGTCGACCAAAACTGGCAAGCGCGCTGAACCTATTGCAACCCTTGAACCTGGCCCGCGAAGGGCTGGGTGATCGGCCCTAGCACTGTGTGGACCCTCTCCATCATCAACGGAGTCGCGTACGGCAGCCTCCTGTTCCTCCTAGCGGCGGGCTTCTCGATGATCTTCGGCGTGCTGAAGGTCATCAACCTGGCCCATGGGTCCCTCTACCTGGCCGCAGCCTATCTGACTTACAGCCTGGTCGAAGCCGGCACCGGCATGGTCGTAGCCGTGGCTGGCGGGGCGATCGTCGCCGCGCTGGTTGCCGCGCTCGCTGAGCGTTTTCTTCTGTACAGGCTGCAGGGCCAATACCTGGCCCAGGTGCTGGTCACCCTGGGGCTGCTGCATATCTTCGCGGATGTCTTCCACGGGGTTTGGGGCGGCACGCCGCGTGTGGTGCAGGTACCAGACATCTGGGACTGGTCGGTCCCCATGGGGGTCATGAGCTACCCCGCCTACCGCCTATTCCTGATTGGATGCGGGCTCACCGTCGCATTGGCGCTGTGGTGGCTGCTCGAACGCACCCGTTTGGGTAGCATCGTGCGAGCGGCCGTCGACGACGAGGAAATGGCGCAGACCAGCGGCGTGGTGGTTCCGAGGTTGCGCTGGATTGTTTTCGGCCTTGGCGGGCTTCTCGCCGGGCTGGCGGGCGGGCTTGGTGCGCCCTTCCTGGGCGCCCGATCGGGCCTGGACCTCGAGGTATTTCTTCTGGCCCTGGTGGTGGTGGTGGTCGGAGGAATCGGCTCGCTCGGGGGAGCCTACCTGGCCGCGATGCTGGTCGGTGTGATCGATTCGGTCGGGAAGATCCTGTTTCCCGAAGCCTCGATGTTCATGCTGTTCCTCCCCTTGCTTCTGATCCTGCTGTTCAGGCCCAGTGGCCTGTCGGGCCGGGTGTTGACGCATGTGGTGCCGGTGTCCCGCGACACCCGCGGCAGCAAGGAGCCTGAGGGATTTGCGCGCCGCTTGCAACCCTGGGTCGAGCGCGCACGGACGGTGCCCGCTTGGAAGGTAGGTCTGGCACTCCTGGCCGTTCTGGTGATCTTTCCCATGCTTTCATCGCCCTACGGCGTGGGCATACTGACGTTGATTTTGATCTGGGCCATCGTGGGCTTGGGGTTCAATGTGCTGTTGGGGTACGCGGGCATGCCCTCCTTCGGCCATGCGGCCTTTTTTGGGGGCGGCGCCTATGCAGTCGCCCTGCTGGCCAAGCACTGGCAGGGACCGTCCTGGCTTTTGCTGGTCGCCGCTGTTGCCTGCATGACTGTCATGGCGGCAATTTTTGGCGTTTTGGCTCTGCGCACACGGCTGGTCTACTTTCTTTTGGCGACTGTCGCCCTGGGTCAACTGGCCTGGGGTGTGATGTTCAAGTGGCGGTCCTTATCCGGCGGAGACGATGGCATGCGCCTGGGGGCAAAACTCTCCATGCCCGGTGTGCCCGCCGAGAGCAGCTCCGCTTTCTACTATGCCGTCGCGGCGGTTTTTTTCGTCGCCTGTGTGGTGTTCTATCGCTTGCACCACTCACATTTCAAGCTGGTGCTTCAGGGCCTGCAAGGCAATGACCGGCGCGTTTCAGCCCTGGGCTATGACACCTGGGTGTATCAGTTCGCGGCCTTCGTTCTGTCGGGCACTATCACGGGTCTGGCCGGCGCCCTGTTCGCCTTCCACGCTGGCTTCGTGAGTCCACAGCTGCTGGGAATCGTCATTTCGGCAAAGATCATGCTGATCACCATTCTTGGCGGCGCAGGCACTTTTGTCGGGCCGCTGCTGGGCGCGCTTGTCTTGGTAGGCGCGGAGGAATTCGTGACGCGCTGGACATCGCACTGGGAGGCCTTCCAGGGCATCCTGTTTATCTCCGTCGCCATCTTGGCACCGCGCGGGCTGGCCGGTGCTTTCAACCGGCTATTCCCTGCGAGGCCTGACAAATAGGCGGGAGGACGATGGCAGGCCAAGCTCTTTTCTCAATGCGCAGCGTGCGCCTTTCTCTCGGCGGCGTGGACATTTTGCGTGGGGTTGACCTGGATGTCGCCTCAACCGGCTGCCATGTTCTGATCGGGCCGAACGGTGCCGGCAAGACCTCGCTTTTTAACGTCGCATCTGGACAATACGCGCCCACAACGGGGTCTGTCCACTTTGACGGGCAAGACATCACGCGATTGGCGCCGCACCAGCGTGCGCAAAGGCGAATCGCCAGAACCTTCCAAGTGGCCAGCCTGTTTCGCGAGCTGAGCGTAGAAGACAACCTCCGGCTGGCGGTGCTGGCACCTGCGCCCCATCTGGGCAAACGCACGGCAGCCGAGGCCCAGGATCAAATGGCCTCCCTGCTGGAGACCAGCGGCCTGCAGGCCAAGCGGCATATGACAGCCGGTCAGCTGGCCTACGGCGAGCAGCGGCAATTGGAGATCGCCCTCGGACTGGCGAACCAACCGGCTCTTCTGCTGATGGACGAGCCAATGGCGGGGCTGACCGCCCAGGAGCGACAGGTCCTGGCCCGGCGCTTGGACGACCTGTCCCAGAACATCGCGGTCCTGATGGTCGAACACCACCTCGAAGACGCACTGGCGATTGCCGATCAGATCACCGTGCTGTATTTGGGCGAGGCGATCTTTTCGGGCACTGCGGACCAGGTCAGGGCCCACCCGCTGGTTCAAAAAATTTACCTGGGGTGACAAGCCGCATGCAGCTGAACGTCTGTGACCTCGATGTCTTTATTGGCGACAGCCATGTGCTGCAGGGACTGACGCTGGGCATCGGCGCTGGCCGGCAGGTGGTGGTGATCGGTCGCAACGGCGCTGGAAAAACAACCCTTGCCCGGGCGCTGCTCGGGCTGACCGGTCCGTCCGCCGCGGGCACGCTGACCATCGCGGCCGATGGGTCGGCCGCATCGCCAAGCGGGACACGCGACATTTCATCAAGCGCCACCTGGGACCGCCACCAACTCGGAATTGGCTACGTGCCCCAGGGGAGGCGGGTGTTTGCCTCACTCAGCGTCGAGGAGAACCTGCAAGTCGCGGCGCATCCGCCGCGCGATGGCAGATCGCCCGCGTGGACGCTGGACGCCATTTACGACCTGTTCCCGCGGCTCAAGGAGCGCCGGCGCCAGCTGGCGTCCGTGCTATCTGGGGGCGAACAGCAAATGCTCGCGATTGGCCGTGCGCTGAGCGGGCACCCCACAATCTTGGTCCTGGACGAACCCACCGAGGGCCTGGCACCGATCATGGTGGATTTGGTGGTGGGCACGCTGAAGAAGGTCAACGACAGCGGCATTGACGTTCTGCTGTTTGAACAGAATCTGCGTGTGGCCGCCAGCATGGCGGACGACCTCCATGTGCTTCAGTCCGGACAAATCGTCCACAGCCAGCGCGATGTGAGCGAATCTGATGTGCGCGATCTTGCCGAGCGCTATCTGAGCGTCTGAGGCGCCTCGCGCAGATGAGAGCACACAGACCAGGCAAGACACGTTCCCCTCGGCGGAACGCTGTTCCTAATCCATAAAGTACTTTACGATCCCTGAAAGAAAAGAGCCTCCAGGAGACGTGATGGCCTGTTTTAGAGTTTTGAACCGGCAGCTTGAATTGCAAGCAACGCCCACCCAATCGCTTCTGCAAGCAGCGGAGGCGGCGGGAGAGCCGTGGCGCCGGTTTTGCGGTTCGTCGGCACTGTGCGGCACCTGCGCGGTCGTCGTGGTGGATGGCCAGCCCGCGCCGGCTCGCCCACGCGAGGCCATGTTCATTGAGGGCTGGGGCAAGCAAGAGGGGTTCCGCCTCGGCTGCCAACTCAAACTGGCCGAGGGCGATGTGACCGTCATCAACTGCTCTGACTACGAATTCGATCCCGACGCCATCGCAGCCGCGGCACTCGCCGCCAAACAACAAATTTCAAAGGAGACAGCATGACGCAACGCAAAATTGAACTTGATTTTTCCACCTGCTGGGGCACCACCAACTTCACCCGCGTTGCCGGATGGATCATGTGGGGCCTGCGTGACCACTTCGACCCCAAGTCACGCTTTGACATCAAGCTCGGTAACGGCGTGGTTGACAACATCCACCGAGTGGCGCGCGGCGAGGCTGATCTGGGCATCATCACGCCCACCCAGAACCTGAACCTTGCACGCCAAGGCCGCGGCCCCTTCACCACGGCCTACCCCGACCTGGTGTCCCTCGGCACACTCCAGCACGACGATCGACTCACCTGCGGTGTGGCCAGCCACGTCAAGATCAATTCCCTGCACGACATCGCCGCACAGCGACTGCCAGTGCGCATTGCTGCCGACCTCGAGGACGACGGCGCATCGGTGGCCTTTGCCAGCCACGAGATCCTCAAGTTCTACGGCATCACGCAAGACCGCCTGCGCTCCTGGGGTGGCGATCTGCTTCACCTCGACCGCGGTCCCGGCCAGGGCGTTGAAAAAATCATCGACGGCCATGCCGACATCCTGATTCACGAGGCAGTGATGCTCAAGCCGTGGTTCGAATTGATCCACGACCGCGGCGGGCGCTTCATGTCCTTCGACAAAGCCCTGCTCGATCATCTGGCCAAGGAATACGGCTACGGTTCGGCCAAGCTTCCCACGACCTTTGGTTACACCGGTGGCGACGTCGACTGCATCGACTGGGCAGACTGGCTGATCATCTGCCGCCGCGACCTGGATCCCGAAATTGCCTACCGCGTGGCGCAGGTCATGGCCGAGAAAAAGCGTGTGATTGAAAACCAGTACCGCTGGATGCCGATCAAGCACTCTCCCATGATCTACCCCATTGACGTGAAGGCCATGTTTGAGACCCCCGGCGTCGAGTACCACGAGGGCGCACTGCGCTACTACGCCGACAGCAAGCAAAGCCAGAAGGCTGCCTGAGGTCAGCGGCCTTATGGACCAGGTCACTACCGCGGGCCCGAAGCCGGGCTTGTCCGATGACGCCTTCGCTCTGTTGCAAGACATCGTGGGGCGCAAAGGGGCGCTGACCGTCGTCGACATGCTCGACGACGATGCAGCGCTTCGATACCGCAGCTTTTTCCCGGTCGGAGAGATGCTGATCGGCCTGCGCTTCCACGAAAACGATCCCTCGCGTCTGGGCATGCGAAACGGCAACACGCTCAAGATCGTGGACGGAAAAATTGCAGTGGAGCCGCGCCGGCACATGATGTTCACGCCGCCACTCGTACCGCACCGCTCGGAACATATCTATGGCTTCTGGCATATCAACGACGAGCAAGAACTCGCGATGAACCTCACGCTGAGTGAGACCCGGCGCGTCACCGTGTTGATCGAGGGCTTCCCCAAGCGGGGCCGCCGTGACCGGTTCGCCTGGTTTTGCACCAGTTGCCTGAATCCCCTGTATATGCGCGAGGTGGAAACCGGTCGCGTGGGCCTTCCCGGTTTTTATGCCGTCGAGGAAGACGCCTTTGAGGTATTTAACTCTGAATTGAGCCTGCGCACCTGCAAGCGATGCGGCACTGTTCACCCGCACGCTTATTCCATCTTCACCTGGAACGACTCAGAAGAACAAAAAGCCGCCCGCGCAGCTTCCTGATCGCCATTCAGCCACCATCCAAGAGGAGACACTTCATGAAAGCCACAGACAAGACACAACGCCGGCAACTGATTCAGGCCGGCCTGGGCGCCGCCGTATTGCTGGCTGCTCCGGCCTATGTGCGTGCACAAGCGCTTTCTCGCCCCAACATCATCATCGCGCGGCCGCTCACGGTGCTCAATCATGCCGCCGCTGTCGATGCCGCCCTCCGCATGGACGCGTTCAAGGCCGAGGGCCTGAACGTCACGGTGAGCAACTTCAGAAGCTGGAGCGAGGTCACGCAACTGACCATGAGCGAGCGTGGCGTGTTCGGCCTGGGCGCCAACACAGTGATCCGTGCGGTGATGGGGCAAAACGCGCCCGTTCGCCAAATTGCCATGGTCTCTACCCTGCTCCCCTACAACTTCTGGTCCCGCCCGGGCAGCGGCATTGACAAGTTCTCCGACCTCAAGGGCAAGCGAATCCAGACTGTGCGCCCTGGCGAAACGCTCGATCTCGTCTGGAACGAGTTGCTCACCGATGCCGGCGTAGCCTTGACCGATGTAGTTCGCGTCGAGGGCTTCGACGGCTTTGGCGCGCTGGCCTCCAACACAGTCGACGCCGCGAACATGAATGACAGCCTGTTTGGCCGTGCACGCCAGCAGGGCTTCAAGAAGCTGATCGATTACAACGACTGGCGCAAGGCCAAAGGCATGAAGAACGGGGCGGCCAACCTGGGCTGGTCCACGGGAACGGCAACGCTCGAGAACCATCCGGACACCGTGCGCGCCTTCTTGCGCGCGATGGTGAAGGCCACCCTACGCATGCGCCAGGACAAGGCATTCACCATGGAAGTCATGACCGCTGCGCCCTACCGCATGGACGCAAAGACTGCCGAAGAATCCTGGGAACTGCACCGCGGTCACTGGATGATGCGCATGGACGCCTCTCGCGGCGACTTTGAATTTGACATTGAGAAGGCCGCCAAGGGCATGAACGTTCCCCTCAACCAGGTCCCCCGCGAAAGGCTCGTGGCTGCCGACCCCATTCGCACCGTTCTGGGCGAATTGGGCGTGAACTTTGGCTGACCTGCGCATGTCCGACCTGCTTGAAATTCACCAGATCCACAAGACATTCGATACGGCAAAGGGCTCGCTATCGGTGATTGAGGGCGTCTCCTTCACCCAGCGAGAGGGGGAGCTGATCACCATCGTGGGTGCCAGTGGCTCGGGAAAGACAACCCTGCTGCGGATCATTGCCGGACTCGAAACGTCCGACCAGGGCCATGTGAAACTGCAAGGTCAAGAAATCGATGGTCCTGGCCCGGAGCGCTCCATGGTGTTTCAGCAGTCGGGGCTCATGCCCTGGCTGACCGTGGAGCAAAACGTGCGCTTCTCACTGCACACACTGGGCCTGACTGACCAAGAGCAGTCGGCCCGGGTGCAAGACGCCATCAACCGCGTCGGGCTCAAGGGCTTTGAGCAATTCGCGCCCAAGCAGTTGTCGGGCGGCATGCAGCAGCGGGTGGGCATTGCCCGTGCCATCGCGGTCAAGCCCAAGCTGCTTTTGTGCGACGAGCCCTTCGCCTCAGTCGATGCCATGACCCGCCAGTCGCTGCAGCATGACCTGCAAAAGGTGGTCGCCGAGGGCAATACCTCGGCGCTGTTGGTCACCCACGATATTGAGGAAGCGATCTACCTGGGTGACCGGATCATCGTTCTGTCTTCGCGTCCAGCCAAGGTGATGGAAATCATCGCCGTGGATATTCCAAGGCCCAGAGCTCCGCTCGTGCGAACCCAGTCCTATTTCCAGGACCTGCGAGAGCACATTTGGAAAAAGCTGCAAATCCAGTGAAAAAGAATACTTCTCTTCCTGCGTGGATCTTCAGCCTCCTGATCCTGGTGGTGGTGCTGTCCCTCTGGGAGGGACTGTCACGCTACAAGATCATCAACCCGCTGTTCCTCAGTTCACCCACGGAAATCCTGGTGTCGGGCTACGACCTGATGAAGTCGGGAGAATTCTTCACGCACCTGCGTCAGTCGGCCTATATCTACGTGGTGGGCGTGGTCGCGGGCTGCCTGGCGGGCGCGTTGGTCGGGCTGGCCATGGGCTGGTGGCGTCGCTTTGGCGATATCGTCGACCCGTATGTGGTGTTCTTTTCAGCCATGCCACGGGTTGCGTTGTACCCGGTGTTCATCATGCTCATGGGCGTGGGCAGCCTCTCCCGCATCCTGATCGTTCTGATCGGCGTGATGTTTCCGATGCTGTTCAACGCCTACGTGGGCGCAAAGCAGACATCCAAGCAACTGCTCGAGGTCGCCCAAGTGTTTGGCTACCGCCGCCATGAGATCTTCTACAAAGTGGTGCTCCCGTCTGCCATGCCCTACCTCATGGCGGGCTTTCGCAACGGGGTGACGCTGGGCATGATTCTGGTCGTGGTGTCCGAGTTCTTCGGGGCTTCGGGTGGCCTGGGCCAGCAAATTGCAGTGACCGCACAGTTTTTCCAGACTTCGTTCATGTACGCCTGGGTGATCTACACCTCCTTGCTGGCGCTTGCCTTTGTCAAGTTGACCGATTGGCTGGAGCGGCGCCTCCTGTGGTGGTCTTGACAGCCCGGCGGGCCTCCCGCTGACCGTGACTGACCCGAACATTTCTCCGGCGACCGACCCTGATCGGCTCTGGTCCTACCGCGCCTTTGCCAACTACTGGTTCGGTCGCATTGCAGCTACCGCTGGCCACCAGATGCTGGCGCTGTGGATCTCCTGGCGCTTATATGAGTTGACGGGTTCCGCTTGGCTGCTGGGGATCGCGGGCCTGGTTCAGTTCCTGCCCTCACTGGTTTTCTTCCTTTGGGCAGGCGATTTGGCCGACCGGGTAGACCGCCGACTGATCCTGTTCGGGGTCATGGTCACCGAGGCCCTGAGCCTGGTCCTGCTCGTCGTGGCCGAGGCCAGCGGTTGGATGTCCAGCGCGATGCTTCTGTGCCTGTGCGCGCTGCTGGGGAGTTTGCGGCCGTTCTTCATGTCTTCGCAGCAGTCGCTGGCACCGCGCCTGGTGCCAGGGAGATTGCTGGCCCGTGCCATGGCCCTGAGCAGCGCCGGGTCGCAGGCCATGTTCATTGCCGGCCCTGCCATCGCCGGCCTGCTGCTGATTTGGGGTGCACTTCCGGTGCTGGTGCTGTGCGGCATTACCTTGTCGATCTCGGCCTTCTTCTTTCGCCGCGTGCACTCGGACTTCACCCCGCCACCGAGCCGCAGCCGCTCCCTCAGCGAGCTATTCAGCGGCTTTCGCTTTGTGCGCAGTCACCCGTCCATACTGGGGTCGATCACCCTCGATCTTTTTGTGGTGATGCTGGGTGGCGTCACTGCGCTTCTGCCTATTTATGCCAAAGATGTTCTGGCAGTGGACTCCTGGGGCTTGGGCCTGATGCGGGGTGCGCCTGCAATCGGCGCCCTCATCGTGTCGGTGGTTCTGGCGCGATGGAGCATTCAGCGCAAGGCGGGGCGCTATATGTTCGGCAGCGTGGTGGTGTATGCCGGGGCACTGATCGTGTTTGGTGTTTCGCACTCCCTGGCGCTGTCGGTCGTGGCCTTGGCCATTAGCGGTGCGGCCGACATGGTCAGCGTGGTCATTCGCCAGTCCCTGGTCCAGATCGATACCCCCGACGAGATGCGCGGGAAGGTCAGCGCCATCAATTCGGTGTGCATCGTCGCCTCGAACCATCTGGGGGATTTTCGGGCAGGCATGAGCGCACACGGTCTGGGGGCTGCCGGAGCAGTCACCGTGGGCGCGGTGGGCAGCCTGCTGGTCGCCGGGCTTTGGATCCGGTGGTTTCCGCAGTTGTGGCGGCGCGAGACCCTCAGCGGTAACAACTAGGCCGGCACGCCCGGGGATGAATAGGGAGCGCTGCCTTGCGCCCCGTCGATCGTCCGGCGCACACTCGCAAAAAAGAACAGCCCTGCAAAGCCTGTGGGCTCACTCAGTTCGGCAACAATCGTCGCGCAGCAGTCAGGCATTCTGGCGTGTAGCGCCCTTGGATGCCGCACTGTCGGTGATCAGGGGCCTCAGGTAGATTTCATATACAGGGTGAACAGATGCGAGACTCTTTCCAGCACCAACACGCAGCGATGCTGCTGAAGTACAGCGGCATCAGCTTCATTTCGGGCGCGGTCAATCACGGCTTTTTCAGTGGCGAACGATCCTTGTGGACCGCCGTCGCGGGGGTCTTGCTGTTTGTGGTGGGCGCCTTCATGCTGCACCGCCTTGACGATGAGGCGGAGCAGCAAGAAGGGCTATGGAAAACCTTGCTGCTTGGCGCCCTGTTGTCCGTGGGCTTGGGATTTTTTACCGGTGGTTTGCAGCATTTCCCCGACTCGCCCGCGCGCAGCGCCTGGGTGGTGCCATTAGGTTATGCCATCTCCGTGCCTGCATTGGCCCTGAGCACCTCTGGCACTTGGCACCGAGCCAGCACCCTTTACTCCCTGGTGGCGGGTGTGCTTATCAGTCTTGGCAGTTATGGCACCTGGCAATGGCTCGAGCGCAACCCTCAATACCTGGGAGGTCACGCCCACGGTGCCCAGGGGCATGCCCCGGAGGGGGAACACGGGTTAGCCGCATCCTCCGATGCCATGACCGCGCTGAAGGTGGACCGCAGCATCGACATCCGTATGAGCGATGACATGCGCTTCACCCCAAACCAGATTGAAGTGAAGGCTGGCGAAACCCTCAAGCTTCGGGTCTACAACGACGGCAAATTGCCCCACGAACTGGTGCTGGGCACCGACGAAGAAATACGCCAACACGCCGAAGACATGAAAAAAGGCGCAGCGCACAGCTCACACGGACATGGCAAGGGAGCCGCGATTGAGGTCGCACCTGGGCAAAGCGGCGAGCTGGTGGTGCAGTTCGCGCAGGCTGCCACCCTGCAGATGGCGTGCCTGATTCCTGGTCACTATGAAGGTGGCATGCGCGGCAAAATCCAAGTGACTGCAGGTCCCGGCGCCTCTTCGGGCCAAGGCAAATCGTCGCCCTCGGCGCATGACCACAGCAGCCATAAGCACTGATTCAACATATGCGCCTCGAAATGAAGGGGTAACGCCCCCCCCGGAAAATCCGGAACCGCTATCGCCCGCAACTCAGGGACAACCTTTAGTGGTCTAGCGGGCGCTGTTTTGGCCGTTCAAGCGGGCCATGTGCATCTCATGCAGCGTAATTTTTCGCACCTCGGACTGGCTGGTCACGATGTGTGCGCTAAGCAGCATGACCGCCTGCTCGGCTCGCTTGGCCTTCAGTGCGCGCAGGATCTTCCCGTGTTCATCGTAGGTGAGGTCAATACGCGGCTGCTTTGTAAAGTCAAGCCGGCGTATCACACGAATCCGCTCGGTCACATCGCGATGGACACGCGCCATTTCGGCATTTCCGGCGGCACTGACAAGTGCGCAGTGGAAGGCCTCGTCCCATTGCGCGACCTGATGGGTATCGCTGCTTCGCTGCGCCAGCGAGACCAGCCAGATCGATGACAGCGCATCTATCTGGGCCCGGTCCACATGGTTGTAGCCTTCGCAAATCCTTTGTACCGCAGTGGTCTCCAGCAGCAGGCGAAGGTCGTAAAGTTCGTCATAACGGGCGAAGTCAAATGGCAATACACGCCATCCGCTGCGAAACAGCACCTCCACATGCCCCTCTTGTTGCAGGCGGAACAGGGCCTGGCGAACCGGCGTGCGAGACACGCCCAGGCGCTCACAGATCTCGTTTTCGGTGAAGCGATCCCCGGCTACCAGCTGAAAGTTTTCTATGTCGCGCTTGACCTGGTGATACACCGCGTCGGCCCGTGAGCCCTCACGTTGGCGAATGGGTTTGACGCGTGTATCCATGTTTAGCACCTAACTGGCCCTGATTGTCGCAAGCAAATCAGCGCTGGACGCAGTCCAACCCACGATGGCCCCCTGCGCGCGAATCATCTCGAGGGTGGCGGCCTTGAAGTGCGCGAAATAGCTCTCGGTGCAATCTTCGAGCAGCAAGCAGTCATAGCCGCGGTCGTTGGCTTCACGCATGGAAGTCTGTACGCAGACTTCCGTCGTGACCCCCATGAAAATGAGATGACTGACGCCCGCCTCCTGCAGGCGCTCGTGCAGACCGGTGCCGTAAAACATGCCCTTGCCCGGTTTGTCGATCACCCATTCGCCGGTCGCAGGCGCCAAGGCGTCGATGATTTGGCTGCCAGGCTCGCCTGCCACGAGGATGCGCCCCATGGGACCAAGGTCTCCAATGCGCAAGGTGGGCTTGCCGCGCTGGCGTTTGGCCGGCGGGCAGTCGGACAAGTCGGCCCGGTGCGCCTCGCGTGTGTGCAAAACCTTTGCCCCGGCGGCGCGCCAAGCCGCGAGCACCTCCATGCATGCCGGCACGATGGCAGACAAGCGGGAAACATCATTACCCAGGGTTTCGCCGAAGCCACCCGGTTCAATGAAGTCGCGTTGCATGTCGATGATGACAAGGGCCGTGCGGGAAAGATCAAACTCGAACGCGAAAGGGTTGGCTTGTAGACGCATCAGGCGGCCTCGACTTCTTCTTGATCCTGCGCGTGATGGCTGCCACCCATGTAGGCGCCGAGCACATGGCGCTGCGCATCTGCAGCCCTCGTTTCGTGGACGATCCGACCTTCACTCATGACCACAATGCGGTCAGCCAAGCCGAGGAGTTCGTCAATGTCTTCACTGATCAAAAGGATAGCACCCCCTTTGGCGCGCACACCGAGGATGCGCGAGTGAATTTCGCGTACCGCTGCGAAGTCCAGACCGAAGACAGGGTTCATCGCGATCAACACCTGGATCTCCCCGGCCAGTTCGCGCGCGAGCACCGCACGTTGCACATTACCGCCAGAGAGGCTGGAGATGGGCGCGCCCTCCCCCTGCGTCTTGATTCCGTACTCGGAAATCCACTCCCGGGCACGCTGCCGCCAAAGACCCGGCCGCAGCCAGCCGCCGCGACTCAGGGGAGCCACATCAAAGTCGCGCAAGGCCATGTTGTCCGACACGCTCATCGCGCCCACGCAGCCATTGCGCAGCGGCTCCTCCGGCAGACTCCGCAATTTGAGCTGCCGGTTCTGGGCGCGCGAACCTTGGTAGGGAACACCGAGCACTCGAACGGCCCCGGACAGGCGGGCGCGCTGACCGACGATTGCCTCCATCAGTTCGCGCTGGCCGTTGCCGGACACGCCCGCCACACCCAAAATTTCTCCGGAACGTACCGCAAAACTCACCCGCTCCACGGCCACCGTGCCGCGGTCTCCCAGCACACAGAGGTCACGCACCGCAAGCCCGGCCTGCGAATCCCCAGAGTCTGCAACGACGGTGTCCGCACGAGTAACCGTCTCCGCCGGCGCGCGAAGGACATCGGGCGTGGCGTCGCTTGCCTGTACGTCCTCGTGCCCAATCATCACCTGCGCCAGCAGCGCAGGCGTCACCTCGGACACCGCACTGTGGTGGAGAGCTTTGCCGCGCCGAAGCACCGTCACATCGTCGGCATAAGCCATCACCTCCCGGAACTTGTGGGTAATGAGCAGGACGGTGCACTGACCGCTGCGGGCGAACTCGCGCACATGGCCTAGAACTTCATCCGCTTCCTGAGGGGTCAACACCGAAGTGGGTTCATCCAGAATCAGCAAACGCGGCTTCAGGTACAGCTGCTTCAACAGTTCGAGCTTTTGCTTTTGACCGGCCGCCATCGCTCCGGGGTAAGCGTCCAGATCCATGCGAAATGGCGTTGTCTGCAAGAACGCCGCCAGACGCTCACGCTCGCGGCGCCAGTCAATCCAGGCGGGCACTTGCCCACCGGCCAGCAACAGGTTTTCGGCCACTGTCATGCCAGGCGCCAGTGTGAAGTGCTGGTAGACCATGCCAATTCCCAGCGAGCGGGCCATCACAGGGTTGGCAATTTGTTGCTCGCGGTCATCACAGAGGATGGCGCCCTCCTCGGCTGTGTGAAAGCCTGCGATGCACTTGACCAGCGTGCTCTTGCCTGCGCCGTTCTCCCCCAGAAGCGCATGAACCGTACCGGGTCGGACATTGATCGACACCTGATCCAGCGCGGTAAAACTTCCGAACCGCTTCGTGAGCAAAAAGGTCTGAAGCGCCATCGCGCCCTCAGGAGCCACCGGCGGGTTAATGCGAACAACGCTCATATCAGGCCTCTAGCCCAGGGCGGACAGCAGGGACGCCGAATCCGCATGAGCGCCGAACACGCCGTGCTGCATCGTGATCATCTTCAACGCCGCCAGGTGGTTGCCATGGTCGGTGGCAGCGGTGCCGTCCGACAGCATGAGGCATTCAAAGCCGCGGTCATTGGCCTCGCGCATGGTGGTGTGCACGCACACGTCAGTGGTAATGCCGCACAGCACCAGGTTGTCAATGCCACGGGTACGCAAGACGAGTTCAAGGTCGGTTGCGCAAAACGACCCTTTGCCGGGCTTATCGATGATCACCTCACCGGCTTGGGGCGCGAGTTCGGGGATGATTTCCCAGCCGGCCTCGCCGCGCACCAGAATCTTTCCGCAGGGCCCTGGGTCGCCAATGCCCGCGCCGATCTGCCGGGAGCGCCAACGCTTGTTGGCCGGCAGGTCGGACAGGTCGGGGCGGTGGCCTTCCCGGGTGTGAATGATGTGAAACCCCAGCTCACGCATCCGCGCCATCACGCGCTGAATCGGCTCGATGGGCGCCCGGGTGAGCGAGATGTCGTAGCCCATGGCATCGACATAGCCGCCCGCACCGCAGAAGTCGGTTTGCATGTCAATCACGACGAGTGCGGTGTTCTCGGGCCGCAAGTCGCCGTTCCAAGGCCAGGCATACGGGTTGGCCTGCACAAATCGCTGGTTCATGGTCAGGCTGCCTTCTTAGGAAAAGTGGCCTCTGTAACCGCCATTGCGTCGGGCACCAGCGGATGCGGCTCAGGGCCGCGGTAGTGGCGTGTCGGCACCGCAAACCCGCAGCTTGTGCCGTCAGTCACCTGAACCTCCCAAGGCAGTTGGTAACGCCCGGCCGCCATGTCCTGCATGAAGGTGTAGGGGCAATCCTGCGCACCACCCTTCACCGCCACATAACCGCGGTGATAGAGCTGATAGATGTTGTTCTCTACACCCCAGCCGCTGCGGGCTTCACGCACAAGGTCCGGGCGCAGTTCGGCGGTGATGATCTCGTCCGGACGCCCACCCCCCTCGACCAGCACGGTACCGTCGAAATTGCAAAACATGCCCTCCCCCATCGAATCGAATGTGCCGTCGCTGCCACACATGCACACGCTGGCGGTGTAGGCGAGGTTCTGGAAGGCATTGGCCTGGTTGGTGATTTTCCAGGCATGGCGAATCGGCGCGGTGTAGCCGGCGGTGCGAATGATGATCTCGGCGCCCTTATAGGCCGCCTCGCGCGCCATTTCCGGGAACATGCCGTCGTGGCAAATGATCAAAGACAGCTTGCTGCCCTTGGGGCCTTCACAGACAGGAATACCCAGATTACCCGGCTCCCACGGCTCCACCGGAACCCAGGGATGCAGCTTGCGGTAGTAAAGCCTGATTTCGCCTTGGTCATCGATGATCAACCCGCTGTTGTAGGGATTGCCATGCGGGTTGGCCTCCATGATCGAGAAGCAGCCCCAGATCTTGTTTTGCTGGCAGGCTTTTTTGAAGGCAGCCACCTCCGGACCATCCAGGCTCACCATCAACTCTGGCGCCGTGCTCATACTCAGCCCGTGCAGCGAGTACTCGGGAAACACCACCAGGTCCATGGTGGACTGGTTGCGGCGTGCCTTGGCCACCATTTGCACGATGCGCTGAACCTGAGCCGCCAGTTGGACAGGGGTGTCCACCACGGGCAGCTGGAGCTGTACCAGCCCCATCACCACTCCGTTGACCGATTTATTCAAGCCTCCAAGACCGCTCATCGCTCTTCTCCTTTATTTTGGGTTGGCTGTCAGCTCGCCAGGGCTACCGGCCGACACAGTGCCGGGCCTGCAAGTACTCACCAAAATCAACAGGGTGAGCACATAAGGAACCGTGTTGAACAAGTGATAGCCCCACCCGATGCCGATCGATTGCAGCGCAGGGCCGATGGCACCAGCACCACCAAACAGGGCCGCTGCGGCAATGCAGCGCAGCGGGCTCCAGCGGGCGAAGATGACCAGCGCCACCGCAATCAGGCCCTGCCCGCTGGAAATACCCTCATTCCAGCTGCCGGGATAGAACAGGGTGAGCGAAGCACCCCCCAAACCCGCAATGGCCCCGCCGGCCATGGTTGCCCCCATCCGAATCCGTTTGACCGAGTAGCCCAGGGCACGGGCTGCGTTGGCCGAATCTCCGGCCATGCGTAACACCAGCCCGGCGCGGGTCCGGCGCAGAACCCAGGCCATTGCCACCGCCAGCAAGAGGCCGATGGGGAGCAAGGCGTTGATCTGCAGCGCGGCGCGGACCGACGAGATGTCGCTCCAATCCCCCAATGGCAGGGCCGGAATCTGGGGTGCCTGGGGCTGGATGAGGGGCTTGCCGAGAAAAAATGCCAGGCCCATTCCGAGCAGCATCAGCGCAATGCCTGTGGCCACATCATTCACGCGGGGCAGCGAGCACAGCGCCGCATGAAGACAAGCCAACGCGGCCCCGGCGGCCGCAGCCACCAGCACACCGACCCAGGCGGAGCCGCTGAGATAAGCGCCCCCAAAGGCCGCCATCGCCGAGAGCACCAGAACACCCTCGAGACCGAGGTTGATTCGCCCAGACTTTTCAGTCAAGCACTCACCCAGACTCACAAACAGAAAAGGCACTCCCACGCGCAGGGCGCCGCCTGCAAGGGCAGCAACAAGGGCGATCCACTGGTCAGAAGTCATGGCCGGTTCCTGGGGTCTACTGCTCACGCGCATTGGCGCTGGCACGGTCGGGACCCGCAGGCTGCGAGAGCCTGCGCCAGACAGATCGCCACTGGACATCCCGCAGTGCCTCGCTGGCGAGAATGAGGACAAAAGCAATGCCTTGCAGCACCAGCACCGAGGCGTCTGGCAAGCCCAGACGCCGCTGCAGCAAGCTGCCTGCGGCGCCGAAGCCACCGAACAAGATCGCCACCGGAATGACAGCGATCGGGTTGTGTCGTGCAATGAAGGAGACCAGAATTCCCGCGTAGCCGTAGCCAGCGATCAACGATGCGTTGGCAGCGTTATGAACCGCCACCACCTCCACCGCGCCGGCCAGGCCCGCACACCCCCCGCCCAGTAAACAGGCCAGAAGCACCAGGCGGGAGGCAGGCATTCCCACAAGCTGCGCCGCCCGCGGGTTGCCTCCCACCACACGGATCGAAAAACCCCAGACGGTGAAACGCAGACCAAGACCCAGAAAGACACACAAGACCACGCCAAGGGCCAGGCCCCAATGCACCTCGGAGCCGAAAATTCCGCCCATGCGGAGGGTCTCTTCCAGAGGGAGGGTTGACGGCTTGTTCAGACTGGCCGGGTCCCGCAGCGGGCCCTCCACCAAGTGCTTGAAGAGACCAATTGCCACATAGGCCAGCAGCAGGCTGCTGATGGTCTCATTGATGCCCCGGTACTCGCGCAGAGCGCCAGTCAGGGCAATCCACAGCGCGCCCGCAAGGATGCCGGCAATACAAACCAAGGAGAGGCCAGCCAGCCCCGAGGGGACGGGCATGACCATGGGAAGCGCCGCGCCTGCCAAGCCCCCGAGCACCAACGCCCCCTCACCACCAATGACCACCAGGCCGGCGCGCGCCGGCAGCGCGACACACAGCGCGGTGAGCATCAGCGGCGCGGCCCGCTGGAGGGTGTTTTGCCATGAGAACCAGTCCCCGAAGGCGCCCCTGAACAGGAGTGTCCAGAGCTCCAGGGGATTGACGCCACCCATAGCGACAAAGCCGCCGAAGATCAGCAGGGCTGCCAGCAGTGCGAGCACCGGCAGTCCGACGTCGATCAGCGTTTGTCGCATGGCAAAAGGCTCCAGCGTCCGCGCTTGCCGATCAGATGGAACCGATCACGCCTTCGACCAGGTAGTTCATCTTTTCGAGCTCGAGGTCGGTCTGCTTCAGCGTCTTGCCACCGGCAATCACCACGTTGCCCTTGTTGTCCTTCAGGCCGCCCGTGCCGCCCTTGAAGATGTCGAAGCTGCCGGCAATCATCCTGCTCTTGATGTCGTCGGCGTTCTTCTTGGCGGCGTCGGTGACCATCGAGCCGTAGGCCGAGGTTTTCACATAACCTTCCTTCAGCCCACCACGCAGGAAGTTGGGGTGCGGCTTACCGTCCCGCGCTGCGTCGATGATCGTCTTGTAGGCGGTGAGCCAGTTCCACTCCGCACCGGTGAGGTACGCGTTCGGAGCCAGCTTGGCCTGGCTGGCGTGGTAGCCGCACACCATCTTGCCGCGCTTCGCAGCGGTCTCCACCACCACTTTGGGGCCATCCACGTGCATGGTGAAAACGTCCACGCCCTGATCGGCCAGGCTGTTGGTGGCCTCGGCCTCCTTGACCGGCATGGACCAGTCACCCGTGAAGATCACGCTGCAGGTGATGCCCGGCTTGACCGAACGTGCGCCCAGCAAAAACGCGTTGATATTACGCAGCACCTGCGGAATCGGCTTGGCGGCGACGAAGCCGATCTTGTTGCTCTTGGTCATGTGACCGGCAACCACGCCATTGAGGTACTGGCATTCGTCGATGTAGCCGAAGAAGCTGCTCACGTTCTTGGGGTGCTTGCCCTCCGTCCACAGGCCGCCGCAGTGCGAGAAGCGCACCGCATTGTTCTTGGGGGCCAGCGCCAGGATGTGCGGGTCAAAGTAACCGAAGGAGGTGGGAAACAGCAGCGTCGCACCATCTTGGGAGATCATGCCGGTCATGCTCTTTTGAACGGCAGCCGTCTCGGGCACGTTCTCCTCTTCGACCACTTTCACACCGGGCATCTTCTTGAGTTCAGCTGCGGCCTGAGCGTGGGCCTGGTTGTAGCCGAAGTCATCTCGCGGGCCGACGTAGATCACGCCGACAGTCAGCGGCTTTTGCGCCCAGGCAAGCGAGCTCAGCCCGCCAAGGGTGCCTGCTGCGCCCAGGGCAGCCAGTGATTTCAGCGATGCGCGGCGATTCATGGAATGGTCAGTCATGAGAAACTCTCCAAGTAGGTTGAGGGACATTGAAAAAGTGAGCGAGATTCATGCCAGCGGTCTGCACAAGCAACACAAGTCACGCATCCAGCAGGCTCACATGGGCGGAGACCACACGCCAGCCGGCAGGTGTTCGCATCCATGTCTGGGACTGCCGGCCGGTGCGCACGCTGCCGACGCGGCGGAATTCGGTGTTCGCGGTCGCGAAGTCGCGGCCATAGGTGGTGATGACGGTGTTGAAAATCTCACGCGCCAACCCTTGAGACGGGCGTGCAGCGCGGAAAGCCTCAATAGCGGCGTACCCGTACAGGTTCTCCGTGGCGCCATAGCGGATGGTGCTCGGGTCATTCCAGAACAACTCGTCCAGAACGACCACATCGTTGCTCACCAGCGCCTGCTCGTAGCGCATGAATACCGTGGTCATTTCACGCACCACTTCGGGCAGGTTGATGTCCAATTTCGGGGAATTCATAGGTCAGCCTCCTTCAGTCCAGCCACACCGGCTTGCTGCAGATGCCAGGCAGCACGCAATGCGATGTCTTCACGCCAGGGGGCGGCGATCAGCTGCACTCCGATGGGAAGACCGTCCGTTGCGTCTGGCCACATCGGTGCGGCGACCACCGGGCAGCCGGCGGCCGATATCGGTTGGGTGAGCAGTCCCATCGAGGGACGGCAAGGGAGTTGCGCACCATGGATGTCGATCCACTCGGTGCCGATGGGAGGTGCTACAACAGGCGTTGCCGGAGCCACTAGCAAATCCCATTGCTCGAACAATGCGTTGACGCGGTCCCGGTAGCTGCGGCGAAAGCGCTGGGCGCGCAGATACCAGTGGGCAGGTTGCAAGGCGCCCGCGATGAACCGGTCCACCGACAGGGGCTCAAAGTCATCCGCGCGGTGGCGCAAGTCCTCGAGATGCAAGCTGCCGCCCTCGGACGCCGTGATGACAAATGCACAGGCCCGCCCCAGCGCAGCGTCGGGCCAGATCACCTCGGCCTGCGCACCCAATGCAGTGGCAGCGGCGCTTGCAGCGGCACGCGCCGCTGAACCGGCGTTGTCATGGAAGTAGCCGCCGAGAATGCCGATACGCAAGCCCTCTACGCCGCGCCCCAGTGTGGGGCTGACAGGCTGTACCCGTGTGGCGTAGCAGCCCGGATCGAGCGGATCGGGGCCCTGCATCACGTCGTAGGACGCAGCCAAGGTCTCCACGCAGTCGGCGAAGGGGCCGAGGTGGTCGATGCTGTGGACAAAGGGATAGCTGCCGCGGCGCGACAAGCGCCCGAAAGTGGGCTTGAGCCCCCAGATGCCGCAGAGCGATGCGGGCACCCGGATCGACCCGTTGGTGTCGGACCCCAGCGTCAGCGGCACCTGGCCAGCCGCCACGGCAGCCGCCGAGCCACCCGAGGAGCCACCCGCCAGGAAGCCCAGGCGGTGTGGGTTGTGCGTCGGGCCCTCATGCGAGTTCTCGGTGGTAAATCCGTAGGCGTATTCGTCCATGTTGGTGGCGCCCACCAACACGGCACCCGCGTCCTGCAGGCGCTGCACCAACACGGCATCGGCCTTGGCGGCGGCATGGTCGCGATTGACCTTGGAGCCCGCCAGCGTCACCACACCTTCGATGTCAAAAAGGTTTTTGACGGCAAACGGCATTCCCGCAAGAGGGCCCAGCGCCTCACCGCGCGCGCGGCGGGCGTCTACAGACTCGGCCTCGCGCCGTGCACGATCTCGGGTCAGGTGGGTAAACGCATTGATTCGGCTGTCGGTCTGGTCGATCCGTGCCAGCGCCTCCTCCAGCCGCGAGCACGCCGACTGACCGCGGCCGGCCCAGGAACTGGCGCGCGTCATGACTGCCTCTCCCCTGTCGCTGGGTCAGCGCTGGGGAAAGGCGCCGGGCAGAACACCTCGGCAGGCTCCAGTTCAGGGCCCATCGCAACCGCCTCCAGCAGGCCCGCGAAATTCCCGGAAAGCCGCAGATAGCCCGCCACCCGTAGCGCCCGCGCCGCGTCCATCGGAATGCCGAGCGCGTCGGCGCTGGCATTCGCATAGGCAAGAAGCTGCTGGTCGGTCATGGGTGTCTTTGGCGAGGGTGTGGCTTCAGGCTGCGGACGTGACAGAGGTCGCAGGCGTGACTGAGGCTGCGGACGCTGTCGCAATGGCCTGCATGTAGGCGCGCCACCCGCCCAGGTGGGTGATGTCTCGTGCGCCCCGCAGCGCCTCGCCCTCGCAAATGAAGCACTGCACTTGTGCGCCGTCCGACAGGCGCACCGTTCCGATTCCCAGCGGCGCGGGGATCAATGCGACGAAGGACCCGTACTGCGCTGTCGGCATGTCCCACACCTCCAATTCGATCGGAGCACCCGTTCCCTCTGGCACCCGCACCAGGCCGGGCTTGGGCGGAACCGTACCGGGCAAGGCATACAGGCGGTAGTCGGGTGCGGTGTGGGTGAGACGCATCAGGCGCGCGCCACGCTCGGTGAGCTGCCAATTCAGCGGCATCCCCGAAAGGTGCGCGCCAACCACCGCCACCTGCACGCGCGGCTCGCTGGGGTCGAAAGGAACAGGGACCAGGGCCTCGGCTGCGGGCAGGGCCTGACCCGTGGCACCCAAGGTGAGCCCCGAGGCCTGGTGATAGCGCTGGCCGAGTTCTGCCAAGGCCCAGTCGCTGCCGCAGGCACCAATCAGCGTGATACCGAAAGGCAGGCCGTCGGGCCGGATGCTGCTGGGAACCGACAGCGCCGCGTAGTCGAGCAAGTTGACGAAGTTGGTGTAGGCGCCGAGGTTGCGATTGAGCACCACAGGGTCAGCCTGCATCTGCGCAATCGTGTAGTGCGTCGGTGCCGTTGGGACCAGCATGCAGTCGATTCGCTCCCAAAGAGGGGCCACCTCCTGGGCGATCAGGCGCAGTTCGCGTTGGGCGTCAAAGACGTCGGCAGCGCTGTACTTTTGGCCCTGGGCGATGATGCTGCGCACAGGCTCCATCACCGAATCGGGGTGTTCATCAAAGAATGACCGGATCGCCGCATAGCGCTCAGCGACCAGAGCGCTCTCGTACAGCAAGGCCGCTGCGCGCGCGAAGGGCCGGTAGTCAAATGCCACGGCCGTGCCTCCCAGCGCCTCCATGCGCCCGACCGCCGCCAGGAACTCCGCCTCAGCGAGCGCATCACCGAAAAATTCGGGTGTGCTTGGGACACCAAAGCGAAACGCCTTCCCGAACGGTGCGGTGCGCAGATGCAGCGAGCGCGAATAGGCGTCCTGCGGGTCTGGCGCCATGGCTGTGGCCAGCACCCGCAGCGCCATCGGGACCGTGCGAGCGAAGATGGAGACCACATCCACACTCTGGGCGGCAGGCAGCACGCCGCGGGTGCTGATCAAACCGCGCGAAGGCTTGAGCCCCACGATATTGTTCAGGCCGGCCGGCACCCGCCCGGAGCCCGCGGTGTCGGTGCCGAGCGCGAAGACAACCTGGCCGGTAGCCACCGCATAGGCCGAACCGGCGCTGGATCCGCCGCTCACATACCTGGCGTCAAATGAATTGGGAACGGCACCATAGGGGCTGCGGCTGCCATTCAATCCGCACGCGAACTGGTCAAGGTTGGTCTTGCCGCGCAAGGATGCACCAGCACGGAGCAGACGCTCCACCACCACCGCCGTCGTTGTGGGCGTATGCGCGAAATCCGGGCAGGCCGCCGTGGTGGGCAAGCCAGTGACATCGATGTTGTCTTTGACGGCGAATGACAGCGCCGCAAGAGGCTGATCGGCCCCGACATCCGACCCCTGTCCAAGCGGGGCTGCGGGCAGACGGCGGATCCAGGCCGCGTCGGGATCGCCCAACATGGGGACATCAGGAGCAACCGAACCAGTAACTTGCACCACTTTGAGGCATCCAATCTTGTGTACAAGACTGGTCGCAAAAGCTGTGCCAGGCAGACCGGGGGCGCTTCAAGAGCCCCTGCCCATCAATTCCGGCAGGCGCATGACGGCCGTGGTGCACTTCGACCCTGGGCCCTCAAGGGGCAAGAAATCGACAAGAATGCCCAGCGCCTGCCCCTGTTGAGAATGGCGGCCATCAAGCTCGGAGAGCGCTTGATCGAGCTTGCCAGCCGCCGCAGTCAACACGCTGGGGCAGGCAGGCAGTGCGGTCAAGATCGTCTTGGCATGACCTGAGGCCCATTTCACTCACTAGAGCACCCTTTGCGCGACTCATTTCAGCACCAACATGCAGCCATGCTGCTGAAGTACAGCGGCATCAGCTTTATTTCTGGCGCGGTCAATCATGGCTTTTTCAGTGGCGAGCGTTCCCTGTGGACCGCCATCGTGGGCATCTTGCTGTTTGTGGCCGGCGCGCTCATGCTGCACCGCCTCGAGGACGACACGGGGCCACGCGAGGGACTTTGGAAAACCTTGCTGCTCGGCGCCCTGTTGTCCGTAGGCTTGGGGTTTTTCACCGGCGGTTTGCAACATTTCCCCGATTCGCCCGCCCGCAGCGCCTGGGTGGTACCCCTGGGCTTTGCCATCTCGGTGCCGGCACTGGCCCTGAGCACCGCTGGCACCTGGCGGCACGCCAGCACGGTTTACTCACTGGTGGCGGGTGTGCTCATCAGCCTCGGTAGTTATGGCGCGTGGCAATGGCTCGAGCGCAACCCCCAATACCTGGGAGGTCACGCCCACGGCGCCCAAGGACATGCCCCGGAGGGGGAACACGGGGCAGCCGCATCCTCCAATGGCATGACCGCCTTGAAGGTAGACCGTAGCATCGACATCCGCATGGGCGATGACATGCGCTTCAGCCCGAACCAGATTGAAGTGAAGGCTGGCGAAACCCTCAAGCTACGGGTCTACAACGACGGCAAGCTGCCCCACGAATTGGTGTTGGGCACCGATGAAGAAATTAAGCAGCACGCCAACGAAATGAAAAAAGGCGCGGCTCATGAAGCCCGCAGCCATGGCGGTGGCACTGCGATCGCGCTCGCTCCAGGCCAAAGCGGCGAGTTGGTCGTGCGTTTTGCACAAGCTTCCACCCTGCAAATGGCCTGCCTGATTCCGGGTCACTATGAGGGTGGTATGCGCGGCAAAGTTCTAGTGACCGCGGGGACCAGCGACTCTTCAAACCCAGGCAAATCGGCGTCAGCGGCGCATGACCACAGCGGTCATAAGCACTGATTCATCACCGGGTAGTCGGTACCCCAAAGCTGGTCGCGCACGCAGCCTCAATCGACCTTCGCACCAGACGGCTGGCTCTGCCCTCCGAACAGGGTCTCAGCGCGGAAACCCAATCCTGGCAGTTGCATAGGGAGAGTTCCCCCCACGGGCCAACTTTCTAGGCTGCCATTGGCCAAGCTTTCTCGCGTGGCTTGGCCCAGGTCTCGCACCTTGGCGGCTGGTACGTTGGCCGCGTTGAGGCGCTGCTCCAGATCCAGGGCATCGTGCTCCCGCAAGGCAGTGGCAAGAACCTCCCGCAATTGAGCCGCATGGTTTCCCCCCA
>JACCED011575419.1_pt1 | contig 35444 bp, 38 predicted proteins | sample 7455021 | NCBI WGS metagenome assembly JACCED01 (sample SAMN15323456, study PRJNA562643) | freshwater metagenome | isolation source: river surface water | place: USA:Blue River Watershed | collected 2017-08-19
AGCTTCACCCTCAATAGCAACGAGATCCTCGAGGCACTGCAGGAGCCGCTGCAGGGCATCGTGGGCGCGGTCAAACAAGCGCTCGAACAGACTCCGCCGGAACTCGGTTCGGACGTCGCCGATCGCGGCATCGTCGTCACGGGTGGCGGCGCGTTGCTGCGTGATATCGACAAGTTGATCACCGAAGAGACTGGCGTGCCCGTTGTCATCGCAGAGGATCCGCTCACCTGCGTGGCTCGCGGTGGCGGACGCATCCTCGAACTGATGGACGAACTCGGCCCCGGCCATTTCGGGCTTGAATAGCAGCGACGCCAGCCGCTATCTGTCCACGCGTGGCGCACCAGCTGGTCTGCGCTTCGTCATTTACGCGGTTATTGCGCTGGCCTTGATGTACCTCGACCAGCGCGGTCGCTGGCTCGAGTCCATCCGCTACGGGCTGCAGGCCGTCGCCTACCCGATCGAAATCGCGCTGAACTCACCGGCTGCTGCCTGGCAATGGTCGAAAGAAGTCTTTGAGGATCGCGCGGCGCTGCAAGCAGAGAATCGCGAGTTGCGTCAACGCATTCGCGAACTCGAGCAGCTCGCCCTACGGCGACAAAGTCTCGAGCGAGAAAACGCGGCGCTGCGCGCGATCGCCACACCCGCCGTCGATGTCGTCGAGAAATATCTGCCCGCGCAAATTATCGGTAGCGAATTCAACTCGCAGCAGCAACGGTTGACCGTTGATCGCGGTGCCGTCAACGGCGTCTTCGATCGGCAAGCTGTCGTCGCCGCTGGCGGCGTACTCGGTCAGACGATGCGGGTAGGTCCTTGGAGCAGCGAAGTCATTTTGCTAACCGACCCTGAACATGCACTGCCCGTGCAGATCCTACGCACCGGCGTGCGCACGCTCGCTGTCGGCACCGGTCGGCGCGATCAGCTCAGTTTGCCGTTTTTGCCGCTGCAAACCGACATCCGCCAAGGCGATCGACTCATCACCTCGGGTCTCGGTGGTGTTTTTCCTGCGGGTTACCCGGTCGCGATTGTGACGGATGTCAAACGCGATGGTGGCTTGCCGCTGGCGCAAGTGCAGGCACGCACTCTCGCTCGCGTCGATCGCGATCGAATCGTGTCGCTACTGTGGTTCACACCGACGCATCCGGCAGCTCCGATTAGCCCCGCTCAAAATATGGGTGGCGATCCGGCAGCCAAAGCGATTGATGTGGCACCGCCAAGCGCAACACCCCGAGGCGCGGCACCCCGAGGCGCAACACCATGAAGCGCTGGAGTTTGCGACGTCGCGCGATAGTGGGGCTGCTCGCCTCGTTCGTCCTGCAGGTGATACCACTGCCTGCCGTACTTGACTGGTTCCGACCGTCGTTCGCGGTCATCGCCGTGCTGTACTGGTCGATCGCTGCACCCGGTTGGGGCGGTGTCGGCCTCGGCTTTCTGATGGGGCTCGCGCTCGATGCCTATCTGGGCGTCGTACTCGGCCAACACGCCCTCGCCACGGCGCTCGTTGCCTACATTGCGATTCGTCAACATCTCATCATTCGCAACAAGTCGATGTTTGAGCAGACGTTCTACATCGCGGGCTTATTATTGCTTTGGCAAATCGTCGTCTGGATCATCGACGGCTGGACCGGCCATGCCTTGGGCTCGTGGACCCGTCTGCTACCGATCGTGACGGGCACGCTTCTTTGGCCCTTCGCGTGGGAGTGGCTGGGCGGTGACCTCTCGCGCAGTAGGCGCTGAAACGCGATGAGCCTCGGTGGCCGAATCAAAGATTTCTGGCGCGAACAGCATCTGTTCGAACAGCGCCTCGTGCTTGCGATGGTCATCATTGCAGCGCTGTCGGTGGTGCTGCTGTTGCGTCTAGGCTGGCTGCAACTCGTCAAACACGGCTACTACACCGAGCTCGCAGAAGGTAATCAGGTACGCATCGAGGCACTGCCTGCCCCGCGCGGCGTCATCTACGATCGCAACGGTGTCATCCTCGCGGAAAATCAACCCGCCTATCAATTGGAGCTGGTACCCGAACAAGTCCCCGATCTCGATTCGACCTTGCGTCGACTCGCCGCGATCGGACTGCTCGAAGAGGAAGACCTCGATGATGTGCGTCGGACGATCCGCTCGCGTCGTGGTTTCGACAGCGTGCCGATCCGGCTGCGACTCACGGACGAAGACATGGCGAAGTTCGGCGTGCATCGATTCGAATTTCCGGGTGTCGACATCCGCACACGACTCGCGCGTCATTACCCGCTCGGTGAAATCGCCGTCCATGCCATCGGCTATGTCGGCACGATCTCCGACTCGGATCTGAAGCGCATCGATCGCGAGGAATACGCTGGATCGTCCACCATCGGAAAAGTCGGCGTCGAAGCCGCCTTCGAGAATGTGCTTCGTGGTCGTAACGGACGCCGCGAGATCATGGTCAACGCGCGCGGACGATCGGTCGACAAGCTCGGGCCCTTGCAGCCGGAGTTGAAACGCTCGCCCGGAGAACCCGGTCAGGATTTGTTTTTGACTCTCGATCTGGAAGTGCAGCAGGTCGCCGAAGCTTGGGTGAAGGATCGTCGCGCTGCCGTGATCGCACTCGATCCCAAAAATGGTGAGGTGCTCGCGCTGGTCAGTCGCCCTGGCTTTGACCCCAATGGGTTTGCCCGCGGCCTGACCCGCAGTGAGTTCAAACTGCTCAATGAAGACCCGGATCGACCACTCTTCAATCGGACCGTGCGCGGTCTTTATCCACCAGGCTCCACCATCAAGCCCGTCGTCGCCATGGCGGGTCTCGAATACGGCGTGATCGACCCGCTCGAGGCGCGCTTTTGTCCGGGCTACTTCTCGCTGCCGGGAAGTCGACATCGCTTCCGTGATTGGCAACCGCGTGGTCATGGCAACGTAGACATGGTCACAGCCATCGCCCAGTCTTGCGACCCCTACTTCTACGCGCTTGCGGATCGCCTTGGCGTAAAGCGTCTACATGATTTCCTGGGTCGCTTCGGACTCGCCACCGAGACAGGTATCGATATCGGTGGTGAAAAAAGCGGCGTGTTGCCTTCGGCCGAATGGAAGCGCAAGGCCTTCAAGCGTCGTAGTGAGCAAGTTTGGTTCCCGGGCGAGACGGTGATTTTCGGCATCGGCCAGGGCTACATGACGAGCACGCCGATGCAGATTGCGCAGATGACCGCCATCGTTGCGACACGCGGACAACATCCGGTGCCGCACGTCGTCCGTGCGACTCGCGATCCAGTAACGCAGCGTGTCACGACGATCAAACCGAAATTCCTCCCACCCGTGAAATTACGGAACGAGGCTTATTGGGATAACGCCATCGATGGCATGCGTGCGGTGATGCAAGGCGGCACCGCCTCGCGAGCCGCGTTTGGCGCGCCTTACAGCATTGCCGGAAAAACCGGCACTGCGCAGGTTTTTACCGTCGCCCAAAACGCGCGTTACAACGAGAACGCCATCGCCGAACGTCTGCGCGATCACGCGTGGTTCGTCGCCTTTGCGCCGATCGAAGATCCGAAGATCGCAGTCGTTGTTTTAGTGGAAAATGGGCGCAGTGGCAGCGGCACGGCAGCGCCGATCGCTCGCGCCGTGATGGATGCCTATCTTCTGCGTAAGTTCGTCGTACCGACGGTGACTCCCGTCACTGACACGAACAATCAGGGCGAGTGAGACGACATGCTGCGTGAAGAAGTCGATGGGCCGACCAGACGAACCCTCAGTTACACCACTCGACTGCTCGGTACGCTGCGACTCGATGGCCCCTTGCTAATCGGTATCGCAGCGATTGCGCTTTATAGTCAACTGATTCTCTTCAGCTCCTCGGGTGGCGATTGGGAGTCGGTGCTACGCGGCAGCATCCGACTCGCCATTGGCGCAACGATCATGTTGACCCTCGCGCAACTGCGCCCTGCCACGCTGCGCCGCATCACGCCTTGGCTCTATGGGGTAGGCCTCGCCTTGCTGATCGTGGTCGACGCGATCGGCTATGTGGGCAAAGGTGCGCAGCGCTGGCTTGATCTTGGCTTCATCCGCTTCCAACCCTCGGAACTGATGAAACTCGCGGTGCCGATGGCTTGTGCACTGTTGTTGCGCGAGCGTGCACTTCCGCCCGATCTACGTACCCTCGGTCTGCTCGCTGCGATCATCCTGGTTCCGACCGCGCTCACGATCGTACAGCCGGACCTCGGCACCGGTTTGTTGATCTTGTTCGCAGGCACGCTCGTCGTCGTGCTTGGCGGTTTGTCGTGGCGAATCATTGGCGTACTGGCTGCCATTGGTGTTGCGAGCGCCGTGATCGGCTGGAACTTCCTGCACGATTACCAACGCCAGCGCGTGCTCACGCTGCTCGATCCGCAGGCGGATCCACTGGGCTCGGGTTATCACATCATCCAGTCGACCATTGCGATCGGCTCCGGCGGGCTTTTCGGCAAGGGCTATCTGCAAGGCACACAAGGCCAACTCGAGTTTCTACCTGAGCGCACCACCGATTTCGTACTCGCCGTCATCGGCGAGGAATTCGGTTTCGTCGGTATCGTCGTGCTGATGGGCCTCTATCTATTTGTCGTGTTTCGAGCGTTGTTCCTTACTTCACAGATGCGCGACACCTTCTCGCGATTGCTCTCGGGCAGTCTTGCGGCGATTTTCTTTGTCTACGTCTTCATCAACGCCGGCATGGTGAGCGGCTTGTTGCCGGTCGTTGGCGTGCCGTTGCCGTTGGTGAGTTATGGTGGCACCTCGATGGTGACCCTGTTGGCAGGCTTCGGTATGCTCATGTCGTTGTATGCCAATCGGAAGCTCGCAGGTTGATGTCGCTACGTTACTCCTCAGTCCTTGCAATCACCCTGTTGTTGACCGCGTGTGCGGATCAGCCTCGCTCGGTCAAGCCCGTAGTGGCAACCCCGCATGCCGAGGTGCCGAAAACCGCTAGCGTGGTCGCGAGTGATGAGGCAGCGAAGACTCCAGCCAGTATCGCCGATGAATCACCCAAACCCTTCGACTTGACGCGACCGGACATCGTCGCGTTCATCGACTCGCTGTCGAGCAAACATGCGATCCCGGCCGAGGAGCTACGCGCCCTGCTTAGCCAAGGCATGTTCCAACCCAAGATCATCGTGGCGATGACCCGGCCGGCCGAGCGGGTGCTCGCGTGGTGGGAATACAAAGATCGCCTCGTCAGCAACGAGAGAGTCGCTCGCGGGCGCGAGTTCTGGAACACCCACCGCGATCGCTTGAGCACGATCGAACAAAAGACGGGTGTCGACGCAGCCATCATCGTGGCGATTATCGGGGTCGAGACCAACTACGGCCGTAACATGGGTTCGTGGCGCGTGCTCGATGCGCTGATGACCTTGGGGTTTGATTACCCACGCCGCGCTGAATTCTTCCGCTCGGAACTCGAGCATTTCATTCTGCTCGCGCGTGAAGAATCGTGGGATCCGCTCACCGTCCGCGGCTCCTACGCCGGCGCCATGGGCGCGCCCCAGTTCATGCCCTCGAGCTATCGTCGTTTCGCGGTCGATGGCAGCGCCACAGCCAGTGCGCCGGGGCGTCGCGATCTGTTCACCGACTGGGACGATATCGCAGCGAGCGTTGCCAACTACTTCACCGCTCACGGCTGGCAGAGCGGTCAACCGGTGTTGTTCGATGCCTCCGTACCCACTGAACTGCTCGGTGTACTCGATCGGCGCAACCTTGAACTCGATCGAACCTTGGCGGCGCTACGTGCAAGTGGCGTCACCTTCGAATCGACCCTGCCTGACGAAACGCGCGCCATACTGATCCCGGCGGAAACGGCGACCGGTCCTGCTGCCCGCATCGGGCTGCATAACTTTCGGGTTATCACCCGATACAACCGCAGTGTGCTCTATGCCATGGCGGTGAACGATTTGGCTAATTCCCTGCGATGAAGCGCCATACGCTGCTGATCGTCACCTGCCTCGTATTACCAGGCTGCGCGCTCTGGCGCGGCGGTAGCGTGCCGACACCCCCGCCCTCGTCGGGCAAGACCCCGCCACCGATCACGTTGCCGACCCCGCCGCGCGATCTCGACTCGATCCCGGATGCCGTGCCGCGCGCCGAACCGCGCAGCCGCTACGGCAACCCCGAGAGCTATGTCGTTTTTGGTCAAACCTATCGCGTGCAAAAAAGCGCGCGCGGGCATATCGAGCGTGGGCTCGCCTCCTGGTACGGGCCGGGTTTTCACGCCGAGCGCACTTCGAGCGGCGAGCCGTATGACATGTATGCCATGACCGCTGCACACAAAACGCTGCCGATTCCGGCGTATGTACGAGTCACCCACCTCGAGAACGGACGATCGGTCGTCGTCAAAGTGAACGACCGCGGCCCCTTCGTCGGCGATCGCATCATCGATCTTTCCTACACGGCGGCCCACAAGCTCGGCATGATCCGCAGCGGCACCGCACCGGTGGAAATCCGCGTGCTTGATCCGGGTGAGGAGACTGCCTCACCCTCGCCCTCTCCCACGGCATACTCAACGTCCCCATCGATCGGCGTCACCCGCTACGTACAAGCCGGTGCATTCGGCGCACGCGTCAATGCTGAGGCCATGTTGGCGAGATTGCGCGGTGCGGGCATCGACAACGCGCTGATTCGTGAGGTCAATATCGCAGGTCGACAGTGGTATCGCGTTCAGGCTGGGCCCGTTGATCAAGCGGCTGCCGTCGATGCATTAATCGAACGTTTGCAGCGTGCCGGCGTGCCTGACGCGAGACCTGCACACGAGTGAGTTCGGATAAATAAGTTCCGATAAACTATCTGTCTTATCGACACGGGGTAGTTATTGATGCATCGATCCGCTCGCCTTCTTCTCGCGCTCGTCATGGGCTCTCTCTGCTCACTCGCGACGGTGGCGATCGCTGCCGACGTGCCGCCGCCCCCGAAAGTCGACGCTCCGGCATACATCCTCATCGATCAAGCCTCGGGTCGTACGCTCGCCAGCGAGCGAGCCGATGAGCGTGCGGAGCCTGCGAGCATCACCAAGCTGATGACGGCCTATGTCACCTTTCGCGCACTCAAAGAAGGACGTCTGAAGCTCGATGAACTCGTCTCGATCAGTGAGCGTGCCTGGCGCGCCGAAGGCTCGCGCACGTTCTTGAACGTCGGTGATCGCGTCCCAGTCGAGGTTTTGCTGCAAGGCATGATCGTGCAGTCGGGAAATGATGCTGCCACCGCACTCGCCGAGCGCCTTGGCGGCTCCGAGGAAGTGTTCGGCCAGCTCATGACCCGCGAAGCTAAACGCCTTGGCATGAAGAACTCGAATTTCACCAATGCGACGGGTTTGCCGGACCCGGCGCTCTACACGACACCTCACGATATCGCGATCCTCTCGCGCGCACTGATCGGCGAGTTCCCGCAGTACTACCGCTGGTACTCACAGCGCGAATTCGTCTGGAACAACATCAAGCAGGGCAACCGAAACGGTCTGCTCTATTCAGACCCCACAGCGGATGGCATCAAGACGGGCTTCACGGACAGCGCCGGCTACTGCCTTGCGAGTTCGGCCAAGCGTAATGGCACCCGCATGATTGCGGTTGTGTTCGGCACCAAGTCACCGCGCATTCGCGAGCAAGCGAGCACCGCTTTGCTGAACTACGGGTTTGCTTTCTATGAGACCGTCAGCTTGCGCAAGGCGGGTGATGCCGTATTCAAGCCGCGTGTTTACAAAGGCTCGGATCAATTCGTATCCGTCGGTCCTGCTTCGAACGTGGAAGTCACCGTCGCGCGCGGCGCGCGCTCACGCCTGAAGACATCGACGACGCTGAACGAACCACTCATCGCTCCGCTCAAAGCTGGTCAAACGGTCGGTGAAATGCGCGTTCTCGATGGCAAAACCGTGATCAAGCGCGTTCCGCTCGTTGTCAACAACGCGGTCGCGGAAGGCGGTCTGTGGGCGGGTACGCGCGACACCTTCGCGCTCTGGTTCCGCTGACGCCATGGCTGAACCCCTTCCCATCTGTCATCTGAACGGCGAATGGCCGCTGCTGCGTGAGGCTCGGATCTCACCACTTGATCGCAGTTTTCTCTTCGGTGATGGCGCCTACGAGGTGGTTCCCGTTTTTCGGGGCAGACCGTTCCGCTTCAAGGAGCACTTCGATCGCTTGTCGCGTAGTTTGCGCGAGATTCGATGTCGCGATCCGCACAGCCGTGACGAGTGGCGGGCGCTGATGACCGAGTTGATGCAGCGTAACGGTGGCGGCGACATGTATGTCTACGTGCAAGTCTCACGTGGCGCCGAGTACGGTCGCAGTCATGCGCCGCTGCCGGATGTGCAACCAACGGTATTCGCCTTCGCCGCTCCCTTGCCGCCGATCACCGAGCAACAGCTCGCCAACGGCATCGCTTGCACGACCGCCGAAGACACCCGTTGGGGGCGCTGCGACATCAAGTCCGTGGCACTGCTCGCCAACTGTCTGCTTCGACAGCAAAGCGTCGATGCAGGTGCGCAGGAGACGATTCTGCTACGCAACGGCTACATGATGGAGGCGAGCGCCTCCACGGTGCACGTGATCATCGACGGAGTCATCGTGACACCGCCTGATTCAAACGCGATCCTGCCGGGTACAACCCGTTCGGTCGTCGAAGAATTGGCCGATCGTCACCAGATGCCGCGCGTGACCCGCGCCGTGACGGAAGCGGAACTGCGCTCGGCGGATGAGATCTGGTTGGCCTCCGCCACGCGTTGTGTCTCGTCAGTCACACGGCTCGACGGACAGCCAGTTGGCTCCGGTAAACCCGGGCCGGTTTGGACTCGCATGTGGGCCGCCTTCCAACAGTTGCAGCAGGAACTCGTACGTGAGCCCTGGTGACGCATCCGCGGATGAAAGTCCGCTGCAGTTTCCGACGGATTATCCGATCAAGGTGGTAGGAAGAACCGAGCGCAGCTTTCGAGCGCGCGTCGATGCGATCGTTTTCTCACACACACCAGATCTGACTGAAGATCGCGTCAGTGAACGCGCCAGCGGTGCGGGCAACTTCACCTCGATCACCTACACCATCGTGGCGCGTGATCGCGACCACGTCACCACGCTCGTGACAGCCCTCGTTGCCACCGAGGGCGTGCTGATGGTGATTTAGTCGCCTTCGCGACAGATCAACGACAGATCTAACGACCGATTAGGGACAAAAACTCGCGCCGGGTATCGGCATTCGCCTTGATCGACCCGCGCAAAGCCGAGGTCACTGTTGAAGTGCCGGTGTGACGAACACCGCGCGACTCCATGCACATGTGGCGGCACTCGATCACCACCGCCACACCGAGCGGCTGCAGATTTTCATCGAGTGCATCGGCGATTTGATTAGTCAAACGCTCCTGCACTTGTAGGCGCCGACCGAATATCTCCACCAGTCGCGAAATTTTCGATAATCCGAGAATGCGCTTATCCGGCACGTAACCCACGTGCGCCCGCCCGAAAAAGGGTGCTAGATGATGTTCGCACAAGGAATACACCGGAATATCGCGCACGATGACCATCTCGTCGACGCGTTCAGCACCATCTTCGAAAGATTTCAGAATCTCTTCAGGCTTTTCACGATAACCGCGCGTGTATTCAGACCACGCCTTGAGAAAACGCGCGGGCGTCTCGAGCAGACCCTCACGATCGGGATCCTCACCGATATAGGCGAGCAGATCACGGACCATCTGCAGTTCTTTGGTAGTGGGCTTGTTCATACTCGATCCCTCGACAGCATTGACGTCAAGTCGGTCAAAAGATCTGCGGCCACACACGACAAATCCGTTGGTCCGCCCAAAGCAGACAACTGGGTCATCGTGAGCCCCTCGTAACCGCAGGGGTTGATGCGCTGAAAAGGTTCTAGATCCATGGAGATGTTCAGCGCGAGACCATGATAACTCGCGCCGCGCCGCACCCGTATACCTACGCTCGCGATTTTCGCCCCATTTACGTAGACCCCAGGAGCCTTTGGCCGTGTGGTGGCTGAGATTCCGTAGCGCGCCACACAAAGAATCACCGCCTGCTCGAGTGCAGTGACGATATCGCGAACCCCAAGCGCAGCACGCCGCAAGTCGATCAAAGGATAAACAACCAGTTGCCCGGGCCCGTGATAAGTCACCTGACCACCACGATCCACTTTGACGACCGGAATATCGCCGGCCGCTAGCACGTGCGCCGGATCCGCATTCATGCCGAGTGTGAATACAGGGTCGTGCTCCAACAGCCAGATTTCATCGGAGGTGTCGCTCGTGCGCTCATCCGTGAAGCGCTGCATCGCTTGCCAGGTCGACAAATAGGGAACGCGCCCGAGATGCCGGACGATGGGCTTACGGTCGATGATTGACGAGTCCCGCATTGTTGCCTTGCAAAGCAAGCTCGGCGCGATAACTCGAGCGCACCAACGGTCCCGACACGCATTCGCGGAAGCCCTCGACGAGCGCCCACTCGCGATATCGATCAAACTGCTCCGGAGTGACGAAACGATCGATCGGCAAGTGATGCGCCGTCGGCTGCAGGTATTGACCCAAGGTCAAAAGGTCAACCGATCGTGCGCGTAGATCACGCATGCATTGCCGAATCTCGTCATCGGTTTCACCCAGACCCAACATTAAACTGGTCTTGGTCAACACATCCGGACGATGCCGCTTAGCAGCCCCAAGCACCTCGAGCGTTTGGGTGTAGCTCGCACGAGCATCTCGTACCGGGTGCGTCAACCGCTCGACCGTTTCAACGTTCTGCGCAAACACGTCAAGACCCGAGTCGACGACCGTCTCAACATCTCGCAGCACGCCCTGGAAATCCGGCGTCAGCGCCTCGACCGCTGTTTCCGGCGAAACCCGTTTAATGGCACGCACAGCCGCCGCAAAATGGGCGGCGCCGCCATCGGGCAGATCATCCCGATTGACCGAGGTCAGCACGACATAGCGCAACCGCATCAACGCGACCGTGCGCGCCGTGTTCTCGGGCTCTTCCGCATCGAGCCAGCCGCGCGGATTACCGGTATCAACGGCGCAGAAACGACAGGCGCGGGTACACACCTCACCCATCAGCATGATGGTCGCCGTACCGGCGTTCCAGCATTCACCGATATTCGGGCACTTAGCCTCTTCGCAGACGGTGGCCAACCGATGCTCGCGCACGGTTTTACGAACGAAGTCGTAGTTTGAACCCGTCGCGAGCGGCGCTTTCAACCAACGAGGCTTTCCGCCGGGAACCCGCATCGGCGAGGCCGTCGTAGCTTTGATGCCATCGCGGATCGCACTGAAGCCTTGCGCCGTTCGATATTTTTGACCACTACGAGGCTCTTCGACGACGGCAATCGAAGCGAGACTCTCGGAGGCTGAACGTTCCTTGCTCATATGCGAAGTTTACGCTCTGTCACCCCGTGGGGTCAGCCGATTGCGCCAGCACCGAGACGGTCATCGAGATCCCGTAGCCGCTCGGGGGTCCCCACATCCGACCAGAATCCATCGTAGATACGGCCCCGCAAACGCCCCACCGCCGCGGCACGCTGCAACAGCGGCAGCAGCGGAAAGCGCCCGGGCATACACCCCTCGAAAAAAGTCGGCCTGTAAATACCGATACCGGAGTAGGTATACCGAGTCGCACAATCAGGGGCGGCCAGACGCACAGGGTCGGCGATGATGTCGAACGAACCCAAGGAATTCGATTGCAAGGCGAAATCCCCTTTGGGATGCTGCGGCGGATTGGGCACCAGGATCAGACTCGCAAGAGCCTCAGTGTCGAGCGGCGGCAAACGGGCAAAATCGAAATCCGTCCACACGTCACCGTTGACCACCAGAAAGGGCTCGCTACCTAGCAGGGGCAGCGCGTTGAAAATTCCACCGGCGGTTTCGAGTGGAATATCGCCCTCCGCGCTGTAACGGATTTGCAGCCCAAAGCGCGCTCCGTTGCCCAGTGCCGCCGGAATCTTGGCGCCAAGATAAGCATGGTTGATGACGACCTCGCGGAAACCGGCGCGCGCCAAAGCACCGAGATGCCACTCGAGCAAAGATTTACCACCGACGCACAACAAGGGCTTCGGCAAGTCATCCGTCAACGGTCGCATCCGCTCGCCGCGACCTGCGGCCAGGATCATCGCTTTCATCGTGCGCGGGCACGCTCGTTGGCGGCAGGCAGCAGCGGTGCAATCCGCGACTCGAACCAGCGGCCCAGGGCATGCAACTCGGGGTAGCGCGCGCAAGCATCAATCACGTAATGCAAGGTCAGCGGCAAATCATTGAGATATCCCGCCTTACCGTCGCGCCACCAGAGTCGCGCGAAAATACCGAGGATCTTGATATGACGCTGCAGCCCGACCATGTCGAACCAACGGATAAACTCACGCTCATTGCTGCCTGCAAGATCCGCGCGCTGCGTAGCGAGCAATGACTGGCGGTAATCACGCAACCAGTGCTCAACCTCAGCGCGCGACCAACTGATGTAGCAATCTTTCAGTAACGAAACGAGGTCGTAACCACCGGGGCCCGCCAACGCATCCTGAAAGTCGATGACACCCGGCCCGCGCTCTGGCAACACCATCAAATTGCGCGAGTGGTAATCACGGTGTACGAAAACGGTCGGCTGCGCGAGCGACTCGGCGACGAGCAGGGCGCGCGCGGCATCCAGTGCTTGTTGCTCCTCGGACGTCAGCTCAATCTGCAGGTGACGCGCCAAAAACCACTCGAGTAGCAAAGCCATCTCGCGCTGCAAGATCACCTCGTCGTAAGGCGCAAGCTCCGCTGTCAAATGCCGACCATCGACCTGCATACAACGAAGTGCCGCCAGTGCGTCACCGTACAGAGCGGGCGCCTGCTCGCGACGCTGCAGTTGTGCGAGATAGGGGGTCGAGCCGAGATCCTCCATCAACAGGAATCCCTGCGTGCGATTGACCTCGTGAATCGCCGGCACATGCACACCAATGGAACTCAGCAACCCGGACACGTGCAGATAGGGCCCGACATCCTCGTGCTCGGGCGGCGCGTCCATCGCCACCAACGGCGAATTATCCCGGCGGATGATGCGGAAGTATCGACGGAAACTCGCATCCGCCGAGGCGACCTCGATCCGCTCGGTGGCCAATCCGAGGTCACGGCACACCCAGTCGGAGAGCAGCGCAAGACGAATGTCAGACACGTGAAGGGGATTTCCGTAGGTCGTGCAGGAGCGATCATTATAATGGTCCCCCTGATGCCGCCGCTGCATGCTCATCTCTGCCTCGTCTCGTTGTTGGTTGCGACCACGATTCAGGTTGCCGCCGCGCAGGCGGCGACTCCACCGCTCTGCCCCGCGCCCTCGACACTGCGTCAATCCAAACCCGCGGCGCCCCCTGCGACAGCACCACCGATCACAGCACCGAGTGATGAACCGATCGAAGTTCTAAGCGATGGGGCCACACTCGATCTCGACGGCGACGCGTCACTGAAAGGCGATGTGGATCTGCGCCAAGGCGAGCGACAGCTACACGCTGAGGATGTCGAATACGACGCCAAGACGCGTCGATTCCGCGTCAACGGTCAGATTCGTTATTCAGACGGAACGCTGCAGGCAACGGGCCAAGCTGGCAGCTACCAACCCGCCGACGGCGCGGTGATCGAAAATGGTTCGTTCGCACTGCCATCGAGACCCGCTCGAGGCGCGGCAGATGCCATCCGCATTGGCCTTGACGGCAAAGTTTCACTCTCGGACGTGTGGTTCAGCACCTGCCCGGAAACCCAGCCGGGCGCTCTACCGGATTGGCGAATTAAGGCGAGCGACATCACCCTCGATACGGTCTCACGTAACGGTACGGGACGAGACGCTTCGATCGAATTTCTGGGCGTCCCCATCTTGTATCTGCCCTATATATCGTTTCCATTGGGCGATCAGCGCAAGAGCGGTTTTCTGTTCCCCAATCTTGGTTACAACACGCGCGGTGGCGTCGAGCTCGCGGTGCCGTATTACTTGAACCTCGCGCCTAACTACGACTTAACACTATTACCGACGCTGTATGGGCGTCGAGGACTCGACCTCGACTCCCGCTTTCGATATCTCACGCGCCAGCACCGCGGCGACTTGCGACTCAACTACTTGCCGTCCGATTCACTCAGACGAATCGACCGAAGCTGGCTTCAAGCTCGACATCGCAGCGACTTCGGCGATCGATGGCGTCTCGACGTCAATGCGCAAAGTGTCAGCGACGCCGAGTATTTCGAGGATTTCGCGGCCGGCGCTGAAGGCACTAGCACCGCATTCCTGCAGCGTATCGCACAGCTGAGCTACAGCGATGATCGATGGCACTTTCGTGGTGAATTCCAACAGTTCCAGACCATTGACCGCCAACTCGATCTTGCTGCGTTGCCTTATGCGCAACTACCTCGACTGAGCCTTGCTGGCGCGGGATCCTCAAAGAATTGGAGCATCCCACTTGCTTGGTCACTCGATAGCGAACTCGTCAACTTCGATCGCGATATCGGCGTGACGGGTTGGCGACTCGATATCGCGCCCCGCGTCGGACTGGATTGGTCCGGGCCGGGCTATTACCTACAACCGTCAGCCGGCTGGCGCTACACGCAGTACGAGCTCGATGGCGTGACGGGCGACGCGACGCGATCGCCGTCACGGTCGCTGCCTTTTGCAGCGCTCGATGCCGGATTCATTCTGGAGCGCAGCGCGAAAACACCGGGTGACAACCGCATCACCCTCGAGCCAAGACTGCTCTACCTCTGGACGCCGTGGCGGGACCAGAACGAGCTACCGATCTTCGACACCGGCATCCCTGATCTCGATTTCGTGCAGCTTTTCCGAACCGAGCGATACGTTGGCGCTGATCGCGTCTCCGATGCCAACCAGATCAGTCTTGGCACGACAGCGCGAATTTACGATGGCAAATCCGGTCGCCAAAAACTCGCAGCCACCATCGGGCAGACGTTCTACTTCGACACACCGCGAGTGCGTTTACCGAACGAGCCGCTGACGGGTCGCAACGAATCGGACTTGTTTGCCCAAGTGTCGGTGGCGGCCTGGCGCGCCTGGAACGTCAACATGGGCTTGCAGTGGAACTCGCTCGACAGCCGTCAGGAGCGCAGCCAGGTTCGGCTCCAGTATCGGCCGGATGACGAACGCGCCCTGAACCTCGCTTATCGATATCAACATGATCGACTCGAGCAGGGCGAAGTCTCCGGCGCCTGGCCCGTCAGTCGTCGCTGGAACGCCTTTGGCCGCATGGTCTACGACCTGCAAGATCGCTCGAGCCTCGAGACCTTCGCAGGCGCCGAATATAAGGCGTGTTGCTGGCGACTGCGTCTCGTCGGCCGACGCTTCGTTTCAACGCGTACCGGAGAGCGCGATACGGGTATCTATCTGCAACTGGAACTCAATGGCCTAGCGAGTGTCGGAAGTTCAGCAGACGCTTTCCTCGAGCAGGCAATTCGGGGATACTCATCGACCGGCGTAACTCGTTGATTTTTCGCGGAACTACCTCATGACCTCCAGCCCTTTCTCGTGGCTTGCCATCGCAGCTTTGCTTTGCGTCATCAGCGGCAATTCGGCCACGGCACAAAACCGCACCCTTTCGGACAAAGGTGTGATGCTCGATCGTGTCGCTGCCGTGGTGAACGACGGCGTCGTGCTGCGCAGCGAACTAGAAGAGCAGATGTCGCTGGTGGGCGAACGTCTGAAGGCGCAGGGCCTCGAGATGCCGCCGGCCGATGTGTTGCGTCAGCAGGTGCTCGAGCGTCTGATCCTGCAAGAGCTGCAAATTCAGCGCGCGCAGCGTGCAGGCATTCGCGTCAACGATGAGAATTTGAACCAGGCCTTAGCCGAGGTCGCCCAGCGCAATAACATCGGCCTCGCCCAACTACCGGCCGCGCTTGCCGCCCAAGGCATCGACTACGGCGCGTACCGCGAAACCGTGCGTCGAGAAATGACCATCCAAGTACTGCAGCAGCGCGACGTCATTCAACGTATCAACGTGTCGCCGCGCGAACTCGAGCAATTTCTCGAGAAGCAGAAGTCACGCCCGTCCGAGCTCAATGAATACAACCTCTCGCACATCCTGATCGCGGTCCCACAAGAAGCGACGCCGCAACAGCTCGAAGATGCCACCCGTCGGGCTGAGGACGTGGTCAATCGCGCTCGTCAGGGCGAGGACTTCGCGCGTCTCGCAGTCGCCAATTCGAACAGCCAAACAGCACTCGAAGGCGGAGCACTCGGTTGGCGTCGCGGCCCCGAAATCCCGACGGTGCTCGCCGATCTGGTGGTCGGTCTCAAGCCCGGTGAAATCAGCGCTCCGCTGCGCACGCCGTCCGGGTATCACATCGTGCGCTTGAATGAAGTTCGCGGTGCCGATCAGCAAGTGGTGATCGAACAGACTCGCGCCCGTCACATCCTGCTGAAACCCACGGAAATTCAGGATGACGCAACCGTCGAGCAACGTCTGCGCGAAGTTCGCGAACGCATCTTAAAGGGCGAAGACTTTGCCGTGCTCGCCAAGACGCTATCGGAAGATCCGGGCTCGGGCGCCGAGGGTGGTGATCTCGGTTGGACGGCACCGGGCACGTTCGTCCCCGAGTTCGACGCCGTGTTGGCCTCCTTGCGCGAGAACGAAATCAGCGAGCCTTTCCGTACGCAATTCGGCTGGCACATCGTGCAGTTGCTCGGTAAGCGCCAATACGACAGCACAGACGAACTGCGCCGTCAGCGCGCCTTCCTGCAACTGCGCGGTAGCAAAGCCGATGAGGAAACCGAGCTCTGGTTGCGTCGTCTGCGCGACGAAGCGTATGTCGACATCAAGAGCTGAGATTCCACACTCGCCGTCGCGCTCCCGTATCGTCATCACCTCAGGTGAGCCGGCCGGTATCGGCCCGGAACTGTGCGCGCAAGTTGCTCAGGGCCTCACCAAAGATTTCGGTAGTACTGTCGAACTGACTTGTCTCGTCGATCGCAACTTATTCGAAGAGCGAAGCCGTGCGATCGGAATCGATCCGGCCAAGTTGCCCATGACGATCAAACATCGACCCTTGAACGTTCCATCGCGAGCGGGTGAGCTCGATGTGCGCAACGCTGCCTACGTCGTCGGGCTGCTCGATGATGCACTCGATGGAATCCGCGCAGGTCGTTTCGATGCGATGGTGACGGCGCCAGTTCAAAAGAGCGTCATTGCCGAGTCTGGCGTGTCGTTCTCGGGACACACCGAATACCTGGCTGAACGCACCGGCGCCTCGCTGCCCATCATGATGCTCGTCGCCGACAGCCTGCGAGTCGCACTCGCGACGACTCACTTGCCGCTGCGGCGCGTACCCGAGGCGATCACCCGCCGCAAAATCGTGGACATCGTCAAGGTGATGCACGCAGACCTGCAGCGACTTTGGCGAATCGCGCGACCGAGGATCGCCGTATGCGGATTGAATCCCCATGCGGGGGAAAATGGCTTGCTGGGCGACGAAGAAATCCAAACTATCGCGCCTGCCATCGAAGAAGCTAAAGGTCTCGGTATCGACGCCTATGGTCCGATCCCAGCCGATACGGCGTTCGTACCGCGTGAGATGGCGCAATATGACGCCATTCTCGCGATGTACCACGATCAAGGTTTGCCAGTGCTCAAGCATGCCGGCTTTGGCGCGGCGGTTAACGTCACGCTCGGGCTACCCATCATCCGAACCTCGGTCGATCACGGCACGGCGCTGTCTTTGGCAGGCACCGGCCAAGCCGATAGCGGCAGCCTCACCGCGGCATTGCAGCTCGCCCTACAACTAGTCGAGCGCCGCTGATGGTTTTCGCTCGCAAGCGTTTTGGTCAGAATTTTCTGCATGATCGCAGCGTCATTGCTCACATCATCGAAGCGATCGATCCGAAGCCAGGCGATCCACTCGTGGAGATCGGCCCTGGGCGTGGCGCACTGACCGAAGATCTGCTCCAAGCGGCCGGCGAGTTGGATGCGATCGAGATCGATCGCGATCTCGCTGCCGATCTGCAGCAGCGTTTCGGTGATCGTGGCCTCCATCTGCACGTGACGGATGCGCTGCGATTCGATTTCGCTGCGCTCGCCGAAACGAAAGGCCGACGATTACGCATCATCGGCAACCTCCCTTACAACATCTCGACGCCGCTGCTGTTTCATCTGCTGAAGACGCCGGCAGCCATCCTAGATCTGCATATCATGCTGCAACGGGAAGTCATCGAGCGTATCTGCGCCGAAGCCGGTAGCAGCGAATACGGACGACTGACCGTCATGCTCGCGCCGTGGGTCGAGGCAGAGCATCTTTTTGATGTGGGCCCCGGCGCCTTTCGACCAGCACCCGAAGTCTGGTCGGCGGTAGCTCGACTGACGGTGAGAGAGAAGCCTGCCTTCGCCGTCGATGCGCGCTACGGCCAACTCGTCACGGCGGCCTTCTCACAACGACGTAAGACACTTCGGAATGCCGTTCGCCAATGGCTCGATGTGGCTGCGATCGAATCGTGCGGTATCGATCCCGCGGCGCGACCTGAAACACTGCAACCAAGTGAGTTCGCGGCTCTTGCGCAGCTCATTCCCGCTCGCTAGCGTTACCCTATGGACGATCGGCATCGCATCAAAATCGACGTAGTGACGGAATACATCGACGGTCAGTCCGACCCGGATGAGCACCGATACGCGTTCGCGTACACCATCACCATCTTCAACGAAGGCTCCGTGAGTGCGAAGCTGATTTCGCGTCATTGGATCATCACCGACAGTGACGGGAAGGTTCAGGAAGTGCGGGGCAAAGGCGTGGTCGGCGAGCAGCCCCTCCTCGAACCAGGCAAGGGATTTCGCTACTCGAGCGGCGCGATCATCGAGACGCCGGTCGGCACGATGCAAGGCAGCTATCAGATGCAAGCCGAAGACGGTGTCGAGTTCGATGCACCGATCGCGGCATTTCGTCTCGCCAAACCCGGCATGCTGCACTGATGCGCCGAATTGCGATCGGCGACGTTCAAGGTTGCCTAACGGAGCTGACACAACTTCTTAGTCTCTGCGAATTCGATCGGACGCAAGACCAACTCTGGTTCGTGGGCGATCTCGTCAATCGTGGCCCCGAGTCCCTAGGTGTACTGCGTTTTGTTCGATCGCTAGGCGATGCTGCCAAGGTCGTCCTCGGCAATCACGATCTGCATTTACTGGCCGTCGCTTTTGGCTCTGGCGCAAGAAAGCGACGCGATGGCGATACGCTCGATGACATTCTCGATGCACCCGATCGCGATGACCTACTGAACTGGCTGATCACCCGACCACTCGCGATCGCCGAAGGATCGGATTTCATGGTGCACGCTGGCCTTGCCCCCAGCTGGTCGGTACCGCAGACGCTCGAGTTGGCGGGCGAGGTCGAACACCAATTACAGCGCGACCCGAAAACCTTATTCGACCACATGTACAGCGACGAGCCGAGCTCGTGGTCGTCATCCCTCGCGGGTTTCGATCGCTGGCGCTTCGTCATCAACACGCTGACGCGTATGCGTTACTGTCGGGCCGACGGACGTATCGACCTGAAGATGAAAGGGGCGCCCGGATCCCAAAAGCCGGGCTGGCTGCCGTGGTTCGATGTCACGCCACGCGCCAGTGCGGATCGTCGCGTTATCTTCGGACACTGGTCGACACTCGGCTTGCTGGATCGCGCCGATGTGCTCGCACTGGATACGGGTTGCGTTTGGGGCGGGTCTCTGACCGCAGCCTGCCTCGACGACGGCACACGCTGGCAGCTCGACTGCGCGGGTCATCGCAACCCCGGTTAAAATGACGATTCGTTTCGGGAGAGAGCCGCACCATGAGCACGATCAAGCAGCAAGATGTCATCGACAGCGTCGCCGATGCGCTGCAATACATCTCCTACTACCACCCGATGGACTACATCGAGGCTCTGGGCCGGGCGTATGAGCTCGAACAATCTCCGGCAGCAAAAGATGCCATCGCACAGATCCTGACCAACTCGCGCATGTGTGCTGAGGGTCATCGCCCGATTTGTCAGGACACCGGCATCGTCGTCGTGTTCGTCAAGGTCGGCATGAATGTGCACTGGGATGCCACGCTGACGCTCGATGAGATGGTCAACGAGGGCGTTCGTCGCGCCTATCTGAACCCGGATAACACCCTGCGCGCTTCGATCGTCGCGGACCCGGCTTTCACTCGCAAGAACACCCGCGATAACACGCCCGCCGTCGTGCACGTCGAGATGGTACCGGGCGATGGGGTGGAGATCACCGTATCCGCCAAGGGTGGTGGTTCGGAAAACAAAGCGAAATTCGTGATGTTGAATCCTAGCGACTCGATCGTCGATTGGGTTTTGAAGACCGTTCCGACCATGGGTGCAGGCTGGTGCCCTCCTGGCATGCTCGGCATCGGTATCGGCGGCTCGGCCGAAAAAGCGATGCTGCTGGCGAAGGAATCTTTGATGGATCCGATCGATATGTCGGAGCTCAAGGCGCGCGGACCAAAAAATGCGCTCGAGGAATTACGCATTGAGTTGCACGACAAGGTGAATGCACTCGGGATCGGTGCGCAAGGCTTGGGCGGCCTGTCGACGGTGCTCGACGTCAAGATTCTCGACTACCCGACCCACGCCGCCTCGAAGCCAGTTGCGATGATTCCGAACTGTGCAGCGACGCGTCACTTGCACTTCACCTTGGATGGCTCGGGACCTGCCAAGCTCGACCCACCGGATCTGACCCGATGGCCAAAAGTCGACTGGGCACCCTCGGCCGAATCGCGTCGTGTGAATCTCGATACGCTGACGCCAGCGGAAGTTGCATCCTGGAAGCCGGGCGATCGACTATTACTCAACGGCAAGATGCTCACGGGTCGCGATGCTGCGCATAAACGGATCGCCGATCTGATCGCCAGCGGCAAGGGGCTCCCCGCAGGCGTCGATTTCCGCAACCGCGTGATCTATTACGTCGGCCCGGTCGATCCCGTCCGCGATGAAGTGGTGGGACCCGCGGGTCCAACGACAGCCACGCGCATGGATAAATTCACCGAGATGATGCTCGCGGAAACCGGTCTCATTGCGATGATCGGCAAAGCGGAACGCGGGCCGACCGGCATAGAGGCCATTCGCAAACATAAGGCGGCGTATCTGATGGCAGTCGGTGGCGCGGCCTATCTTGTCTCTAAGGCGATCAAATCCTCACGCGTCGTGGCGTTCGAAGATCTCGGCATGGAAGCGATCTACGAGTTTGACGTCAAGGACATGCCAGTCACCGTAGCGGTCGATGCCAACGGCACCTCAGTCCATCAGAGCGGACCTGCTGAGTGGGCAGCCAAGATTTCAGCGAGTGGCATTCCCGTCAAACAACGCTGAATCGGGGTGAATCAGCTACGCGCGTGTTGAACCGCTGCGGCCCGCGCGGGCGGCGGTGTTTTGCCTGACTCCATGCAACCGCGAAGTTTCTTCGCGACGGCGGTCAACAACTGACTGACGCGTGATTCACTGACCGAGAGTACCGCGCCAATTTCCTTCAGAGTGAGCTCTTCGTCGTAGTAGAGCGCGACGATGAGTTTTTCGCGTTCGTTGAGCTCGGAAATACCCGCTTTGAGTGCACGAACGACAAGCTCCTCTTCGACCTCGTCTTCAGGCAGCGGCGTTTCGGCTGCGAAATCGAGCTCTTCGAGCGTTGTCGACTCGGCCAAACCTTGGTTTCGACCTCGCAGCGTGTGATATCGCGCGATATCGAGACCCATTTCGGTCGCGATCTCGCGATGTGTCGGTGCCTTGCCCGTCGCATTGGCAAGCCGCGTTTCGGCTTCACGCGCTTCGACGGCTACCTTGACGGTGCTGCGCGGCGCCCAGGAAGCACGACGAATCTCATCGAGCATGGCACCGCGGATGCGCAGCTTGGCGAAGGTCTCGAAATCGTTACCGCGTTCGGGATCGTAAGCCGACAGTGCTTCTATCAGACCCACCATGCCCGCTTGAATCAGATCAGAAGGCTCGATCGCTGCCGGCAAACGCGATCGAAAATGCGATGCGACTCGCTTGACGAGACCCATGTGCGCAGCGACATCCGGCATTCCTGCCACTTCGATGTCGGTGCAGTCAGCCACCGATTCGTAGGAGTCGCGACGTTTCATGAGAGCGTTGCCTTCGCACTAGGCCCGAGTCGATCGAGCAGGAAATCAGGCGAATCTGGCTCGGCCGGCAATGCAGCGAGGTTGGCGGCAATCTTGCGCAGCGCTGCGACCGCTGGCGTGATCTCGGACGCTTCGGCAAGCAGCTGACGACGGCGTGTGGCAAGGGCGACGCTCTCATCGCGCGGCACGACACCAGCGAGCGCCAAAGGCAAACCCAAGAATCGAACGGCCACTTCATTGAGCCGCGTGAATACGGCCTCACTCGCCTTCGCGTTGGTGCTGTCGTTGACGATGATCTCGAATTTCTGGAATCCGAAGTCGCCGTGCATCACCTTGATGAGCCCGTACGCATCCGCAAGCGAGGCGGGCTCATTACGGATCACGACCATGAGTGAGTCTGCCAGACGCGCGAGAGTGGTCACGTGCGTACCGATACCGGCTCCGGTATCGATCAAAAGGAAATCAGGTTTCGGCGAGAGATCATTGAGACCCTGCAGTACGCGTGCGAGCCCACGCCCATCGAGCTCCGCCATATCGCGATGCCCCGAAGACCCTGGAATGATCTGAAGGCCGAGCGGCCCCTGCAGCAAGGTGTCTTGCAGGCTTTTACGCCCTGCAACGACGTCGGCGATATCGAACTCGGGCTTCAAGCCGAGCAAAACGTGGACGTTGGCCAAGCCCAAGTCACCATCGAATAAGGCCACACGCTTACCCAAACCGATCAACGCAGCCGAGAGCTGCAGACTGATGAAAGTCTTGCCGACTCCACCTTTGCCGCTCGATACCGCGATGATCTTGGTGCGTGTGTTTTCCATGATGGCTCGTTACTCCGTCGCGTTTTGAGGTTCTGACAACGCGAGTTGGAGTATAAGGCCTAGACTCTGCTTGATCGCCGCGGCGTCCATTGGCTGTAATCGAGCGCTTGGATCGGCAGAACTGGAAGCGCCCCAGAGTGACTTTCGACACTCGGCGATCGTGGTCAACAAGCCAAGCGGTATGCGTGCTGCGTCCCAATGCGTGAGCATCACACCTGCAATGGGTAATGATGACTGCAACCAACGCAGCGCCTCGCTACGTGAGATCGTCGCCGGCAACACCAGAATCAGACGCTGATTAGGCGATGCGTTCTCAAACTTCTCTTGAAGCTCGCCGAGCGATGCACCGGCCGAATCGACGACGGCATGCGCCGGCGCCTTCGCACCCCATCCCGCTTCCACTCCGGCGCGATCGGTCATTGCAAAGAAACGCTCTCGACTACCAGGACGCGTATCACGCCACGACTGAACCATACCCGTATCGATCGACAGCTGAATAGCGAGGGTGGTCTTACCCACACCGGCTGGCCCGACCAGATGGCAACCAGACATATCCTCGCCATGAGCTAATGCAAGATCGTCGATTACTTGCTGCGCCATCGCGTCGAGGTTGTCGATGTGATCCAACAAGCGCATGGCGTATTGCGAGGAGACACCCTGCTCCAGCATTGCCATGCGCTCACGCATCAACGCATGAGTGCTGCCGCTCGTAGAGAGCCGCTTCTCCAGCGCCTGCAATTCCTGACGGATCGCCTTGACCAAGGCCGAACCATCCACAGTCGCCGGTGTCGCCGCCATCGTGGGGGCGGCTGCGGAGAGCTTGGCTGCGGGCGCAGTCGGAGCCTCGTCGCTCAGTCGCTTCGGCAATACCTTGGCAATCTGCGATGAGAGCTCTTCACGAAACCCCGGCGCCGGTACGAAGCCGTCATCCTCGGCTTCAACACACACCAGAAGTTCAGTGATATTGCCGACCTTGTTGGTCGAGAGGATCAACGCTTCGCTGCCGTAGCGCTGCCTAGCCTGTTCACTGGCTTCGCTGAAAGTATCTGCTGTGACTCGCTCTATACGCATGTCTCAATATCCTCAGGCCGCCACGCCTTGGCGTGCTTGCACCGTGATGCTTTGGGTAACTTTCAGATTCGTGTCTTCGGGAAGCTCGGAGTACGACAGGACGGCCAAACCCGGAACGCGCGGACGCAGGATGCGTGATAACCAGGGTCGCAGCGTCGGCGACGTCACGAGCACAGCCGGACGATCGAGGTTGAGCTCTTCCTGCGCAGCGGTGTTCACCGAACGCAATAAGCCTTCGGCCAATTCGGGTTCGATTGGCACGCTACCGCCTTGTCCGCGACGCACCGTGCCGTGCAACACCTGCTCGAGCTCCGGTGCGAGCGTCATCACATTCAACTCTTCGCCGTGTGCGACGTATTGCTGCACGATCATGCGGCCAAGCGCGATACGCGCAACACCGGTAAGTTCTTCGACGTCCTGCACCTTCTCGACGATGGGCGCGAGAGCTGCGAGCACACCGCGCAAATCGCGTATCGCGACGCCTTCGGCCAGCAAGCCTTGCAACACTTGCGTGAGCGTCCCGATCGGGAGCTTCTTCGGAACCAACTCTTCGACGAGCTTCGGTGCCGCAGCAGCCAACTTGTCGACGAGTTGTTGTGTCTCATCGTGACCGAGCAGTAGATGAGACTGATCCTGGAGAATCTTATTGAGATGCGTCGCGATGGTGGTGCTCGCATCGACCACGGTATAACCGAGTGAGCGGGCGTAATCGCGCTGCGCAGGGTCGATCCATACCGCATCAAGTCCGAAGGTCGGGTCTTTGGTACGCAGCCCCTGCAATTCCCCGTGCACCATGCCGGAGTGGATCGCGAGTTCGCGGGTCGGCTTGACCTCACCGCGCCCAATCACCACACCATTGATCATGATCTGATAAGCCTCGGGGCGCAGATCCAGGTTGTCGCGGATGTGAACTTGCGGAATCAGGAAGCCAAGTTCATACGTCAGCTTCTTGCGGATGCCGCGAATGCGCGTCACGAGCGCTCCGCCCTGCTGCGAATCGATCAGCGCCACCAGGGCATAACCTACTTCGAGACCAATCGCATCGGCCTGCTGCACATCGGACCAAGTCAGTTCACGCGGCGGCGCCGGTGCATCCTCGGCTTTTTTGGCTTCCGCCACCGTCTTTTGCTTCTTCTTGGTCATCAACCAAGCGCCAGCGGCCGTCACGGCCGACAGGGCCAAGAAAGCCAAGTGCGGCATGCCGGGGATGATGCCGAGCAACGCCAGAATGCCCGCCGTCAACCACCACGCTTCGACGTTGTTGAACTGCGTAGTCGTCTGATCGTGCAGTGTCTCCTCACCGGACACGCGCGTGACGATGATAGCCGTTGCGATCGACAGCAAGAGCGCAGGCACTTGAGCGACGAGACCGTCACCAACGGCGAGCGTCGAATAACGCTCCATGGCTTCGCCCACCGCCAAACCATGCTGCATCGTGCCGACCAGAACGCCGCCGATGATATTGATAAACAGAATCAAGATACCGGCAATAGCGTCGCCACGAACAAACTTACTCGCACCATCCATCGAGCCGTAGAAGTCCGCCTCTGAGGTGATCTCCTTACGACGTGCGCGAGCTTGATCTTGCGTGATGAGTCCCGAGGCAAGATCGGCATCAACGGCCATCTGCTTACCGGGCATCGCATCAAGGGTGAACCGCGCGGTCACTTCCGACACGCGACCGGCGCCCTTGGTCACGACGACAAAGTTGATGATCACGAGGATCGCGAAGACGACGAGACCGACGATATAGTCACCGCCGACCAACACGGAGCCGAAGGCTTCGATCACGGCACCGGCCGCGTCCGGCCCCTCGTGCCCTGAACTCAGCACGACCCGAGTTGAGGCCACGTTGAGCGCAAGGCGCAGCAGGGTCGCAAACAGCAACACGGTCGGAAAGACCGAGAACGACAGCGGCCGAGCGGCCGAGATCGACAGAAAGATGATGACGAGCGAGAGCGCGATGTTGAACGTGAAAAATAGATCGAGCAGTAGCGTCGGCACCGGCAAGATGAGCATGCCGAGCAGCAACAGAAAGCCTAGGGGGATAGCAACCGCCTGTAGCGGCACACTATCGACCCATTGTCGAAGGTTCGACGGCAGTGCAAACGGCATCGACGCCATAGTAAAATTCAATCTACTCAATAAGTTACGTCGTCGACCGGCAAGGCCTTGGTGACTTTGCCGATCCCCGTGTTGTGGTATGCAACCCACATGCCAATACGGAATCTAGGCAGCCCTCAAGCGCGGCGCGGCGGAGTCGACTAAGGAAGGGAACCCTTCTTAAAGAGCGTATCCATGGCACCACATCGATTCGTCCTGGCGTTGGGGTTGGGCGTATTGGCGCTCTCGGGTTGTACCCGAGTGAGCTCCACGACCCAACTCGCCCCGAAACAGGTTGTCCCCGAGACGACGATCTCAACACCGACTGCCGCGACTGCCGAACCTCGTCGACTAGAGCGTGCACAGGCACTGCTCTCGCGGCTAAACGTGCGGCCACGCAAGTCCCCGGCTCCGCCGTCCACGCCTCCCGTGTACCCGGAGGATTTGATTGCCGTTGGCTATGCCTCCATCACTGCTCAACCGAGTACGGATGTGGCGCAACGTCGCTTGATGGCGGCTCGGGCCTCTCGGATCGATGCCTATCGAAACATGGCCGAACTCGTCTACGGCGTCACCTTCGGCAGCGAAAGCAGGACTGACGACAATCGCCTTCAGAACGATGTCACCCGCACGCGCGTCACCGGTCGTCTGCAAGGCGTCGAAGTCATCAGCATCGAACCGCTTGGCAACGACACGTATCAGACGACGCTGCGATTGCCCGGTGTTGAGGTCGCTCGGCTACGCAACGCGACAGCCTCTCGATGAACATCCGTATCGCTGTCGTTGCGGCACTATCAGGTCTGAGCGCAAACCCATCACTCGCTGCGGAAACCCAGGACGAGTTGCTGGATCGTGCAGCGCAGTGGCAAGCCTGTTTACAGGACGATACGACGGGCGAGGCATTGGCAAAATGCACGCAGCCGACACTCTGCGCATCGCCGTCACCGACCGTCAAAGCGGGCTGGAGTCGCCCTGTCCGTCTGAACTGGCTCGCAGCTGAGGCACATCCAGCTTGGTCACCCAGCGAGCGGGCACGCCTCGTTGATCTTGGAGCGCAGCGTCTTCGTCGACTGATCGAGGCGCATCCGGGCACCCATTTATTCGAGTCCGTCAGCGACGAAGGTATCGCGACGATAGAAGTGGAGACCGAATTTGCGGGCGTCACTCAAGGACATCGCGAGCTGACGGATTGGATCCGCACACCGCGAAAACTCACACTCAACGCACGCTTAGCTGGTAACACACATGAAATCACGGCCAGCATCCCGATGCAGGTACGCCCGTACCAAGGCGAGGCCAGCGACGCTCCGTGGTTGCGATCCACACTAGTAGATCTCGAGCGTGGCACACGCAAACTGCTCGACGAATTTGCCTGCACCCCCTTGAGCTTTCCGCTGATCAAGAGCGCAGGCGCAAAACTCGCTCTGGATCTTCAAGGTGTGCGTGGCGCAAAAACGAATCAGACGCTGCTGCTGGTGCCGGTGGTTCCAAGTAACAAGCGCGAGGGCTGGCCAGTAGCTCGTATTACGGGCAGCGATCCTGCACGCAACGGTGAGCTAGAAGTCATCTCCGGCAGTCCAGATCTCTGTGCTACCGAGGATTGCATCGCGATTCCGCTATAACTAACCGCCCTGCCTAGTTGCCGGTCTGCTTGCGAAACGAGGGTACACCGCCCTGCAGCTCCGGCGACTTCTTCTCGAGCATCGAACGCAGCTCAGACATCTCCTTACGGAGCGTCGCGACATCTTCGGACGTTTTCTTCAGTTCGCGAGCCTGCGCATCGGTTAACCCAGCAGCACGATTTGATCCTGTCGCTGCGGCGGGTGGTTTGATCCCCTTCACCGCTACCATGAGCTCGTTGATGCGCGCATCGAGACGCGCAATGGCTTTGTCGAGATTGGCAGTCTGCGCTTCGTTGGCTTTAGCGATCGATCTCTCGATGACGGCCGCTCGAGCAGCCTCTTCAGCCTTGGCCGCTGCGGGTCGCGCTGCTGCATCCTCACGAGCGGTGCCTAGAATTTCTTTCAGACGGCGACTCTCCAGATCGATCATCGCAGCACGATCGGCCTTGGTCTGCTCCCGAAGAACGACCATGGCACGCTGAGTCGTATCGTCAGCGACTTTCTCGTACTTCTTGAGTACTTCTTCGAACTGCGCGACTCGCTTGAGGCTACCTTCAAGTGCCTCAATCTGCTCCGCCTGATTGTTCATGACGGCAACCAACGCATCACTCTTGGCCGAAATGTCACGAAACACGACGGCGATCACGATAGCCAACACGATACCGATGCCCAGGATCACTGCACCCAGAATCGCTGGCGCATTACGTACCGCCTTAGTGGTTTCCTCGTTGGCTGCAACCACACGCGATAATCGCGCCAGCGCTTCGCTAGTGACTTGCGCGCTGTCATTGGCTGCGTCCGCCGCATCGAGGACCAGCGAGGTCAAAGTCTCGAGTGGGCTGGCGTCGGTCTTTTCCGCGGCCGAGTGTTCCGGAGTTTTCTTTTCTTCAGTCATGATGACGCTTCCTATTCGAATCAGCGCTGAACGCCGCGACGCAGGTTCTTGGTACGCGCAATCGTGGCTTCGATCCGCTCACGCAACTTATTGTCGAAGGTCAATGCCTCTTTGATTCGAGAGACTTCTTCGAGCATTTTTTCGGCCTGATCGTACACTTCGGTCAGCTTTGCCTGACGCTGCTCAAAACTCTCAACCAGAGCATCGGCCTTAGCGAGCGTCTCTTGCAGCGCCTCGACTTTTTGCTCCGGCAGCACCACCGTATCCGCCGTCTGACCGATAAAAACCTCATCTGGTGTGGCCTCAGGCACTGCACCGACGTAGACCTCGTTCTTTTGGATCTCGACCTCAGCGCGACTTACTGCGCTATCGGATACAGCCGAGTTCACGAACTCACTCATGCGCTGAGGTCCGCTACTGGCAGATTTCACAATCCCAGTTTCATCGGGACGGAAATGCTCATCAGTATTTTTCTTATCGCTCATCGAACTCACCCTTTTTTGGTGTTCTGCACAATCGACGGATTCACTCGGCAGGGGCCGATGTCCCAGATTTGACTCAAGTGACGATCTGCATCCGCAGTGCCCTCGAAAGGTCCCACCTGCAAACGCCACTTATCCTGCTCACGCAGCACGCGCGTCGGGACATTGCGCCCCAAGCGCTCACGGACGACATCCAAGGTCGCTTCGTCCGGATACACTCCGCAATCGTAGACTCGAAGTCGCTTATCTTCAGTCAGTTGAGTTTGGACAAACCACCCACCCGACACCAACAAGATCGCCGCGACGAGCATCGCCGCAGCCTTTCCATAGAGGGCCCACCAGGGGCGATGTGTCGCGTCGAAACCGCGTTCGCGCGCGCGTTCGGCCGCGAGAGCCGTCAATACATCGTCGCGCTCGGCCACATCTGGCTCGATCGAGAGCTTCGCTTCCTGCTTCTCTGGTTGCTTCTCTGGTTGTCTCTCCGGCTGCTCCCGCGTGTCTGCCTGTATGACTCGAGGGGCGATCGGCGCAGTGCCTTCGATCCACCAAGTTGAACTGCCTTGCACCAAGCGCTGCAATGGTTCGGCAAGACCCTGCTCGCTTTCCGCCTTGAGAAAATAAACGATACGGAATGTAGATCCGCGCAGAGCCCGACTCAGACGCTGCAAGGCCAGCAATTCCGACTCATCGAGCTGCTCGGCGCCGTCGATCAGCAATAGCCGTGGCGCCTCATCTGCGCGTGCCGCCGTCAACTGATCGACGGGCACGTCCGCCAGCAATTTGTTCGCCGCATGAATTGCGGCGTCCACGTCGCCCTTCTGGTAAAACTCGACTCGCGCACCAAGCTCACGCAGTCGTCTAACCAGCTCGCGCGACACTTGCGATAACGAAGCGGTCGCGCCAGCTGCCATCACGACGCTGTTGATATCGCCGAAGCGCAATGCCGATTCCACGTCGGTTGCCGCGCTCTTGCCGTACCAACTTGGGATTTTGTTTTTGCTCATGTTTTCTTGACCGTTAAACGCTGACCGTTTTCGTCATAGCGGAAATCATCCGGTACTTCGGGTGCCGTGAAGTCGGGTCGCTGTAAGTCCCCCGACAGCGCACTCAAGCGAAAGACATAGGCAAGCACTGCGGCCACCGCGCGATAAAGCCCTTCCGGTATTGGGTCATTGATCTCGGTGGTGTAGTAGAGCGCACGAGCGAGCGGTGGTGCAGACACTTCGGGCACACCCGCCGCAGCGGCGCGCTCCTTGATGGCTCGCGCGACCTCGCCTTTCCCCTTAGCCAGAACGATCGGCACACTGCTGCGCTCTTCGTCATATTCAAGTGCGACTGCGAATTCGCTCGGGTTCACGATCACGACATCGGCCTGTTTGACCTTGTCGAGCATTCGGCCGCGACTGAGTTCACGTTGCTTGCGACGAATTTGCTGTTTGACCTCCGGGCGACCCTCGATGTCTTTCATCTCATCGCGAATTTCCTGTTTCGTCATGCGCAGACGTCGCAGGTAATTCCATCGCTGATAAGGCACATCGAGAATCGCAATCGCCGCAACGACAGCGGACACCAGCGTGAAGATCGTCAGAGCAAGCGATGCTCCGTGAACCATCATCGGCTCAAGCGCATCTCGCGACATCGACACGATCTCCTCGCGCCGTTGCCACAGCAGCAAAACCAGCACGCCCGCAATCCCGACGAACTTGAGCAGATTACGCAGAACGCCCATCAGCGCCTGCGGTCCGAACATTCGCTTCAGCCCGCTCAAGGGATTGAGCTTGGAGCCCTTCGGCGCAGCGGCCTTACCGGAAAATTGGAACCCCCCGTTAACCGACGCAGCGAATAGGGCGACAACGACAGCAACCAGAAACAACCATCGGACCGACCATAGACCATCGAAGATGGACATACCGAGCGTCATCGGCAAGTCTTGTACATCGTCGAGCTGGCCACGAGTGAAACTGAAACTCTGCTTCATCTGACCCGCGATGTCGTTAACGATGTCACCGCCTATGAACATCAGCATGGCGCATAGCGCCATGACGACCATCGCACCACCGAAATCAGGTGATCGCGGTAACTCGCCTCGTTCGCGCGCCTGCTGCAGACGTTTCGCAGTCGGCTCTTCTGTTTTTTCCTGACCTTGATCTTCTGCCATGACGCTAGCCCTGCCCCAGCAGTCGAGCGCGGATATAGCTTTCGGCCAAACCCCAAAGCTCAGTCATTCGCTCGCCGATGACCGGCATCAGCACGAATAACAAGGCAAAGCCGACGATCAAACTCACCGCAAATCCCACGGCAAAGACGTTCAAAGACGGGGTCGCGCGCGACAAGGCGCCCACACCGATATTGACGGCCAAAAGAGCCAAGAGCAGCGGAGCGGCCAGCAATGCAGCGCCGCGGAAGATGATGCTTGAGAAGTCGAGCCACGCTTGGACATCGAGCAAACTGAAGCTGCCGGGCGGCAAAACTCGAATGCTTTCGGTCATCATGCTGATGATGACGGTATGACCATCTGCCGTGATGAAAATCAGCAGCGCGATCAAGTTCAGGAACTGCGACAGCACCGGGGTCGACCCAATGGACGGATCGAACGATTGAGCGAAGCCGATACCGACAGACATCGAGATTTGCTCACCAGCTAGAACCACCGCGGCCGACACGAACTGCAACACCAATCCGATCGAGACACCGATCAAGGCCTCGCTGAGCAGCGTCAGCAAATTCGGCTCGCCAAACGGCAGCTGCGGTGCACTGGTGGACGTAGGCATGGCAGGCAGCATCAAGACGCACAGCGCCGCGGCATAGATCAACCGAATACGCGTGCTACCGGCAATCTGCGTGAACAACGGAGCAGTGAGAAAAAACGCCGTCACCCGTGTGAAGGGCAACAGGAGCGACTCCATCCAGCTGAGCACGAATTGACCGAGCTCGAGCACGGCATCACCCCCCGATATCCGGTATTCGCTCGAAGATACGGCGGGTGAAATCCACCAGAAGCTGTAGCTGCCAACCGCCGAGTGCCGCGATCAGCAAGGTGACGGCGATCAGTTTCGGCAAAAAACTCAACGTCATCTCGTTGATGGAGGTGGCAGCCTGGAAAATACCGATGGCGACACCAACGATCAACACCAGCAACAAAATTGGCCCAGCAACGATTGCGCCGAGCCAAATGGCCTCACGAGCCAGGTCGATCACTTGAGTGTCATTCATGATCCGGGCGCTCCAAAGCTCGCGGCTAGTGAGCCGACTATCAGAGCCCAGCCGTCGACCAAGACGAACAACAATAGTTTGAAGGGCAAACTGATCATGATCGGTGAGACCATCATCATGCCCATCGCCATCAAAACGCTCGCCACGATGAGGTCGATGACCAGGAACGGAATGAAGATCAAGAAGCCGATGGTGAATGCCGTGCGTAGTTCACTAGTGATGAACGCCGGCAACAACACGTGCAGCGGCGTTGCCAGGGGCTCCTGAACCGCGTCGATTTTGCCAAGATCCATGAATAGCTTGAGATCGGATTCCCGCGTCTGTGCCAACATGAATCGCTTCATCGGGACGATGCCGCGATCAAGCGCCTCCTCGAAGGGAATCTTGTCCTCGACATAGGGCGTTAAAGCCACCCGCTGCACCTCATCGAACGTGGGAGCCATGACGAAAAAAGTGATGAAGAGGGCAAGGCCAACGATCACTTGGTTAGGTGGTGTCGAGGCCGTACCCATCGCCTGACGAAGCAAACCGAGCACGATGACGACCCGAGTGAAGGCGGTCATCGATAAGATGATTGCAGGCAACAGCGTCAGCAGCGTAACGAGACCCAAGGCCTGCAAAGTCAAACTGTACGCCTGACCCCCACCGGCAACGGGTGCAGCCCGCAACACTTCGATCGATGCCGCATCCTGGGCTAACCCTAGCGGCATCATAGAAAGGACCATCAACACACCGACCAGCGCCGAGACATAACGCTTCACGATCGCGACTCCAATTCAGTGCGGAATTTTTCCGCTTCGTTGTCGGCAGAACCTGCTGGTGTAGCCCCTAAACGAGTAATCGAGTGTGGCGTGATGCCGAGCAGAACGTCTTCGTTGCCGAAGCGCACGACAAGTAGCTTCTCCCGAGTGCCGACGCTCAAATGCGAAACGACCTTCAAGCGCGATGGAACACCGACTCCAGCCACATTGAAGCGGCGCAGCACCCAAATCGCCAATGCCAAAAGTGCGGCCACCAGAATGATGGCCGAGATATAGCGCACCGGATCCATATCAGATCAAAGATGCTTGACGCGATCTTCGGGATCGACAACCTGCGTCAACCGAATGCCATAGCGCTCGTTGACGAGCACCACTTCACCGCGTGCAATCACAGTGTTGTTGACACAGACATCGAGCGGCTCGCCCGCGACACGATCCAACTCGACGACGCTACCCTGCCCCAAACGCAGGAGATCACGAATCCGCAGTGACGATCGACCAACCTCGACCGAGATGCTGACAGCCACATTCTGGATAAGATCCAGCTGCATGGCGGTCTCGCCCTCGCCGTTCGCTTTCGCGATAGTTCCCATGGATATGTCGCTCATGCTGCTGATGCTCCTGCTGACTTGGCCGACCGGCCTGCCGACCGTCTACGAGATGAGGAAGAATTGTCCGAATCGTGCGACTGATCACCGACCGGCTCAATGGCGAACATCGATGACGATTCGGTTGGTTGAACGACCTGTGTAATCCGTACGGCGACGGAGTTATTGGCCGTGCCGTACTCCGCATCGAACAGGTGCGCCGATTGCACCAAGACCTTGACCGACTCAGGCGGCTTGAACCAGATCGTATCGCCCGGCTGAATGGATGCGAGATCGGCTGCCGAGACTCGCAGCGTCGCGAGCTGAGCAGTCAACTCAAGTTCCGTGTCACTCACGGCATCTTGAAGCTGATTCGCCCAACGCACCGCCAGTTTTTCGTCGCGCTCGCCGGATTGTAGTCGTCCACGCAACAGAAGACGGATCGGCTTCAGTGCGGAGAACGGATACATGATCGAGACTACACCGTGCACGCCGGCACCGAGCTCGATGTTGAAACGGGAGACGACGACCGTCTCTTTCTCTTCGCCTACTTGCGCAAAGGCCGGATTGATTTCGCGGCTGACGTATTCGGTGCCAAGACCGTAGACCGGCGCCCACGCTTCACGCAAGTTTTCGAATACCGTATCGAGCAACAATTGAATGATGCGCTCTTCGGTCGGAGTGAACCCACGCTGGGCGGATGGTTCGACCGAGCCAGAACCGCGACCGCCAAAGAAACTATCGACCGCACCATAAACGACCGCGGGATCAATCGTGACGAGCCCATACCCGCGCAGCGGCGGATAGCGCACGATGTTTACACTGCAAGGTGACGGAACGCTCTGAATATAAGAGCCGAAAGTCGTCACCTCGAAGGGGTTGATCGAGACTTTGACGGCTTGACGCAATAGATTCAGCAGACCACCGCGAAGTTGCCTGGCGAAACGATCATTGATCATCTCGATAGCAGCCAACTGAGAGCGCGAGGTGGTATCTGTCGAGACGAGGCTATAAACCTGCACAGCGGGCACCGCTGACGCGGCGGTATCCGGCGAAACATCCACCTCGCCGCTCGCCATCGCGTCGACGAGAGCTTGCACCTCGTCGCTCGTCAGTACTTGACCTGAATTAGACATGTTCTTTTTCGATATCTTCTTCGTTGCCGAGAAACGAGTTACTGGAAGACGAAGTGAGTGAACATCACTTCTTCGATGCCGCCAAAGTCCTCGTTACGAATCAACACGTCGTTCATCGCATCGCGTAGCGCCGCCGCCAACCGGGCACGGCCATCTACCGACACCATTTCTTCTTCACTGTATTGACCTGCGGTGCCGATGATCGCCGCCTCAATGGCGATCTGGTGGGTCGTGACGCGCTCGACGATCTTTTCGCCGTAGAGCGTCTTGTATGCAATGCGGAACTGGACGAACTTGCGAGAGTTCGGCACGTTCAAAGTAAAGTCGCGTTCGATCGGCTTGTAGGTCGCCGCGAACCGCTCACCTTCGGGAATTTCCTTGGTCTGTAACTGCGGGCCATCCGGAACCTGCGGACCGGCAGCACCGCCCTCGGCACCGTCCTCGCCGTCGGCCGCCTGTCCATCGGCAGCGTGACCATCTGCGCCGTGTTCCGCACCTGCGACTGCTGCCGGCTTCGGATCAAAGAAGCCCGTCAGGAACAGCGTCGCTCCGACAGATCCACCGACCAATACCAGAACGCCGACCACCACCATGATGATGAGCAGGAGCTTGGATTTCTTCTTCGGTGCGCCCTCTTCGCCTTCGGCGGGAGCCGCATCCGGAGCCTTCTTTTTGTCGTCTTTCTTGTCAGCCATAGTGCTACACCAGAATAGTCAAAACGTTAAACGTAAAC